>Ga0335083_10006181_pt1 | contig 15050 bp, 14 predicted proteins | sample Lox_Sample_42_FD_206716 | JGI IMG/M metagenome (GOLD analysis project Ga0335083, IMG submission 206716) | Soil microbial communities from Loxahatchee National Wildlife Refuge, Florida, United States - Lox_Sample_4.2 | ecosystem: Environmental > Terrestrial > Soil > Wetlands | place: USA... | reverse complement strand
CAGCCGATCTCCTCGCTGCCGGTTCAGGTCTATACCTATGCCGTGTCTCCGTACGACGACTGGCACCGGCAGGCCTGGGCCGGGGCGCTCGTTCTCGTCGGGTTCGTGTTCGTCTTCTCGGTGCTCGCCCGGGTGGTAACCCGTCGCCTCGAAAGGATGCATCGCACATGACCGAAACGATGGTGAGCGACATGCAAACACCGACGGACGCGAAGACGGGATCGCCGGCCCCGGGTTCCGGTTCGTCCCCGGCAACGCTCCCGATGGCGGGGCGCAAGCTGCGCATGGAGTCGAAGAAGCTCGAATTTTTCTACGGCGCGAAGCAGGCGCTCTGGGACATCTCCCTGCAGATCCCGGAGAAGACGGTCACGGCCTTCATCGGGCCGTCCGGCTGCGGCAAGTCCACGTTCCTCCGGTGCTTGAACCGGATGAACGACATCATTCCGGACACGCGCGTCGAGGGCGACGTCCTTCTCGACGGCAACGACATCTACGGCTCCGGAACCGACATCGTCGACTTGCGCCGCCGCGTCGGGATGGTCTTCCAGAAATCCAACCCGTTCCCCAAGTCGATCCTCGACAACGTGGCCTACGGCCTGCGGATCAACGGCATGGCGCCGAAGTCCGAGATCCCGGAGCGGGTGGAGAAGGCGCTGCGCCGGGCGGCCCTCTGGGACGAGGTCAAGGACCGGCTCGACACGTCGGCCATGGGACTCTCGGGCGGGCAACAGCAGCGGCTCTGCATCGCCCGGGCGGTGGCCGTCGAGCCGGAGGTCCTCCTGATGGACGAGCCCTGCTCGGCCCTCGACCCGATCGCGACGACCAAGGTCGAGGAGCTCATCCACGAGTTGAAGCGCGACTTCACGATCGTGATCGTCACGCACAACATGCAGCAGGCCGCTCGCGTGTCGGAGTTCACGGCGTTTTTCATGCTCGGCCGGCTCGTGGAGCACGACCGGACCGAGAAGCTGTTCACGAACCCGGGCCAGAAGATCACCGAGGACTACATCACCGGACGGTTCGGTTAGACGGAGCGGCGGAAAGTGACACGATGAAAGCGACCATGACCAAGAACAAGGACGGAGCGCCGGCGCGGGGCGAGGCCCACACCGGGGCGATGAAGCGCATCGCGCTCATCGAGGACGACGCGGACATCGCCTACACGATCCGCTTGAACCTCCGGAAGGAGAAGCGGTACCAGGTCGAGCACTACATCTCGGGGCTCGCGGCGCTCGCCGCGGTCCAGGAGAAGCCGTTCGACCTGGTGATCCTCGACCTGAACCTGCCGGACATCGACGGCCTGGCGCTGTGCCGGGAGCTCCGCCGCGCCGACGAGACGCGCAAGGTTCCGATCATCATGCTCACGGCGCGCGTCGAGGAGCGCGACAAGCTCCTCGGCTTCGAGATCGGCGCCGACGACTACATCACGAAGCCCTTCTCGATGCGCGAGCTGCTCGCCCGAGTCAACGCGCACCTGCGCCGCGTGGCGGCCTTCGAGACCTCGGAGGAGGAGATCTTCCGGGACGGCGACCTCGTCGTCGACCGGGCGCGTTTCGAGGTGACGCTCAAGGGCGCCCGCGTCCACCTGACCAAGAAGGAATTCGACCTGCTCTGGCTCCTGATCCGCAACCGGAGCCGCGTCGTCACGCGCGACGCGATCCTCGCGCGGCTCTGGGACTACGACGCGGACGTCGAAACCCGCACCGTCGACGTCCACATCCGGGCGCTGCGGCGCAAGCTGGGCGACGCGCGGATCGAAACGGTCGTGGGGCTCGGATATCGTTACCGCGAGGCGGCGCCGCCGAAGTAGCCGGGTGACTGCGGCCGAACGTCGGCGGGCGAAGGCTCGTCTCACGTCATGAAACTGCGCGCGCGCTTCACGGTCCTCTTCGCGGTCCTCGCCGCGGCCGCGGTCGTCTTTCTCGTGGTCGTGTCGGACGCGACTCTGCGCCGCTCCGTCGAAGACCGTGCGTCCGAGCAGTTCCGCCGGGAGTTGTCCCACCTGACGCGGGACCTGGCGGGTCCGGCGGGCGGCGAGGACGTTCGGGACGCGTTTCTGCGGCGCGCGGCCGAGGACCTCGAGTGCCGGATCACGTACATCGCCCCGGACGGGCGGGTCCTCGACGACACGGACCTGCTGCCGTCCGACGTGCCCGCCATGGAGAACCACGCCGCGCGGCCCGAGGTTCGCGAAGCCGTCGCTTCGGGGACGGGCTCGGCGCGCCGCCTGTCGCCGACCGAGCAGAAGCCCATGCTCTACGTCGCGAAGAAGCTCGCGGACGGCGGCGTGCTGCGCCTGGCCGTCTCCGAAGCGCGCCTTCGCCAGGTCGAGGCCGCCTATCTCTGGACGATGCGTCTGGCGACCCTGGCGGTCTGCGCGCTCCTGTTTCTGATCGGCGCGAGCGCCTCGCGGCGCTTCTCGCAGCCGATCGCCGAGCTGACGCGCGCGGCCTCGGCCGTGGCGGCGGGCGATTTCGGCCGCGATCTGCCGACCGGCGGCGACGAAGAAGTCCAGCTCCTCGGCGGCGCGATGCAGCGGATGAAGGGTGCGCTGAACCAGGCCGTGCAGCGCGCGGAGTCCGAACGGCGTCTGACGGCGATGGTTTTCGAACGGCTTCCGGACGGGCTCGTCGTCGTCGACGGGAAGCTGCGCGTGCTCGAGGCCAACGGCCGTTTCGCCGAGATGACCGGGATCCCCGCGCCGGCGGGACGGGGCATCTACGAAGTCCTGCGCGAGAAGCCGCTCCACGACTGCTTCCAGACGACCGTCGGCACGGGAGAGATCACGGAGCGGACGGTCCGGCTGCCGGACGACCGCGTCTGGCAGATCGCGGTGGCGCCGCTGCCCGAAGGCCATCGGGCGGCCGCCGTCGGCGTGCTGCGCGACGTGACGCGCCTCGAACGGACGGAGGCGATGCGGCGCACGTTCGTCGCCGACGTCTCTCACGAGCTGCGGACGCCGATCGCCTCGATCGCGGCGGCCGCCGAGACGCTCGCCGAGGGGCAGCCGGACCGGGCCGAGAGCGCGGAGCTGCTCGGCCTGATCCGCCGCCAGTCGGACCGGATGCGCGAGCTGATCGACGACCTGATGGACCTGGCGCAGATCGAGAGCGGGGCCGTGCCCCTGGCGCGCGAGGAGATCCCGCTGCGCGAGCTCCTCGTCGAGGTCGCCGAGGACCTCGAGCCCGCGGCGCGCGAGCGCGGCGTGGACGTGCGTGTGCAGGGCGACGAGGCCGTCGCGGCCCTCGGCGATCGACGGCGACTCGGCCAGCTCGCCCGCAATCTGATCGACAACGCCATCAAGTTTTCGCCGTCGGGCGCCCCCGTCGTCGTGCGCGTTTTTCGCCAGGCGGGCCGTTCGGGCTTTTCGGTCGAAGACCTCGGCCCGGGCATCCCCAGGGCCGAGCGCGACAAGATCTTCCAGCGCTTCTACCAGGTCGACCGTTCGCGCTCGAAGGTCCGTCCCGGTTCGGGGCTCGGCCTCGCCATCGTCAAGCACATCGCCCAGCTCCACGGCGCGACCGTCGACGTCGAGGGCGAGGTCGGGCAGGGAAGCACTTTCCGCGTCAGCTTTCCCGCGGCCGCCTGAAGCGCGCTTGAAGCGCGGTGTAAAGGCGCCCTGAAGTTGTGCGATAGGATGGCGCCGCTCCGGCGCCGCCATGCTCAACTTCTTTCCGCGAGACGACAAGTACTTCGAGCGCTTCACGGAGCTCGCGGTCCGAGTCCGGGAGGCGGCGCTCATCCTCCAGAAGTTCTTCCGCGGCGACGCGAGCGTCGCGGTCGTGACCGGGGAGGTCAAGCGCCTCGAGCACGAGTGCGACGAGATCTCCCACGAGATCCTTCGCGGCATCGACCAGACGTTCATCACGCCGATCGACCGCGAGGACATCCACCGGCTCGCCGTCCGCCTGGACGACGTGATCGACCTGATCGACGGGACCGTTCGGCGCCTCGACATCTACCGGATCGAGGCGCCCACGCCGATCTCGAAGGCCCTCTCCGAGCTCATCGTCAAGACGACGGCCGAGCTCGTTTCGGCGGTGTCGCTCCTGCGCAAGCAGAAGGGCGTCATGGAGCACTGCATCGAGATCAAACGACTCGAAAACGAAGGCGACATCGTCTACCACGACGCGGTGGCGTCCCTGTTCGCCAACGGCCTCCCGGCGATCGAAGTGATCAAGTGGAAGGACGTCTACGACAACATGGAGCGCTGCATCGACTCGTGCGTCGCGGTGGCGCACGTCCTCGAGAGCGTGGTCCTCAAGCACAGCTGATCGCTGGCCGCCGAGAGCTGAGCGCTCATGCCCTACGTTCTCCTCATCATCGGGATCGCCCTCGTCTTCGACTTCATCAACGGGATGCACGACTCGGCGAACTCGATCGCCACGGTGGTCTCGACCCGCGTCCTGTCGCCGCTGGTCGCGGTCTTCTGGGCGGCGTTTTTCAACTTCGTCGCGGCGTTCGTCTTCGGCACGGCGGTCGCGAAGACGATCGGCTCCGGACTCATCGACGTCGCCGTCGTCAACTCGGACGTCATCCTGGGCGGGCTCGCCGGCGCGATCCTCTGGAACCTGATCACCTGGTACTTCGGGATTCCGTCGTCCTCCTCGCACGCGCTCATCGGCGGCTACGCGGGCGCCGCCGTCGCGCGCGTCGGGATCAAGGCGATCATTCCCGGCATGGCCTGGGTCAAGACGCTCGCGTTCATCGTCTTGTCGCCGCTGCTCGGCATGACGGTCGGCTGGCTCCTGATGATCGCGGTCTCCTGGATGTTCCACAAGACGCCGTATGGCCAGGTCGACCGCTGGTTCCGGCGGGGCCAGCTCTTCTCGGCCGCGGGCTATTCGCTCTCGCACGGCGCCAACGACGCGCAGAAGACGATGGGCATCATCGCGAGCCTTCTCGTCGCGAACGAAGCGGTTTTCCGCGACAAGGGCTCGTTCTTCCACTTCATGCACCTGCCCGACATGAAGACGATCCCGTGGTGGATCATCCTCTCGGCTCACGCGGCGATCGGCCTCGGCACGCTGACCGGCGGGTGGCGGATCGTGCGCACGATGGGAAGCCGCATCACGAAGCTCAAGCCCTACAGCGGCTTCTGCGCCGAGACCGGCGCGGCGGCCACGATCGCACTGGCGTCGCTGACGGGTGTGCCCGTGTCGACGACCCACACGATCACGGGCGCCGTCATCGGCGTCGGCGCGGCCCAGCGGGTCGCGGCGGTCCGCTGGGGCGTGGCGGGGCGGATCGTGTACGCCTGGATTCTCACGATCCCGATGGCGGCCGCGATCGGCGCGCTCGGCTACGGGATCCTCTCCGCGCTGACGCACTGACGGCGCCGCGCGCCCGGTCAAAAAGAAAGCCCCCCGTCGCCGGGGGGCCCGAAGGAGGAGATCTGTGCGTCTCAACTTCTTCTACGGAGGCGGCCCGCCGTGCGTTGAGGGTGATCTCGATCTCCCTCTCCTCCCGGAAGGGGAGAGGGCCGGGGTGAGGGGGTCGTATATTTTCCACGGCTTGAATGAGATGAGACGGCGATGATCCAGCTCCGCTTGAAGCCCGGCCGCGAAGAATCCGTCCGGCGACGCCATCCGTGGCTCTTCTCCGGCGCGATCGCGAAGGCGGAGGGCGACGGCTCGGACGGGGTCGCGGAAGTGGTGGAAGCGTCGGGACGCGTCGTCGCCCACGGCGCGTACTCGCCGGACTCGCAGATCGTGGCGCGGCTCTGGACGTTCGACGGCCGCGTCCCGGACGGCGACCTGTTTCGCGGCCGATTCGCGGCCGCGCGGCGTCTGCGCGAGGAGGCGTTGCCGCCGGCGACGACCGGCTTCCGCGGGGTCAACTCCGAGGGCGACGGCTGTCCGGGCGTGCTTCTCGATGTCTACGGCGACGTCGCGGTGCTCGACCTGCTGACCGCGGGCACGGAGGTCTGGGCGCAGCAGCTCGAGAAGGCAGCGAGGGACGTGTTTGCGCCGGGGGAGCTGCTCGTGCGGCGGAGCGGATCGACGCGCGACCGTGGAGGGCGCCCCCCCTCACCCCCGCCCTCTCCCCCCGCCGGGGGGAGAGGGGATCTGAGGCCGTTTCTCGAAAACGGCCTCCATTTCGTCGCCGACGTCGGCGGCGGGCAGAAGACCGGATTCTTCCTCGACCAGCGGGAAAACCGGGCACGCCTGCGGGCTCTCGCGCACGGCAAGCGGGTGCTCAACCTGTTTTCCTATTCCGGCGCCTTCTCGGTCGCCGCGCTCGCGGGCGGCGCGGCGCGGGCGGTCGACGTCGACAGCTCGGCGCCGGCGCTGGAGCTCGCCCGCGAGCACCGCCGCGCCAACGCGTTGCGTGCCGCCGACGAGGATTTCGTCGCGGCCGACGTCTTCGACGAGGTGCGGCGCCGCGCGGCCGCGGGCGAGCAGTGGGACGTCGTCGTCTGCGACCCGCCGGCCTTCGCGAAGAAGCGCTCGGACGTCGATCGCGCAGCCCGCGGCTACAAGGACATCAACCGCGTGGCGATGGCGCTGGTCGCGCCGGGAGGGTGGCTGCTGACGTGCTCCTGCTCGGGCCTGGTCGACGCGGATCTCTTCCAGAAGATCGTGTTTTCGGCGAGCCTCGACGCGGGCGCGCCCTTCGCGCTCGTCGCGCGGCAGGGGGCGGGTCCGGACCATCCGGTCTCGCTCGATTGTCCGGAGGGGGAATACCTCAAGGGTTTGTGGCTCCGCCGGGCATAGAGCGGCGCGAGCGGACGTTATGATCGCCCGATGAAGCGACTGCTCTGCCTCGCCGCCGGTCTGGCCGCCGCGAACGTCTCGCTGGCCGCCGCCCCGGCCCTGCAGAAGCCGCCCGGCGTCGTCGAGGTCGGCCCCGCGCCTTTCATGCCGACGACGCCGCCGGCGGCAACGCCGAAGCGGTCGGACATCGTGATGGCTTCGTCGCGCCTGCCGGCCGACGCGCGCCATGACCTCGGCGAGCTCTCGGCCTCCGAGCGCGCCCGTCTTCAGTCGTCCGGGCGCAAGGGCGCGGGCGTCCGCTCGAAGAAGCCCGCGATGAAGATCGGCATCAACCGCGGTCTGCCTTCGGCCGTCGGCTTCGCGAGCCTTCCGTCCGACCTCGCGGCCGGGGAGTCGCGCGTCGTCGGGGGCGGCCTTCTCGAGCGTGCCGCCGACGGCAGCCTCGCGTGGACGGCGTCGTTCTCCTCGACGGGCGCGGGCGCGCTGCGGCTGCACCTGTCCCGGGCGATCCTTCCCGCGGGCAGCCGCGCCTACGTTTACGGCGAGGACGGCGAGATCCAGGGGCCGTACGACTTCACGCACGGCACGCGCCCCGAGGGCTTCTGGACGAACACGATCTTCGCCGACCGGATCTTCCTCGAGGTGCGAATCCCGGCGGGAACGGGCGCGGCGGACCTCGGCAAGGCGACGCTTCTCCTCGCCGACGTCGCGCATCTCGAGAACCCGGGCTTCGCGCCGTCGCCGTCGGACAAGGCGTCGGGCCTGTCGGTGCGGCCCAAGTCGGACGCTTGCTTCGTCGACCGCAGCTGCGTGACGACCGCGGACTTTCCGCTCATCGACCAGGCGACGCGCTCGATCGGGCAGCTGACGTTCTACGACGATTCCGACCCGACCGACACGGGCTACTTCGTCTGCACGGGCGGCCTGCTGAACACGACCGCCGGCAGCTCGATCCCGTACCTGCTGACGGCCAACCACTGCTTCGCGAACCAGAACTCCGCGACGTCGCTCGAGGCCTACTGGCAGTACCGCACGGCGACGTGCAACGGGCCCTATCCGGACGAGACGCAGTTTCCGCGCACGCTCGGCTCGACGCTGCTCGCGACCGGGGCGCACCCCGACACGAGCGACTACACGTTCGTCGAGCTGTCGCAGAGCCCGCCGGCCGATAGCGTGGTGCTCGGCTGGACGACGGCGGACTTCTCGCAGGCCGACGGGCTCGTCCTCTATCGGCTGAGCTACCCGAATGGAAACCCCATGGTGTACACGCGCGAGCAGGTGCTGGCGAATCCGCCGTACACCTGCGTCGACGACGCTCCCATCGAAAACTTCATCTACGAGAAAGACATCGAGGGCGGCACCTCCGGCGGCAGCTCGGGCTCCCCGGTGTATCTCGGCGACCTGCGGGTCGTGGGGCAGGAGTTCGGCGCCTGTGGCAGCAACAGGAACGACGACTGCGACAACGTCAACAACGAGTCGCTCGAAGGCCGCTTCAACGTGACGTTCCCGGCGATCCAGCAGTGGCTCCAGCCGGGCGCCCCCGCGCCCTGCGTCGCCAACGCCACGACGCTCTGCCTCGACGGCGCGCGCTTCCGCGTCACCGCCTTCTATACGACTTCCGCCGGCGCGAGCGGCACCGGCATGGGCGTTCCGCTGACGGGCGACTCGGGCTACTTCTGGTTCTTCTCGGCCGACAACATCGAGCTCGTCGTCAAGGTCCTGACCGGCTGCTCGCTCAACCAGCACTTCTGGGTTTTTTCGGGCGGCCTGACCAACGTCGGGGTCACGCTGCTCGTCGAAGACACGGTCGCCGGGACCTCGCAGACCTACACGAACGCGATCGGCAACGCCTTCCAGCCGCTCCAGGACACGCAAGCGTTCGTCTGCCCCTGACTCGGATTCTGCTCGAGCCGCTTCGCGGCCCGACCGACGAGAGAGGGGGCGCCGCATCCTTCTCTCCCGAGCCGAGCGGCGCGGGTTCTGGAGGCCTCTCGGTCCCGTTATACTCCGCCTCCATGTTTCTGGACCTCACGGAGGAACAACAGCTCCTGCAGGCCTCGGTCCGGGAGTTCGCCGAGGAGGTCGTGCGCCCGCGGGCGGCCGCGATCGACCAGTCGGGCGAGTTTCCCCGCGGCACCTTCGCGAAGGCCGGCGAGCTCGGCCTCGCGGGCGTTTCTGTCCCGGTGGAATTCGGCGGGTCGGGGATGGACGTCGTCTCCTACGCGATCGTCGTCGAGGAGATCTCGCGCGCCTGCGCGAACATGGGGGTCATCCTCTCGGTCAACAATTCCCTCGTCTGCGACCCGATCGAGAAGTTCGGCAACGCCGACCAGAAGAAGCGCTTCCTCGCGCCGCTCGCGCGCGGCGAGAAGCTCGGCTGCTTCGCCTTGACCGAGCCGGACGCCGGCTCCGACGCCGGCAACCAGAAGACGCGCGCCGTCCGCGAGGGCGACGTCTACCGCATCTCCGGGCAGAAGGTCTTCATCACCTGCGGCTCGAACGCCGACGTCTGCCTGCTCTTCGCGATGACGAACCCGGAGAAGAAGATCAAGGGGATCTCGGCGTTTCTCGTGGACGCGTCGGCGCCGGGATTCGACCGCTCGCGTCACCAGGTCAAGCTCGGCGTCAACGCGTCGGGCACGGTCGAGATCTTCCTGACCGACGTGAAGGTCCCGGTTTCCGACCGGCTCGGCGAGGAAGGCGACGGCTTCAAGATCGCGATGTCGACCCTCGACGGCGGCCGCATCGGGATCGCCGCGCAGGCGCTCGGCATCGCGCAGGAGGCGTTCGAGGCGGCGGTCGCGTACGCCAAGGCGCGGAGGGCCTTCGGGCGTCCGATCGCGGACTTCCAGGTCCTGCGGTTCTACCTGGCCGACATGGCGACGGAGCTCGACGCGGCGCGTCTGCTGACGCGCAAGGCCGCCGCGGCCAAGGACGCGACGAAGAAGAACGGCGGGCGCTACTCGATGGAGGCGGCCACGGCCAAGCTCTACGCCGCCGAGATGGCGCAGCGCGTGACGACGAAGGCGCTGCAGATCCACGGCGGCTACGGCTACACGAAGGAATACCCCGTCGAGCGCAACTTCCGCGACGCGCGGATCACCGAGATCTACGAGGGCACGAGCGAGATCCACCGGCTCATCATCGCCCGCGAGATCTTCCGCGACGCGGGGCTGCAAATCGGATGAAGAGCCGGGGCCCGGCCGTGCGCGTCGGCGCGCCGCGCCTCCTCGGGAGAGGGCCGGTCTGCGACTTTCCCTCTCATTTCCACGGTCCGCGAAGCGGACCGCGAGAGGTCTGAGTTGGGCCAGACACGGATGTTTCGAGACCGCGTGGTCTCGATGGAACAGACCTTCGAGGGGGGCGAAAAGCACCTTCCGCTCCTCAAGGACATCTGCGGCGAGGCGCTGCCGGGCTTCACGCTCCGGGAGCACTCGCTCGACCACGAGCGGGATCTCTTCGTCATGGATTTCGACGGGCCGGACGGCGCGCGCCGGCGGGTGTGCTGGACGCGCATGGTGCTTTTCGACGCCGAGCGCATCCCGACGCTCGAGGCGGACCCCGCGGCGGTGCTGCGCGCGAAGATCGTCGAGCTCGTCCGGGCGCAGGCGGCGAAGACCGAGATCCTGGTGACTTTCCGCCACCTCGAGGAAGGCTGGGTCGACACGCCCGAGCCGCGGCGCGACGGGCGCCGCCGGCGCCGGGGCCGCGGCGGACGCGGCGGCGAACGGGGAGGCGAGCGCGCCGGCGGACAGGGAGGCCGGCCGCAGGGCGGGCCGCGGGAGCCGGGCCGCGATCGCGATCGGAGGCCGGGCGGACCAGCGCCGGCCCAGCCGCCGCGGGGAGGTGCGCCGGGCCAGCGGACCGGCGGCGGCGAGCGCCGTCCGGGCGGACCGCCGCCTTCCGCGTCGGGGGCCGGGGAGCCGGGGGCCGGGGGCGGAAAGCGCCGCCGCCGCCGCCGGCGCCGCGGAGGGCGCGGACCGGGCGGAGGACCGCCGGGGGGCGCGCCGCCGGCGCCTCAAGGGCCGCGGCCGTGAACTTCGAGCCGACCGAGGACCAGAAGCGCATCCGCGAGGCGGTGCGCGAGTTCGCCGCCGCCGAGATCGCGCCGCACGTCGCGCGGTGGGAGAGCGAGGAGCGCTTTCCGCGCGAGATCCTCGGACGCCTCGGCGACCTCGGCGTCATGGGGGTGATGATCCCGGAGGCTCACGGCGGCGCCGGCTCGGACGCGCTGTCCTACGTCTTCGCGATCGAGGAGCTCTCGCGCGTCTCCGCCTCGACGGCGGTGATCGTCTCGGTCAACAACTCGGTCGCCTGCTACCCGATCTGGAAGTTCGGGAGCGAGAAACAGAAGGCCGAGATCCTGACGCCGCTCGCTTCGGGGAAGGCGCTCGGCGCCTACGCGCTCACCGAGCCGCAGTCGGGCTCCGACGCGGCCAACCAGAAGACGACGGCCGTGCGCGACGGATCGGGCTACGTGTTGAACGGCGCGAAGGCCTGGATCACCAACGCCGGCGAGGCCGACTGGTACGTCGTCATGGGGATGACCGACAGGAGCGCCGGCACGCACGGCATCACGGCCTTCCTCGTTTCCGCGAAGGATCGCGGGCTCCGCGTCGGCGCCGCCGAGGACAAGATGGGGCTGCGCTCGTCGAAGACCGCGGCCATCTTCTTCGACGACCTTCGCCTCGGCGAAGACCGCCGGCTCGGCGCCGAGGGCCAGGGGTTCAGGATCGCGATGACGACGCTCGACCACTCGCGCATCGGGATTGCCGCCCAGGGCATCGGCATCGCCCAGGCGGCTTACGAAGCCGCCGTCGAATACGCGCAGACCCGCGAGTCCTTCGGGAAGAAGCTCGCCGAGCACGAGGCGATCGCGTTCCAGATCGCCGACATGCGGGTCCAGCTCGACGCCGCCCGCGCGCTGACGTACCGTGCGGCGCTGCGCTCCGAGACGCCCGGCGTGCGCTTCTCGAAGGAGTCGTCGATGGCGAAGGTCTACGCGACCGAGGCCGCCAACGCGATCGCCGCGCGCGCCGTCCAGATCTTCGGCGGCTACGGCTACTCGAAGGAGTACCCCGTCGAGCGGTACTATCGAGACGCCCGCGTCACGACGATCTACGAAGGGACGAGCGAAATCCAGCGCATCGTCATCTCGAAGAACGTGCTGGCGGGCCGCTGACCATGACGAACGACGACGCGCCTTTTCCGCCCGAGGACGAGCCGTCCGAGCTCGAGAAGCCGGCAGCGCCGGCGGCGCCGGAGCCGCCGTTTGCCGAGCCGGTCGCGGCCCTGTCCGCCGCGGACGACGAGGCCGATGCCGAAGGGCTCGAGGAAGTCGAGCCGGCGGCGACCGCCATGACGGGGACGCTGCCGGAGCCGCCCCGGGCGCCGTCGGCGCCCCGGCGCCCGGACCTCGCCGACCGCCGCGACCCGCTCTACCGCGAGTGCCGCGGCTATCGCCTGAGGCTCGACCCGCCGGACCTGGCGCGCCTGCGCGAGCTGCCGGGGTCGCGCGGCAAGACCGACACCGAGATCGGCGAATCCTTCTTCGATGGCCAGGCCGACCGGCTCGCGGCCTCGATCGTCGACGACGTGCCGTCCGGAAGCGAGGTCCGCGTGGTGGTCGATCCCTATTCGCGGCAGGCCTTCCTGGCGCTGGAGAACCGGATTCGGGGAATCCTGAGCTTCTAGGTCGGGGCGCTGCCGTCCCGAGCGCCGCCAGGGATCCCTTTCGAGTCCGGGCGCGGCCTCTCGAGGGATCCCTCGGGCTCCCGCCCTCGGGGATGACGAGCCTCCGGCCGGACGCCCGTCAGATGTCGGCGGTGATGACGATCCGCGTGGCGCGCGAGAGGCGCGCCTTCTTCTGGTGCGGGTCGATCTCCACGGCGATCTCGCCCGGCCCCGCGCCGGCCGAGGCGAGCACGTCGGCCCAGGCCTCGGCGCGGGAGCGCAGGAAATCCTCGGCGACCGCGGGCTCCTCGCGCCCTTCGAAGTCGGGCATGCTCTTCAAGCGCTGCACGTTCGCGGGGTCGAGGACGAAGGCGAAGCCATCCCGGCTCGCCCGGTAGGTTCGGTTTCGGTCCTGGGAGTTTGTGTCCATGCCGGGAATTTTAGGGCATTCGACCCGTTTTTCGCGACGATGAGATCTTCACAGCGGTTCCTCCGGCATTTCGTCTGGGCGGCCGCCGTCCTGACGGCCCCGGCCCTCCCGGCCGAGACGATTCGCAATCATTTCGACACCGACTCGGTCATGCGCGCTCCCGGCTTCTTCGACGCGGCCGTCCTCGGCGCGCCGGGCCCCGCGCGCTGGCTCGTCCTGGTCGACCCGAACCCGCCGTCGGCGCCGAACAAGCTCTCCCAGGTCGAGGCGCAGCGGCCCGCCGACTCGATCGCCGCGGCGATCCGGCGCACCTACGCGTTTCAGGACGGCACCGTCTCGACCTTCACCAAACGCGGCGGGAGCCGCGCCGGCCTGCTCCTCCGCTTCCAGGACGACAAGACCTTCGTCGTTCTCCTCGCCGACACGACCGCCGGCGACGTCGTGCTGACGTCGTACCGCGACGGCAAGGCGACGGAGCTCGGCCGGGGCCGCGTGAAGTTCGAGCGCGACTGGGAGAAGCTCGCGGTCGTCGCCAACGGGCCGGCGCTGACGGCGCTCTTCGACGGACAGAAGGTCTTCGAGGCGAAGGATCCGAATCCGGCGAGCGGCAAGACCGGGCTCGCGGCGGCGGGGCCGGGCGAAGCGTCCTTCGACGAGTTCGTGCTGGAGTTTGCGCCGAAGCCGTAGAACGGCTCACGACCCGGGCGCGATCGAGTCGGCGAACTGGAAGCGCCCGCCGACGACCTTGAGGACGACCGCGGGCTTGATCGGGTTGCGGTCCGAGTCCATCGTGATCGTGCCGGTGACGCCGGCAAAGTTCTTCGTGGCCGCCAGCGCGTCCCGCACGCGGCGCCCCTCCGTCGAGCCCGCGCGCGTGATGGCGTCCGCGAGCAGGCGCATCGCGTCGTAAGAGGTCGCGGCGATCGAGTCGGGTTCCGCGCCGTACTTTGCCTCGTAGGCCTCGACGAAACGCCGGACGGCCGGCGACGGGTCGTCCACCGAATAGTGGTTGGACAGGTAGGCGCCCTCCATCGCTTCGCCGCCGATCTCGACGAGCTTCGGCGAGTCCCAACCGTCGGCGCCGAGGAGCGTCGCCTTCACCCCGAGCGACCGCGCCTGCCGCGCGATGAGGCCGGCGTCGGTGTAGTAACCCGGGACGAACAGGACGTCGGGGTTCGAGGGCGTGAGCGCCGTGAGCTGGGCGGAGAAGTCGCTGTCGCCTTCGGCGTACTTCGCGTCGGCGACGACGCGGCCGCCGGCGCCGGTGAACGCGGTCCGGAACGCGTCGGCGAGCCCGACGCTGTAGTCGCTGCGCGAGTCGGTCAGGATGGCGGCCGTCTGCGCCTTGAGGTTCTTGCGGGCGAAGGCCGCCAGGACCTTGCCCTGGTAGGCGTCGATGAAACAGACGCGGAAGATGTAGTCGCCCTTCTTCGTCACCTCGACGTTGGTCGAGGAGGGGGAGATCATCGGGACGCCGTAGCTCTGGGCGATCGGCGCCGCGGCGAGCGAGCGCGACGAGGCGTTCTCGCCGATGAGCGCGACGACGTGGTCCCGCGTGATCAGCTTCGACACGGCCGACGCCGCTTCCGACGCTTCCCCGCGGTCGTCCTCCGAGAGGAGCTCGACGGGCCGGCCCAGCACGCCGCCCGCGCGGTCGATCTCCTCGATCGCGAGCGTCGCGCCGTTCTTGCCCGAGATCGCGAAGGTGGCGGTCGGCCCCGTGAGCGCGCCGAAGAAGCCGACCTTGATTCCCTGCAGCGGCGCCGGCTTCTCGGCGCCGCACGACACGGCGAAGGCGGCCAGCAGGAGAGCAGTCGCGATCCGGGCGCGCGGCATCGGCGGCGATTCTAGTGGAAGCGGCGGGATAGGATTCCGACGCGGAGGAGCGATGTCACGAATCCCCCTGGTCGGCCGATCGGCCGTCACCGGCGCCGCCCGCGAGGCCTTCGACCGCAAGATCGCCGAGCGCGGCAACATTCCGAACATGTACCGCGCTTTTGCGCACCGGCCGTGGCTGCTGACGACGATGGACGCGCACTTCGCGGCCGTGATGGGCTCGGGAACCGTGCCCGTGAAGCTCAAGGAGATGCTCGCGCTCCAGACGTCGCTCGAGAACGCGTCCCGCTATTGCGCCGCTTCCCACACGACGCTCGCCGAGCGGACCGGCTCGACGAAGGACCAGATTGCGGCGCTGCGCGACTTCGAGTCGGGGCCCTTCACCGAGCGCGAGA
>Ga0335083_10006179_pt1 | contig 15053 bp, 11 predicted proteins | sample Lox_Sample_42_FD_206716 | JGI IMG/M metagenome (GOLD analysis project Ga0335083, IMG submission 206716) | Soil microbial communities from Loxahatchee National Wildlife Refuge, Florida, United States - Lox_Sample_4.2 | ecosystem: Environmental > Terrestrial > Soil > Wetlands | place: USA... | reverse complement strand
TCAAAACTCCGCCCTCAAGCCGATGGTGGGGAAGATCGGGATGCCGGTGAGCGTCGCGTACCCGTTGCAGTTGTAGTTCGGGAACAGCGCCTCCGGGTTCGCCCGGTTGGTGACGTTCTGCACGTCCAGGTACCCGTCGAAGATCCACTTGTCGTAGACGAAGCGCCGGTCGATGCGCACGTCGGCCTGGAAGAAGGCCGGCGCGCGCGCCGTGTTCACGTCGCCCGGGATGCAGACGTAGCTGCCGTTGTTGGCGTTGAAGATGCCGTTGACGTAGGGCGTGTAGGGATCGCCGCTGACGTATCGCAGCCGCGTCCCGAACGTCCAGTTGTGCTCGGTCTGGTAGGAAGCGATCACCGTCAAGATGTGCGTCTGGTCGAAGTCGTAGAGGTGCCAGGGATTCGGCTGCCCCATCGGGACCTCCGAAGGGTCGTCGAGCCGGGTGGTCTTCGACAAGGTGTACGCGATCCAGCCGTAAAAGCCCTTCATGAGCTGCCGGCGGAGCAGGAGCTCGAGACCGTACGACCGACCTTTGCCCTTGTTCGAGATGTAAAGCGGGTCCTTGGTGATCTGGTCGGGGTCGGTGGTGGGCGTCTCCAGGTCCCACATGTACTTATCGTAGAGCGTCACCTCGATGTCCGACTGGTACGGCAGCTTCTGGTCGACGCCGACGCTGTACTGGAACGATCGCTGGAACGTCAGCCCCGGATTCCCGAACAGCGACGGGATCAGGTCCTGTGGCTGCGGCGCCTGCGAGTAGAGGCCCACGCCGCCCTTCAGCACCGTCTTCGGGCCGGCCGTGAAGAAGAGCGAGAGCCGCGGGTCGAACCACCAGGAATGCCCCCGCTCGATGTCGGTGCTGGCGTCGAAGCGCAGGCCGGGCTGGATGCGCAGCCGCGGCGTCGGCACCCAGCTGGCCGTCGCGAAGAACCCCGGCTGAGCCCAGCTGGTCGAGGCCTGGGTGTTCTGCGACGGGTTGCCGTTGAGGCCGCCCGTGCCGAACGCGCTGCTGGCCTGCGCCGCCGTCAGCTTGGGCAGGTCGATGTCGTAGGTCAGGTAGCGCAGCGACGAGTCGGTCCCCATCTCCAGCGTGAACTTGTCGGAGGGGTGCCAGGTCATCGTGTCGCGCAGGCTGGCGGTGAGCAGCGTCCCGTCCAGCTTCACCGCGTTCACCACCTCGTTGGAGGTCTCGGTGTAGCCGAGCGAGAAAATGGCGTCGTTCCGCCAGTTGCCCGCGAAGCCGCGCTGCCAGCGCGCCGCCAGCCGGTGGAACTGGACCTCGCTGTTGAAGGAGATCTTCTGGGCCGTGTTCTGGTCCAGGATGTCGAGCTGGTCGCTGGAGCCGTAGGCGAAGATCTGCCCCTGGCCGCCCCACAGCGAGTGGACGTACTTCAGCTGGTAGTCGTAGAAGACCGGCGCCACCGTCAGGCCGCTGGGGACGACGGCGCGCAGCACCTCGTCGACCCAGCTCCGGCGGACCGAGGCGAAGAAGCTGCCGTTGCCGACCGGGCCCTCGACCATCGCCGCCCCGTCGTAGAGATCGACGTGGCCGGCGCCGTGCCATTCGTGCTTGGGATCGCGGGTGCGCACGTCGACCGTGCCACCCATCGCGTTGCCCCAGTTGGCGGCGAAGTTGCCCGGGTAGAAGTCCAGGCCGGAGATGACGTCGGTGTTGACCACGGCGGTCAGCGCGCCGAAGTGGAAGATGAGCGGGATCTCGACCCCGTCCAGGTAGACCTTGGTGTCCTGGGGCGCCGAGCCACGGACGATCAGCAGCCCCAGCCCGAACGGCGCGCGCGCGACGCCCGGGAAGTCCTGCAGCACCTTGAGGACGTCGCCCTGGGTGCCGGGCACCGTCGCGATCTCCTCGGCCGTGACCTCGTGGACCGCGACCTCCTTGCGCTCGCGCTGGCCGCGCACCACCGCCTCGAACTGGTTGTAGCGGCGGCGGTTCATCCGGTACTCGACCTCTTTGACCTTGTTGGCCTCGATCACCTCGTCGATGGCCAGCGGGTGGTGGGCCGACGAGACGATGTGGATCTTCACCGGGCCGATCGGAAGCCCGCGCAGCGTGAACCGCCCGTCGGCGTCGGTCTCGGCCGTGGGGCCGTTCGCGTCGATGCTGGCCGCGATGACCGGCGCGCGGGTTCCGCGCTCGACCACCCGGCCGATCAGCGACACGGGCTTCTCGGTCGGGACGGGCGGTGGCGGCGCCTTGCGGAGCACGAACTCGTACCGGTACTCGACCTCGACCGCCGTCGGCTTGCCGTTGATGATGGCCGGCGAGAACTGGAACTGCTTGACCGCCGCCTCCGCCGCCGCCGCGAACTTCGGGTGCGGCCCGGGATCCAGAACCTTGATGGCGCCCACCTTGCCGTTCTCGTCGATGACGATCGAGAAGGTCACGGAGCCGGCGACCCCGGCGGCCTCGGCGTCCGGCGGATAGACCGCCGGGACGAAGTGGGTCAGCTCGGGCGGCTTGACCGCGGGGACTCCGGCGTCGGCCGGGGCGGCGGGCGCCGCCGCGTCCGACCCGCTGACGCCGCCATCCGGGCCGCCCCCGACGGCCTGGGCTTGCAGAAGACACACCACGAGCGCAGCGGGAAGCAAGCCCATCTCGGCAGGAGAATGGACTACCGCGTCGACGGTGCCGATGCCAAGGAAGATGCGTCACGCGGATTTTTGCCGCGCGTCGACTTTGCATTTTTTGGATAGATGGTCCGGGCTCTGGGGTATAAGGGCCGGAACTTCGCCCCCCTTTTTGGAAGCAAAGGAGCCGCCGCATGACTCGGCAAGCTTATGTTGGGACCCGTCCGCGATTCGCCTGGTTGGCCGCGCTGTCCGCCACCGGCCTTCTGGCCTGCGCCTCGCCCGCTCCGAGCAACGGAACGGGCGGTAGCAGCGGCGCAACCGGCGGTACCACGGGCACTGGAGGCACACACACCGGCGGCACGTCGGGCGGCAGCACCGGCGGGACCTCGGGTGGCAGCACCGGTGGAACCTCGGGCGGCAGCACCGGCGGTATCAACGGAACCGGCGGCACGTCGGGCGGCAGCACCGGCGGCACGTCGGGCGGCAGCACCGGCGGCACGTCGGGCGGCAGCACCGGCGGATCGGGTGGACACGCGACCGGCGGCGCCGCGGGCGGCACCTCGGGCGGCACCGGCGGCAGCACCACGGGCGTCGGCGGGAACTGCGGGAACGCCGACACCACCTCGATCAACATCGATGCGTCGGGTTACATCTGCAACAACCAGTGGGGCATCAAGGGGGCCTGGTACTGCTACAGCTCCGACACCAGCAGCCCCTGCAACCCCACCGGGGTCATTCCGTACAACTCGACGTCCAAGGGAATGTGCCTGAGCGGGTCGATCGCCAACGGCGGGTATGACGGCCTCGGCTTCAAGGTGAACTCGGGACCGCCCGGAGACTCCACCACGCCTGGCACCTGGAACGGGAGCAGCATCGTCGGCTTCGCGATCACCCTGACGTCGGGAGCCAGCGGCAGGGGCAGCGGCGGCTCGGTCGTCGAGCTCGAGTATCCGACCCCCAACGACCTCGACAACCCCCAGACGACCAAGGATGCCCCGGGCGTCACGCTCCCCGGCGTCCCGGGCACCGGCTCGGTCACCTACAACGTCCTCTACTCGGACGCGGTGCTGGCCAACAACTCGATGTACCGAAAGTCGGTCGATCAGCAGAACTTGACCGACGTGAAGCTCCTCATCCCTCCGGACACCCAGTCGAACACGATCGCCTACGACTTCTGCGTCACGAAGGTCGTGCCGTTGATGACGGCGCCGAGCCCCGTGGTGCCGACGGGGTCATACGGACCGCAGTGGTCGAACCGCTTCGGTCAGGCCGTCAACGGCGTGAACGGCTATGCCGTCCAAACCGCTCCGTTCGACTCGAACAACGGGCTGCCGATGACGATGCAGGTCATGGCGACCGCCACCGGCGTCGGGTTCACCTACACCGCGAAGTCGGGCGCCTCGGGCAACAGTCCCGCTTCCTTCCCCGCCATCGTCAGCGGCTGGGGGCCCGGCGAGAAGGGGATCCAGCTCTATGGCCCCTACCAGGCCGACAAGACCATCAGCGCCCTCACGTCCGTCAAGAGCAGCTGGTCCTTCTCGGTGGGCGGCAGCGGGGACGCGGCCTACGACATCTGGCTGGGCACCAGCAAGGCGCCGACCACGGCTCCATCTGTCGAATTGATGATCTGGCTCAACAACGGCGGCAAGCAGCCCCTGGGCAACACGACGGCCAGCACCGCTGTCACCGGATCGGACGGGGTCGCTCGATTCGCGCACACGGGCCAGGCGAATTCAACGGGGCAGCAGGTCGTCAGCTATGTGCCGACGTCGGGGACGGCGACGAGCGTGACGAATCTCGACATCCTGCAATACCTCAAGGACGCGGTGTCGAACGGTTACGCCGGGCTGAACAAGGACGCCACCAAGGTCTACCTGCTCGGCGTTCAGGCCGGCTTCGAGGTCTACAGCGCCGACACCTGGAAGACGACCGACTACAACATCAGCATCCAGTAGTCGCAGCGAAATAGGAGAGCCATGCGCAACCCCCTTCTTCATTCGATCCTCGGCATGGCTCTCCTCGCCGGATTGGCCGCCTGCTCGAGCAGCGCGGCCAAGGACGGCGGTTCGACCGGCACGGGCGGCTCGGCCGGCACTGGCCAGGCCGGCATGTCGGGCGGGGGCGGCGCAGGTGGCACAGGTGGCCTGAGCGGCACCTATGTCCTCATCGACGACATGGAGACGACGAACCACGGGCCCATCCAGCTCGACGCGGTGGTTGCCCCCCTGACGCCGGGCTACTGGTACAACAGCGGCGCGGGCTACATGGCCGATGCGGGCGTCGACATGTCGACCCCGCCGCAGGGTTCGTTCGCGTTCAGCGCGCTTCCCATGCCGACCACGACGTTGAACGGCAAGGCGAGCTCGCACGCGGCTCGGCAGGATTGCGTGCTCAACGGCCTGTACGACACCTGCGGTGTCGGGTTCGAGTTCGCCCAGCAGGTCGACGACGCGGGGGTCCCCGCGGCGCCGGCCGACGCGGGCGATGCGGGAGCGTCCATCCCCAGGACCACCATTCCGTTCGACATCAGCCGCTACAAGGCCATCACGTTCTGGGGGATGACGACGACGCCGGACGCCGGCTTGGGCTACCTGCAGGTCAAGGTCTCGTTCCCCGATACGGATACCGACCCGCGCGGCGAGATCTGTAACGGCGGCGGCGGGGATACTTCCAAGTGCTACAACAGCTACGCCGCGAATTTGCAGTTCACGACCAGCTGGAAGCAATACACCGTGTTGCTGGACGCCGGCGGCGACAGCGGCTTCACCCCGATTGGCGGCATCGCCATCGATTCGACGTGGGGCTACCAGCAGGCGCAGTGGCTTCCGACCCAGGTCTACGGCATCAACTGGCAGGCCCAGAGGAACGAGAACCCCGACGCGGGCCCGCCTCTGACGACCGACATCTGGATCGACGACGTGTACTTCATCGAGTGAGCAGTCAGCCCCAGGTGAAGTCGTAACGCAGGTACAGCTCGTCGCCGATTCGTTCCATCGCGGCGAGCCTGGGGTCGGGGATCTGATCGGGAAGAAAGCCGGGGCCGTCGGCCAGGGTGGGGGCGCGGGCGCCTCCCAGGATGCGGGGCACCAGCGTCACGTGGAGCTGATCGACGGCGCGGGCGGCGAAGAGCTGGGCGCAGAGGTTGCCGCCGCCCTCGCAGAGCAGGGTCTGGACGCCGCGCGCGGCCAGCCAGGCGAGGACGTCCTCGACCGCGACGCGCTCGCCGCCTAGCGCGGCCAGCTCGGCGACGGCGCCCAGGCGCTGGCGTTCCAGGGCCGGCATGGCGGCGGCGTGCACGATCACCGAGCGGCCGCCGCGGGCAGGGTCGAACATGCGCATGTCCGGGGTGATGCCGGCGCCGGTGCTGGTCAGCACCACCCGCAGCGGCTCCGGGAGGCCCGCGGCGCGCCGCCGGTCTCGCTCGTCGGCGGGGATCGCCAGATCGGGGTTGTCGGCGCGCAGGTTGGACGCGCCGATCAGGATCGCGTCGGCGGTCGCGCGCAGCGCCACCATCCGCCGGAAGTCCTCGCGCGCGCGCGACATCATGAACTTGCCCTGGCGGAACCCGGGCGCGGGGTTGATCTTGCCGTCGATCGACGTGGCGAAGTTCACCAGGACGCGGGGCCGGGCCATGGCGCCCATTGTGGCAAAAAAACGCGCTCGCTCTCAGAGCTTCACGTGGCCAGTGTGGCGCTCGTCGCCGTCGGAGCCTGGCCTGGTGTTGGTCACGTAGGCCTTGGCCATCTCGAACAGGTACTTCAGACCGGCGGCGCCGGCGGCATCCCAGTAGTCGGCCTCGTGCGGTTCGAAGACCACCAGGCAGAGCGAGGGGTCGCTGGGCCCCTCCGGGAACCAGACCCGCCACGACTCGGACCAGAGCTGCTGGATCAACGCCCGATCGCGCTGGATGTGGGCGTCGCCGCTCAGGGACAGGTACCTGCCGGTCGACTGCATGACGACGGCGGCGTGGCCGTCGTGTTCCAGATCGTGCACCTTGCCGGACTCGATCGCCGTCGAGAAGTACAGCACCCCGTCGCCGGTCTTCTCCGCGATGCTGAGCGGCCGCGCCCGCACCGCGCCCTCCGGGGTGCGCGTCACCAGCATCGCGGTCTCGAAGTCCGCTATCAGCTTGCGGACGTGCTCGCGCTTCTCGGCCTCCGGAACGTGGGTCGCCATCAGGGAACAAGCTAGTGGCGGAGGGGCGTTGTGGTAGGTATCGGGGATGTGCCGCAGCATCAAGACGCTCTTCAATTTCGAGCCGCCGGCCACGGATGAGGAGATCCGCGCCGCGTCGCTCCAGTTCGTCCGCAAGCTCTCGGGCTTCACGGCGCCGTCCAAGGCCAACCAGGCCGCGTTCGACCGCGCGGTCGCCGACGTGTGGCACGTCGCGCGCCACCTGATCGACGACCTGACCACCACGGCGGCGCCGCGCGATCGGGCGGTCGAGGCGGCTCGCGCCAAGGAGCGATCGGCCATTCGCTTCGGGCGCCCGGGCGCGCGGCCGGGCTGAGTCACACGGCCGGGCTGGCGTCCTCGCAGGCCAGCGCGCCCGGGTGCAGCAGGACCGCCAGGTCGGGGACGGCCACGTCCGCAACCTGACAACGGCGTCGGAGCGCAACCGGTGCGACCGTTTCTGATTCCGGCGCGGGCCGAACGCCCGGTGCCTCCCGCCACCTTACGTTCGAGGCAGGACCACGCCATGTCGAGCACGACCAACACCGACGAGGTTGCGCGGGCGCTCGTGGCCGGCGGCAAGGGGATCCTGGCCGCCGACGAAACGCCCAAGACGCTGACCAAGCGGCTCATGGCGGTCGGGATCGAGTCGACGCCCGACAACCGGCGGGCCTATCGCGAGATGCTGTTCACGACGCCCGGGATCAAGGACTTCATCTCGGGCGCCATCATGCAGGACGAGACGATCCGGCAGAACGGATCGTCGGGGACGCCGCTGGCCGACGTGCTGATCCAGCAGGGCGTCTTCCCCGGGATCAAGGTCGACAGCAGCACCCACCCGCTGGCGGGCGCGCCCGACGAGGTCGTCACCGAGGGGCTGGACGGGCTGCGCGATCGCCTGAAGACCTACCGGCAGATCGGCGCCCGCTTCGCCAAGTGGCGCGGCGTCATCCGGATCGGCCAGGGTTTGCCGACCCCGCGCTGCATCCGCGCGAACGCGCACGCGCTGGCGCGCTACGCCGCCCTCTGCCAGGAGGAGGACCTGGTGCCGATCGTCGAGCCCGAGGTGCTGATGGACGGCGACCACTCGATCGAGCGCTGCGAAGAGGTGACCAGCTACGTGCTGCACGCCGTCTTCGAGGCGCTCTACGACCAGTGCGTCCGTCCGGAGTCGATGCTGCTCAAGCCGAACATGGTCATCGCCGGACACGACGCCGAACGGCAGGCCAGCGTCGAAGAGGTGGCGGCGGCCACGCTGCGCACGCTGGAGCGGCACGTGCCGCCGGCGGTGCCCGGCATCGTGTTCCTCTCGGGCGGGCAGGACCACGTGCTGGCCACCCGGCACCTGACCGCCATCAACCGGCTGCCCGGGCCGAAGCCGTGGAAGCTCAGCTTCTCTTACGGGCGAGCGCTGCAGGACGAGGCGCTGGGCGCCTGGGGCGGCAAGCACGAGAACGTGTTCGCCGGCCAGGGGGCCTTCCAGCACCGCGCGCACTGCGTGAGCGCCGCCGCGCTGGGCCGGTACGACGGCTCGGTCGAGGCCGAGCCGGCCTTCGTTTGAGGAACGCCGTGACACATCCAGCCGTGCACGCCAGAGAAGCGTCTTCGTCGTCGGGGCGGGTCAAGGAGGGCCCCCTGGCCGCCAAGGAGCTGGAGCTCATCAACGCTTACTGGCATGCCTGCAACTACCTGTCGGTCGGCATGATCTACCTGCGCGAAAACCCGCTGCTCAGGCGGCCGCTGGAGGTCGACGACGTCAAGCGGCGGCTGCTGGGGCACTGGGGCGCCAGCCCGGCGCTGTCGTTCGTCTGGGTCCACTGGAACCGGCTGATCGTCAAGTACGACCTGAACGTGATCTTCGTGGCGGGTCCCGGGCACGGCGCTCCCGGCGTGCTGGGTCCGGCCTATCTGGAGGGCACGTACTCGGAGATCTACCCGGACAAGAGCGAGGACGAGATCGGGCTGCAGAAGTTCTTCAAGCAGTTCTCGTTCCCCGGGCACATCGGCAGCCACGTCACGCCCGAGACGCCCGGCTCCATTCACGAAGGCGGCGAGCTGGGGTACAGCCTCTCGCACGCCTACGGCATGGCGCTGGACAACCCCGACCTGATCGTCTCGTGCGTGGTGGGCGACGGCGAAGCCGAGACCGGGCCGCTGGCCACCGCCTGGCACTCGAACAAGTTCCTCAACCCGGCGCGCGACGGGGCGGTGCTGCCGATCCTGAACCTGAACGGCTACAAGATCGCCAACCCGACGATCCTGGCGCGGATCACCCGCGAGGAGCTGGAGTCGCTGATGATCGGCTACGGCTACAAGCCGTACTTCGTCGAGGGGAGCGAGCCGGCCGTGATGCACCAGAAGATGGCCGAGACCCTGGAGCGGGCCGTCGACGAGATCCGGACGTTCCAGCGCCGGGCCCGGCACTCGAGCGACGTGACGCGCCCGCGCTGGCCGATGATCGTCCTGCGATCGCCCAAGGGGTGGACCGGCCCCAAAGAGCTGGACGGGCACAAGCTGGAGGGATCCTGGCGTTCCCACCAGGTGCCGTTCGCCGACGTGCGGACCAACCCGGCGCACCTCGAGGTGCTCGAGAGCTGGATGCGCAGCTATCGCCCCGACGAGCTGTTCGACGCCACCGGCAAGTTCGTGCCCGAGCTGAGGGCGCTGGCGCCCAAGGGGACGCGCCGCATGAGCGCCAACCCGAACGCCAACGGGGGCCTGCTGCGCAAGGAGCTGCGGCTGCCCGACTTCCGGGCCTACGCGGTTCCCGTCTCGTCGCGCGGAACGGCGCTGTACGAGAACACCAAGCCGCTGGGCGAGTTCCTGCGCGACATCATGAAGAACAACCCGACGAACTTCCGGGTGTTCGGCCCCGACGAGACGGCGTCCAACCGGTTGCAGGCGATCTACGAGGCCAGCAAGAAGGTCTGGATGGCCGACATGATCCCCCAGGACGCGGACGGCGGCGAGCTGTCACGGGACGGGCGGGTCATGGAGATGCTGTCCGAGCACACGCTGCTCGGGTGGCTCGAGGGGTTTCTGCTGACCGGGCGCCACGGACTGTTCCACACCTACGAGGCCTTCGCGCACGTGATCGACTCGATGTTCAACCAGCACGCCAAGTGGCTGGACATCAGCAAGAACCACGTGAAGTGGCGGGCGTCGGTCTCGTCCGAGAACATCCTGCTGTCGTCGACGGTCTGGCGGCAGGATCACAACGGCTTCTCGCACCAGGACCCCGGGTTCATCGACCTGGTCACCAACAAGTCGGCCTCGGTGGTGCGCATCTACCTGCCGCCCGACGCGAACACGCTGCTGGTGGTGGCCGACCAGTGCCTGCGCAGCACCGACTGCGTCAACGTCATCGTGGCCGACAAGCAGAAGCACCTGCAGTTCATGACCATGGACGAGGCCGTCATCCACTGCGAAAAGGGGATGAGCATCTGGAAGCGCGCCAGCACCGACAGCGGCCAGGAGCCCGACGTGGTGCTGGCCTCGTGCGGGGACGTGGCCACCCAGGAGGCGCTGGCGGCGGCCGCCATCCTGCGCGAGCGGGTGCCGGACCTGAAGCTGCGCTTCGTCAACGTGGTCGACCTTTACAAGCTGCAGCCCGACTGCGATCACCCCCACGGCTCGTCCGACCGCGAGTTCGACTCGGTGTTCCCGCCCGGCACGCCGATCATCTTCAACTTCCACGGCTACCCGTCGCTGATCCACAAGCTCTGCTACCGGTTCGCGGGGCACGACGACCTGCACGTGCACGGCTACCGCGAGCGCGGCAACATCAACACGCCCTTCGAGCTGGCCATCCTGAACAAGACCTCGCGGTTCCATCTGGCCATCGACGTGCTCGAGCGGGTCGAGCGGCTGCGGGCCAGGACCGGCCACCTGACGGACGACCTGCGCAACGCGATCCTCGACAACCTGCGCTACGCGCACGAGCAGGGAGCGGACCGGCCCGAGATCGCCGACTGGACCTGGCCGGACTGATGGTCGGCGCGCTGCTGGTGCTGAACGCCGGCTCCTCCAGCCTGAAGTTCTCCGTCTTCGCCGACGAGGACCCGCCGCGGCTGCTGCTGTGGGGGGTCTTCGAGGAGCTGCCGACCGCGCCGCGCTTCGTGGCGCGCCGGGACGGCGCCGTCATCGCCCAGCGGAGCTGGCCCTCCGGCAGCCAGCTTGGTCACGAGGGCGCGATCGACCACCTCTTCGAGTGGGGCGGGGACGGGGTGCTGTCCCAGCACCGCCTGTCCGCCGTCGGCCACCGGGTCGTCCATGGCGGGACGAAGTTCTCCCGGCCGGTGGTGGTCGACGCCCGGATCCTGGCCGAGCTGCGCGCGCTCATCCCGCTGGCGCCGCTGCACCAGCCGCACAACCTGGCCGCGATCGAGGCGGTGGCCGACGAGGCGCCCTGGCTGGATCAGGTCGCCTGCTTCGACACCGCGTTCCACCGGACGCAGCCGGCCGTCGCCCAGGCGTTCGCGCTCCCCCGCCGTTACGCCGACGAGGGGCTTCGCCGCTACGGCTTCCACGGGCTGTCCTACGAGCACATAGCGGCCACGCTGCCGCGGTTGGACCCGCGCGCCGCCGGCGGGCGCACGGTGGTGGCGCACCTGGGAAACGGCGCCAGCATGTGCGCGCTCCACCAGGGGCACAGCGTCGCCACGACGATGAGCTTCACGGCCCTCGACGGCCTGGTCATGGGGACCCGCTGCGGCGCCATCGATCCCGGCGTGCTCCTGTACCTGATGGACCGCCACCAGATGGATGGCGCCCGGCTGCAGCGGCTGCTGTACGAGGAGTCGGGGCTGCTGGGCGTCTCGGGGCGGTCCAGCGACATGCGCGACCTGCTGGCCAGCGCCGAGCCGGCCGCGCGCGAGGCGATCGATCTGTTCGTCTACCGCGCCTCGCGCGAGCTGGGCTCGCTGGCCGCCGCGCTGGGGGGCCTGGACGCGCTGGTGTTCACCGGCGGGATCGGAGAGAACGCGGCCCGCATCCGGGCCCGCATCTGCCGGGAGGCGAGCTGGCTGGGCGTGGAGCTGGACGGGGAGGCCAACGCCCGCGGCGGCCCCTGCCTGACGACCGGGGACAGCCCGGTGACGGCCTGGGTGGTGCCGGCCAACGAGGAGCTGATGATCGCCATGCACGCGCGGGCGCTGCTCGGGTCCAGAGAGGTCGCCGATGCGCATCTGCCTCGAGACGGCGATTGATCGGCGGCCGGCGTATTGCCGCCCGAGAGCAGCGCAGCACCATGAGCACCGTTCAGAACCGCTCGACCACGAACCGCCGGGACGACAGGGTGGCCTGATCGTCGTAGCGGTGCTTCTTCCAGCGCTTGGGCAGCTTCACCTTGTCGTGCTCGATGGTCTCGTGTGGGATGAGCTCGAGCAGGTGGGCGATGCAGTTGAGGCGCGCGCGACGCTTGTCGTCCGACCGCACGACGTACCAGGGCGTCTCTTCGGTGTCGGTGGCCTCGAACATGCGGTCGCGGGCCAGCGAGTACTCGTACCAGCGCGGCCAGGACTCGAGGTCCATGGGCGACAGCTTCCAGCGCCGCAGCCGGTCGTCGATGCGCGCCGTCATCCGGCGCAGCTGCTCTTTCTGGCCGACCTCCAGCCACAGCTTGATCAGCTGGATCCCGCTGTCGATGATGGTGTGTTCGATCTCCGGACACAGCTTCAGGAAGCGCTCATAGTCGTCGTCGTCGACGAACCCCATCACGCGCTCGATCCCGGCGCGGTTGTACCAGCTCCGGTCGAAGAGCACGATCTCGCCGGCCGACGGGAAGTGCTGGATGTAGCGCTGCATGTAGAGCTGCGACTTCTCGCGATCCGACGGGGCGGGCAGGGCCACCACCCGGAAGACGCGCGGGCTCACGCGCTCGGTGATGGCCTTGATCGTTCCGCCCTTGCCGGCGGTGTCGCGCCCCTCGAACACGACGATGACCCGCCGGCCCTTCAGCTTGACCCACTCCTGCAGGGCGCACAGCTCGGCCTGGAGCCGGCGCAGCTCTTTTTCGTACCGCCGCCTCTTCAGCTTCTCCATCCAGGACTAGATGGGGCCGCGGCGCGCGTTCGAGGAAGCAGCCGGCGCCTGATCTTCTCGGGGCGAGCGGCCGTCAGTCGAGGCGGTGGGCCGCCCACTGGATGCCGGCGACGATCATGTCCATCACCGCCTGCTCCTGGAACGCGCTGACGTCGTGGCCGAACGCCGTGTAGAACATGCGGCCGCCGCCGGGCATGTCGTGCACCCAGGCGCTCGGCCGGGTGCCGAACTGGTTGCTCGTGTCGGTACAGTCGAGCAGGACGGTCACGCCGGGGATGGCGGACGCCGTCGGGTCCCGCGTGAAGGCGTACCACTCCTCGTCGCGGTTCCAGGGGTTGGGGACGTCTGCGGTCGTCAAGATCGGGTGGCCGGACGTGGCCCAGGTCGCGGTCCCCGGCGTGCCGGCGGCGCTGTGCGCCTGGAAGTTGGCGCCGATGAAGTCGGTGTACCAGGGCCAGCCGGTGTCGTAGGTGTCGGTCGCCGAGTGCGTCCCGACGAAGCCGCGCCCCTTCGTCGTCACGAAGTCCATCAGCGCCTGCCGGTGCGTGTCACCCTGGCCGTCGCCCTCCAGGGTGAGGCCGGTCGTGTTCAGGAACAGCACGACGTCGTAGCGGTCCAGCCCGGCGTCGGTGAAGACGGAGGGATCCGAGCAGGCGTCGGCCTGGCCTTCCGGCAAGACCGGGCTCACGTGGGCGTACGTCGTGTCGAAGACGATGCCATGGGCCGGGCCCTGCGCCTGCAGGAGCGGGATCGCGGTGAAGCGCGACTGGTGGCCGTACGTGACCGCGTTGTTCCAGACCAGGACGTGGACGAGGCCGTCGTCGGCGGCGTCCGCCGGTGCGGTCGCGGCGTCCGGAGCGCGACAGGTAGGGCCGGCCTGGCTGCCGCCGCAGCCGAGGACGCCGATCAGGGCTGACAGCGTGGCGGTGCGACGGGCGCTCATCGAGCAGCGTAGGGATCGTACCTAAATTCTGCTTTTGGGGGGCGTCCCGATTCCCGGATCGCAAGACCCTCGCTATCGGGATCAGACGTGAAGGTACTCTTTTGTCATCCGAGTGGGCTCATGTACACGGAGATCTTCCTCCGGCTGGAGCCGCTGGGGCTGGAGCTGGTGGCCGACGCCACACGACGCGCGGGCCACGACGTGCGGGTCCTGGATCTGCAGGTGTTCGCGCACGCGGACTACTTCCGGCTGATCTCGGATTGGCGGCCGGACGCGGTGGCGTTCGGGCTCAACTACCTGGCGAACATTCCGGAGGTCATCGATCTCGCCAAGGCCACCCGACGCCTGCTCCCGGATGCCCTGATCGTGGCGGGCGGCCACAGCGCCTCGTTCACGGCCGCCGAGATCCTGGAGCACGCCGCCGGCGCGATCGACTGCATCGTCAAGGGCGAGGGCGAGAGCGGCCTGCCGCCGGTCCTGGCCGCCGCGCGCGACGATCGAAAGAGCCTTCACACGCTGCCCGGCGTCGTCACGCTGGACGGTGAGGGGCCGCCCCCCGTGTTCGCCGACCTCAACGCGCACCGGCCGGCGCGCGACCTGCTGGCCCAGCGCCGGAAGTACTTCATCGGCGTGCTCGACCCGGCGGCCTCGATCGAGTTCACGCGCGGGTGCCCCTGGGACTGCTCGTTCTGCAGCGCCTGGACGTTCTACGGCCGCAGCCACCGTCGGCGGGAGCCGGAGGTCATCGGCGACGAGCTGTCCCGCATCCGGGAGCCGGGCGTGTTCATCGTCGACGACGTCGCGTTCATCCAGGCCGAGCACGGCTTCGCCATCGGGCGCGAGCTCGAGCGGCGAAGGGTGCGGAAGCGCTATTACCTGGAGACCCGGGCCGACGTCCTGCTGCGCAACAAAGAGGTGTTCCGCTACTGGAAGCGGCTGGGCCTGGAGTACATGTTCCTGGGGATCGAGGCCATCGACGAGGAGGGGTTGCGCCTGCACCGCAAGCGGGCCAGCCAGTCGGTGAACCTGGCCGCGCTGGACTTCGCCCGCTCGCTGGGCATCACGGTGGCGATCAACATCATCGCCGACCCCGACTGGGACGAGCGGCGGTTCGAGATCATCCGGGAGTGGGCCCTGAGCATCCCGGAGATCGTCAACATCAGCGTCAACACCCCTTATCCGGGGACCGAGACGTTCCAGAGCATGGCGGGGCAGCTGGCGACCCGCGACTACCGCCTGTTCGACATCCAGCACGCCGTGCTCCCCACCAAGCTGCCGCTGGCGCGCTTCTACCAGGAGCTGG
>Ga0335083_10006178_pt1 | contig 15054 bp, 11 predicted proteins | sample Lox_Sample_42_FD_206716 | JGI IMG/M metagenome (GOLD analysis project Ga0335083, IMG submission 206716) | Soil microbial communities from Loxahatchee National Wildlife Refuge, Florida, United States - Lox_Sample_4.2 | ecosystem: Environmental > Terrestrial > Soil > Wetlands | place: USA... | reverse complement strand
TCTGCATCGGAGCGGCGGAAATCCTGATCCTGGATCGCCGTTTCTTCTGGTCGGGCATCGAGGAAGCACTCGAGGCGACGGGTCTGGCCCTGATGGGCTTCCAGTGCTGGGAATGGTTCGGGTCCAGAGCCGGCGCAATCTGTTGCACCGTGGCGTTCGCACTAGCCGCCTGGCGGCTCCTCAATCCATTGTTTCCCGTCCTGGCCGCGCTGTCATTCGTGTGGACCTTCGATGCATCCCACTTGCAATCGGGACTGCTCTGTTATGCGGTGGCTCTCGGGGCACTCGCAGCCGGTGCGCGGCAAATTCTGCGACCGTCGTACGACCGCATGCTGGACTACCTCGTTGTGGCCATGCCTGTCGCGGGCTACCTCTGGTCAGAACCTTCGTCCGGTTGGGATGCCGCCGGGAATGACTATTGGCATGTCACACTGTCCGCATGGCTCGTGCCGATCTGTCCCCTGGCGTTCGCCGTCATCGCGCTGCTCACCGGGATCCGACGGCGCACTCAGGCGCCGATCCTGGCGGGCATGCTATGCGTGGCTTGTGGGGCGTACGAGTTGCGCCGCCTTTCCGGTCTTTCGCTCGAGGCGCGGCTGATCATCTGGGGTAGCCTTCTCCTGCTGACCTCCGCTTTCATGGAGCGCTACCTTCGTGTCCCTCGCAGAGGGATCACTTCGCGCCCAATCAGGGACGCCGCTGTCGACACGAACCTGTTGAGTGCCGCCGGTGCGGCAGCGCTGACGCCACATGGGTCGCCGACCGGACCATCGCCGTCATTTGAAGGCCGGGGAGGCGGATTTGCCGGTGGCGGAGCCAGCGGAAAGTTCTGATGCGCGTTCGATCCAGCACACGCGCGCGGGCAATGCCCGCGGCGCGCTGGTGCTATCGCCTACGCCACGGCCGTGAAGTTGATCCGGCGCTTGATGTGAGCGGCCGCTCCGTTCGCCTTCGCCGCTTCGTACATCCACTCGACATCCATGATTCCACCGATCGAGCCATCGGGGTTGTAGCCGACGATCGGACCGTGTGAGACGGCGAAAATCAGCAGCCCCGTTCGAGTCGTCGGCAGATGGGTCGCGCCGCCGGCTTCGTAGGCATACCAGCCGGTACCCCCACGCTCCTCTCCGTAGCCGAACTCGCCCTGCAGGATGTAACCCTCGGCCTCACCGAGATGCTTGTGCAGAACGGCGGCGACGTCCGGCTCCACCTTGAGCAGGAAGGTGAAGCGCCCCGACGCCTCATCGATATGCAGGAGCTTGAAGAAGGTCCTGGGCATGCCCCAGGGTGTCCACGGCAGTGTCGCGGGATCGAAGAACTGCCAGTGATCGGGCTTGGTCTCATGAGGCGTGGAGGTCATGGATGTACTCCTGCGGTGAGGAAATTGCGGCCGTTCAATAGCGCCACACGACTTCGACTCCGTACTCGCGCGGCTGGCCGTAGCTGACGTCCGCCACGCCGAGGGAACTCAGCGCTTCCAGACCGTTCACGATGTAACGCCGGTCGGCCAGGTTCGAACCGAACAGGCTGATGCGCCAATGCGTGTCGGCGGTTTCGACACCCAGCCGGGCAGACAGCAGGCCGGTACCGCCCGTGGTCAGCAGCTCGATGTTGTTGGGTGTCTGGTAAATCCTGCTGCGATAGCTGAAATCAGTGCGCAGCAGGGCGTTGAGCCGTGAATTGAGCGCGAACCGGTACTGCGCGCCGGTATCCACCGACCACTTGGGCGTCTTGACGAAGTGGCTCGACAGGGTCACATCGGTCACCCCGGGGTTCAGCTCGGTGTACTGCGCGTCGGTCAGGCCGACTCCGAGATTCAGCTCCAGGCCCGCGAGAGGTTTCGCGAGCGCCTCGAACTCCAGACCCTTGATGTGCGCCTTGCCGGCGTTCTCGACGACGGCGATGACCGTGCCCTGGGGCGAGGCACCGACGGACGTGAGCTGGATGTCCGTGTAGTCGGTGAAGTACGCCGCAATGTTGAGGCTCAGTCGTCTCTCGAACAGGATGCTCTTGAGACCGATCTCGTACGCCAGCGTCTTTTCCGGTCCGAAGGTCTGCGCGACCTCCTCGGGACTGAGTGCGCGCCCGTTGAATCCGCCGGACTTGAAGCCCTTCGACACGGAGGCGTAGCTCATGATGCCGTCGGTCCACTGGTACTCCACACTCCCCTTGGGAGTGAACGCATTCCAGCTGCGCGACTCGCTCATGGGAGGAATCGAGACGGTGTTCGAGCCGCGCCGCAGTCCGAAGGCATCCAGTCGCTTGTCGTCCCTGGAGTAGCGCGCCCCGGCCGTGACGCTCAGCTTGTCAGTGAGCCGGTACGTGCCGTGGACGAACGCCGCATAGCTCGCGAACACGATGCGGTTATCGCGCATCTGATCGACATCCAGAGCCACATTCAGCGGGTTTCCCGCGCCGCCCGCGCAGGGGAAGCCCACAGGTGCGGTGGGACACTGGAACAGTGGCTGGCCCCCCGCATCGGTCGGGTAAGGCGCGAGGGGAATGAGTGGCGCCGGAAGTCCCGAGAGCGCATCGAACAAGCCCGGCGCGAACGGGAACTCGTAGTCGTCGTGACCGTGCTCCCCCATTCTGAAGGCGCCCGCCAACCAGTCCAGGCGCCCGTCGATGGCCTTGCCTGACAGCTGCAGCTCCTGGCTGTTCATTTCATAGGTGTCAGTCACCGTCTGCTCGAGATACGGCAGCGGCGAGTGATCGACGTCCGAGGCGAAGAAGGCATCCTGACTGCGCCAGGCGGCGATGAACTTGACGGCGACCGGCTCGGTGTCCCAGTTGACGACGGCGCTCGCGCCTTTCAGATCCAGGTTGCTGACGTCCAGGCCCGTGTCGTGGTTGCTGAACGGGTTGTCGGTGAGGAACTGGGGTCCCCAGGCCTCGCCGAACTGCGGGAGCGCGACCAGCAGATTCCACAGCGCCGGAACCGGGGCTGCGGCATTCGCGGCGACCATGTGAAGGTTCGTGGAGGTCTCGCGCAATCTGGTGTAGTCACCGCTGAGGGTGACCGTCAGGGAATCGGAGGCCTTCCAGCGCAGCACGCCCTGAGCGGCGTCCCGGTTGATGTTGCCGAGCGGATCACCTGCATCGCGCTCGGTGATTCCATCGCGCGTGCGCCGCAAAAACGCGACTTTTGCCGCCAGCCGATCATCGACGATGGGTACGTCGACAACCGCACGAATCTCACGGCGGTGCAGATTGCCGAGAGTCCCGTCGATCTCGGCGGAGAATTCATTCGCGGGTGCCCGCGAGATGATGTTGATCGCGCCGCCGATGGTGTTCTTGCCGAACAGCGTGCCCTGGGGTCCACGCAGCACCTCGACGCGTTCGACATCCAGCAGATCGAGTATCGAGCCCAGCGCCCGCGGGAAGTACACGCCGTCGATGTAAATGCCGACACCCGGATCGGTGGTGAAGAGGAAGTCCTGCTGTCCCACGCCACGGATGAATATCTGTGCGTTCGCGGAGCCGCCCGTATTGCCGGTGCCCTGATCGAAGGTCAGGTTGGGAACGAAGCGCGCCAGGTCGGAGGCATCGCGGACCCCTTGCGCCTCGAGGTTTTTCGCGGTGAGCACCGTGGCGGACACCGGAACCTTCTCGAGCGACTCTTCGCGCCGGCGAGCGGTGACCACGATCTCATCGAGACCCGTGTCCGCCGCGGCATTGGCCGCCAGTGCGCGCGGCGCGGCGAGCAGGTTCGCTGCGCTCAGAGTCAAGGCGACCGTGGCCCCAAGGGCCTGTCTTTTCATCATGGGAGACCTCGTGGACTTCGGTCAGGAGTCGCGGTTTTCGCGCTTGCTGCGTCCCTTCGCGGCTTTCTCCGTCTCGGACTCGCGCCAGCCCTCGAACAGCAGCAGGATGTGGCGGCGCAGATTCCTCTGGAACACGGTCGTGGACATGTCGCCCACGCGCACGTATTCCTGGAAGTTGTGATTCAGCATGGCGTAGATGATGACGGCCATGTCCTGCGGATCCAGGTGGCGACGCACGCTGCCGCGGCTCTGGCCGTTTTCCAGCAGCTCTCCCAACTGTTCGAGGACGAAGGAGTCCACCTCGCGCCTGAGAGCCGCGAAGGCACCGGCATAACCGAAATCCGCACCCGCCATGGCCCGGATCAGGTCCTTGTGGGCCCAGTGATCGCGGAACTGGTAGGCGAACAGCAGCGCCACGACGGCTTCGGCCGGATCCAGCGGCGGGTTCAACAGCACCATCTCGCCGGCATCGCGGATCGCCAGCAGATCCGGTTTCATGAGCTCGCGCAGCACGCCGCTCTTGGAACCGAAGTACTTGTAGACGGTGGCCACACCCACCTCGGCAACCTCGGCGATGTCCTCGACGTTGGTCTGGGCGTAACCGCGCTCCTGGAAGAGCTTGTCGGCCGCCTTGATGATGGTCTGCTCACGGGTGCGACGCTGTTTTTCCCGAAGGTCTGACATCAGGGCTCCTCAGCGGATGAAATCGGCGCCCACATGGGAGCGCGGAAATTTGCGGACCATCTGCAGGTAGCGCGCCAGCACGGCGTCGCTGGCCGTCAGATTGCGCGGCCTGTAGTGAATCCCGTGCAGCACGGGCCGGTCCTCACGAGTGGTGGCGACACCGAGATTCAGCATCTGCGCCAGCATGGGCGCCAGCGATTCCGGCGTGTCGCCCGGCTGCCTCACGGTGGAAACGACAATGAATCCCTGAGTCGTGCCCGGGCGCGGCAAGGCAAACGCCGCCAGCGATCCGAACCAGCGACCGAAGACCTCGCCCACCATCGTGAACACGCTGGTGCCATAGATGGCGACCTGCACGTTCATATCGGCCGCCTTGCTGTCCAGATAGCGGCCCGTCAAGGGATACGTCAGCGTGTGATCGCTCCAGACGATCGTGTCCTTGATGCGCACATGGTCGAACTGCAGCCCATGCACCGACCGCAGATGCTGCCAGTCGGGTGTGTTGGCACAGATCACCCAGGGATCCACCGGGTAGCTCGGCACGTCGTATTCGGCGCGGATCTCGAGCGCTTCTTCTGGATGACCCAGATCCGGCAGCGACCAGGAGGGTGTGTGGCCGTTGAAGGCCCAGATGAGCCCGTACTTTTCAGCAGCGGGATATTTGAAGAGATTGGCCCGTGGCGGTGGTGGATCTCCGGTTGCCGTACCTACGCAGCGTCCGTCGCCGTCGAAGCGCCACCGGTGGAAGCCACAACGGATCGTATCGTTCTGACAATCGCCTACCGAGAGGTCCGCACCAACATGGGGGCAGTACGCGCTCAGGACATGGACCTTGCGCTTGCTGTCGCGGAAAACGACCACACGCCCGTCCAGGAAATCCACGCCCTTGAGCTTGCCCTCGGCCACTTCGTCCGACTTGCACAGCGGAAACCACGATTCGCTGAACAGACCATCAGCGCCTTCCGGCGGCACTTCGTACTGACTCGCGGAAGCCCCTGAATCCCGTCCGGCTACCGGCTGTGCCGCTGCATCCGCCATGAAACGCCCCTGCCTGATGAATAGATGTTCTTGTCGTCTACTCCAGAATAGATCAGCGCATATTCACTTTGCAAATAGTTTTTTGCATTTTCTATACGTACTGCCGTAGGCTCACCCGGCGCACTTCCGCGCCCTGCGAGGATCCTTCGGTGGCCACAGCGGATCAGGTGATCTTTTTCAACGAGCCCGTCGAACGGCAACTGGGTTTCGCCGCCATGGTGAAGACAGGCGATTTGCTGCATCTGTCGGGAATACTTTCCATCGATGAACGCCTCAGCGTCGTGGCGCCCGGTGACATGGCGGGTCAGATCACGCGGGTCTACGACATCCTGGAGGCCACTCTGGCGCTGGTGCGCGGCGACCTGTCGAATGTCGTGAACGAGACGATGTTTGTCACCGACATGCGCGCACTCGCGGCGGCAGCCCCGGTGCGCAGCAAGCGCTATGCGCACTGCGCACCCCCCGCGAGCACCGCCGTTCAGGTTGGAGCCCTGTTCTTTCCCGAGTGCCTGATAGAGCTTCAGGTCACTGCGCAGTTTCGTGGGTGAGCGGCTGTGAACACGTCTGCCCCTGCGCGCGCGCTCGTGACGGGAGCGACCGGATTCCTCGGCCGCTACCTGGTTGAGGCTCTTCTGGATCGAGGCTGGCGCGTGAGTGCATTGTGCCGGTCCAGTTCGGACACGGCATGGCTGCGCACGCGCGATGTCATCCTGGCCCAGGGCGATCTGCTGGACAGAGCCAGCATCGAAGCTGCCATCGAGCCCGGAACCGCGGTGATCTTCCACACGGCTGCCGATCTGAGTGTCTGGCATCGCCACAATGAGCGTCAGACTCGCATTAACGTGGAGGGAACCAGGAATGTCGTCGCTGCCGCGTTGGGTTCGCAACGGCCTCGCCTGGTCCACATATCGACGATCGTTGCGCGCGGCGAACATTCCACTCCGATTACCGAGGACATGCCCTCGAACGCCGCCGATTCGTGGATCAACTACGAACGCAGCAAATGGCTGGCCGAAGAGGAGGTACGCATGGGCGCTCGGGCCGGTCTGCACGCGTGCATCGTGTGTCCGTCGGCCACGCTGGGCGCTCGTGATCGACTGGGCTGGGGCAAGCTGTTCATCGACATCGCGCACCGGCGGGTGCCGTTCTTCCTGCCCGGAAGCGGGACTTTCAACGACGTTCGCGCAGTCGTCGCCGGCATCATCGACTGCGCCGTCCGCGGGCGCGCGGGCGAAACCTACCTGTTGTCAGGTGATACGCTGACATTCAAGGAGCTGATGAACGCCGCTGCCGGGGAGGTGGGTGTGCCTGCTCCGCGGCTGACTCTTCCTCGCCCGCTGGTGATGGGCATGGCAGGACTGGCTGACTGGGCCTCGAGCCGACGCGGTGTTGAACCCGCCCTGACGCGGGAAATGGCGACTTTGCTGTGCCGGCATACGATCTGTGGCAGCCGCAAGGCGGAGATCGAACTGGGGTACCGTCCCGCTCCGGCATTACCCGCCCTGCGCGAGTCCATCCGCTGGCTGCGCGAAGCAGGCCTGATTCCCGCGGCGGCGGCGATGGTTCACCACGAGACCGGAAGCATCGGGTGAGGCAGACCTGCAACGTCGATCAGGTTGCCCACGCGCGGATCATCGAGCGATTCGTGGGTGCGTGCAATCGCGGGGAGGAGACCGAAGCCTGGAGTCTGCTGGTGCCCGCGCCGGTGGTGTGGGTGGCCGGCAGCACCTGGTTCTCCGGCACCTTCCAGGGGCCGGATCAGATCCGCCGCATCCTGTTGGGAACTCTGCGCAAATACCTGCGCGCGCCGCAGATCCGGATCGCCGAACTGATCGCCTCGGGCGCGAGCGTGGGGGTGCTGCTCGAGGTGTGTGAGCACGTCGGTGGACCAACCACCGTGCAGAACTCGGGCTCACCCTGGGGCGCGCTCTTCGACATGGCTGGCGAGCGTATCGCTAGAATCGAGGTCTACCCGGACACCCAGTGGATCGAGACGGTGCTGTGCCGGGGACGGTACGTCCCCGATGCTGCCCGCGCCCCGAGCGCCGTCCCGCAACCGGGCTCCGATCGCGACTCATCGGACCATTCAACAGCCGCGACCGTAACAACGCTCCCTGCGTCCCACGCCGGCGGCGCACCCGCCGATGTGGTGCTCGGATTCATCGCGGACATCAATGCGGCGCATTCGGGTGAGGCCATCGACCCGTTCAGGCGACTCGCGGCCGATGGAATCATGACGGTTCCAGGCCGCTCTCCCCTGTCGGGTGACTGGAACCGTGCACGCATCTACTCGGAGTTCCTGCCGTGCGCGGCGCAGCTGATGGGACGTGAGCCGGGACAGGGATTGTTCCCCACGCGGGTCATCGCCGACGGGGAGCGGGTCGTGGTGCTTGCGCGCGGACGTGCATCGGCGCGGGATGGACATCCCTACAACAACACCTACTTCCTTTACTTCGAGGTGCGCCAGGGCCGCATCTACCGCTATTTCGAGGGTTTCGACTCCTCACTGGCCTATCAGGCCATATTCGGTGTCAACCTGATCCGCGCCGCGGGCTGAGGGAAGTGGCGTGGACGCCGCCGGCGGGAATCGCACAACACGTTGATCTTCTGGTCGGCCCGCAACGGGCCGCGCCTATTCCCGTCCGCCCTGAATTGAAGTAGGTTCAAGGCCTCAACGATGCCCGAGCCGGGCGTCGAACCGCCACAACAGGTCCGCGCGCGCATGGAATCCGAGGAATACAGCACTGCCCGCGTCCCACCGGACCGCTCGGTCGCCTGGTGGCGGATCGCAGTCATCAACGTGCTGTTCAGCTTCTCGCTGCCCTCGCTGATCGCCGGAATGGATCTGGCGCATGGCACGACGGCACCCAGGTTCGTCACCGGCATCCTCGCCGGTAGCGCCATTCTCACGGCGATTTCCCTCTTCACCAGCGTCGTGGGCTCGCGCTCGCGGCTGTCCTCCTACCTGCTGGCGCGACTGGCCTTCGGCACACGCGGATCGATGCTGCTCAACCTGGTGTTCGCCGTATCCCTGGTGGGCTGGTTCGGTGTCAACATCAACCTGTTCGGTCAGGCGCTGGCGCGGCTCCTGCCGGCACTCACGGGGTATCGCGGGCCCGAATGGCCCATCGAGATCGGCGCGGGTGTGTTGATCACGGGTACCACACTGATCGGTCTGAAGGCCATCAATCGTCTCTCCAATGTCATCGTGCCCATCCTGATCGCGGTGTGCGGACTGCTGCTGGTGCGTGCGTTGGGTCACAACACGATAGGTGAAGTGCTGGCCCGCGCGCCTGCTACCGGCCTCTCGTTCGGAGATACGGTCTCTTCCGTGGTCGGAGGGGTGATCGTCGGCGCGGTCATCATGCCGGATACCTGCCGCTTCATCGGTCCCGTTCGCGGGGCAGTCTGGACCTCGGTCCTCACCTACCTGGTCACCAACACGGCGGTCATGCTGATCGGCGGTCTCGCCGCACTGGCGCTCGATCGCACCGACATGCTCGATCTCATGCTCGCGCTGAATCTCGGGGCGGCGGCCTTCGCGATCGTGATCGGCAGCAGCTGGCTGCTGAACGCGCTGAACCTCTACAGCGCCTCGCTGAGCATCGGGGCGGCGCTGCCCCGCCTGTCACGGTCCACGGCCACCATCGCCTGCGGACTCATCGGCACGGCGGCGGCCTTTCTGCAGATTCTCGATCACTTCCTGACCTTCCTGTTCTATCTGTCGATCGTGTTCGTGCCGGTCGCCAGCGTCATCGTCATCGACGCCCTCCTCGTGCGCCGGCGCGATTACTTTGGTGGCGAAGAGCCAGCACCGCGGCCGCTCGAGCCTGCCGCATTGCTGGCCTGGGCGGCCGGAGCGGTCTTTGCGGTCCTCGGCTCCATGGGACTGATCCGCCTGAGCGGCATTGCCGCGCTGGATGCGATGATCATCTCGGGCCTGATCTACCTGCTGCATTGGCGAATGCGACCGACGCCGGTCGTCGTGTCTTGAGTGGATGGCCAGGATTTCATACATCGATCGCCGCCGCGCCGGACCACGCGAGCCGGCTAATGCGCTCGACCGTAGAAATCTGCGACTGACGAGGCGCGTACGCGCCACTGCCGAACCCATCGTGTGGCTGCGTGCCGGCGCCGGCAGCGGCAAATCCCGACTGCTTCAGGCATTGAAGGACGCCCACCCCGGGGTGACCGTGCTCGATGAACCAGCTCCGGGCGCCCTCTCGGAGGCACTGGCGGCGCTGTCGACAGGGCGAATCCAACGAGTACTGATCGCCACTCGGCCCGAGTCGGACATCGCGCCTCTTCTGCTGCGCGAGCAGATGTACGGGCGCGTTGCGGTCTTCGGCGAAATGGAACTGTTCGTTGCGGCTGAGGATGCCACCGGCGAGGGCGAGGCAGCCCTGCTGTCCGACACCGGCGGGTGGCCGATGCTCGTGGCTGCGAGCCTCGAGTCGCGTGCCGAGGCAGCGCGTGGATTGCTGCCGAAGTTCCTGGAGCGGGACATTCTGCCCCACCTTGCGGAATCGGTCGTGGTTGCGCTGTTTGCGGCCCTGAGCGCGCCACTGACTGAGCCGGAGTTGCTCGCTCTGTGTTGCGGCGAAGTGCCGGCCCATCCTCTGCTGCGGAAACCGGCGGATCACTGGCAGGTGAGCGGCAGTTGGGTCCGGGAAGCTCTCAGATCCCTGCGCACGTCCACCGTGACGTCGCCCGCGGCGCGGGAGCGTCTCCGCCATCACTACTCGCAGCTGCGCGCGCCGGAGCGGGCGATAGCGGAACTCCTCGCCATGGGCGCCACCGCCGAGGCCCTGGAACTGTTCAAGCAGGCCGGTGGCGTGTTCTTCGGCTATCGCCATGGCTATCACACACTCGAAAAGGTGCTGCGTCTGTTTGGCCCGGAACTCGAACAGCGGGCGGAAGAACTGTTCCTCGCCCGCCTGTGTTTCCTCATCAAGTCGGGCAGGCCTCGCGAAGCATTGATGCGGCTGGAAGCGCGTCATCCGGGTCTTCCCGTCGACCTGCGCAAGATGCGACTCACCCATCGCGCGGAGGCGATGATGTTGCGCATCGACATGTCCCTGGACATCGACGAACCGCCACCTCCGGAGGTGATCGCCAGCTGGGGCCGCCTGCAGCATTTCCTGCCCGAGGGCAACGAGATCGCGCGCGGCATCCTGCTCAACTGCATGGCGATCGGCTTTCTGCAGGCGGATGCGCTGGTGGAAGCGCAGCGCCTCGCCGAGGAGTCCCTCGCGGCCTATCGCTCCGCCGGCTCACCCTACCTGGTGCATTGCATGCAGCTGCACCTGTGCGACATCGCGTTGCGGCGCAGCCGCATCAAGGATGCCGCGCGACTGGTCGAACAGGCGCAGACCTCGCTGGAAGCCTCGGGCCAGGCTTTCAACTCCGAGCGCGAGATCCTGCTGGCGGTGAAATCGCGCGTGGCCTTCGAAGAGGGCCGCTTCCAGGACTGTCCGGCGGAGATCGAGCCCATCCTCAAGGCCCTGCTGGAAGGGGACAGCTGGCCGGACCTCATCGAGCGATTGTCGGTGCACTCCGTGCTCACGGGCTATTGGCTGCGCGGACTGCGTCATGCGCTGGAGCGCTTCGACCAGTGCGCCCTGACCCTCGATCGCCGCCATGGAAGCGCGATACGCCGACGCCTGTCTCTGCTGCGCATTCTGCTCATGCAGGTGGCGCAGCATCACGCGGAAGCCGACATGCTGCTGGAGGAATACGATCTCGAACCGCCCGCCCATCGGTCTCTGGCGCTCGAGGTCGAGGAGGGTCTGATCCGTCTGCGTCAGGCAGTCGCTCAGGAGCGCTCCCGCGCTACGATCGGCCGACTCACCGACTCCCTGTCCCGACATCCTGCGCTGGAGCCCCGTCAGCGCATCACCATAGCGATCCTCAACGCGGCCGCACTCGGCAAACAGGGTGGCGGTTCCGCCTCGCGCCGGTATCTGCGGGTCGCGCTGCGCGAGGCGGAAGCCGAGAATCTCGTCGCCGTGCTGCTGGAGGACGGAGAATTCGTGGCACGACTGCTGCCCGAATTCATCGCAGCCCCAGGACCCGGCAACGCCCGCCTCGCCCAGTTCGCCGGACGCGTGCTGCGGCTCCTGAAGTCGCTCCCTACCGCGCCCCTGAACTCCAAGGCGCTGGCAGGAGTCTCCCGGCAGGAGCACCGCGTGCTGTCCTACGTGGCGGATGGCTACAAGAACAAACAGATCGGTCGCGCGCTGGGACTGTCCGAGAGCACGGTGAAATTCCACCTCAGAAGCCTGTTCCGCAAGCTTGAGGTCAGTAGCCGGGCGGCACTGGCCGATGCCGCCCGCTCGCGCGGCATCTCGACCTGACCGGTTTCGCCCAGAACCTATCCTCCCACCCTCGATAGCATGGTCCCGTCCAGCACTGGGCGGGGGCATATGTATCGGATCGGTGTGGATGTCGGCGGCACGAATACGGACGCGGTGGTCATGGACCATCGCGATGTCCGCGCCGTGGTGAAAGTGCCGACCACGCAGAACGTCACCGACGGGCTCATCGACGCGCTCGAGCAGGTGCTGCGGGCAGCGAGTGTGGAGCCCTCCGAAGTGGAATTGGTGGTGATTGGCACCACCCACTTCACGAATGCGGTCATCGAGCGCCGCCACCTCACCCCCACGGCTGTCGTTCGGCTGTGTCTGCCAGCCGCCCAATGCCTGATGCCCATGGCGGACTGGCCCGCCGATCTGCGCACTGCGGTCGGCGAACACCTCTACCTTGCAAGCGGTGGCGTGGAATTCGACGGAACGCCGATTCGCCCACTGGATCCGGCCGAGATCGCGCGCATAGGGGCGGATATCCGCGCTCGCGGCATCGACACCATTGCCGTCGCCGGGGTCTTTTCGCCAGTCCGCGACGAGTTCGAACGCCAGGCCGGTGAGCTGCTGGCCACAGCCTGCCCCGGCGCGTCGATCACTCTGTCCTCTTCCATCGGACAGCTGGGCCTCCTCGAGCGCGAGAGCGCCAGCATCCTCAATGCATCCTTGCTGTCACTCGCGCAGCGAACGGTCGCCTCGCTTCGGCAGGGCGTCGCGCGCTGTGGCCTGCGCTGCCCCATGTTTCTGTCGCAGAACGACGGGACACTGATGGATTCGGGCACTGCCGAGCGTTACCCGGTGCTCACGTTCGCGAGCGGTCCCACCAACTCGATGCGCGGAGCGGCTTTCCTGTCCGGCAAGCCGGAGGCCATCGTACTCGACATCGGCGGAACGACCACTGATGTTGGCCTGTTGCACCTGGGCTTCCCGCGTCAGGCCTCAACGACGGTCGATGTGGGTGGTGTACGCACCAACTTCCGCATGCCCGATGTGTTCAGCATTGGACTTGGCGGCGGCTCGCTGGTGCACAACGCAGAAACCCGGCCGCAGGTAGGGCCTCGCAGCGTGGGTTACGAGATCACCCGCAGGGCCCGGGTATTCGGGGGTGACACGCTGACTGCCACGGACATCGCCGTGGCGGCGGGAAAAGCCGACATCGGCGACCGGGCACGGGTCGCCGACCTGGACGCCGCACTCGTGCGTCGTGTACTGGCGGCGATCGAGGCCAAACTGTCAGCCGCGGTGGAGCGGGCGCGCACCTCGCCGGACCCGGTTCCGGTCATTGCGGTCGGCGGCGGCAGCATCCTGATGCCCGACATCCTTGCAGGTCTGCCGGTCATCCGTCCTCCCTACTTCGGCGCAGCCAATGCAATTGGCGCGGCGATCGCACAGACGAGCGGTGAGGTCGACCGCATCTACTCGCTGGATGCCATGTCACGCGAGGCCGCGCTGGCGGATGCGGAAGCCGAGGCACGCCGCAAAGCCACAGCGGCCGGCGCATTGGCCGACACGATCACTGTGACGGAGCGCGAAGACGTACCGCTGGCGTACCTGCGCGGGAATGCAACGCGCGTGCGCGTGAAGGTGGTCGGCGAGATGGGAACCTTGGGGTCGTGACTTCATGCGCATCCTGACTGAATCCGACATCGAAGCGCTGGCCATCGGGGCCGCGATCCTCGGCACCGGCGGCGGCGGCAGCCCCTACATCGGCAAACTGCGCTGCCTGCAGGAACTGCGGCGCGGGCGGCGCATGACGGTCATCGGCCTGGATGAGCTGGATGATGAGGCGCAGGTGCTCACGATCGGCGGCATCGGCGCTCCGGCGGTCACCGTCGAGAAGCTCCCCGAAGGCAATGAGGGCACACGCGTATTGCGCTGCCTGGAGGAGTTCACCGGCCGCAAGGTCGATGCACTCATCTCCGCCGAGATCGGCGGCGGCAACGCACTCGAGCCCTTGCTGACCGGCGCGGCGACCGGTTTGCCGGTCGTGGACGGCGACGGCATGGGCCGGGCTTTCCCGGAGATGCAGATGACCACGTTCAGCATCTACGGTCATCGCTCGACTCCCGCGGCGATTTGCGATGAGCACGGCAATGTCGTGCTGTTCCGGCACACGGTGTCCGAGCAGTACTTCGAGCGCCTCGGACGCGCCGTGGTGGTGGCGATGGGTGGCACGTCGATCGGTGGCGAAGCTCCCATGGCCGGTCGCTACGTGAAGCGCGCCGCCGTGCCGGGCACGGTCAGTCAATCCATTCGCCTGGGCGAGCTCGTGCTGCAGGCGAATCGGCAGCATGTCAGCGCGATACCCCTGATCTGCAGGCAGGAGCAGGGCGTCCACCTGATCGACGCGAAGATCGTCGATCTGAAGCGGCACTTGCGCGGTGGCTTTTCCGTAGGCGAGATCGCTCTTGAAGGCATCGATGCGCATGCCGGAACCCGCGCGCACATCGTATTCCAGAACGAGTTCCTCAGCTTCGAACGCAGCGGTCGTATCGAGGCATGCGTACCGGACCTCATCGTGATCCTGGATGTGGATACCGGTCACGCCATCACCACTGACGTGCTGCGCTATGGCCAGCGCATCGCCGTGCTCGCCCTGCCCTGTCACCCGCTACTGCGCACGCCAGAGGCGCTCGCCGTGGTGGGGCCCGCCTGCTTCGGACTCGAGGCCGAGTATCACCCCCTTCCCCGAGGAGAATCCTGATGCGCACCTCCAGCGCCCTCACCGTGATGTTCGCGCTCGTCGCCGGCATCCCCATTGCGGCAAGCGCCACCGACTCGACCGGACAGGATCTCGAGGAGGTCGTGGTGACTGCCGAAAAGTCCAGCGCCCCGCTCAGCAAGGTGCCGATCAGCATCTCGGTGGTCTCGAGCGATCAGCTCGCCGAGCAGCACATCAACGACTACGAGAGCCTGTCGCGCGCGGTACCGAACCTCTCGTTCTCCAGCTTCGGCGGCCCGGGGCAATCCAACATCGAGATCCGGGGCGTGGCCTCGCAGGCCGGCTCGGCCACGACGGGCATCTATCTCGACGATGTCCCTATCAACATCCTGAACATCTACAGCGCCGGCGCCACCGAGCCGCGCTTCTTCGATGTCGACCGTGTCGAGGTGCTGCGCGGACCCCAGGGGACGATCTACGGATCGGGCTCGATGGGCGGCACGCTGCACTTCGTGAGCCGGGCCCCGGTACTCGACAGGTTCGA
>Ga0335083_10006177_pt1 | contig 15054 bp, 13 predicted proteins | sample Lox_Sample_42_FD_206716 | JGI IMG/M metagenome (GOLD analysis project Ga0335083, IMG submission 206716) | Soil microbial communities from Loxahatchee National Wildlife Refuge, Florida, United States - Lox_Sample_4.2 | ecosystem: Environmental > Terrestrial > Soil > Wetlands | place: USA... | reverse complement strand
CGACGATCTCGCTCGCCATCTCGGTGAACATCGCGCTCTACGGCCTGATGGGGCCGTTCGCGGCCGCGGCCATGCAGCGCTTCGGCGTGCGGCCCACGCTGCTCGCGGCGCTGGCGACGATGGCGGCGGGCGTGGCGCTTTCCGCGCTGATGACGCACCCGTGGCAGATGATCCTGATCTGGGGCGTGATGGTGGGCGGCTCGACCGGCGTGGCCGCTCTTTCGCTTTCCGCCACGGTCGTCACGCGCTGGTTCACTTCGCACCGCGGCCTCGCGATGGGCATTCTCACCGCGAGCTCGGCCACGGGCCAGCTCGTCTTTCTGCCGTTTCTCGCCGCGATCGCCCAGAAGCATGGCTGGCAACCGGTGGTGCTCGTGGTCGCGGCGGCCGCTGCCGTGGTGCTGCCGCTCGTGCTGTTCCTCCTGCCCGAGCGTCCCGCGAGCGTGAATCTGCGCCCGTTCGGCGAAGACGACGAAACGCCGGTCGCGCCGGCCGCGCCGCAGCAGAATCCGCTGAAGATCGCCTTCGGCGCGCTCACCTCGGCGAGCCGCACGCGCGACTTCTGGCTGCTCTTCTTCAGCTTCTTCATTTGCGGCGCGAGCACGAACGGCTACGTGGGCACGCACCTCATCGCGATGTGCGGCGACTACGGCATGACCGAAGTGCAGGGCGCCTCGCTGCTCGCGACGATGGGCATCTTCGACCTGTTCGGCACGACGCTCTCGGGCTGGCTCTCGGACCGCTTCAACAGTCGCGTGCTGCTGTTCTGGTACTACGGCCTGCGCGGCCTTTCGCTGATTTATCTGCCGCACGCGTTCGGCATCGACTTCTTCGGCCTGCCGATCTTCGCGGTGTTCTACGGTCTCGACTGGATCGCGACCGTGCCGCCGACGGTGCGTCTCGCCACCGACGTCTACGGCAAGGAGCGCGCGCCGATCGTGTTCGGCTGGGTCGTGGCCGGCCATCAACTCGGCGCGGCGTTCGCGGCGTTCGGCGCGGGCCTGCTGCGCTCGAGCCTTGGCACCTATACGGTGGCGTCGATGATTTCGGGCGGCCTTTGCCTCGTGGCGTCGTTCCTCGTGCTGCGCATCAATCGCGGGCCGCGCCCGGTCGGCGTGCAGACGGCCTGAGGCCGGCGCGCAAGCCTCACCTTCTCGTCATTCCCGAGCGCCGGACCGGTGGCCGGACGCTCCCCCAACGGGCGACGCACAAGCGTCGCTCGCCGCGCCTGAGCGGATTTCGCGCGCTGCAGTTATGCTAGTGACCCCCGGGCAAGCCGCCCTTCACCGCAAGGACACACCAGGCATGACGAAGCAAAAACCCGCACCGACAGCCGTGCCCATTCACGAACTCATCGCCGGCCGCTGGAGCCCGCGTGCCTATTCGAGCGAGCCGGTGAGCCGCGAGGCGCTGCACACGGTGATCGAGGCGGCGCGCTGGGCGCCCTCGGGCTACAACCTGCAGCCGTGGCGTTTTCTCGTGTTCGATCGCACTGCCGACGAAGCCGCGTTCAAGCGCGCGTTCGCGACGCTCGTGCCGTTCAATCAGCAGTGGAACGCGCCGGCGCCGGTGCTGATCGCGGTGATGGCGCACACGCTCAACGCGAAGGGCGAAGTCAACCGCACGGCGCAGTACGATGCGGGTGCGGCGGCACTGTCGCTCGTGCTCCAGGCACACGCGCTGGGTCTTGCCGCGCACCAGATGAGCGGATTCGATGTCCACGCGTTTCGCACCGAGTTCGCGCTGCCGAACGAGGTGGAACCGCTCTCGATCATCTCGATTGGCCACTACGGCGACGCCGAAAAGCTCGAGCCGGTGCTGCGCGAGCGGGAAAAGGCGCAACGCACGCGTTCGGCAGTGGGCGAGGTCGTCTACGAGAACACCTGGAAGCATCCGTTCAAGGTCTGATTCGAGGAGCGGCTCGCAGCCAGCCATCAGGTAGGGCGGGCCTCTCCCGATCGAAACGCGCGGCATGGCCCGCGCGTTTTTCTTGCGGGGCCGCATCAGGGCCTCGTGGTTGCCCCGCGCCGCGCTTTCGTGATAAAAAGCCGGTCCCCCCCGACCTTTCCTCTCTCGCGCGCGCATTCGTTGCGGCGCGCTCTTGCCATGACCAGCTTCTGCGCGATTGACTTCGGAACCTCCAATTCGGCGGTGGCGCTGCCCGCGGCGGCCGGCGACACCATGCGCCTCGCGCCGGTGGAAGGCGAGCACACCACCCTGCCGACGGCGGTCTTCTTCAACGCTGACGAACACACGCGCGAGTACGGGCGCGCTGCGCTCGCGTCCTATATCGACGGCTACGACGGCCGGTTGATGCGCTCGATGAAGAGCATCCTCGGCTCGCCGCTCGCGGAGAGCACGACCGACCTCGGCGACGGCAGCGCGATCCGCTATACCGAGATCATCTCGATCTTTCTCGAGCATCTGAAACGCAGCGCCGAACGCTGCGCGGGCGCGCCGATCACGCGCGCGGTGCTGGGCCGCCCTGTTTTCTTTGTCGACGAAGATCCCCGCGCCGACCAGCTCGCGCAGGACCAGCTCGAAGCCGCGGCGCGCGGCGTGGGCTTTGACGAGATCGAATTCCAGTACGAGCCGATCGCGGCGGCGTTCGACTACGAGTCGCGACTCGCCGAGGAAGGGCTCGTGCTCGTGGCCGACATCGGCGGCGGCACGTCCGACTTCTCGCTCGTGCGTGTGGGACCGCAGCGCATGGCGCGGCTCGAGCGCAAGGACGACGTGCTCGCGCACCACGGCGTGCATGTCGCGGGCACCGATTTCGACCGCCGCGTCGAGCTCGCGACCATCCTGCGCGAACTCGGCTACCAGTCGCTCGACCCCGAAGGCCGCGAGGTACCGAACCGTATCTATTTCGATCTGGCGACCTGGCACCTCATCAACACGATTTACACGCCCAAGCGCGCGGCCGAGCTGAAGCTGATGCGCCACCTCTACCGCGATACGTGCCACCACGACCGGTTGATACGCGTGGTCGAGCAGCGTCTGGGGCATGCGCTGACGGCTCGCGCGGAGGAGGCGAAGATCGGCGTTTCGGCGGGAGGGGAGACGATGATCGACCTCGAGGCAGTCGAGACGGATCTGCGCCTTGCGTTCGGCGACGCGCAGCTCGTCGAGGCGGGCCGCGAAGAGACGCGCCGCATCGTGCAGGCCGCGCGCGATACGGTGCAGGCGGCGGGTATCGCGCCCGGGCAGGTGAGCGCACTCTATTTCACGGGCGGCTCGACGGGCCTCGTTTTTCTCACGCAGGCGCTGGCAGAGGCGTTTCCCGCGGCCCAGGCGGTGTTCGGCGACCGCCTCGCGAGCGTGGCGACGGGCCTTGGCATTCACGCGCAGCGCGTGTTCGGCTGAGCGCTCGTTGCGCAGGGAATAACGTCATACAAACCGGTCAGGCAACGAAAAACCCCACCTTCTGGAAGAAGCGTGGGGTTTTTCGGTAGGCCTGCCAGTCAGGACCCGAAGCCCGGATCCTGAAAGTCAAAGCGCATCAGCGCACAGTACTTAGACCGGCTTGATGTTGGCGGCTTGCTTGCCCTTCGGGCCCGTGCGGACTTCGAATTGAACCTTCTGGTTCTCTTGCAGCGTCTTGAAGCCGTCAACCTTGATTTCCGAGAAGTGCGCGAACAGATCTTCGCCGCCGCCGTCCGGGGTGATAAAGCCAAAGCCCTTTGCGTCATTGAACCACTTGACGGTACCGGTTTCCATATTACTTTCCTAACCTAAAAATGAATGAAGGCCGAAGCCAGAGAGGTGCATGAAAATCAAGGAAGGGGTATGGGACCAGCCGGAGTACCGTTGATGGGCGAACTACGAAAGACCAATTCACACTCGCCGCTTGAAATCCTGCCCGAACTTTATACGGCTAATTGCGAAGAAGGTCAACTGGCTGCCGGGGAATCTTCATTTTTTTTGCTTCAGGGTCAAAACGAAAGCTTACAAACCTTGAAAAACTAATGATTTTTTTGTATGAGGGCCTGTATTTTTGGCGCCCTTCGATGGTGCAACCGGTTAAACTACGCGCCGCGCGCAAGTTGCGCCTGCAGGTGCAATCTTGTCGCGTAGAGGTGCGACTGTCACGAGAAACCCGCCCGCACAACAGACGGGATATCGTGGCGTCGAGCTACTCTCGATACAGGAGAAGACGTGAAAAGTTCTATTCAACGGAACATCGGCCCGTTCGCGCTGATGTTCACCGGCCTCGGTTCGATCATCGGCTCGGGCTGGCTGTTCGGCGCGTGGAAAGCGGCGAAAATTGCAGGTCCGGCGGCGATCACCGCGTGGATCATCGGCGCCGTGGTCATTCTGGCCATTGCGCTCACCTACGCCGAACTCGGTGCGATGTTCCCCGAGTCGGGCGGCATGGTTCGCTACGCCCGCTACTCGCATGGCGCACTGGTGGGCTTCATCAGTGCGTGGGCAAACTGGATCGCCATCGTCTCGGTGATCCCGATCGAAGCCGAAGCCTCGATCCAGTACATGAGCACCTGGCCCTATGCCTGGGCGCACGCGCTCTTCGTCGACGGATCGTTGACGCACTCAGGGCTCGGGCTCTCGGCGGTGCTCGTGATCATCTACTTCATGCTCAACTATTGGGGTGTGGCACTCTTCGCACGCGCCAACAGCGCCATCACGATCTTCAAGTTCATCATTCCCGGCCTGACGATCTTCGGCCTGATGAGCACGGGCTTTCACCACGAGAACTTCGGCAACGCGAGCAACTTCGCGCCCTACGGCTGGTCGGCCGTGTTCACGGCGGTCGCAACGAGCGGCATCGTGTTCGCGTTCAACGGCTTCCAGAGCCCGATCAACCTGGCCGGTGAAGCGCGCAATCCGTCGTTCAGCGTGCCGTTCGCCGTTATCGGCTCGATTCTCTGCGCGCTCGTGATCTACGTGCTGCTGCAGATCGCCTATATCGGTGCGGTCAATCCGACCGACGTCGCGCACGGCTGGAACACGTTCAACTTCAAGTCGCCGTTCGCCGAGCTGGCGATCGCGCTGAACCTGAACTGGCTCGCCATCCTGTTGTACGTCGACGCGTTCGTGAGCCCGAGCGGCACCGGCACGACCTACATGGCGACGACCTCGCGCATGATCTACGCGATGGAGCGCAACAACACGATGCCGAAGATGTTCGGCGACGTGCACCCGTTCTATGGCGTGCCGCGCAACGCGATGTGGTTCAACCTGCTCGTCTCGTTCATCTTCATGTTCTTCTTCCGCGGCTGGAGCTCGCTTGCGGCGGTGATCTCGGTCGCGACGGTCATTTCGTACCTGACCGGCCCGATCAGCCTGATGGCGCTCAAGCGCGCCGCCTCGGACATCGAGCGTCCGCTGCGCGTGCCGTTCATGAAAGTGATCGCGCCGTTCGCGTTCGTCTGCGCGTCGATGATCCTGTACTGGGCGAAGTGGCCGCTGACCGGCGAGATCATCCTGCTGATGATCGTGGCGCTGCCGGTGTACTTCTACTTCCAGGGCAAGCAAGGCTGGGCCGGCTGGGGCCAGGACCTGAAGGCCGCGTGGTGGCTGTGCGCGTACCTGCCGATCATGGCGCTCCTCTCGCTCGTCGGCAGTAAGCAGTTCGGCGGCAGCAACCTGATCCCCTACGGCTGGGACATGCTGGTCGTCGCGCTGTTCTCGCTCGTGTTCTACTACTGGGGCGTGAATTCGGGTTACCGCTCGCCGTACCTGAAGGAGCGTGACGAGCACGACGAAGTGCTCGAAGGCATCGGCGCGCACTGAGCGTCTGCATCAAGCGTCAGTCGTCCGACGCGCCGCCTGAACGCGGCGCGCTCGGCTCGAGAAAGAAAAAGCCCGCCTGAAGCGATTCAGGCGGGTTTTTTTGCGTACGTAGCCGGCGCGGCGCTGCTTATTGCACTGCGCTGCCGAAAACGTAATTCGTCATCGCGAGCGCGCGCTGGTAGGTACCGAGCGATTGCACGCCGAGCGTGTAGTCGTCGTCGGCCGCGCCGAGCGCCGCGAACACGGGCAGCAGATGCTCGTCGGTGGGATGCATGAGCGCCGCGTGCGGCGCGCGCTGGCGGTAGTCGAGCAGTGCGTCGATGTCGCGTGCCGCGAGGTGGATCTCGAACCACTCCGTGAACTCCGCCACGCGCGGATCGGCGTCTTCCGGGCGCGCCGAGAAGTCCGCCGCGCGCAGGTTGTGAGTGATCTGGCCCGAACCGATCACCATCACGCCTTCGTCGCGCAACGCGCGCAGCGCGCGGCCAAGCGCGAAGTGGTGGGCGGCGTTGGCGCGCGGCTGGATCGAAAGCTGGGCGACGGGCACGTCGGCATCGGGGAACATCAGCAGCATCGGCACCCATGCGCCGTGGTCGAGGCCGTGCGCTTCCTCATCGACAGGCACGCCCTGATCGCGCAGCAGCGCCGCGGCGCGCTGGGCCATTTCCGGTGCGCCGGGCGCCGGGTACTGGATCTCGTAAAGCGCGCGCGGGAAGCCGTAGAAGTCGTGGATGGTTTCCGGCTGCTTGGCGGTGCTCACCACCGGCCGCATCGTGCCCCAATGCGCGGAGAGCATCAGCACCGATTGCGGACGCGGCAGATGCTGCGCGAGCGCGGTAAAGCCGCCTGAGGGCAGCGAGGGGTCGATAGGCAGCGTGGGCGCGCCATGCGACAGGAAAAGGGTGGGGGTGCGGGGGGGCATGATCGTGGTCAGCCCGCGTGGGGACGCGGCCGAAAGGTTCGTATTGCGATCAATATAAGAGCCTACCGCCGTGAATTAAACGGGGCGAAAGGGAATTCATTGTGTCGCCTGCATTGATAATCGGCGAATCGAAGGAGGGCGGGAAAGGTCGGGCGGCGCTTTCGGCAGCGCTTATTCGTCGGCGCCGCCGCGCAGCCCCGGCCAGGCTGGCGAAAGCGCGGGCCCGAGCGCGAACAGGTCGAGTACGCGCGCGACGGTCTGATCGATCATCTCGTCGATCGAGGCCGGCTGGTTATAGAACGCCGGCAGCGGCGGAAAGATCACGCCGCCCATTTCGGTCACGGCCGTCATGTTGCGCAGATGCGCGAGGTTGAACGGCGTCTCGCGCACGAGCAGCACGAGGCGGCGACGCTCCTTGAGCGTGACGTCGGCCGCGCGCGCGATCAGGTTGTCGGAGAGGCCGTGCGCGACGCTCGCGAGCGTTTTCATCGAGCAGGGAGCGACGATCATGCCGTCGGTCGCGAAGGAGCCCGAGGCGATGGTCGCGCCGACGTCGCGCACCGAATGGACGACATCGGCGCGCGCATGCAGATCGTCCTTCGTGAGCTGCAACTCGTGCTGGATATTGAGCCAGCCTGCCGCCGAAACCAGCAGATGCGTCTCGACTCCGCCCAGCCGCCGCAGCATGTCGAGCATGCGCACGCCGTAGATCGCACCCGTGGCCCCCGTGATCGCGACGATCAGCCGGCGCTGCGCGGGCTGGGCGATGGCGGACGATGCTGGGGAGGCGGTGTTCACGGAGGCGGGCAGGTGGGAATCGAAGCGAAGGAAAGCGAGGCGCGTGTCGCCTCATGAAAAGCGCGGCGCCGGTACGGCGGCCGCGTTCGGGGGCAGGCGCCACTGCACACGCAGCGGCATGCGCACGCCGCCCCGTAGCCCCGGCAATTACGCCGCGGCGAAGAGTTGCTGCAGCTCGCCGTTCTGGTACATCTCCATCATGATGTCCGAGCCGCCGACGAACTCGCCCTTCACATAAAGCTGCGGGATGGTCGGCCAGTTCGAGAATTCCTTGATGCCCTGGCGGATCGCGTCGTCCTCGAGCACGTTGACGGTCTTGAACTGATCGACGCCACAGGCTTTCAGGATTTGCACCGCGCGACCGGAGAAGCCGCACATCGGGAACTGCGCGTTGCCCTTCATGAAGAGGACGACGGCGTTTTCGTCGACGATCTGCTTGATGCGTTGTTGGGTGTCCATGACTGACCTTGCAATTGGATTGATGCTGAAAACGTTGGAATGCAGGATTGAAATGATAGCGGATTTCGCCCAGGTGAGCCGGGCGCGGCCGGAGCCGCGCTCAGCCGGCCGGCAACGGCAGGCGGCCGCCGCTGATGCGTTCGATGCCGGCCAGATCCCGCTCGGAGCGCACGTGCGCAAAGCCGCGCGCGGCGAGCAGCGCGCGCACCGCCGCCGCCTGATCGTAGCCGTGCTCCATCCAGAGCACGCCGCCCGGCGCGAGCCGCGCGGGCGCGCCGGCCACGATCGCCCGCAGGGCGGTGAGGCCGTCGGCTCCGTCGGTGAGCGCGCCGCGCGGTTCGAAGCGCAGGTCGCCTTGTTCGAGATGCGGGTCGCCGCTCGCGATATACGGCGGATTGCTCACGATCGCCTCGAAGCGCAGCGCGGGATCGAGCGTGTCGTACCAGCTGCCCGCGACGAAGGTGAGCGCGCCGCCTGGGCGCCGCGCGTCGAGCAGCTTCGCGGCATTGCGCGCGGCGACTTCGAGCGCCGCCGAAGAGCGATCGACGGCCCACACGCGCGCATCGGGCCGTGCCGAGGCGAGCGCCACCGCAATCGCACCGCTGCCGGTGCCGAGATCGAGCACACGCGGTTGCGCGATGCCTTCGAGTGCGGCAAGCGCCGTTTCCACGAGCAGCTCGGTTTCGGGCCGCGGAATCAGCACGTTGGGCGTCACGTCGAAGTCGAGACCGTAGAACTCGCGCGCGCCCACGAGCTGCGCGATCGGCTCGCCTTGCACCCGGCGCGCTTCGAGCGTGCGGTAGGCGTCCACGCGGGCGGCGTCGATCGGCTCGTCGCCGCGCGTGATGAGCTCGGTGCGGCGCCAGCCCAGCACGTGCATGAGCAGCACGCGCGCTTCGAGCGCGGGCAGCGGCGAGGCGCGCAGCAGGGTGTCGGCGGTGTGGACGGGCAGGCTCACGGTAGCGGGCGACTCAATCCGCGTCGCCGAGCGAAGCGAGCTGCTCGGCCTGATGCTCGGAGACGAGCGCGCCGATCAGTTCGTCGAGGTCGCCGTCCATGATCGCTTCGAGGCGATAGAGCGTGAGGTTGATGCGGTGATCGGTGAGCCGCCCCTGCGGGAAGTTGTAGGTGCGGATGCGCTCCGAGCGGTCGCCCGAGCCCACGAGGCTCTTGCGCGTGGCCGCTTCCTTCGCGTGCTGCTCCTGATACTGCTTGTCCTTGATGCGCGCGGCGAGCACCTTGAGCGCGCGATCCTTGTTCTTGTGCTGCGAACGGTCGTCCTGGCATTCCACGACGATGCCGGTCGGGAGGTGCGTGACGCGCACCGCCGAATCGGTCTTGTTGATGTGCTGGCCGCCCGCGCCCGAGGCGCGGAACGTGTCGATGCGCAGGTCGGCGGGGTTGATCTCGACTTCGCCGATCTCGTCCGCTTCGGGCATGACGGCGACCGTGCACGCCGACGTATGGATGCGGCCCTGCGTTTCCGTGGCCGGCACGCGCTGCACGCGGTGGCCGCCCGACTCGAACTTGAGCTTCGAGTACGCCGCCTCGCCCGCGATTCGCACGATCACTTCCTTGTAGCCGCCCAGATCCGACTCGCTCGCCGACATCATCTCCACCTGCCAGCGGTTGCGCTCGGCGTAGCGCAGGTACATGCGAAGCAGGTCGCCTGCGAACAGCGCCGACTCGTCGCCGCCGGTGCCCGCGCGAATTTCGAGGAACACGTTGCGCTCGTCGTTGGGGTCCTTCGGCAGCAGCATCTTCTGCAATTCGGTCTGCAACTGCGCCATGCGTTCACGTGCCGCCTTCACTTCCTCTTCGGCGAAGTCACGCATCGACGCATCGGCGAGCAGATCCTTCGCCGCGATCTCGTCGTCTTTGGCCTGGCGCCACTGCGCATAGTGCTCGACCACCGGCCCCAGCTCGGCATGCTCGCGCGTGAGCTTGCGGTACTGGTCGCGGTTCGAGGTCACGTCGGGACGGCTCAACAGGTCGTTCAGCTCGGCCAGGCGCGTAGTCAGCTGGTCGAGCTTCGTTTGCATGCTCGTTTTCATCGGGCGGTGCGGAGCGGGCTCCGGAAAGAACTGCGAGAGAGAAGAGGCGGGCGTGCGGCCCGGTCATGCGGGGCGCGCATGGCGCGCGCCTGACCGCTAGCGTCGCTAACGGTCGGAAGAGCCGGAGGAGTCGGAAGCGACGGTGGTGGAGCGGGGCGATGCGGCGTCCGTGCTGGCGGCCTGCGCGGCGTCGCCGGCTTTGGCCGGCTGGCCGTGCCGGTAGAAGCCGCCCATCAGCTCGATGAGCGAGTCGCGTTGCTCGCCGCTCGACGTATTGAGCGCGTGCGTCGGGCCGTGGATCAGCTTGTTCGTGAGCGCCTGCGAAAGCGCTTCGAGCACCGCGGACGGATCGTCGCCGCGCGCGAGCATCTTGCGGGCGCGCTCGAGTTCGGCGCGGCGCAGCGCGTCGGCCTGGGTGTGCATATGGCGAATGACCGGCACGATGCTGCGCGAGTCGAGCCACTGCATGAAGTTCGCCACGCGCGATTCGATGATCGTTTCGGCCTGTGCCACGGCAGCCTGGCGCGAGGCGTTGCCTTCGCGCACGATCGTGCCGAGATCGTCGACGGTGTAGAGAAACACGTCTTCGAGCTGGCCGACTTCGGCCTCGATGTCGCGCGGCACCGCGAGATCGACCATGAAAATGGGGCGGTGACGGCGCGCCTTCACCGCGCGCTCGACCGCGCCAAGCCCGATGATGGGCAGCGTGGACGCCGTGCACGAGACGATGATGTCGAACTCGTGCATGCGCGCGGGCAGCTCCGAGAGCGGGATGGCGCGGCCGCCGAAACGCTCGGCGACATAGCGCCCGCGCTCGGCGGTGCGGTTGGCCACGACGAGTTCGCGCGGCTGCTGTGCGGCGAAGTGCGCGGCGCACAGCTCGATCATCTCGCCCGCACCGATGAACAGCACGCGCTGGTTGGCGATCTTGTCGAAGATGCGCTGCGCGAGGCGCACGGCGGCGGCGGCCATCGAAACCGACTGCGCGCCGATCTCGGTCGTGCCGCGCACTTCCTTCGCCACGGCGAAGGTGCGCTGGAACAGCTGGTTCAGATAGGTGCCGAGTGCGCCCGCTTCCGTCGCGGTGCGCACGGCGGTCTTCATCTGGCCGAGGATCTGGGTTTCGCCCAGCACCATCGAATCGAGCCCCGAAGCCACCCGGAACGCATGACGCACCGCTTCGGACTGCGGCAGCGTGTACACGTGCGGCGCAAGTTCCTCCTCGCGCAGGCCGTGGTAGTGCGACAGCCAGCTCACGGCAGCCTCGCGCGAGCCTTGCGCGTCAGTCGCGCAATAGAGTTCGGTGCGGTTGCAGGTGGAGAGAATGGCAGCTTCCGGCGCGCTCAGCGAGCGCTTGCCGGACCACGCCTCCTGGAGCAGGGCGAGCGCAGGCTTGATCTGTTCGAGCGGAAACGCCACGCGTTCGCGCAAGGCGACGGGCGCGGTGTGGTGATTGATTCCGATCGTTAGAAGCTGCATACCATGGGGACAAGATTTAGGCGAATATTATAACTTTTCCTCGCTTCCGACATTCTCGTCGACAGAGTCCGATATTCTGGTGGGGGATATAGGGAGCCTTTCGAGCTGGTAGCCAAAACCGTACAGCGTCGTCAAACGCCAGCCGTGCTCGGGGCCCAGCTGCAATTTGCTGCGCAGCCGGGAAGCGTGGGTATCGAGCGTGCGCGACCGAACGTCGCGGTTCAGGTTCCAGACCGTTTCGAGGATGCGCGCCCGCGAAACGGGGCGCGATGCGTTCGTGAAGAGCAGCAGCGCGAAGCGATATTCCTTCGGGGTGAGCGTGACAGTCTGGCCCCGAAACGACACCTCGTAGCGCCCCGAATCGAAGAGATAGTCGCCAAAGCCGTGGCGTACGCGGTTGCGCGGCCGGCGCACGCCGGCGCGGCGCAACAGCGCGTCGATACGCGCGAGCAGCTCGGGGCCGCGCACGGGCTTGGAGATACAGTCGTCGGCGCCGGCCTGCAAGGTCGTGACGATCTCGCTTTCGTGCGGCGCCACCATGAGCACGATGGCGGGCAGGCCCGGCAGCAGTTTTCGCGCGCTGGGGATGAGGTCGTCGGCACCCGTGTCGCCGCACCACCATGCGGCGATCAGGAGATCGAAGGTTTCTTCCTCGAGAATCTCGAAGAGTTGTGCGCCGAGCGGAAAATGCCGGCATGCGTGCCCGCCCGCGATGAGCAGGCGGACGATGGCTTCAGCCTGACGGGTGTCCGGTTCGACAAGGGCGATTCGCATACGAGGGCGTGCGGCTGCGGCGGGGCGGGCGCGCTTGCCTTGCGCCATCGTGCCCCCTACACTCAACCGCTACGCGGGAAGCGCCGAGCCGACCGTTTTCCAGTAAAAGAGAGATGTGACCGAATCGAAAATGCTAGCCCTCGCGCTTCGACGTTCCTATCAGACTTATCTGAAAATCATTAGGACAATTCTCTGATGGGCTGGCCAGGTATCGTCATTCTTGGGCTGGTGGTGGGCTGCGCGGGATGGTGGCTCCATCCCTTGCGCCACGCCGCCCGGCACGGACTTGCCGTGGCGGGCGTGGCGGGCGTGCTTGGCGCGGTGCTCGCGAAAGCAACCGGCCGGGCGACGGGCCTCTTCTACGACGGCGAGTTGCTCGAATGGCCGCTTTGCACGGCGCTCGCGCTCGTCTTTGCAGGCGTGAGCGTGGCGCTGCGCGCACGACGCGGATAGTCGTGTGCTGCTGGCCCTTCCCGAACATCGCCGCACGTCGAACCACCCTACGCAGTCATCCCGCCCCGAATTCTTCGCAGGTGAAAACATGAACGCCCGACTCCCCGAAACTTCCTCGATTCCCGAACGCATTGCCGCCCTGCGCGCCGCAATGGCGCGTGCCGGCGCCGATGCGGCCCTCGTACCCTCCGCCGATCCGCATCTCTCCGAGTACCTGCCGCGCCGCTGGCAGGGGCGCGAGTGGCTCTCGGGCTTTACCGGCTCGGTGGGCACGCTCGTCGTGACGAAGGATTTCGCCGGCGTCTGGGTCGACAGCCGCTACTGGGTGCAGGCCGAGCAGCAACTCGCGGGTACCGGCATCGCGCTCATGAAGATGACGGGCGGCCAGCAGAGCGCGCCGCACATCGACTGGCTCGCGCAGAATGTGCCGGCGGGCGGCGCGGTGGCCGTGGACGGCGCCGTGCTCGGCGTGGCTTCCGCGCGCGCGCTTGGCGAAGCGCTGAAGGTGCGCGAGATCGCGCTGCGCACCGACCTCGATCTGCTCGACGACGTTTGGGCGGGCCGACCGTCGTTGCCGCTCGAGGCTGTCTATGAGCACGTTGCGCCGCACGCGGATACGAGCCGCGCCGCCAAGCTCGAGCAGGTACGCCGCGCGATGCAGGAGAAGGGCGCTCAGTGGCACTTCATCTCGACGCTCGACGACCTCGCATGGCTTTTAAACCTGCGCGGCGCGGACGTCAACTACAACCCGGTGTTCGTGGCGCATGCGCTGATCGGGCCGCACGAGGCGACGCTCTTCGTCGCCGACGGCAAGGTGAGCGAGCCCCTCGCGCAGTCGCTCGCGAAAGACGGCGTGCGTGTCGCGCCGTACGCGCAGGCCGCCGCGGCGCTCGCCGCGCTGCCGGAAAAGGCCGCGCTGCTCGTCGACCCGCGCCGGGTGACGTTCGGCCTGCTGCAAGCGGTCTCCAAGGCGGTGACGCTCGTGGAGTCGGTCAACCCGAGCACGTTCTTCAAGTCGCGCAAGACGGCCGCCGAGGCCGCGCACGTGCGCGCGACCATGGAGCAGGACGGCGCGGCGCTCGCCGAATTCTTCGTGTGGTTCGAGGGCGCGCTCGGCCGCGAGACGATCACCGAGCTGACCATCGACGAAAAGCTCACCGCCGCGCGTGCGCGCCGGTCGGGCTTCAAGTCGCTCTCGTTTGCGACGATCGCGGGCTTCAACGCGAACGGCGCGATGCCGCACTACCGCGCCACGCCCGAGTCGCACAGCGTGATCGAAGGCAACGGCCTGCTGCTGATCGACTCGGGCGGCCAGTACCTCGACGGCACCACCGACATCACGCGCGTCGTGCCCGTGGGCACGCCGAGCGCCGAGCAAAAGCGCGACTTCACGCTGGTGCTCAAGGGCATGATGGCGCTCTCGCGCGCGCAGTTCCCGCGCGGCATCCGCTCGCCGATGCTCGACGCGATCGCACGCGCGCCGATCTGGGAAGCGGGCGTGGACTACGGGCACGGCACGGGACATGGCGTGGGCTACTTCCTGAACGTGCACGAGGGCCCGCAGGTGATTTCGCACTACGCGCCGGCCGAGCCGTGGACCGCAATGGAAGAGGGCATGATCACTTCGGTTGAGCCCGGCATCTACCGGCCGGGCAAGTGGGGCGTGCGCATCGAGAACCTCGTGCTGAACCAGCTTGGGCAAGCTTCGGAGTTCGGCGAGTTCCTCAAGTTCGAGACACTCACGCTGTGCCCGATCGACACGCGCTGCGTCGATCTGGCGCTGCTGCGCGAGGACGAGCGCGAATGGCTCAATGCATACCACCAGACGGTGCGCGTGCGGGTCGCGCCGCACGTGAGCGGCGAGGCGCTCGCGTGGCTCGAAAAGCGCACGCAGCCGATCTGATCCCCCCACGCTTGCAACGCGATTCGCCGCATCCAGCAGATGTGATTCAACGGATCAAGCCGATCAAAACAGATCAGAGTGGACCAAAACAGACTGAAGCGGAGTAGAAGCGCATGACGATCAAGGCAGTGGTGTTCGATTTCGGCGGGGTGCTGGTGGACTGGAGTCCTGAGTATCTCTATCGCAAGCTGATTCCCAACGACGACGAGCGCCGCTGGTTCCTCACGAACGTCTGCAAGATGGACTGGGTGGTCCGCCAGGACGGCGGCGAACCCATCGCCGTCGGCACCGAGGAGCTGGTCGCGAAGTTTCCGGAGCACGAGCCGCTCATCCGCGCGTTTTACGAGCGCTGGCACGAGATGATCGGAGGGTTGCTCGCGGGCGGCGTCGCGACCTTCGAGCGTCTGGAGGCGCAGGGCGTGCCGATCTTCGGCCTCACCAACTGGTCGGCCGAGACG
>Ga0335083_10006175_pt1 | contig 15056 bp, 19 predicted proteins | sample Lox_Sample_42_FD_206716 | JGI IMG/M metagenome (GOLD analysis project Ga0335083, IMG submission 206716) | Soil microbial communities from Loxahatchee National Wildlife Refuge, Florida, United States - Lox_Sample_4.2 | ecosystem: Environmental > Terrestrial > Soil > Wetlands | place: USA... | reverse complement strand
AGTACGAAAATTTGGGCGCAACAATCCAGATGCCGCCGTGGTTGCTGGACCAACGCGACGAGATAGTCGCGCGCCTCGAACCGATCGCGTACTGACAATTCGCCGACTACACGGCTTCCAAAGATGCTCGCATACCGCTTCTCGGGCGGAGGGAGAACACCGGCTCCGGGACTCCGTCGTGCTCGACGTTCACGCGAAAGCGCTGAGCGGTCATCGCCAGGGCGAGAATTTGCTCACTGACCGAGAAACGGTCGCCGATACACATGCGCGGTCCGCCGCCGAAAGGATAATACGCGTATTCCGGACGATCACGGGTGCGCTCGGCGCGGAATCGTTCCGGGTCGAACCTCTCGGGATTTTCCCAGTACAGGCCGCTTCGATGCGTCACCCATGGGCTCGTCAATACCGACGCACCTGCGGGAACCGAGAAACCGCACAAGGTGTCTGCATCGATCGCAGTCCGGCTTATCACCCACGCGGGAGGGTAAAGGCGCATCGCTTCATCGACCACCATCCGCGTGCAAGTCAGCTTTGGCACATCCTCGAAAGTGGGCCGCTTTGAACCGATGACCGAATCGACTTCGTCTTTCAGCTTTTGATACGCATCGGGATGCCTGCCAAGCAGATACCAAGCCCAACACAAGGCAACTGCAGTGGTTTCGGTTCCAGCGCCCAGAAAAGTCAGCAGATTGTCGCGCAAGTCGGCAGAGTCCGGCTCGCTACCAAACGCTTGCATGAGCATCGCGAGGAGGTCGGTCTCAGTCCCGGACCTGGTGTTCTTCCGCCGATCGACAATGATCCTTGCGAGTTCGTGGATTTCATGCACGGCGCGCTTGAAGCTGCGATTCCTGGCGGTAGGAACGAACAGCGGAGCGGTAAATAGATGGTTGAACGCGTGATTGAGATAGTCGAAAGTCGACGCCATCGCCGCCGCAATCTTTGCCGCGTAGGGCAGGAGATCCTGGCCAACCAGGGTTCGGCCGATCACGTCGATTGTTAACCTGGAAGTTTCGGTTTGAAGGTCGAAGCGATCGCCCGAGTTGGCGAAGGTCTGCCATCGTCCAAGCATGGCTTCGATCGCATCAACCATCGCCGATGTCATCGAGGCAATCTGCTGTCGATGAAATGCGGGCTGCGCGACACGGCGCTGCGCGCGCCATCGGTCTCCGTCGCTGGAAAACAAGGCGTCACCAAGAGCAGGGCGGGTTATCCTGGTGAAGCGAATATCCTTGCGATAGTTCCGGGGATTGTCCTGCAGCACACGCTGAACCGCTTGCGGAGCGGTGACCAACAAGGTCACCCGAGAACCGGCTTGGATACGCGCGACGGGCCCGAGTCGTGCCCATCGCTCGAGCGTTCCGAGCGTGTCCGCGCGCATCGCCCGCAGGAACTTGAAAGGGCTTTCTTGTAAGGCCGGGGCAAGACCGGAAACGGCACCCCTGACGAGTGCAGTAGCCATGCTCAGACCTTCCCCCTTCGGCAGGGAGCACGCAAGTGGAAAAGACAGCTAGTTAACGCGTTCCGCGAGCCGCGAATTCGTCAGTGGCGGCGATGAGTTCAGCGGTCGCAGTAACGGAACCACCATGGCCGGCCTTCTCGACAATCACATGCCGGACCTGTGGCCAGGCCCGCTTGAGATCCCACGCCCATCGCAGCGGCGCCTGCACATCCAGGCGGCCGCTCACCATGACGCCCGGAATGCCGCCGAGTCGGGCTGCATCGCGGAGCACAACCCCGTCTTCAAGCCAGGCGTTGTGGGTCACGTAGTGGGTTACTATTCGCGCATAGGCCATCCGAAAATCAGCATGCAGAAAACGCGGCGATAGCTCTTCCCCAGGCGCGGACAGAGATGTGATCGATTCCCATCGGCACCAGTTGAGTGCAGCGTCCGAACGAACCGACGGATTGGCATCGTGCAGCAAGCGATAGTAGGCGTGCGCGACGTCATGATGTCGATCGGCCACGGGGAGTGAATCGAGCAGGCGTTCCCATTGCTCGGGGAAGAGCAGCGCGGCGCCGCCCCGAAACCACCAGTCGAATTCCTCGTGACGTCCGGTCGTGACGCCCCACAAGAGGATTTCCGAAACCCGCTCCGGATTAGCCTCGGCATACAGTAGTGCGAGGGTGCTGCCCCAGGAACTGCCGAGGAGCGTCCAGCGATCGATCTTCAACCGACGGCGAAGCAGCTCGATGTCGGCGAGCAGGTTCGCAGTACAATTCTTGGAAAGATCGGTCTCGGGCCGGCTTGCATGCGGAAGACTCCGGCCGCAGTTTCGCTGGTCAAAAAGTACCACACGATATAGCGCGGGATCGAAAAGTCGACGTTGCGCCGGTGTGCATCCGGAGCCAGGCCCACCGTGAACGACCAAGGCGGGCTTCCCGGCGGGGTTTCCACAGGTTTCCCAGTAGATCAGGTTGTCGTCGCCGACCTCAAGCATTCCGTCTTCGTAGGGTTTAACCTCGGGATAAAGCCCTTTCACGGTGGCTGGCATGCTAAAGCATCGCATCGCGCAAGCACAGCACCCGAGTGTCTCAAAAAATGCAGGACCGCGGAGGTAGTTCACGCGGCCCTGCTTTGGCGGGGTGGTCTATACGGTGGTGTGTAAATTTCACACGCACCGGTATGAATCAGACGCCTCCGGTGGCGTTCACGTAGTTGAGGAACTTCTGCTGAAGCCCCGGATCGTTCTGCACCATCATGAGGACCTTGTTGTACTGCCGAGGATCGATGCCCTCCTGTTTGACGATACTGAGTTTCTGCGCTTCGGCTTGCGATGCAATCTGCTGTTGCTCGGAGTTGTCCTGCGTTCGCGCGATACGCGCCTTGGTATCGTTCGTGATGTGCCGAACCGCGACATAGGCTTTCGCAACGCGCTGCAGCGTCGCGTCATCGACATTCTGCGCAGCCGCTCCGCTTGCTGCCGCGTCCCCAGAAGATGCAGGTGCCATGCTTTGGCTCATCGCAACGCCGGGTACCACGGACAACACAATGGCAGCACCAATTCCCGCCAGATAAGTGCTCACTTTGCGCCGGTACTTCATAGATGCCTCCTCTGTTCGCACGATCTCATCCAACGATCGTGGGCGTTTGACAGAGGAAGTGCAGGATCAATGCCGGAGATACGAACGACAGTTGAAAGAAAAAAGAGGAAGCCGCATCAACAAAGAACCTAGAATAACTGTATGTGACAACAAGCGTCGTGCGATCTGCGATGGCGACAATCTCCAGTTACAAGTAGCAGGAGGCGGTGGCAATGGCGATGAGACCAGCAGTCATTTCGTTGCTAATGCTGACAATATCAGCGATGTGCCCGGATGCATTGGCACAAACCTGTGGACCGTTTGGAAATCCACCGCAGGCCATGGTTCAGAACGAAGTGCCGTCTTGCATTGGGGGCCGGGTCCTGGGCCCGTGGAACGATAGTGACGGTACCCCGCGGTATGCATGTTTGTTTACGCCCGAGGCTGCCGGACCGTCGAATCCGCTGCCGATGGTGATTTTTCTTCATCCGTCGCTGACAACTGCGGACAGCACCGAAACCGCGACGAACTGGTTGGAATATCTGAACAGCGCAAGCGTGAGCACAAACCCGGCGAGCCCGGGGTTTATCCTGCTGGCACCCGAAGGGCGCGACACCACGCATTACTATCCGGCGCCCGACAATGAAGGACCGGGATGGGACAACTGGTATCGGCAGTTGAATCCGGCCGGCGATGTCTCGATTAGCGGGCAGACCTACAGGGAAAACGTGGACGCTGCGACTATCGATCATTTCGCGAGCCAGGTAACCAGCAGTGGAATAGTCAAAAGCGATCAGATTTACATTAGCGGATGGTCGAATGGCGCGGCGATGGGATATCTCTACGGCCTCAGCCGCCCGTCGGTGGCAGCGATTGGTGTCTATTCAGCACCGGATCCATTCGGCGCTTTCAACGACCCGTGTCCGCAGAGTCCGGTATTCAAGAGGCCCGCCAGCATCACGGAAATCAGGGTTTACAATCCGGGCGTTCCAACCATGCATGTTCACAACGATTGCGACATCGCCGGAATCTGCCCGAACGGGGAGTACTTGAAGGGCCAATTGGAAGGGATCGGGATCGGCACAGACGACACGATCATCAACCAACTTACCTTGCAGGTCCCTTCGTGCATGGAGGCGTGTGGCACCAATCCGGACGGCGATCCAAACAACACGCTGGCAGTATCGCTGGGGACAGCGAATCACGTCCGATGGCCCGCGGATTGGCTCGCAGCGATGCTCGAGTTCTTTCACGCGCATCCCAAGGCTACGCGGACGACCTCGCGCTAAGGGCTAGAGACGCACCTCGCGGAGCTGTCCGTCCCCGACGTCGAAGACGAAACCGCGAACGAGGCTGTCGCGGAGCCAGCTATGCGACAGCAGCTTGCGCATCTGCTGCCGGACGTTTTCATTCACGTCGGTAAAGGCATGGAAGGAAACGGGTTCGCTGGAGGGAACCCCGGCTTCGGCCCGGATGCGTTCATGCATTTGCTGATCGCTGGCCTTCATCATCCCGCAATCGGTATGGTTGACGACCATTATTTCACGGGTTCCGAGCAGGTATTTCGAAACTACCAGGGAGCGCACAGCGTCGCTGGTGACGATCCCGCCGGCGTTACGAATCAGGTGCGCATCGCCGGGTCGCAAGCCCAGCGCGCGGTACGAAAGCCGCGTATCCATGCAAGTTACCACCGCAAGGTGGAGACGGGGGCGCGGGGAAACCACCGTAGGGTCATAATCGGGAACGTAACGCAGGTTCGCGGCGACGACTGCGTCGATTGAAGTTTTCGCAGGATTGATAGCCATGTGCATCATCCTAGATGCTGACGTGGCCCGGCTCCAGCGAATGTAACTCCCGCTGTCGCGCGAGTTGGAGATTATCGACGCGCGGTACGAATGCCGGTCTGGATCGATTGCAAGTACGCGACGAGTTTCGCGATTCGGTCCTGGGTATCGGCTTCGTTTCCGTTGGACTCGGCGTTGAAGCGATGGCCCCAAACCGGCATATCGCGCGGTCCGTGTGCTTTCACATCCGAGCGCCCATCGATGAACTTGGCGATCTGATCCTCGGGAAGGGGATTGCCGTACTTCCGCGCCAGGAGCCGAAGGTTGGTCGGCGGAGTGGTGAGCGTCGACGCCATGGGTCCATTGCCGTCGCCCTTAACTCCATGGCAGGAGGCGCAGTACTCCATATACAGGGCCTTTCCGTCCAGGATGTCATCGGCAGCAGCGACGCGCAGCGTTCCGGCGAGCAGGATTGTCATTAGGGCGAGGACCAGGCTTTTTCCAGCGAGCATCGAGTTCACTCCTTCCGCTCAAGTTAGCGACCGCGCTAGCGCGGGCGAATGGTAACGACAGGGCAGGTCGATTCCCGCACGACGCGCTCGGTCACGCTCCCCAACGCCGCGTACTCAGCTCCGGTTCTGCCGTGGGTCGCCATCACGATGGCATCGACCTGTAGTTCCTGTTCTGCCTTGAGGATAGACGGAGCGGGTTCCCCAAGACAAACCACCGTCTCCCAGGTAACCTTGTTTTCGAACCACTTGCGGGCGATCGCGATCAACTGATCGGTTGCGGAGCGCTCGAGTTCCTGCCGGGATTGGTCGGCATCGGGGCTGGGCACAGCGCAGAAGAGCAACACCAGCGCGCCGTTCTGAGAGGCGAGGGCAAGGGTCAACTCGATAGCCGGCACGGAAACCCGGCTGAAATCGATCGGACAAAGAAGTCGCTTGAAAGTCTTCATTGGTCGAGCTTGCGGTAGCTGTTGTTGAGCAATTCAGCGTGCTCGTTTCCCCGACGCCTTGCTTCTGACCGCGGGCCGCTTTTTTTTCGGACTTGAAGAGGGTAGCGAGCGCACACTCCGATCCTCGTCCGGGCTCGTGCGGAGAGCATTGCGGTCGGCGGGCTCGCTCATCTCCTCCGGCGGCGTCCAGAGCTGGTCATAGGGTTGGATTGTTCCGCCCTCGCCGGCGGTTTTTTCAGCAGCAGGCTGTTTGCCCTGGCAGTCGACGCAGTGCAGCGCGAAGGGCAAGACTTTCAGGCGTTGCACTGGAATGGGGTCGCCGCATTTGAGGCAGATCCCGTACTTGCCTTCATCGAGGAGGGCCAGCGCGTCGTCCAGCGCTCTCAGTTTCTCTTCGGCGCGGCCGATCAAGCCGGCGTGGGTTTCGACGTCTGCGCTGGAACGCGCTTCATCCATCTCGTCGCCCGGCACGGTCGAGGCTTCGTCTTGTTGGTCCCTACGGAACTCTTTAATGTGATCCCGGGTTTCATCTCGCAACTTCAGCAGCATAGTGCGGAAGGTTTCGTATTGCTTCCGGTCGATATGAATTGGTTTACCCGCCATGATCGACTTCCCTCGCATGCGTAAATTCCGGAGATGAGTGCGCAAGATGCGAGCCAGCTCGCGATGCGGCGGATAACGGCCAGTAAGCATGCTGTACTTCGGGATCTGTATCGATAGGCGCCAGCGTAGGTGTTTGGTGTTGCGATGCGCCACAAAGTTCGCAAGCGGGAAATTTAATGTAGCAGTAACGTCTTGGGGTTTCGGCGGCAAGCTGCAGACGTATCCCTCAGAAGGGCTCCGGTAGAGGCCCACGGAACGCGAGGCACCCCAGCGAATGCCGGTTGGGATTTTTTCCATGCCTTGAAGCAAGGACATCAGTCCTCCGCCGTGGAAACGTAGTGACCAGCCGAAGCTCTCACCTCGTATGCGCGGCGTTGGCCCTCCACGCCATCCAGGGGCCTCTGCCGGAACGCGTGAGGCTCCGACTGATGATCGAGATGGGACTGCCAGATCGGTGGAGGGCCGGGGAACCGAAGGTGACGGATTTTTTCTTGTGCAGCGCGGGCCCGCGACGTAATTTTTGATTAGAAGGGCAGGCAGCCATTTGCGGCACATCGAAACGGCGACCTCCAGGAAAAAATCAAGGCGATTGAAGCCCGCGCATGGTCCGCGAGCGCGGCGCGGTCTGCCCACGAAGGAGGCGGCGCGTATCGATGCCGTACGGGTGGCGATCGCGGATGATCACGCCGTCGTGCGCGAAGGTCTCAAGGCGCTGTTCGAAGTCACTCCGGATATCACCGTGGTCGGTGAGGTGGACTCCGCCGACCAGGTGATGGCGACCGTAATGGAGACTCATTGTGACGTCCTGTTGCTGGACCTCCAGATGGATCGCTGGGTGATGAACGACATTGCGGAACTGACCAAGGCCACCAAAGTGGTGGTACTGACCGGGAGTGACAGCAAGGAAGTGTTGGTCAACGCTTTGTTACTAGGCGCGCGCGCGATCGTGAAGAAGACTTTCGCCGCCGAAAACATTCGCGAAGCGATCCGCGCGATGGTCTCCGGAACGGTATGGATGCCGGCCGGGCTTCAGGACGAGCTCGCGGCGAGGTCCGGCTCCGAGGGCGTGGAGGGACTGAGCGCGAGGGAGTCCGAGATCGTGCGCTATGTCGCGGTGGGAATGCGCAACGCCGAAGTAGCGGCCAAACTCTCGATTACTGAAGGCACCGTCAAAGTGCATCTGAACAACATCTTCAAGAAGCTGGCTATTCGCGATCGCGTTGAGTTAACGCTCTATGCAATTCGCCATCATCTGATCGGATCCGGCGATACGCCCTGATTCGTTCGTACGCTCCGGGAAACGCGCCGTACCATCTATATCTTTCGATAAATTGTGCGCGAACGCGATTTGCGCAAGCATCCTCCCCACGTAACTTGGCAAGCTGATTCGGGATTTGGAATTCGAAAACCGGGGGAAGAATTCAATCCCGCTGACGGTCTCGGGAGAAGTAGCATGCAGGCGAGTGTTGTCGGTCGGACGCAACGGGCAGCGATTGTCCTGGCAGGCGGCGAAGGCGTCCGCTTGCGCTCGTTTACCGAGGGAGTCGCCGGCCGCCCGATTCCGAAACAGTACTGCCCGATCATGGGCACGGAGACGATGCTGAATTGGACCCTGCGCCGGGTTTCGCTCGGGGTTAATCGGCGCTCCATCCTGACGATCGTTACCGCCCATCACGCAGAGTTTTACGGGGCCCAATTGGCGGATGCGGATGAAGATTCGGTGGTGGTTCAACCATCTAACCGCGGAACCGCAGCGGCGATTCTCCACGGACTGCTAAGGCTGGTGAAACAGAAGCCGGACGGTGCGGTCGCGATTTTTCCGAGCGATCACTACGTAAGTGACGATTGCCGATTCATGGCGCAGGTTGACCAGGCCTTTGAATTCGTTCAGGCGCTTCCGCAGCGCGTGGTACTGCTCGGGATCGAAGCATGCGCCCCCGAGGTAGAGTACGGCTGGATAGAGCCCGGTGTTCCGTTGGTTCGTGGTTGGTCTTCGTCGTTCCGCAATTTTTTGCGAGTGCGGCGCTTCCATGAGAAACCACCCAAGGCGATTGCCGAAGAACTGTTCCGCGCGGGAGGCCTGTGGAACAGTTTCGTGATCGTCGGGAACATCAAGCGATTGATCGCACTGATCGCGCGCGCGCTGCCCGATCTCCACGGTGCATTCAGGGCGATCGAGCGGACGTTGGGAACCTCGTTCGAGCGCAAAGCGATCGAGTGCTTGTATCGAGACCTTCCGGCCGCGAATTTCTCGTACGAAGTATTGCAAAACGCCTTTTCCAGCATGGCAGTCCTCCCGGTCACCGGCCTGGAATGGAGCGACCTCGGCACGCCGGACCGGCTGCTGGCAGTGCTCAAGCGAATCGAACGGGAATCGGTCCCAAGGCCTTCTGTCGAACTTGTGGCGCCTTTGAATCAGGCGATTGGAGAAGAATCTCTCTTCAGAAATAGTTCACGGCTCGCGAGTGCGCGCGCCGGATCGATACGACTTGTCCCCGCCCAGCGATGAGCCACTTTCGCCCCCCTAGAGCCAAGCTCATCGATCGCGAGGCAAACGGCGGGCCGGACGTGCTTCCCGCGCGCGTCCGGCCCGCAACCATTCCGATCAGATCGCGGGCCTTGGCCGAGAAACGATACCGAGAGCTCACGCCGGAGCGCCACTGATTGTCCCAGACCCACCGGGCAAGTCGATTTCTGGCACTCGTGAATGTCTTACGGATCAGCCTCGGCGCAGCCAACGCGCGCAGAAGCGACTGACAGTTGCTGACGGCGCATAGCTGACGGGATTCCCGGATTGACCGACCAGAGGGGGGCATGCGATCTTCCTCGTACGAGTTTCTCGTGCTGCTCAAGGGTGGCCGGTATGATTGGCGGCGGATCGCGACGACGATACCCTCGATCGGGACCGCCAGCTTCGGTTCTTTAGAATGAGTCGACCACTAGCGCAAGCCGACTTCAGTTCCGTCGTAGAGCTAATCAAGGACTACGCCGTCATCCTTCTGGATGCCGAGGGTAACGTCGCGACCTGGAATCTCGGCGCGCAGCGCATGAAAGGGTACCGGGCGGATGAGATAGTCGGAAAGCATTTTTCACGTTTCTATACCTCCGAGGATGTGGAGGCGGATTTGCCCGCCAAGGCTCTGCGAGCCGCCATTGAGGAAGGACGCTACGAAAAAGAAGGCTGGAGAGTACGCAAGGACGGAACCCGATTCTGGGCCGACGTGGTCCTCACGCCGGTCGGTGGGCCCAACGGCGAACTGACCGGGTTTGTCAAAGTCACCAGGGATCTTTCCGAGCGGAAACTCGCGCAGGAAAATCTGCGGCAAAGCCGCGAACGATCGCGACTGCTGGTTGAAAATCTCCGCGACTACGCCATCTTTTTCGTGGACCTGGAGGGGAAGGTTGGCAGCTGGAACTCGGGGGCGGAAAGGGTCACCGGGTACCGGCCCAACGACATCGTCGGCAAGCATTTCTCGGTTCTGTATCCAGCCGAGGAGATTGAGACCGGCCGCCCCCAGCGTGACATCGAGACTGTCGCGCGTGACTGGAGGGTTGAGTACGAAGGCTGGCGGGTGCGCCGGGACGGTTCGCGCTTCCAGGCTGACATCGCGATGTGGGTCTTGTACGACGATGCCGGCGCGACTGTCGGGTATATCGTCTCGATCAAGGATGTGACGGAGCGAAACAAGGCGCAGGAGGAACGAGCTCTGAGGCTGGCCGCGGAGTCGGCCCTGCATGAGCGCGACGACTTCCTGTCGATGGCATCGCACGAGCTCCGTAGTCCGCTGGCCGCTCTCAAGCTGCACGTCCAGACCATCCGCGAGGAACTGAAGTCCGGTGACCTCAAACGCGTGATGGCAAAGCTGCCCGACCGCCTCGACCGCGTGCAGAAGCAAGCAGACAGGGTGGAAGATCTTATCAGCCGGATGCTGAACGTATCGGCCATCGCGGCGGGGCAGATTGGGCTGCTGCCGGAGGCCACAGACCTCTCCGCCCTGACGGCGGCGGTGGTAGGAGAACTTGGAGAATCGGCGCAGCAGGCGAACTGCCAAATTTCGCTGCACACGCCGGGCGCGGTTGGCGGTGAATGGAGTCCGGAACACATCCAGGACGCGATCCGTAATCTTCTTCAGAATGCAATAAAGTTCGGACGGGGCAAGCCGATCCAGGTCGAGGTCGGTTGCGATGCGGATCGTGCGTGGGTGAGTGTGACGGACCACGGAATAGGGATCGCGGTGGCAGACCAGCAGCGAATCTTCGAGCGTTTTCAGCGCGCGGTGAATCCACGTAACTACGGTGGCTTCGGGCTGGGTCTATGGATTTCGAAACAGCTTGTGGACGCCTCCGGAGGTGAGATAAGCGTCAGAAGTAAACCCGGCGAGGGTGCTACTTTTGTCGTTTCGCTGCCTCGAAGCCTGGGCGATCGCGCCGAGGAAAGTGAAGCTCAATAGGCAGCCGCAGTGGTGATGGGAGCACGCGCAGTTGGGGTGCTGGCACGAAGGCCGCTGGCCGGCGAGAACTATAAGTGAAAGACAGTAAGTCCGAAGGGGTGTGCGATTTTGAAGACGATCCTGGTTGTGGATGACGATCCGAATCTTCAGGAAGCCTTGTCCGATTTGCTCCAGAGCAAAGGTTACCACGTCAGATCGGCTGACAACGGCTCTGTCGCGCTCGAATTGCTCCGCAAATCGGACGCGCCGTGCCTGATCCTGCTGGATTTGATGATGCCGGTAATGGACGGTCACGAGTTTCTTTCGCGGGTCAGTGCCGATTCCGCGCTTGCAAACATTCCCGTGGTAGTTGTGACTGCCGGGCGCCATCCGCAAGGATCGCGGGTTCCCGGAGCGGCCCAGGTTCTCTACAAGCCATTTGAGCCCGACCGTTTGATGAAAGTAGTTCAGCAGTTCTGCGACTAACCCGCTGCTTCAAAGTCCAGGTTGGCCGCTTCTCCTCAATTCGATCCCAATAGCGGCGGAAACTTCAGCCTCCGCCAGGCGCTCCCGTCCCTCATCTTTGACGCGGTCCTACCCGTCATCACGTTCGACGTTCTCACGCGAATGGGGGTGTCGACGCTGGGTGCGCTCGTGGCGGGTGGAATTTTTCCCGCCGCAAACATCGCTCGCGGCTGGTTCAAAACCAGGCGGCTCGACCCGCTCGGAACGATCGTGCTGGCTTTCCTGGTGATGGGCACCGCGACCTCGCTTGTCTCGGGCAGCGTTTTCTTCGCCTTGATCAAGGATTCGTTCATGACAGCAGTGTTCGGTTTCATCTGCCTGGGCTCGCTGCTCGGGAAGAGACCGTTGATGTTCTACATCGCGCGACAATTCGTGGCCGGCGAGGACCCGCAGCGAATCGAATGGTGGAATGGTTTATGGAAATATCCGACCTTCAGCTCCGCGATGCGATTCGTCACGGCGGCATGGGGAGTGGTCTACCTGGTGGAGGCGGCAGTCCGGGTCGGGTTTGCGCTCACGATGACACCTGCCACAGTAGTCGCAATTTCGCCGGTGATGGCTCTGGGCGTGACGATCGCGATGATCGCGTGGACGCGGCGCTACATGCTTGCGATGCGACAGCGAAGGCTTGAGGAAATGCAGCTGGAGCAGGCAGCGCTGTCTCGAGCGACGCCGCACTCGCATTGACCGCCGAACAAGGCGATACTGAGCGCACGGAGAAATCCGCGGGCCGGGAACGGCAGTGTCAGACGCATCCAGCTATACAGCGAAGGAGAGGCTTCGCGATGGAACGCCCCTGCGCGTTCGCGCGATCGGCCCCGATGACAAAGCGCGGCTGCAGGATCACTTCGAAAACCTGAGCGAGCGCTCGGTCTATCATCGCTTCTTCGGGCACAAGCGATCGCTCAACGAAGCGGATCTTCATCAACTCACCGAACTCGACTTCGTCAACCACGTTGGCTTGGTGGCGATCCTCGATGAAGATGGACCCGAGCGATTCATCGGGGTGGGTCGCTATCTGCGAACCGGGGATTCGCCGGCCGAGGTCGCCTTTGCGGTACTGGATAAATACCAGGGACGCGGCATCGGCACCGTGCTGCTTCATCACCTCGCACGCATCGCGCGCCGCAACGGAATTAAACGATTCGCCGCCTTCGTGATGGGCGACAACACGCAGATGCTTGAAGTGTTCGCCAACAGCGGCTACCGGGCCCACGATTCGTACGAGGGCGGCACGGTTAGAGTGAGCCTGGAGCTGGAAGCTCTCCCCGAAGACACGTCGAAGATTCGCAATTGAGCGGAACCCCGAAGGTGCCGGCTCGCATCCTCGGTCAGTCGCGTCCGTCGATCTTGCTAGCGGTTGTCGCCATCGGGGTTCAGCGGGATGACGTGGTAGAGGGTCGTCTGTCGATCCGACATCAGGCGGCGAATCAGGAACCCGCGTTGCGGTAGCTCATTGCTGGCCGTCACGTCATCCTTGCCGCTGATCAGCCACGCTCCGCCGAACCGCAGGGCGGCTGCTCCGATATCGGCGCGTGCCGCCTCGGGGTCGGAGGAATCCACGACCATGCGGGGCGCGCCACCTTTGAAGTACAGATCGAAAGGGACCCGGTAGTATCCCTCCGGAAATCCGTCCGTCGCCATCCCACCGGCATTGATGATCGAACCCTTTTCGAAAAAAACGGGCTGAGTGTCGCCCCCTTTCCTGCCGTATGAGCACAGTCATCAGAGTCCATGGTTCTCGCCGCCCGAATTCATAGATGGAGATACCGAGTACAAACCCAAGCACGACGATCGTGCATACGGCGACACGTAGCCACGGCCGCAAGCGGTCCAGGCATATTGCGGCCAGGGCAGAACCTGCCAGGAGACTCGGAACGAAATAGCGAATCGCCCACAGCGGGCGGAGTGCGAGCGAAATGGTGGTGATGGCGAGGGCCGGGATCAGGGTCCAGATTAGATAAAACTGCACCGCACGCCCATTCCTGAAACGATTTGACCAAGGCGAAAGCGCGACGCCGAGCGCGGCCGCCGCTGCGACCGTGACAACGAGGATCCGTGCGGCTGAAACGTGGTGCGGAAATCCTGCCCAATCCAACCAATGGCCGTACAGAAGTGAATGCGCCTGGCGTGCTTCCGTGGTCAGAAAGGGAAGAAACATCACCAGCGACGCAAGCACAGCAGCACCCGCCGCGATGCTGTTATTTCGCTCGCGAAAATAGTCGGTGGCGATAACCAGCATGGCCGCCGCGACGCATAGGACTCCGGCCATAAGGGCGTAGAGACACGCCGCAAGGCTAAGCGTCAGCAGGGCAAGGTTGACCGGCGTCGCGGCGCGACGCGCGCGCCATAGCGTGTACATCGAGAGGACGACGGTGAACGCGAGCAGGCTGTACGGCCTGGCCCACTGCGCAATCATCACCACGTATGGATTGAAAGACCACAAAGTAGCGGCCACCAGACCAGCTCGATCGGACACGCTGGTGGCCACCAGCTGATAGAGCAGCAGAGTGGTGATAAGCCCGAAGCAGGCCGAAAAGCTGCGTGCGGAAAGTTCACTCGCACCGAAGATGTTCAGGTGCCCGTGCAGCAATAGTTGGTAGAGCGGCGGTTTGCCGGGATCGAACGAAAGCGAGGCGGCAATAACTGCGCGCAGACTGTCCTGGGTCGCCGCGAAGATGCTGTAGGCTTCACTCGCGCCGAAACTGGCGCGATCGATACGATAGAAGTAGACCACGCCGGCGCAGGCCAGGAGGGCCGCTAGCTTGACACGGGTCCATGGCACAGCAGGCAAGGATTCCTCTACGCGCAAGCTGTTCTACAGGCTTGACTGGGTGGCATCGCGCCGGACCTGATTTGAGTCGCGACGAATTGAAATCCTGACAGTATCAAGCGCTGCCCGAAAGGGCGATGAGGTTGCGTGCCCCGGCCGGGAATCGAACCCGGACTTGAGGTTCCGGAGACCCGCCAAGCCCTGATCCCTACCGTTCACTCCGGGTCACTATCGGCCATTATCAAGGGTTTTCTCCCTTCCGCCTCCCTCGCTAGCGACCACAATAACCGCTGCGCGACGAGTGGTGCGGGCACGGTCGGGGCACGGTCAGCCCCGGAAAAACGATCGCGATCGGGAATTGGCAGGATAACGCCTTCCAGGGCGCCGACCGGGTCGGAAGAGGCGCGCACAATGGAATTGCCTAACCCCGGGCCCAAAACTAGCCAGCGGGCGTTTAATAGGCAGGAAAGGCCGCCCTCGAAACGGGCCGGCGCGGCTCATCACCGTGACTACCGGGTCGTGTTCGCCAGCGGCGTCGAGCTCGAAGTGACCAACTGCCGTTCACCGGGGATTGCGAGGATGCTCTCGGTCGAGCACCAGCGGACGAAAGGCCGCAAGAGCCGCGACGATATCCGCATCGTCAAGTGCGAGCGCCTGCCCCACGAACCTGGTCGCCACGAGGAACGGCTCAAAGGAAGTGCAAAAAAAAGGTAGTCGGGCAACCGGCGAATAAACATTCGGAGCTGAAGAAGCACATGAGTTTTGTAGAAGAATTGGTACTGCGGTTTCGCGGACGGGCCGATTGGCCGACAAGCGTAGCTAAAGCCGACGAGCAGATCGCCTCGGTCGAGGCCGCCTTGCCGGCGCTTGAATCCGAGCATCACCAACTCGAACTCGATGATGCCGCGACGCCGCTGGATGCCAAGGGCCAAAAGCGCCTCGACGATCTCGCGCGGGAGTTG
>Ga0335083_10006174_pt1 | contig 15057 bp, 14 predicted proteins | sample Lox_Sample_42_FD_206716 | JGI IMG/M metagenome (GOLD analysis project Ga0335083, IMG submission 206716) | Soil microbial communities from Loxahatchee National Wildlife Refuge, Florida, United States - Lox_Sample_4.2 | ecosystem: Environmental > Terrestrial > Soil > Wetlands | place: USA... | reverse complement strand
GCGACGGTCGGACCGTCGCCGCCGGCCGGCGCGGGCGGCGGCGGTTCGGGGGTGGTCGGTAGCGGGATGTCGGCGGCGTGGGTGGTCACCACGGCGCGCGAAATCTTTGCAGGCGTGTGGGCCGCGGGCGTCGTGGCCGGCGGTGTCGGCATCGGCGCGGCCGGCGGCGGTGGTGGTGGCGGTGGTGGTCGGTGCACGCTGACGTTCACGAGCGTGACGTGCGGCGGCGGCGGATCAAGGTGCAAGGGATGCGTGACCGCGAACGCGTCGAGCGCCACGAGCAGGATCGTGTGGACCGCAACCGTTGCGCCACCGGCGAGCACGAGCGGTGAGTCCCAGCTGGCCACTGCCTGAAAAATAGCCTAGGGCCGCTCGTTTTCGAGCGCGATCGCCGTCACGTGCGCCTCCTGCACGAGCTCGATCGCGTGCATGACGCCACCGTATTGAGCGCGGCGGTCGCCGGTGATCAGCGCCTTGGGCTCCTTCGTCGTCGCCGCGATCTGCTCGATGCGCGCGACCGCGTCGGCGTCGTTCGTGAACGTGTCGCCGTTGACGAAGATCTTGCCGTCCGCGGTGATCGCGACCCGCAGGGTCGCCGGCACCTCGCCGCCGGTCTGCTCCTTCGGCTTGTCGATCTCGACGCCGCGCGCGACGATCAGCTTCGCCGTGACCATGAACACGACGAGCAGCACGAGCGCGATGTCGACGAACGGCGTGACGTTAATCTCGGTGATCGGCGTCGTGCCGTCGTCGTCGTCGCTGTAGAGGCTACTTCCCGCCACCCGGCGCTTCCTTGCCGTGGACGAGGCCGAGCACCGCGTGCGCGGCCTCGTCGGTGTTGCCGAGCAGCACGCGCAGCCGGCGCGTGAAGTAGTTGTACGCGACGACCGCCGGGATCGCGACGAGCAGGCCGAACGCGGTGGCGGCGAGCGCCTCGGCGACGAGATCGAGCGTGACGTCGGTGGCGGCCTCGGACTTCACGCGCAGGTGCTCGAACGCGTTGATGACGCCGAGCACGGTGCCGAACAGGCCGACGAACGGCACGTTGTTGCCGAGCGTGCCGAGCACGACGAGGTACTTGTCGGCGGCCTTGCGCCACCGCAGGCGCTCGCCCTGCATCGCCTCGGCGACCGCCTCGGGGCCGCGCGCGCGCTCGGCGAGGCCGCGCAGCGCGACCTGCACCGGCACGGCCGGGTCATCCTTGTACTTGGTCTCGAACCGATCGAGCTCGCCGCGCTCGAACGCGCCGCGCAGCTCGCGCGCGAAGCGGTCGATCTCGGTGTCGCGGCCGCGGAACCACAGCGCGCGGTCGATCATCACGCCGATCGAGACGATCGACAGCACGATCAACAGCCACAGCACCCAGCTCGCGCCGAGCTGAGCGAAGGCGACGAAGTGGCTCGACAGATTCATCGCGAGGAACGTAGCTCACTTCATCAGCTCGCGCATGACCGCGGTCGCGTACGCGCCGGCGGGGAGCACGAACGCGACTTCGAGCACGCCGTCGGGCAATCGCGTGACGGTCGGCTCCCGCACCGCGATCGCGGCGTCGCGGCGCGTGCCTTCGGCGAGCGCGCGCACCGGTTCGAACGCGGCGAGCGACAGCTCGGCGGCGGCGAGGATCGCATCCTCGCGTGCCGCGGCGCGCGAACCCTCGGGCGGGCGCCGCATGCGCGAGCCGAACATCGGGCCGGTCGCGACCAGCTCGCCGGCCGCGAGCCGCGCCTCGTCGATCTCCACTCCGCGACGCTGCGCGTCGCTGCGCGCCCCGGCAGAGCCGGGACTTTCGATCACGGGATCTTCGCACGTGAACATGCCGCCGCCGGTCTTGTGCAGGATGTCGCCGGCGACGACGCGCGTGTACAGGCCGTCGCCGAGCCGTGCCACGAGCCACGCGTTGAACAGCTCGGATTGCAGCGCCGACACCAGGAGTCGCGCGAGCCGGCGATCGCGCGGCGGCCGTTCGGTTCCGAGCACGATCGCGCGCCCGCGCGCGGCGTTGTCGCCTTCGCGCCCGAACCGCTGCTCGCCGTACCAGTTCGGCGCGCCGGGCGGCCGCGCGAGTGCGTCGAGGATCGCGCGCGCGTTCGCCTCGGCGCCGGCGCGCGGGTCGCGCACGCGCAGGCGGAAGCGATTCGCGCGCAGGTGGCCGGTGCGCAGCTTGTGGGGATGGCGCGCGACCTCGAGGATCGCGATGTCGGGAAGCGCGAGCGCGCCGACCGCCTCGGGCGCGATCGGCGGCGGCAGCGAGATCCACTGCCGCGTCACCGCGTGACGATCCTTCATGCCCGCGACGCCGACGTCGCGCGGCGCGCAACCGAGCGCGCGCGCGATGCGATCGATGGCCTGCGGCGTGCCGAGCCCGCGCTTCTCGATCCGCGCGAACACGTGATCGCCGTGACCGGCCGGCGCGTACGCCGGCTCTTCGTCGACGAAGAAGTCGTCGGCGTGCGCTCGCAGCACACCCCCGATTCCGGGCAAGTCCGCGGTGAGGTACGGCAGCTCGGTCACCGCGAAGGGTGTAGCATCGGTGCATGGTCTTCCGCGCGGTCTGGATCGCGCTCGCCGTCGCCGCGTGCGCCGGCACGTACGGCGGGCACCCGCCGACCACGCCGGGCGCGGCAGGGCCGCGCGGGGTCGAGGCGGCCGGGCTGCCGTATCACGTGCTCGATCGCGCCGGCCACCAGCTCGACGAGGCGACGTTCTGGTCGCGGCTCGGCGCGGCGCGCGTCGCGTGCATCGGCGAGGAGCACCCGAACCCGCACCATCACTGGGTGCAGCTCGAGGTCGTGCGCCACCTCGTGAAGGTGTGGCCGCACGTCGCGCTCGGCATGGAGATGTTCCAGCGCCCGTTCCAGGGCGTGCTCGACGACTTCGCCGCGAAGAAGATCAGTGAGGACGACCTGCGCTCGCGCTCGGGCTGGGCCGATCGCTGGGGCTACGACTTCGGGCTGTACCGGCCGACGATCGCGGCGGTGGTCGACGCGCACGGCGCGCTGATCGCGCTCAACGCGCCCAAGGAGCTCACGCACAAGGTCGCGCACCACGGGCTCGAGTCGCTGTCGCCCGACGAGCGCGCGCAGGTGCCGGAGCTCGATCTCAAGGTCGCGGCGCACCGCGCGTGGTTCGACGCGCTGATGGAGGAGATGGGCGGCAGCGACGCGCACGCGAAGAAGGACGACAAGGCCGCCAAGGACGACAAGCCCGACAAGCCCGACAAGCAGCAGCCGCCATCGGATCCGCCGCCGGCCGAGGCGATGCCGACGGCCGATAACATCTACACGGTGCAGGTGATGTGGGACGAAACGATGGCCGACACCGCGGCGAAGTTCCTCGCCGCGCATCCCGACGCTCACCTGGTGATCCTCGCCGGCAACGGCCACTGCCACGACAGCGCGATCGTTGATCGGATGAAGCGGCGGGGCGTGAAGGATGTCGTCTCGGTGCGCCCGGTGATCGACGACGGCGAGGACGGCGTCGCGCAGGTGCTCGCGAAGCCGATGCACGACTTCGTCGTGGTGCTCGAGCTGCCGGCCGACGTGAAGGCGAAGATGGCCGCGGAGCGCGAGCGCGAGAAGTAGGTTGCAACCGGCTGTGGGCAGCGCGCGCGTAAACCCACGCGAACGCGCGAATCGCGCAAGGCACGCCGCTTGCTGCTAGCGGCGGCGTGCTGAAGCGAACCCACTACCTCGTTCCATTCGCCTTCGTCTTCGTCTTCGCGTGCGCGGGTGACAAGACGTCCTCCGATCGCGCCGATCAGATCACCGTCCAGCGAGGGGTCGACCGCGCGAGCGTGTTCTCGCCGGGAGAAGCCGGCGTGCTCGCCGGGCACGGCGTCACGTGGACCGGCGTCTACCTCGGCGGGCCGTGCAGCGCCGGCTCGGGCTGGTCGCGCGCGACCGTGACCGCGATCGCCAGCGCGGTGCACTGGCAGTTCATGCCGACCTACGTCGGCCAGCAAACGGGTGCGATCTGCGGCGCGAGCGATCTGTCGTACACGCGCGGCCAGAGCGACGGCGCCGAGGCGGCGGCGCTGATGGCGGAGTTCGGCTGGGCCGCGCACGGCAACATCCCGGTCGCGCTCGATCTCGAGGCCGGCACGTACGAGTCATCCCCGGCGGGCTCGACGAACTACGTCCACGGCTGGCTCGACGCCGTGCACGGCGCCGGCTACGTCGCGTACGTGTACTCGAGCCCGTACGCGATCGTGCACTACGCGAACGCCGGGCTGCCGATCGACGGCGCGTGGGTCGCGAGCTACTTCTACTCGAGCTTCGCGAACGTCAGCCCGTTCGACCTGACGCAGATCGGCGCCCTGTTCAGCTCGACGAACCGCGCGTGGCAGTACGCCGGTGACTTCGCGGTCGCGGGCGCGGGCTCGGTCGACGCCGACGTCTCCGACCTCCTGCTCGCGCCGGCGCCGGGCGCCACCAACGACACGCCGACGCAGCAGCCGTCGCGCGACGCGTACCTCGGCATGGCGAGCACGCCGAGCGGCAACGGCTACTGGATCGTGAAGGGCGACGGCGGCGTGTTCTCGTACGGCGACGCCGCGTTTCACGGCTCGATGGGCGGCTCGCCGCTCGCCGAGCCGACCGTCGGCATCATCACGACCGGCGACGGCGCCGGCTACTGGCTGACCGCGACCGACGGCGGCGTGTTCTCGTACGGCGACGCCGCGTTCGCGGGCTCGATGGGCGGCCAGACGCTGAACGCGCCGGTCGTCGGCGGCGCGCGCGCCGCGGGCGGCGGCTACTGGCTCGTCGCCGGCGACGGCGGGATCTTCTCGTTCGGCGGCGCACCGTTCGCGGGCTCGATGGGCGGCACGCACCTGAACGCGCCGGTCGTCGGCATGGCGGCGTCGCCGACCGGCGGTTACTGGCTGGTCGCGGCCGACGGCGGCATCTTCTCGTTCGGCGGCGCGCGCTTCTACGGCTCGACCGGCAGCATGACGCTCGCGGCGCCGGTCGTCGGCATGGCCGCGACCCCCACCGGCAATGGCTACTGGCTCGCCGCGGCCGACGGCGGCGTGTTCGCGTTCGGCGACGCCGCGTTTCACGGCTCGATGGGCGGCCAGTCGCTCGTCGCGCCGGTGCGCGGCATCGCGGCGCGCCCGCAAGGCGACGGCTACTGGCTCGTCGCCGAGGACGGAGGCGTGTTCTCGTTCGGCGCCGCGCCGTTCGAAGGTAGACCGCAATAACCGGCCGCGCTCGCGCGTAGAATGCGAGCCATGCGGCTCTCCGCGCTCGTCGTCGTGCTCGCGATCGGCGCGACCGCGCGCGCGGACGGCCCCGGCGAGCGCGCGGTGCTCGGCGATGGCTACGAGCTCGTGATCGATCATCATCAGTTGTTCGTGGTGCGCGGCAAGCAGCGCGCGCCGCTCGGGCGGGCCGATACGATCGACAGCGCGAAGGTCGGGCATCGCCGCGTTCAGATCGAGGCCGAGGCCGCCGAGTGCCACAGCCTCTCGCTCGAGCTCGGCTTCGACGAGCTCGAGGCGCACCTGGTCAACGCCGCTGCCTACGAGCGCCACGTGCACCACGACTACGCCGCGGCGGCCACCGGCTTCGCGCGGGCGGCCGCGCTCGCGCCGCACTGGCCGATCCCGGCGTACAACCTCGCGTCGGCCGACCAGCTGCGCGGCGACCTCGACGGCGCGATCGCCGCGCTCGCACCCTGGCTCGCGAAGCATCCGCTCGCGACGTACCTCCAGGTCGCTCGCGACCCGGAGCTGCGCCCGTTGCTCGCGCGCCGCGAGCTCGCCGCGCTGCGCCCGAGCCCGGCCGGAACGGCCAAGGTCGACGCGGGCGGGATCATCGGATCGATCGCGTATTCACCCACGCACCACGCGCTCGCGCTGACCCGCTCGTACGGCAGCGGCGACATGAGCGGACAGTCGCCGTCGACGCTCACCGATATCGCGATCTTCGACACCGGCGGCAATCTGATCGCCACGCTCCCGCCCGACCACGCCACGCAGACCGTGCTCGACGAGCTCGGGTTCTCGCCCGCGTCCGTCGAGCAGGGCTCGAGCCTCGACAACACCGCTGAAAAGAGCACCTCCAAGCTGCCGAAGGCGAAGCTCTACGTCGTCATCAAGGACAGCATCGCGCGCGCCTTCCGCGGCGACCGCGAGCTCGGACACGCCGAGATCTCGGAGCATTTTGCCGCGGTCAGTTACGTCGAGGATGCGCGCGTGGTGGTGATCTCGTGGGCCGAATCCGGTGGTCCCGACTGGTGCCCCGAAGGCGAGGGCACCGCGATGATCCGGATCCCGTGAGGCTCAGCGCGGCAACGCCGAGCCCGGCTGCGGGCCCTTGTCGTCCTGTGCCATGCGGATGTAGAGCTGCGCGCTCTTGTTCGACGGATCGTGCTTCAAGACCTCGTGCCACTCGGCGAGCGCGGCGTCGCGGCGGCCGAGCGAGAACAGCGTGACGCCGAGGTGGATGCGCGCGGGCACGAAGTCGGGCCGCAGCTTCTTGGCGTGCTCGAACTCGGCGACCGCGGCGTGGTACATGCCCATGTCGCGGTAGACGTTGCCGAGCCGCACGCGCAGGTCCGCGAAATCGGGGCACAGATCGAGCGCCTTCGAGTACTCGCGCACGGCCTCGTCGAACATCGCGAGGCCCGCGTACGCGGCGCCGAGATCGGCGTGCATGTTGGCGAGCTTGCCGCGCGCGAACCGATCGAGCTTGTTCGGCTGGCCGACCGACGCCGACACCGCGTTGACGTAGACCTCGCGCGCGCGCTCGTACTTGCCGCGATCGTTGTAGGTCACGCTCAGGTTCAGCGCGGCCTCGGTGTAGCGCGGGTTCAGGCGCAGCGCGTTCTCGAACGCTTCCTCGGCGTCGGAGAACCGGCCCTGCGCGTGATAGATGACGCCGAGCATGTTGTAGAGGTCGGGAAAGCTCGGCCGCGCCGACGCGGCCTCCGCCAGGTACGGCTCGGCGCGCTCGTACTCGTTCGCGTTGTAGTGCTCGCGCCCGAGCGCGATCAACTGCTCGACGGTCATGCCGGGCTCGGTGCTCATCGCCACCACATTACATCAGGTCCCGAAACCGCGCCGATGTCGATCGGCTCGGCTAGCGCGCGGGGCGCAGCGATGCGAGCGCGTCGCGTGCCTGGGCGGCGCGCGGGCTCTGCGGGAACTTGGCGACGAGCTCGTTCCAGGTCAGGCGCGCGCGATCGGGCATGTCGACCGCGACGTACGCGCGGCCGAGCAGCCACAGCGCCTCGATGTCGTAGCCGACGCCGCGATAGCGTTCGAGCAGGCGGCGCAGGCGCAGCACCGTGCCCATCGGCTTGTTGCGATCCCAGTAGTACTTCGCGACGTACCACTCGTGATCGGCGAGCCGCTTGCCGACCTTCTTCAGGATCTCCTTGGCCTGCGCGCGGTAGGGCGAGGTCTCGGGATACTTGTCGAGAAAGCTCTTGAGCTCGTTCTGCGCGTCCTCGGTCGACGATTGATCCTTCTCGTACGCCGGCGGGAACATCCAGAAGTCCTCCGGCAGCTGCTTGAAGTACGCCTCGCCGATCTTGAACGCGGCGTAGCCGCTCGTGACTTCCTTGTGCGTCGGATGGAACTTGATGAACAGGCGATAGCTGTCGATCGCCTCGAGGTACTGCTCGGCGCCGAACTCGGCGTCGGCGAGCCGCAGCTCGGCGAGCACGGCGTACTTCGAGTACGGAAACCGGCTCTTGATGAAGCTGAAGTACTTGGATGCGGCGATCCAGTCCTTCTTGTCGATCGCGGCCATCCCCTTGTCGTAGTTCTTCTGCGCCGAGACCGAATACGACACGCTGGCCGCGCCCGAAGGTCCGCCGCACGCGGCGAGCGCGACGCAGCAGACCAGGACGAGGAGCCTCGGAATCATTGGAGTTTGTCGCTCATACACCGCGCAGCTTCGGCGATCAACTAGGACTTCTCGCAAGCGCGATCCGTTGCCTCGCATCGACTATAAACGGGCCATGACTGCACGGCCCGTGCTCGTCCTCGTGTTCGCGTGCGGCGGAGCGGCGACGCAGATCGCGATCCCGCCCACTCCGCCCCAGATCACCCAGGGCGTGCTGTCGGGCCCGCTGTGCGCCGCCGACCACTGCACGTGCCGCGAGGTCACCGCCACCGGCGACGGCGGCGCCGGCGTTCCGGAGGGCAGGAAGAAGCGCTTCGAGATCCGGCTCGGACCGTCGCCGCAGGAGCTGTGGGCCAAGGTCGGGCCGAACACGCTGTACAAGAGCGCCGAGCGGGCCGAGGCCTGCTTCTACCTCGACCTCGCGTCGGGCGACACGCCGGTCGAGCTGCGCGCGTCGAGCCCGGCGGGCGTGTCGGCGGCGTGGACGATCCGCGAGCTCGGCGCGAAGACCCAGAGCTGGTACGACACGTTCAAGTTCAGCTGCGGCAGCCCCGGCGTGTGCTCGTTCGACGAGCTCGACGAGGCGAAGCAGAGCTACGCGAGCATGAAGCACGGCGTCGAGGACATGTGCGGCTCGGTCAAGGTCCGCGGCCTGACGTGGGACACCGGGCGCTCGCCCGATAATCTGCACCCGAACGAGCTGCTCGTGCGCCTCGCGCTGTCGGTGTACAAGCGCGTGCCGACGCAACCGCACGGCGATCCGAGCTGCGGCAAGGGCCCGCCTCCGGACGACGTGCCGCCGCCGTCGCCGCCGCCCGCGCCATGACGCCATTCGAGTATCCCGACACGTACGACGTGATCGTCGTCGGCTGCGGCCACGCCGGCTGCGAGGCCGCGCTGGCCGCGGCTCGGCTCGGCGCGCGCGTGCTCGCGCTGACCGGCAGCCTCGAGATGGTCGCGCAGATGTCGTGCAACCCGGCGATCGGCGGGGTCGCGAAGGGCCACCTCGTGAAGGAGATCGACGCGCTCGGCGGCGAGATGGCGAGCGTGATCGACGAGACCGGCATCCAGTTCCGGCGGTTGAACGCGAGCAAGGGCCCGGCGGTGCGCTCGACCCGCGCGCAGGCCGACAAGCGGCGCTACCGCGACGCGATGCGGATGCGGCTCGAGGCGCAGCCGGGGCTGTTCTTGCGCCAGGCCGAGGCCGCGCGCTTGCTGGTCGACCCGGCGAGCCCAAAGCCGGGCTCACTCGATTCCGGGGCCGGCGCGATCCGCGGCGTGACGACGACGATGGGCGTGACGTATCGCGCGCGCGCCGTGATCCTCACGACCGGCACGTTCCTGCGCGGCGCGATCTTCGTCGGCGAAGCGCGCGCGGCGGGTGGGCGAGCGGGCGAGGCGCCGGCGCTGAGCCTGTCGGGCTCGCTCGCCGAGCTCGGGTTTCCGCTCGCGCGCTTGAAGACGGGCACGCCGTGCCGGATCGATCGCAAGACGATCGACGTCGCCGGGCTCGAGCTGCAGCCGGGCGACGATCCGCCGCCGATGTTTCGGTGGAACGGGCGCACGGCGCCGCCGCTGCCGCAGCTCGCGTGCTGGATCACGTACACGAACGCGCGCACGCACGCGATCATCCGCGACGCGCTGCCGCGCTCGCCGCTGTACCGCAAGGAGATCGCCGGCACCGGGCCGCGCTATTGCCCGTCGATCGAGGACAAGATCGTCCGGTTCGCGGACAAGGACCGCCACCAGATCTATCTCGAGCCCGAGGGCATCGATTCGGCCGAGGTCTATCCCAACGGGATCTCGACGTCGCTGCCGTTCGACGTCCAGCTCGCGTTCCTGCGCACGATCCCCGGGCTCGAGCGCGCCGAGATGACGCGAGCGGGGTACGCGGTCGAGTACGACTTCATCGATCCCCGAGAGCTCGAGCCGACGCTCGAGACGCGCCGCGTGCGCGGGCTCTACTTCGCGGGGCAGATCAACGGCACGTCGGGCTACGAGGAGGCGGCGATCCAGGGGCTGATCGCCGGCATCAACGCCGGCCTCGCGCTGCGCGGATCGGGCGAATCGCCCGTCATCCTGCGCCGCGACGAAGCCTACGCCGGCGTGCTCGTCGACGACCTCGTCACGCGCGGCACCCGCGAGCCGTATCGCATGCTGACGTCGCGCGCCGAGTTCCGCCTGCTCCTGCGCGAGGACAACGCGGTCGATCGCCTGCTGCCGATCGCGCGCCGCATCGGCCTGTGCAACGACGATCGCTGGCGCGCGTTCGAAGCGTGGCAGGCCGAGCTCGCCGAGGCGCACGAGCGCGCGCGGCGCGCGTCGATCATCGGCACCGACGCGGTCAACGCGCAGCTCGCGGCGCGCGGCTCCTCGCCGATCGAGAACCGCCGCGTCACGCTCGCCGAGCTGTATCGCCGGCCCGAGCTCGACTGGCGCGCGGTCGAAGCGATCGCGGCGGCCGGCGGACTCGCGCCGCCGCGCTCCGGCGCCGCCGCGCTCGAGCGCGTCGAGATCGAGCTCGGCTACGCAGGTTATCTCCAGCGCCAGGAGACCGAGGCCGCGAAGCTCGCGCGCGCCGATGCCGTCCGCGTTCCGGACGAGCTCGACTATCGCGGCATTCCCGGCCTGTCGAACGAGGTCGTCGAGAAGCTCGAGGCGATCCGCCCGCGCTCGGTCGGCCAGGCCTCGCGGATCAGCGGCATCACGCCCGCCGCGATCTCGATTCTCCTCACGCACATCGGGCTTGCGGCGCGAAAGCGGGCCGCCTCGCCGCCGTGAGCTCTCGGTCCCGATCCGAGGACATCGCAGGGCGCCCGAAAAACCACACGAAACTGCGGTTTCTGTTGATGGATCGCGTTTGCTTGGTCTAGGGTGACGGCCCTTATGAAGCCTCGTCTCCTGGCTGTCACGAGCATCCTCGGTGTTGCAAGCACGGCATCGGCAGGCGGTCTGCTCCTGCCCGGTGCGGGACCGGTGTCGACGTCGCGCGCCGGCGCGTCGGTCGTGGATTCCGAGGACGGCGAGGCGCTCACGCTCAATCCCGCGAACATCGCGAAGACCGAAGGCACGGTGATCGACATCGGCTTCGCCGCGATCGACTACTTCATGTCGTTCAAGCGCAACGGCACGTACGACAACGTCCCCGGCCAGGCGTACAGCGGAATGCCGTATCCGACGATCTCGAACAACCCGAGCCCGTCGGTCGCGATTCCGGGCACGGGCTTCGTGCCGGTGCCGGTGATCGCGATCAGCTCGGATCTCGGCAATCGCATTCCGGGCCTCAAGATGGCGGTCGGGCTGTACGCGCCGAACGCGTACCCGTTCCGCGACATGAACACGGTCAACGGCCAGTCGTACTTCACGACCAACGCCATGGGCGCGCAGGACTTCCCGGCCGGCTTCGGCAACCCGCCGCCGCCGACGCGCTACGACGTGATCCACCAGGAGGCGATGATCCTCCTGCCGAGCATCGTCGCCGCGTATCGCGTGCTGCCGCAGCTCGATGTCGGCGTGCGGTTCTCCGAAGGCTTCGCGAACCTCAAGTCGAGCGTCGCGCTGTGGGGCGTGCCGGCGAACTACTCCGAGGACATCCGCCAGGACGGCCTCGTCACGATCAACGCGAGCGAGAACTTCATCCCCGAGTTCTCCGTCGGCGCGACGTATCGTGCGACCCCGACTCTCGAGTTCGGCGCGCGCTACACATCGGAGCTCGACATCAACGCGAAGGGCACCGCGCTCTCGATCAACGGGCCCGACGTTACGCTCGGTAGTAGCGGCGCGCCGGTCCTGCTGTTGCCAGCCACCGGCTACAACTCGACGACGGGCCTGCCGAACTTTCAGTGCGCGAACGGCGGCACGATGACCGTGTTCAAGGCGTGCCTCGATCTCGCGCTGCCGCAGACCGCGACGGTCGGCGGCCGCTGGAAGCTCCTCGACGACCGCGGCAACATGAAAGGCGACGTCGAGCTCGATATCGACTGGGAGAACTGGGGCACGAGCATGGCGAGCAACTACCTCGTCACGGTCGACGCGATCGCCGCGACCGCCGCCGATCAGACCGACGGCATCAATCTCAAGCAGAACTACGTCAACCACGGGTTCCAGGACACGTATGCGGCGCGCCTCGGCGGCAGCTGGATCGTGCCGGCCGGTGACAACCAGCTCGTGCTGCGCGGCGGTGTCTCGTACGACACCGCGGCGGCGAAGACCGGCTGGGAGCGCGCCGACATCGACGGCGCGGCGCGCGAGATGATCGCGGCCGGCGCGTCGTACAAGGTCGGACGGCAGTGGAAGATCGACGCTGGCCTCGGTGTGATCCTCGAAGGCACGCGCACCGATCCGCGCACCTGCGATCCCACGCCGGCCGCGCCCGGCTGTGCCGGCACGCCGGGCTATCCGGCCGGCTCGTCGGCGACGCAAGAGCCGCCGAACCAGCGCCAGGGGCCCGATCCGATCAATCCGATCATTGAGAGCAACGTCCAGGCCGAGAGCCCGGTCAACGAAGGCACGTACAAGTCACATTATTTCCTGTTCATGCTCGGCGGCAGCTACCGCTTCTAGGCGAGCCGGTCCGGGATTCCCGTGTCATAGTGTCGACATGAGCAACGCGCTGGTGAAGCAGTCTGGAAGTGGCGGCGGCAGCGGCGTCGTGCCGGCGGTGTGCAGCCTCTTCATCCCCGGCGTAGGCCAGCTGATCAACGGCGAGGGCGACAAGGCGCTCGGCGTGTTCGCGGTCGCGGTCGTGACCGGCGCGGCGTTCCTGACCGGGTTGCCAATCCTCGGCGGGATCTTCGGCCTCGCACACGCCGCGACCCACCTGTACGCGGTGGGCGACGCGTACATCCAGGGCCGCAAGAAGCGCTAGTCTAAGGTTAGATCGCGCCGCGATAGTGCAGGAGCTGCAGGCGCACTTCGGCGCCAGCGGCGACGAGCGCATCGGCGAGCGCGTCGTCGTCCTCGGCTGACACGCCGAGCCAGGCGTCGCCGGGGCGAGCATGAGGCCGCAGCGCGGCGAGCAGCGCGCCGGAAAACGTCGGCGCGGCGACGCAGAACGGGTACGCGCCGGGAAACGCGGGATCGAAGCACGCGACCCCGACCGGCGCGCCGTGCTCGTCGCGCAGCTGGAGGATCACGCGGCCGGGACGCGTGCGCGTCCGCGCGATCCGCCCCGACAACAGCTCGAACGCGCGCTCGAGCTCGTCGTCGTCGCTCGGTTCGACCGCAGACACCATCGCGGGCGGCGAGCTGGGCAGGCGCGCGACATCGGCCCAGTGGAAGCGCACGAACGTCGAGCGGTGCTCGATCGTCATGCCGAGGCTCTCGTACAGGCGGATCGCGGGCGCATTGTCGATCTTGACGTTGAGGTGCCACTCGCGGGCGCCGTCCGCGCGCAGCCGGTCGCGCGCGGCTTCCATCAGTGCACGTCCGAAGCCGCCTCGCCGTGCTTCCGGGGCGACCGCGATGTTCCGGAGGTGACCGGCGACCGCGAGCTTGTGAAATGCCGCGTAGCCGATGACCTCGGCATCCCGCTCGACGACGATCACGTCTCGCGACAGGTTGCGCGTCCAGTCGTCGCGCGTCGGCACCGGGTCGTCGATCGCGAGCTCGCGAAACAACCTCGCGTAGGCATCGTAGTCACGAGGCTCGGCTGGGCGGATCACCATGGCTCGTCCAGCGAGCGTAGTGCATAGTCGGACCACATGGATGACGAGCAGTTCGATCTCTTCCGCGGCACCGACACGTACATCGCCTCCGACGAGCTGCGCCACGCGGTCAACGTCGCGGTCGCGCTGGCGCGGCCGCTGCTGGTGCGCGGCGAGCCCGGCACCGGCAAGACGCTCCTCGCCGAGAACCTCGCGCGCTCGCTCGGGCTGCCGCTCGTGCGCTGGCACGTCAAGTCGACCACCAAGGCCAAGGACGGCCTCTACGTGTACGACACCGTCGCGCGCCTCCACGACTCGCGGTTCGGCCCGAGAGTGGAGCGGGATGAGCTGGGCTCGGCCCGCGTGACCGACGTGCGCGACATCGCGAAGTACATCAAGCTCGGCCCGCTCGGCGAGGCGCTCGCGGCGAAGGCCCGCGTCGTGCTGCTGATCGACGAGATCGACAAGGCCGATATCGAGTTTCCGAACGACCTCTTGCTCGAGCTCGACGCGATGCGGTTCCGGATCGACGAGACCGGGGAAGAAATCGCCGCGCGCGAGCGTCCGATCGTCGTGATCACCTCGAACAACGAGAAGGAGCTGCCCGACGCGTTCCTGCGCCGGTGCGTGTTCCACTACATCTCGTTTCCCGATCGCGAGCTGATGGCCGAGATCGTGCGCGTGCACCATCCCGACATCACCGATCGCGTGCTCGACAACGCGCTCGAGACGTTCTTCTCGCTGCGCGCGACGCCGCGGCTGCGCAAGAAGCCGTCGACGTCCGAGCTCATCGACTGGATCTGCGCGCTGCGCAAGGCCGGCGTCGATCTCGCGAAGATCGGCCACGGCATCCCGTTCCTCGGCACGCTGCTCAAGACCGAGCAGGACGTGGAGCTGGTGCAAAAGCGCGCGAAGGCGTAGTGCGGCGCGCGCTGGTCGCGGTCGCGATGTGGGCCTGCCACGGCTCGCCGACCGCGCCCGCGCCGCGCGATGCCGGCTTCGTCGCCGCGCCGGCGCTGCCGATCCCCGAGCCCGCGTTCGATCTGCCGCCGCCGAAGGACGCGGTCGTCGCGATCGACAGCGGCCGTGGTTTCGGCTGCGCGGTGCGGGCGAGCGGTCACGTCGACTGCTGGGACGACAGCGGCGCGGTCACGCGCGTGCCCGACCTCGCCGATGCGATCGCGATGCGCTCGAGCACGTTCGAGCGCTGCGTGGTGCGCCGTTCCGGCATCCGCTGCTTCGGCGAGGGCTACCAGCCGAAGCCGGCGCTCGACCTGCCGATCGCGGGCGCGCTCGCCGTGCACTCGGGTTTCCCATCGTGCGCGATCCGCGCCGATCATCGCGTCGTTTGCTGGCACGGCGAGCGCGCGACGAAGCCGAAGCTCGCCGCGAAGCTGCGTGGCGCGGTCGCGCTCGCCGGCAACGGCTACCTCACGTGCGCGGTGCGCGACGATGGCCACGTCAGCTGCACCGACGAGCTCGATCTCGACGCGTGGCACGAGGTCCGGCACCTCGGCGACGTCCGCGCGCTCGCGATCGGCCACGGTGGCGCCGACAGC
>Ga0335083_10006171_pt1 | contig 15060 bp, 7 predicted proteins | sample Lox_Sample_42_FD_206716 | JGI IMG/M metagenome (GOLD analysis project Ga0335083, IMG submission 206716) | Soil microbial communities from Loxahatchee National Wildlife Refuge, Florida, United States - Lox_Sample_4.2 | ecosystem: Environmental > Terrestrial > Soil > Wetlands | place: USA: Florida... | reverse complement strand
ATTCTCCCCACACTAGCATGGCTCTCGGCAACGAGCGAACGTCTTTTCAGTTGGCGCTTATTAGTTTTTCTTCTAGCCAGCCGGGTATGTTCTGCACGAAGGCCAATCGAGTCAGCGATCGGTGTTGTACAATCCCACCCCAATCCCACTTGGTCGAAGAAGGAGCTTCATGGAAGCAACAGCGCCGGAGCCTTCACAAAGCACGGACTATGGTCTGCGACGCGGAATTCTTTCGCCCATGGAAACTCTGGCGCAATCGGTCTCTACAATGGCGCCGACGACGACGCCCGCGGCAACGATCCCGCTGGTCTGCGCGCTCGCGGGGAATGGAACCTGGCTCGCGTACGTACTGGCAACCATCGCGATATTTCTGGTGGGATTGTGCATTGCACGGTACGCGCGCCATTCGGCTTCTCCGGGATCGCTCTACACATATGCGTCGATGACTCTGCCGGCGTGGCTGTCGGCAACCGTCGCGTGGAGTCTCTTGCTGGCGTATGTTGCGACGGGATCGAGCGTGATTGGCGGCTTTTATTATTACGCGAATCTTTTGTTGCGCGATGCCACGGGACATGTTCTCTCAACGGCGTTGCTGGCGCTGTTCGTCACGGGAATTTCAATCTGGATTGCGTATCGCGACGTGAAGATCTCGGCGCGGCTCATGCTGTGGATTGAAGCCGCGTCGGTTTCGGTGATCGTGATCGTCGTTGCACTCGTGTTATTTCGTCACGGCTGGCACCTGGACGCCGATGAACTCCATCTGCGTGGCATGACCGGAAGCGGACTCCGCCTCGGCCTGGTCCTGGCCCTCTTCAGCTTCGTGGGGTTTGAGAGCGCGACAACTCTGGGTTCGGAGGCGCGCAACCCGTTGAAGACGATCCCCCGCGCCGTGGTTCTGAGTGCTGTGCTTGCCGGAGCCTTTTTCACGATCTGCGCGTACACCGAAGTGCTTGGCTTTCATATCGTCGGTCAGGATCTGGGTACGACGCCGGATCAGATGCATGTGCTCGCCCGGGTGGGCGGCGTGCCGATGTTGGGCATCCTGATCGACATCGGCGCACTCGTCAGCATGTTCGCGGGCACGCTCGCTTGCATTACCGCCGCTGCCCGCGTGTTGTTGCGGATGGCGCACGATGGTCTAGCGCACGATCTGTTCCGCGCCACTCACGCCCACAATCAAACTCCAAGCCGCGCCGTCATTGTGACCGGCAGCGCTGCGGTGCTGCCGGTGGCCGTGCTCGCACATCGGGGCGCGAGCGGATTGGATGTGTACGGCTGGCTGGGATCACTGGCGACTTACGGTTTCATCGTGGCGTACGCGCTGGTTTGTGTTGCTCTGCCCCGCTATCTACGACAGCGAAACGCGGTTGGCCCCGGAGTGCAGATCATTCCATGGCTGGCCGCAACGGCCATGCTGCTCGCGCTGATCGGCAATGTTTATCCCGTGCCCGAGGGACCCTATGGCAAACTGCCGTACATCTATCTGGCATATCTGGCAGCCGGACTCAGCTGGTTTGCGATTCGGGCGCGAAGCAGGAGGTTGACCGTGCCGGAGAGAGCTGAGCTATCCAAGCCATAAAAATTACTGATTCCCGTCAAAAGAATTTTCATTGACCCTCTGGCTTTCCCTTTCATTGGACTTCGCGTACATTTGGCGGCATAGTTTTCCAGCCCAGGGGAGCGCGGAGCAAGGTGCGGAGCAAACCAGCTCTGCCACTACGTCGTAGAAAGGCACACCGTAGTCAGCAGTCGTTGGCGACTGCTTTGCATTAGTGTTTCTATTCTGACGAGGTTCACGTTGATGACAAAGAACATCAAGCTGGGTATTTTCCTACTGATTGGTCTTCTGGAGCTCTCGTTGTGCGCCTTAGGGCAGCAGACTTTGGGTGGCATCACGGGTACGGTGACCGACGCGAGCGGCAGCGTGCTGCCCGACACTACGGTTACGATCGTTGGAGATCAGACCAAGCTGACGCGCACCCTGAAAGCGAATGGCAGCGGTGCGTATGACTTTGTCAACCTGCCCATTGGGACTTACACCATCACCGTCAGTCACGCGGGCTTCCAAGCTGAGCGGCTTTCGTCCATTCTGGTGCAGGCCAATCGAACTGCGACATTGAACGTCACCTTGAAAGTCGGGCAGGTGGGAACGACCATTGACGTCGAGGCCGCGCCGATCATGAACGCGGTCGACACGACCAACGGATACATTCTGGAGAAGGATCAGATTGATCAGATCCCGCTACCGACTGGGAGTTTCACTGGATTGGCGATTCTATCTCCGGGCGTAAATGCGGAGGTGCCGAACGGCACGGGGGCCAACGCTGGATTAGGGAATCAGCCCATCTGGGCGAACGGCCAGCGCGACACCAGCAATACGTTTCTCCTGAACGGCGTCGACGCCAGCAATCTGTTCAACGGCAAAAGCACCAGTATGGTGGCGTCCGCGCGCATCGTGAACAACACCGGCGTTTCGGGAGCAGGCAGTACGACCGCGCAGGTCATCCAGAGCACGGCGTCGCCTTATCTCGCTGTGGGTCAGGCATTGCCGACTCCCGCGCCCGAGACGGTTCAGGAGTTCCGAGTCAATACGTCGATGTACGACGCACAGCAGGGATCGACCAGCGGCGCACATATCGACATGAGCACTGCCTCCGGCACCAATACGCTTCACGGTGAGGCTTACTTTCACCGCGGAACGGATTGGCTGAACGCCGCGCCGTATTTCTACAATCAGGACAACAACATTCCCGCCGACGAGAAGGTTCCGCAGTTACACCGTTACACCGCGGGAGGGACACTGGGCGGAGCTCTGATCAAAGACAAGCTGTTTGGTTTCGTGGGCTATCAGCACATTCACGTTTCCGATTTGGAGATCGGAACTTCGCGGACGGCGGTTCCCTCGGGGCTCGGCGACGATCGCAGCGCGGCTGCGCTGGCCAATGTGGACAATCAGAATTTCAGGCCCGGTTGCGGAACCTCGGCGAATACAACTCCTTGCCTCACGGCCGGCCAAGTGGACCCGGTTGCGCTGACGATGTTGACCGCCAAATTGCCGAACGGCCAGTACTTGTTTCCCTCCGCGAATCCGAATTACACGCCGACCTTGAATTTTCCGGAGAATGTTTTCCTCACCCAGCCCGCTTACTTCATCTCCGATCAGGTTGTCTCCGATCTCGACTATCTCGCAACGGCAAAAGACACACTCTCTTTGAAGTATTACTACCAGCACGACCCGACTACCGCACCCTTCGGATATTCCGCAGTCGAAGGATTCCCCCAGCATCTCGACGCCGGAAGCCAGGTCGCATCGATTACGAATACGCAAGTTATTACGCCGAACCTGAGCGTCGCTGAAGTATTCGGCTTTATTCGCGAAAAGGTATACAGCACGATCGGTCAGCCGTTCTCGCCGCAATCGGTGGGCATCAACACCTTCGGCTCCAACGTTTTCCCCGGAATCACGATCGTAGACGACCTGGGAAACTTCTCCCCGAACAACACCAACTACGTTTTCAACGCGGGGACGACGATCGGCTCGACGGCGGCTTCGCAGGGTGCGTTTACGGGCGTTTTCCAGAACCGCTGGATGCCATCAGTCAACGCCGTCTGGAACCACGGTAAACACACGGTCACCTTCGGAGGAAGCTATTCCTACACGCAACTCAACGCGCGCGATCAAAGAACAAACTCCGGCATGGTCGGCTTCACCAACTTCGACGACTTCCTGACCGGATCACCGATTACTTATACGGCGGATGGATTCATTGCCACGACCTTCCTGCAAGGCGATGCGAACCGTTACTACCGCTCGAACGAGACGGGTTGGTATGGGCAGGACAAGTTTCAGTTGCGGCCGAACCTGAGCATCAGCGCCGGGATTCGCTTCGACTATCACGGAGGACTCAAGGAGAAGAACGGGCGCATCTTCAATTTCGACCCGTCGCGCTACAGCTATGATGCCGCTGCAGATTCGATCACATCGAACGGCCTGATCATAGCCGGGAACAATCCCGACTTTCCCAGTAAAGGGGTTAGCGACTCGACGCTGACGGGCCGACAATGGGGACTAGCACCGCGCATCGGGTTGGCATGGAGCCCGAAGATATTCAACGATAAGGTGGTGGTCCGAGCAGGCTGGGGCATGTATTACGATCGAGGGGAACTGTTCGCGTATCTGTCGCCCGGCTTTGCCTCGGGCGTGATTGCCGGCGGGCCGTTCGGTGTAAACCAATCTCCTCCGTGGGTGAATTCGCAGTCCTGCAGTCCGTACGCATACTCGTATTGCAGCAACTTTGAAGCGCCATGGGGGCCGACCCTCGGTGCGCCTCCTTCGGGTAATCCCGCTGACTTGGTCGTCCCGAATGCGGCGACAATCTCAACCGGTCTGCCGCTGTTCTCGTTCGCCGATTACAACCGCGCCAACAAACTCCCGTACACACTCAACCAGACGCTGGATGTGCAATGGCAGCCGCGTCGCGACCTGATGATCGAGATCGGCTACGTGGGAAATCTCGGACGGCACGAAGTCGTGCCCCTTCCTTTCAACCAGGCAGGGATCGCCTCGCCATCCAATCCCATTATGAAGGGGAATCCAAACGGTTTTGAGCAGGACTATACCTACGGCTATTCGATCGTGACACAGGCGGGCACGTTCAATCCCGCGACTCTGCCGAACGGACAACCCTACATGCAAACATTCGAAGGCGGGAATGTCGATCTGCGCGTTCCCTATATCGGCTATTCGTCCGAATCGGAGTCCTATACAGCAGCCGGCATCTCTGCTTACAACGCGCTCCAGACCCACGTGGAAAAGCGAATGAGTCATGGCCTGCAGGTCGGATTCTCGTACACGTATTCGCACGCGACAGACGAGCAAAGCGCCATGGGACTCTTCTATAACGGCAACAACCCGCTCGATTTGCGATCGGGTTACGGGCTCTCGGACTTTGACCGGGAACATGTAATCAACTTCACGTACACCTACGAACTGCCGAAGTTTTTTTCGGCGACTTCACTCAAAGGCAGGTTCGTCGATGGCTGGGCAATCTCTGGTCTCACCGTCATCCAGAGTGGTCAGCCCTATAGCGTTGTCGACTATTCGGGCGCGGTCGGCAGCATCTTTTATGGGGTAAACGACGGCATTACGAATCCGGTCGTTCCGCTGGCGGGGTGCTCACCCAAGCAGGCACTGACGGGAGCCTCGGGAGCAACTCCCGGTGTTCCTGCATTGAAAGCATCGTGCTTCGGCTTGCCGCTGTTGGCACCGGGGGCCCTGGACGGCGCTATTCCTGCGAATGATCCATACGAGACCAACTTCATTGACCACGGCCAACGTAATATCTTCCGGCAGGCCTGGCAGAAGCGGTGGGATCTCTCGCTCTCGAAAACGACTCAGATCACCGAGCGTTCCTCCCTGAAATTCACCATCGATGTATTCAACCTTACGAACACGGCGAGCTTCGATATACCGATTGACGACGTAAGCCAGAACATCAACTTCAATGGCTTCCCGGCATCCGGCCAAGCCGGCGCGACGACGCCGTGCAACACGGACTACACCGCCTTGTATGTGTGCCCAACCTTGAGCGGTCTGGGCATCACGAACAAAACGATTGGCAGTCCCCGACAGGTACAGATGACACTGCGGCTGATTTTCTGACCAGCGATTTAGAGGAGACCTAAGCGTTCCGCCGCCGTATCGACGATGGCTTTGCCGATCATGAGCGAGGCCGTCGCGGCCGGCGAGGGAACGTTGAGAACGTGCAAGATCTTGCCGGACGGCACGAACTGGAAATCATCGACCAGGGCGCCGTCGGGCTTGAGCGCCTGAGCGCGTACGCCAGACCCGCCCGGCGCCAGATCCTTTTCGCCGACCTCGGGCAGCAACCGCTGTAAGGCGCGCACAAAAGCCGCCTTGGAAAGCGATCGGTGCCATTCGTCGAGGGCGTTGCGCCAGTGCTTGCCAGCCATCCGCCAGAAGCCCGGAAACGAAAATGCAGAGGCCAAATCGCGCAGGTTGATGTTGGCGTGACGGTAGCCTTCGCGGGCCAGCGCAAAGACAGCGTTGGGCCCGGCATCGACTTTCCCGGTTATGCGCCGCGTGAAGTGCACTCCTAGAAACGGGAATCGGGGATCAGGTACGGGATAAATCAGCGCACGCACCAGCGAGGCTCGCTCGGGCACGAGGTCGTAGTATTCACCGCGGAACGGGACAATCACGACCCCGGGGTCGTCACCCGCCATCCAGCTGATGCGGTCGCTGAACAGTCCAGCGCAGTTGATCAAGGCGTTCGTAGAAAATGCGCCTTTTGTGGTTTCCACTACGATCTCGCCGGGCAGCCGGCGGATGCCCGTGACAGCTGCGGAAAGGAGCACCGTCCCGCCGCCAGCGGAAATCAATTCCGCGTACTTCTCGCACACCAAGGCATAGTCGGTGACGCCGGTCGAGGGTACGACCAACGCCTGAAGCCCGCTCGCGTGCGGCTCAATTTCGCGCAACTCTTCGGGGCCGATCAGGCGGAGCCCGGTCAGGCCATTGGCTTCTCCACGCTTGCGCAATTCTTCGAGGCGAGGGAGTTCGGCCGCGTCAGTTGCGACGATTACCTTCCCGCAGACGTCGTGAGGGATTCCATGCTCGCGGCAGAATTCCACCATGGCCGCGGCACCGGTGACGCATAACCGCGCCTTCAGCGAGCCGGGCTTGTAGTAAACGCCCGAATGAATGACGCCGCTATTGTGTCCGCTCTGGTGGCGGGCAACGCGATCCTCTTTCTCCAGTAATAGCAGCCTCGCGCGAGGCAGGCGTCGAGTTATTTCGAGCGCGACCCCCAGCCCTACGGCACCGCCGCCGATGATGATGACGTTATAGGAAGAATCGGGCATCGAAAAGTGCGGAGTCAGTCCGATTCGATGATACCGGGAGCGGCGTCGAACGTCACTCCACGACCAGACTGACGGCAGTGCTATGGGACAGGGAGCCAGATGTACCTGTCACCGTAATCACGTAAGTCACGGGTGTGCTCCCGGTTGTGGTTCCACCCCCGCCGGTACTGACGCCACCACAGGAAAGCAGGGACAACGTCACCAGAAACAACATTCCCGTGGCGGCGAAGGCACGGAGCTTGACGTGCCTGGAAATGCAACCTACCGCACCCCAACGAATCACGATGCCCGGCAAGAACAGCCAGAGCGCGTAAAGGATGGCACGATGGCTGTGCGATAGCGGCAAATCTGCATTTGCGGCGGCGGTTGAAATTGTCATGACGACATTCACGGCTGAGCTTCCGGGAATCTGAGGCGAGGAAGGACTGAACAGGCACTGCGCTCCTGAGGGAAGCCCACTGGGACAAGAAAGAGTCACGGCACCGGTGAACGAGAAGCCCGGCGGGTTCGGAGCGATGGTCAACTGGTAGGCGCCGCTTGTTTGTCCCGCGGTAACGGACTGGGTGGGGGTTGCGGAACTGACCGAGAAATCCGGCATGACGCTGAGCGGCAACTGGACCGCGTGGCTCGGTTGTCCCGAGGAGTCGGCAACCGATACGTTGATGTTGTATGCATTTGGTGCAGCCGTGTTCGGGACGCTAAGGGTTAGTGTCAAGTTGACCGCTGCGCCTGTGCTGATCGCCACTGGATTTGCCGGCGTGAATGTACATTGAGCTCCAGGCATAGAGCTGGCGTCGCACGTGGCGTTCAGCGAGCCGCTGTAGTTTGACGTTACGGATATTTCGGCCGTCGATTGTGACCCAGCATCGACGTTAGCCGGAAAGGACTTCGTTACCACGAGCTGAAAGTCTTGACTCACCGTGCCGGCGACAACGACGAGAGATGTCGTGACCGATTGCGAAATAGATCCGGATGTACCAGTCACGGTCACCGGGTACGTGCCCGCCACGGTAGTGGCATCGGTTGAAATGGTCATTCCGACCGACGCCACCGACTTGCCCGGCGTGACGGGCGTGGAGGGGTTGAAAATACAATGCGCTCCGGCGGGAAGTCCACCTGAGCACGATAACGTCACAGCACTATTGAACGCCGCCCCGAGAGGTTGGATGGAAACGTTATAGACCGCGCTGGTTTGGCCAGCGGTCACAATCTGACTCGCGGTCGACGAGCTGAGGGTGAAGCTCTGCCCCACGGTCAGAGATGCGGCGACATTGTGAACAGGCGTTCCAGTCGTATCCTGCGTATCGATGTTGATGTTGTACGTTCCGGGTGCAGCGTTGCCGGGGACGGTGACGGTCGCTGCAAGCGATACGGTGGATCCAAGATTGACGACGATCGGATTCACTGGGTTCAGCGTGCAAGACGCTCCGGGCAATGAGGTGGCATCGCATGTCGCGTTAATTTTCCCGCTGTAATACGTGGACGGAATAATGCTCAGGGTAGTCGTGGCCTGCTCGCCCGGCAGAGCCGTAACCGCCGGCGGACTGGAGAGTTGATAGTCCCCGACGTTGAAGGGGATAAGCAGTGTGTGCGTTGTCGTGCCGGAGGTCCCCTGCACCAGGAACTGATAGCTGCCCGGAGTCAAAGTCGGAGCGTTCACCGTGACGTTCGCGGTGGTTGGAATCGACGTGATGGTTGCGGGATTCGCGCTGCAAGCGCCGGCGCCGGAAATCAAGGCACACGTCAGGTTGATAGTCCCCGTAAAACCGGCAGTCGCCGTGACACTGATCGGTCCGCTGGTAGCGGTGCTGCCCACATTTACTGTGGGAAAGGAACCTGTTTCGCTGAGCGTGAAATCGGCGCCGTTGCTCAGAACATGCAGGACAGCGGCAGTCTGATGGGTGATGTGCTTCGAATCGGAACCGACTGCCTTCACATTGAAATAGTAGTCGCCGACCGCGCCTCCGGCGGTGACGGTAAATGGAGTGTTGATCAGAGGAGTCAGTGCGGAGGGCAAGGGCGTACACGTGCTCGGGGGAAGAGTGATGCCCGCGGCACAACTCAGGGTCACAGAATTCGCATATCCATCCAGCCCATTGGCGAGCCCATTGAAGATTGCGGCCTGTCCGAGATAAACCGTCTGCGGCGAGTTTGATACGGACAATTGGAAATCCGGTGTGATGACCAGATTGAATTGCCAGATCCCGCGTCCATAGGTCGACGCTCGCAGAAGTTGCTGGCCGCCGAAATTGAAAATCCCTAGAGCCGTCACGGCGACATTGGGAAGAAAGCCAAATTGGCCAGAGCTTGCACTCGGTCCCAGCTCAGTCCAACTGGCCGCTAAGGTCGAAGTGCCAAAAACACCCACATCGGTTCCCACGTACACCTGGGCCAGCGTTGGAGAGACGACTACTGCGTTCACTGGTGAATCTGGAAGATTTCCCGTGAAGTCTGTCCAGGACGAACCGGCGTTGGTGGTCTTCCAGACGTGTCCCACTCCTCCTGTAAAACCCATGATCGTCACGTACGCAGTCTTGCCGGTCGTGTCGGTTGGATCGATGGCAACACCCGATATCGGAAACTGGTTTGGGTTGATGCTGCCCTGGGGGCCATTGTTGGTCACGTCGGCGAACGCGGGAGCTCCAGCCGATGCGTTGGTGGTAACCCACACGCGGCCACCGGTGGGCGTATTCAGAGGACCGTCGATCGGGCCCAATCCGCTGGTGGTGGCATAAACGACATCGCAGCCGTTACTGTCCGTCGGGCCTCCCGCGGCCAATGACCGTACCTGATTGACTTCGCTTCCTGAGCAAGTTCCCGAGCCCAGGGTGTCGAAGTTCGGGCTGAGGGGCGTGAACGCCCCGCCTCCACGAGGGCCGCGCCACACCCGGCAGGTACCGATCAACATTGGGGTCGCGGTCTTCGGATCGAGTATGTAAGGGAAATAGAATGCGCCATCATCGCCGCCGAGCGTGCTGCTGGTGATCACGGGATTGAAGCCGCTGTTGACGCAACTCGCGCCGCTCGTGCAGAGCTGCACACCGAGACCGCCGGGAGGTACGTCCGGATTGGAGGCGTACCAGTTGGATGGTGCGCCCGGATCGATGGCGTTGTATCCTCCGTCGCCGCCTAGAACGTTGATCCAGCTCGGGCTGGTGGTCGCCTGACTCGTCGCGGGAGAGCCATTATCCTGCGAGCCGCCCAATAACGTATTCGCGTCGCTAGGGTGCTGAGAGAAGCTCACGAACTGGGTCATTGATCCCAGGTTCTGATTGAGGTCGTCGAACTGATTCGTGCCTGAGCACGAGCCCGTGTTGAGCCCAGCAAATCCATTGAGTGCGCGGTATATGCCTCCATCATTGGCGAAATACATCAGCGCGTTGCCGGAGTCGCTGCCCGACGTGGGAATCATAGAGGCGAGCGCATGCTGGTCGGGATGCACGTGAGCAGGCGCGCCAATCGGATCGCATCCGTAGACGTGCGTCAGATTCATGAAACTGGGAGAAGCGCACGTAGGATTCTGCGACGTGATCTCGCACTTATAGAGATTTACTGCCCCGGCATACAGGTCGGTGGCGGCTGCGTTCGGAACCGCGAGTAGTTCCAGGTTGTAGTCACCCTGCTGCACTCCACAGCCATCGAAGTCGCCGCAATTCGTGATGCCGGCATCGGAGATCGAAACCCACGACGCGCCGCCGTTTACACTCTGCCAGATGCCGCCATCGACGGGGCTGCCGGTCGAAGAAAGTGAGATGAACCAAACGTACATCTCGTTGCGACCGGGGACAGCCGAGATCTCTCCACGATAGATGGGACACCCGGCATTATTTGAAGTCGATTGGGGTGGGCACGCAGCGGCGCTGAGCATTCCACCGCCTGGTTGGCTCGCGAGCCGTGTCCAGTTGACTCCGTCGGGTGACGAATAAAAGCCGTGGTAACGAATGGCGGCGAGAAACAGACCAGCACTGGCGTTGTAGACCACTGAGGTCGCCGAGGTCGCGTCGGTGGCGCCTCCCGGATCGACCAGCGCGTTGTAGGTCCACGTCTGGCCGGAGTCGAGGGAAGTATAGAGGCCGCGCGTAGTTCCGGCAGTCACCGCGCCGTCGACAACGCCCTCAGAACTGGTAGCCATGGCCGCGACCACGATGTTCGTTTGCCCGTTCGCCGTGCTGAAAGCCATTCGCGTCCCGCCGAGACCGCTGAACGACAAAGCGCCGCCATTCGCGGTGGGAATCAGCGTCCATGTGTTGCCCGCATTCGTGGAACGCAAAATGCCAAGGCCGAAATACGAGTCGGCGGAATTATTCGCCTCGCCGGTCGCAGCGAGGATCACGGTCTTCGCGGGATCCGAATTGCCGGGCTGAATCGCGATCGCCCCGATCGACAGGGTAGCCTGATTATCGGAAACAGGAGCCCATGTGACCTCGTTCGCACTGAAGTTAGCGGCGTCGGTCGACTTCCAAACTCCGCTCTGCGCGCCGCCAATATAAACTGTGTTGCCGCTGGGGTCGGCGGGATCGATGGCAACAGACGTCGCGCGCCCGGCGACCTGGTGATAGTCCTGCGTGCCGTTGCCGCTGGCATCGGATGCCAGAGGCGCGGGGCCCAGTGGCACCCAGAAACCAGACGAGAGCGAGACCTGTCCGTTGACGTGTGCGAGCGCTAAGGCGGCGGCGTGCTGCGCGCGCAGTTGCAACTTCGCCTGATATGCCCGGCGACGAAGCTCGGCGGAAGGCTTTCCTCGAATCAGACGGCCGCGGAAGAACCATTCGCTGCGCTGCTTGCCGTGATCTGCATCCGAATCAGGAATCTGGGTTTCGGGAATGGACTGCTTCGCGCCTTGCGCTTGTACGATCGCAACGATCGCGAAACAAATAAAGATCAGTGCTGGCATTTGCCATGATAGGAAAGAACGGCGGGATCGCATGCTGATGTTCACCTGCCAGTATCGGAATCAAGCGCGTGCGACGCAATGCAAAAGCGGCATAAATGAAGGGGGTCGGCCCACTTTGGGAAAAACCGCATTCCCCTCGTCGTGGCACCCGAATCCGTTTGGCCTGTACAATCTGCTTTCTGTGCTTGGTTCCCCATGGACGGACGACAAGATAGAAAGGACATTCTGAGAATATGCGCTCCCCCTTGGAGACACTCCTGGCCGCAGCGCTCCTTCTTACTACGGCTTCGGGAGGTGCTCAGGAAAAGCCGAGCCCCGCTGAGCTAACCGTCGCGGCAGCCGCGGATCTGAGTGCCGCGCTGAAAGAGATTGGCGATGGCTATGAGAAGAAGACCGGAGTGAAGGTGAAGCTTTCGTTCGGCGCGTCCGGAGCTCTCACCCAGCAAATTCAGAATGGCGCCCCGTTTGACCTGTTCTTCTCGGCGGACATGGATTATCCACGCCAACTGATTACCGCCGGCGACGCCGAGGGAGCAAGCCTATATCAGTATGCGGTTGGAAAGCTGGTGCTTTGGGTTCCGGCGGATTCTTCGCTCGACCTGGATCGCGGGATGAATATTTTGGTCGACCCGGCGGTTAAGAAGATTGCGATTGCGAACCCGCAGCACGCGCCGTATGGCCGCGCCGCCGTGGCTGCGTTGAAGCACGCCGGCTTGTACGATCGCGTGGCGGATCGCCTGGTGCTGGGAGAGAACGTATCGCAGGCGGCGCAGTTTGTGGAGTCGGGTAACGCGCAGGCGGGATTCGTGGCGCTCGCACACGCCGTCGCACCCGGAATGCGCGGCAAAGGAAAGTATTGGGAAGTGCCAGCGGACTTTTATCCTTCGCTGGCACAGGGCGCGGTGGTACTGTCGCATTCGCAACATAAGAAAGAGGCGGCCGAGTTTCTGGAGTTCATCAAGACGAAGGAATCGTCAGAGTTGCTGCGGAAATATGGCTTCACGCTCCCGTAGCCGAGAAACGTAGCGCCGGAGTCTCACCGCCTGTCGCGGCTAGCCTGCGCTGACCTTGCCGAAAGGGCGTTCCTGTCCGCGCGTGCGGCAAGAAGATTCGATTCAAGGAACAACGAACGTATGGCAATCGACTGGCAAGCATTCTGGCTGACGCTGCAACTGGCGATCACGGTGTCTGCCATTCTGCTCGTCCTCGGTTTGCCCATCGCGTACTGGATCGCATTCTCCCGCTGGCGCTGGAAGTTTCTAATCGAAGCCGTCGTAGCGCTGCCAATTGTTCTTCCGCCAACCGTGCTGGGATTCTATGTCCTCGTCGCGCTCGGTCCGCGCAGCCCGCTGGGGCGCTGGTGGATCTCCCTCACCGGACACACGCTGGCATTCACCTTTACCGGCCTGGTGATCGGCTCCATCCTTTATAGTCTCCCCTTCGCCGTGCAGCCGTTTGCCGCGTCGTTCGCCGGCGTCGATCGCAAGTTGATCGCCGCTTCAGCCACTCTAGGCGCTTCCCCGCTGCGAACGTTTTTTCGCGTGATCGCGCCGCTCTCTATCCCCGGCCTCGTTACGGGCGCAGCCCTGAGTTTTGCTCATACCATGGGAGAGTTCGGCGTGGTCCTCATGGTGGGCGGAAACATTCCTGGCGTGACCCGTACGGTGTCGATCGACATCTTCGACCGCGTGCAGGCTTCCGACTATGCCACCGCCAATGAGACTGCCTTGCTGCTGCTCGCCTTCAGTTTCGCAGTCTTGGCCGTCGTCTATGGCATAAACCGCGAGGCGTGGGTCATCAAGGCGCGGATCATCGGCCCCGTAGAATAGCGATTATGAACAACTCGCGCACGAATGAGGCAGAACCAGCACCTGTGGCCGCGTCGTCGCAACGTGTTTCGGGGAACAATCCAACTGACCGGCTGGTTGATGCGCGCTTTCGCAAACGTTTTGCCGCGCCGGCCCAGGACTTCATTCTTGACGTTGAGTTTCAAAGCGGCCCCGGATTCACGATCCTGTTTGGCCCGTCCGGAGCCGGTAAGACGACTCTGCTGGATTGCATCGCGGGCCTGGCTAAGCCGGATTCAGGCCGGATTGCGATTGCCAACCGCGTCGTGTTCGACCCATCGAAGCACACCGATCTTCCTGTAGCGAAGAGGCACATCGGGTACGTGTTTCAAAGCCTCGCCCTCTTTCCGCATCTCACGATCGAGCAGAACGTCCAATATGGCATCGCGGATTTGCCGCAGGCGGAACGTGCGGCGCGAGCGTCGGCAATTCTTCAAGCATTCCGGATTCCTCATCTCTCTTCGCGCTATCCGCGCGAGATTTCCGGCGGAGAAAGTCAGCGCGTGGCATTGGCGCGAACGTTGGTGACCGATCCTGCCGTTCTCCTTCTCGACGAACCTCTCGCCGCCCTGGATGCTTCGACCAAGGCCAAGATCATCGACGATCTGCGCCAGTGGAACCGGGCTCATGGCATCCCGATTCTGTATGTCACGCACAGCCGAGACGAAGTCTTCGCTTTGGGCGACCGCGTGCTTGTGCTCGATGCCGGACGCATTGTGGCGCAAGGCACGCCACACGAGGTCATCACCGCTCCGCTGCAGGAAACGGTTGCTCAGTTGGTCGGCTTCGAGAACACTTTCGATGCCGTGGTGGAGTCGGTGCACCCGGAGCGCGGCACCATGTCGTGCCGTATTGCGGGAGACGGCGGCCCCGTACTGCTTGAGACTCCACTGGTGCGGGGCGGCGTGGGATCGGAATTACGCGTCGGGATCCGTGCGGGCGACATTCTGCTGGCCACGACGATGCCCACAGGACTAAGCGCGCGGAACATCATTCCGGGACGCATTACATCGATCGAGCAGCGCGACGTAATCGTCTCTGCGCGGGTGAAGTGCAGGGTCGAGATGGAGGTTCACCTTACGCTCGCGGCGCGCGATTCTCTGCAGCTCGCCGCGGGTCAAGAAGTGTGGCTGGTGATCAAGACACATTCGTGCCACTTGATGCGGGGGCAAGGCTAAGGGGACCTCTCGCTCTTACGGTGGACCGGCCAAATCTTGAATTTTGACTTCAGCATTCTGAATTTCTTCCTGCTCCATCTCAATCACGGCGATCCACTGCCCCTTTCGCTCCTCCGAGAACACGACCCGCCCGCCGAGAATGCGCGCGACGGCCTCCGGTGGCAAGTCGCGATGGTAGCCGAAGAACCGGCGCTTCAGTTCGTTCCATTTCGGCCAGCGTTCCAGCAACGAAAGCCTGGGCTCATACTTCGTCGAG
>Ga0335083_10006170_pt1 | contig 15060 bp, 13 predicted proteins | sample Lox_Sample_42_FD_206716 | JGI IMG/M metagenome (GOLD analysis project Ga0335083, IMG submission 206716) | Soil microbial communities from Loxahatchee National Wildlife Refuge, Florida, United States - Lox_Sample_4.2 | ecosystem: Environmental > Terrestrial > Soil > Wetlands | place: USA... | reverse complement strand
GGCGGCCACGCTGTCGAACACCACCGCGCAGTGCGGGGCCAGCAGCTGCCATCCCGGCCTCGCCCGCGGATCTTCCGGCCGCCCAGCCTGCCCGGCTGCCCGGTGCAGCAGCCGGGCGGCCAGTTCCGCGAAAGCCATCCGCTTGGGTCCGGCCGCCGGGCGGCTGGTGTCGCGGACCAGCGGGTGCAGCCGGGCGACCGCCACCGCCGCTGTGGCCTGGCCGCTGGTGTCCAGGTCGAGGAGCCCGAAGTCCTCCAGGGCTTTGAGCGCCTGCCACAGCCGGGACCCGCTGATGTCGCGCAACGGCGCGGAGGCGGCCAGCGTGGCCGGGTGCAGCAGCAGCAGGTAAGGGACCGGCGCGTCGGCCAAGCAGGCCAGCAGCCGCAGCACCTGGCGGCCCTCGGGCACCTGGCGGGCATCGAGCAGGTCCAAGGTCAGCTCCCAGGTCCGGCCGATCAGCCCCCGCGCCTGCTCCGGGGACAGCTCCCCTCCCGGCATTGGGAATACGGCGCCTAGATCGCCGATTTGGATCGCGTCCTGGTACTCCTGGTAGGTGCGAATCACGCCGGGGCCGGTGAACGCGGCAGGGATCGCCGCCGCCTCGGCCAGGTACGATCCGGCGATCTTCAGCGCCAGCGGCAGCCCGCCCAGGCGTGCCGCCAGCCGCCGCGCGTCCTCCTCGCTGCCCAGTCCCGGGTGATGGCCGGCGTGGTCTGCCAGCATCGCCGCCGCATTGCCGGTGGTCAGTGTTTTTAGCCGGTGCCGCAGCGGCCATGATCCCCAGCTCGTCTGGCTCCCGTCCCGGCTAGTGACCAAGACCCTCCCGGTCTGCCCGACGTCCGGCCGCACCCACCCGCGGCCCTCGGCTGCATCCCTCCCAGCCCCGGCCAGCAGTTGAGGGTCATCGGCGTTATCGACGACCAGCAGCCACGGGTCCTGCCTGGCCGCCAGCCGCAACCAGATCACGTCGGCGGCATCGCCGTGCTCCAGCTCGGCATCGGTCACCCCCAGCCGCCGACCCAGCGCCCGCATGCCCGCCGCCAGCACACCCGGCTCGGCGGCCGACACCCACCACACTTCGGTGCCCTCCTGCTGCGCCTGATACGCGACTTCCAGCGCCAGCCGGGTCTTGCCGCAGCCGCCCAGCCCGTGCAGCACCCGCACCCGCGAGTCGGCACCGACCAGCTCGGCCAGCAGCTCATCGCGGCCGCGCAACGGCAAGCTGTCATCCCGCTGCCCGACCGGCGCCACGATCGACACCGCCGCTTCGCGCTGTCGTTCCCGTTCACCCAAGTACACATTCTGGGTACCGGTCCCCAGCACAGCCTGCTGAGCCGAACCGGACGCCGAAGCCTCTTGCCGCATCCCGAGCGGCGGCCGGTCCTGGCCGACGCCGGGCCTACCGGCCGCCGGTTCCGGGTTCACCTTGACCGCCGAACGTCACATTCTGCACGCCGTGACCCTGGATCGCCTGCTGCGCCTGATCAAACGCCGCCGCATGCTGCTCCACCTGCCCCGCCGACCCGATTACCTGCGCCTGCACCTCGGCAACCAGCGCCCGCAATTCCGATTCCGCAGCCGGGTCCTGCTCTAGCAGATCCCCCAGCCGGGTCCGCCAGATGATCTCCTGCTCGGCCCGGGCCCGGTCCAGGTCAGCACCCGACAGCCCCGCTAGCACGCCCCGGGATTGTTCCAGCCGCCCCGCTGCCGCCTCAGCTTGCTTGGCGTCGCCCCGCCCGAACAGCCGGGCAAAACGCGCCCTCCCCTCCTCCCAGCCATCAGTGACCATCGCCGTTACCAACGCCGTGCCCCCCGTCGAGGCCAGCGCCGTCAGCGCCTCCGTCAGCATCCGAAACCCCTCCCATACCAGCACTCCAATACCAGGGCATTATCCAGCACCAGCACACGAGGCCCAACCCCGTGATGAACATACAAACCGGCAAGAAGCGGCCGCACGATCCTGTTGGAGCGCATCTGCGCGGGTACCAAACGACACACGCCACGTCGCCTGCCGTCTACCCCACGTGCGTGCCTACCGTGCAATGATCCGGAGCCTGGCGTAATAAGAGCGTCATAGATCTATATTCGACCTGGCGATACAGCTGGCCGCCCTGCACGGCACCGTCGCGGTGTATCGGCCGCCCGGCCAGGTTGCCGGATGCGGCCGGTTCGCCCCTAGCCCCCCTTGTTTGGGCTGGTGAGATGTTCGTCAGCGAAGCGTCGCCCATGGGCCCATGGGTTCGGCCTGACCGAAGGTTCTTTACGGGAACCCGCAGCGTTAAGGCTGCTTTGGCAGTGAACACGCGCGGGCTTCGCCCGACGCAGCCTAGGACTTCGGAGGAAGTGATAACGGTCCGTTATACGGTCGTCCCGCCGTCGCCGTTGCACCTCGAAACCAGCGTCCAGGAACGAAGATCCCACGGCTCCCACCCTTGCGGCGCCAGGCAGCCGCAGCTCGGCGAAGATGGCCCGGGCGACGATTAGGTACAACTGGGATTCCGGCCCGGCGGCCCAGATCAATTCCACGCCCGCGCTGCCTTGTCGTGGCCGTTGGCGAGCCGTCCAGAAACGCCGGTTGTGAGAACCACCGGGCACCGCGTCAACCGATGCTAGCCAGCTCGTAGTCGTCGTCTGCCATGTCGGCCTCATCGTCTCGTCCGGCTTCCCATGGCCCGCGTAATAGAAGGGCTCGTGGCGTGGATCGGGGACCTGTCTCCGATGAAGACACTGATCAGCCAGGCGCGTTCACGAGATGCCGCTGAGCGTACCCGGGAGCCGGGACTGAAAGCCGAGCACGCCCACCCAGGTTGGGTGGAGGTCGATGCTGGCCATCCGGATTCCCGGTTGGTCAATCTAGCGGTGCACTGCCGGATCCGAGCGTGTCGTAATCAATCCCCGCCCGAGCTGCCCGCCAGCCCCGGGGTTCAGTCGGCAGCGTTCGGGAAAGCCCGAAGATACGCAGTGCGCTGTCGCCGGGGTGTGAGGAAGAATCGCGCAGGAATTAGCGCTAGCGCCGGACCGGATGTGCGGTTGCGGTGACGCGCCACCAGCGCGGGCCGATCTCCCGTACTCGGGGTCTGCGGACAGGATCGGAGCAGGATTGAACGCTAAGCCCGGTCCAGCCGGTTTTGAAGGAAACGCTGTTCAGGCTCGGTCTGCGCGAGGTCGAGCGCGCGGCGGTACGCGTGGTGGGCCTCACTGCGCCGGCCGGCGCGACGCAGGAGGTCGGCACGCGTGGAGTGGAAGTACCGGTAGTGGTCGAGGTCGAGGCGGTCGAGGATGGCCAGGCCGGCCTCGGGCCCGTCGATCTCGGCCACGGCGATGGCCCGGTTCATCTCCACGATCGGGGAGCCGGTCTGCTGGGCGAGCGTCTCGTACAGGGCGGCGATCTGCCGCCAGTCGCGGGGCTGGTACAAGTGCAAGTCCGCGATAGCCGCCTGGAGCAGGTAGGGCCCGGTGCGCCGTCGTGTCATGGCCCGCTGCAGCAGCGCGCGGCCCTCGTCGATCTGCCGCGTGTCCCACAGGGCACGGTCCTGGTCGTCGAGGGGGACGACCTGCCCGTCGCGCAGGCGGGCCGTTTTGCGGGCGTCGTGCAGCAGCATCAGCGCCAGCAGCGCGAGTACTTCCGGCTCATCCGGCATGAGGCCGGCCAGCGCCCGGCCGAGGTGGATCGCTTCCGCGGCGAGGTCGACGCGGCCGCCGCCCCAGCCGTGGTTGAAGATCAGGTAGACCACGGCGAGGACGGCCGCCAGCCGGTCGGGTAGCTGGTGATCGGGCGGCACGGCGAACGGGATGCCCGCGTCGCGGATCTTGTGCTTGGCCCTGGTCAGTCGCTTGCTCATGGTCTCGGACGGGACCAGGAACGCCAGCGCGATCTCGTCGGTGGACAGGCCGCCGAGGGCGCGCAGGGTCAGCGCCACCTGCGCCTCGAGGGCAAGCGCCGGGTGACAGCAGGTGAAGATCAGCTCCAGCCGCTCGTCCGGGATGGTGGCGGCGTCGTCCATGAGAGCCTCCGGTGGCTGTGGCCCGGCCTCGAGGTCCCGGGCGAGCAGCGTCGTCTTGCCGGCCAGGACCTGCTGGCGGCGCAGCTGGTCGATGGCGCGGTTACGCGCGGTCCTGACCAGCCAGCCGGCGGGGTTGGCCGGTTCCCCGTCGCCTGGCCAGCGTTCGGCGGCGATGGCGAACGCCTCGGCGGCCGCGTCTTCGGCCAGTTCGATGTCGCCCAGGATGCCGACCAGGGTGGCCAGCACGCGGCCCCACTGGTCGCGGAAGACGGCGTCAAGCGCCACGGAAGCATCCGTCGAGGATGGGCCGCACCTCGATCGCGACACCGGGCCTGGCCTGGAGGAGCAGTTCCCGGGCGATGGCGAGTGCCCCATCGAGGTTGCCGGCCTCGATCATGAACAGGCCGGCGAGGTACTCCTTGCTGTCGATGAACGGTCCGTCGGTCAGCAGCACCCGTCCGTCGTCGTTGCGCAGCGTCGTCGCCGACTCCTCAGCGCGCAGGCGGGCCCAGCCGGTGACGTGCGGCCGGTCGAGCAGGGCGGCAAGGGTACCCGGAATCGGGCGTGCTGCCCGGTCCGTCTCCTCAGGCGGGGCGTAGGCCAGCAACGCGTACTGCATGAGTCCTCCAGTCACAGGTCGATGCCGGTTTCAAGTATCAGACGAACAGCGTCGCCGTGGACGGACAGCAACCACCGGGGAGATTTCCGCGCCGGTGCTGTCCGTCCGGCGCCTGGCCGTTCGTCACTGCTGCAGACCCGCCCGAGAGCAGGCGGCACAACCGAGGAGGATCGATGACCACCGAACCCGCGCCCAGCCCGGACGCCGCCCGGCTCGAGCGCACGTATGACGCTCCGGCGGAGCTCATCTGGGAGCTGTGGACCACCGCCGCCGGCCTTGAGGAGTGGTTTGCCCCCGGCGGCTTCGAAAGCCAGGTGAGCGAGCTCGAGCTCAGGCCCGGCGGTCAGCTGCGGTACACCATGACCGCCACCGCGCCGCAACAGGTCGCGTTCATGCGGGACACCGGCAACCCGCTCTCGATGGAGGTGCGCAAGACGTTCACCGAGGTCGCACCGCGCACCCGCCTCGCCTACCTGTCGCTGATCGACTTCGTACCCGGCCGCGAGCCGTATGAGCACCTGACGACCATCGACATCGAGCCCGCCGGCGGCCGCACGAACGTGGTTATGACGGTCGATCCCCTCCACGAGGAAACCTGGACTCAGCAGCACCACGCCCATCGCAGCAACGAGCTCGACAACCTCGAGGCGGCGATCAGGCGACGCGCAATGTGAACGCACATGCCCGAACCGACGCACGAGACACGGCCGCTGCGGGAGGACGAGCGGGACTCGCTGACACCTCGGCACGCCCGCAGGCGTCACCGACGGCTTCCGGCCGACGCTCGCCGCCTGTGCCGGCTTCGCGCTGCTGGCCGCGCTCAGCGAGCTGGCCGTCACGCCGCAGAAGACAAACCACGCCGCCGCCGTCGACCCCGTCGAGGCACCGCTGAGGTGAAAGGAGCACGGCATGGCATGAGACAGCGGCCCGCTCGCGTGCACCCAGCCAACACAACCAGCAAAGGACCAGACATGACCGACATCACTGAACAACCCCCTGCAACGCCAGCGGGAGCGAGCGCGGACTATCAGACGACGATCCGTGTGAAGTCCTCTCCTGGAGCGCTGTTCGATGCGCTCACCACCGTCTCCGGCCTCGCCGCCTGGTGGAGCCCTTGTACGGGATCCGGCGAGGATGGCGGCGAACTCAGGTTCTTCATGAACTCCCCCGAACCGCTCGTGATACATGTCGATGAGGCAACGCGGCCCACATCGATACGATGGACCGTCACCGACTGCCCCTTTCTCCCCGACTGGGTCGGAACGCGTCCGGCCTTCACCATCACCGCGGTCGATGGCGACGCGTCGGAACTCCAGTTCCGCCACCACGGCCTGACAGCAGAGCTGGACTGCATCGAGATGTGCACCCGCAGCTGGGACCACTTCATCGCGAAGAGCTTGCGTGAGTACGTCGAAGCCGGCTGCGGCAGCCCCTTCGGAAGCGACGCAGATAAAGCCCGGCGCACAATGTAGAGAACCTCGCGGCTACCTGTCGATGGCAGGTGGATATCCAGTATTCACCTGCCATCGACAGCACGGACGCACGGGTAACGGCTCCAGGTCCCGTCGCCGGCGATGGCATGAGCCGTCGCGGTGCCGTAGCCGTCAGTGGCTGGCATCAGCAACGGCCTCCCGGCGCGCTCGCCAGCCATACATAGCAGGTTCCGGAGGACGTGATAACGGTCCGTTATCACCCGCTCCGCCTGCGGGTTTAGCGAGTCTGAGGGTTCCTCGTCAGGAGCTCACTGCGTCAACGCCCAGCAGATCACCCCGAGCCCGAGGATCGCGAGGACGCCCACTGTGGCCAGCGCAGGCGTGTCGATCCGTCAGAGCTGACAACTGTTCCGCGACGCGCTGGGTGGGCACGTCGGCGTCACGCTGGGTGGGCATGACGGGTGACGGGAAAGGCCCCGCCGATGGCATCGGCGGGGCCTGGTGGTGCCCGGGTTGTCGTGGCGGTGGCCAGACCCACTCAGCGTGGCGGGTGACAACAACCGCGGTTGTTCGTGAGGCGCGATTGCACTGGCGCGTGGACCTGGGGAACGGTCCGCCGCCGGGTGCGGCGGCGGGTCCGGCCGTGGCCCGTCGTGACTACTCGGCGGGAACTTGACTGGTCGTGGTGCTGCGTCTGGATCCTGTTTTGCAGCCGTCGAGCCGTAGCGCGTGCTCTATGAAGCTTTCGAGGACGCACACGGCGGCGGCCTGCGCCCCCAGCAGCGCGAAATCCTTCGGGTTCGCCGGGAAGGCGCGGATCCTCAGGTAGTCGGGCTGGTCGGGTGCCGCGAACGCGTAGCTGAGTTCTTGTCGCACCGCGCCGAGGTAGGCGGTCGCGGCGGTGTCCGGTTCGGGGCCGGCGAGGGCGGCGGGCAGGTACATGATTATCCTGCTGGGGTTGACGGTGTTGCTGACGTGCGTCAGGGCCCGGCCGAGGGCGGCGCCGCCGTGCTTGAACACCTGCTGTGCTTGCCGGAACTCCGGATCACGGGTGTTGATCTGGCTGATCTGCTCCATGGTCCCGCTGCCGAATGCTTCCACGATGCGGCGCGGGGGTGCGAGCGTGTTCACGTGACCCAGTTGGCCGCACAGGCAGCGCGCTTTGAATCCGGTGCCTGTTGCGGAGGAGTAAGGATCCTGGCCGATCGGGAAGCCGACGCTGAGATGGCCTATTTCCATGGCGCCCCCGTTTCCTCCCCGGCGCAGCCGGCCGTCCATGACCAGGCCGCCGCCGACCCCCTCATCGTCTACACCGACCACCACGAGGTCGGGGACGGCGTAGTGGATCTGGTGGATGGTCAGCACCGCTAGCGCGTTGACATCGTTCTCGGCTATCACCGGGACGGGCCGGTCGAAGCCCGGGCCAGCCTGGAAAAGACGGTGCAGCTTGTCGGCCAGCGGGACAGGATGGCCGGACCGGTCGCGGGAAAGCGGCATGACCTGGCCGTCGTGGACGGGCGCGCCCGCTTCCACGCCAACTCCCAGCATCCGCAGCGGTGGCAGCCCGCGGCGGGCTCTGTCCTGGTCGCACGCGTTCTTCAGGGACGTCACGTGCTGGTGGATCAGGTCAGCTACCTGGTCCCAGCTCCCGGCGGCGTCGTGCGTCGTGCCGAGCACTCGCGAGCTGTCCAGGCCGAACAGCGCCGTTGTCACGTGCCGGGGCCGCTGCCCGGCCTGAAGGACCTTCGCCCCGGCTATCGCGTAACGGCCTCCAAGCCGAAGCGGTGACAGGGTGCGGCCGTCAGGGCTCCACAGGAGTTTCTCGCCGTCTTCGAGGAGTCCTTTGTCCTTCAGGGCTTTCACGGCCTTGCTGACAGTACCCTGCGGGATAGCACGCTGGTCGACGGGGCGGCGGGCGGTGGGGTTGCCCGCCGCGATCTCCACCCGGGATGTCTCCTGCGGGGCCCGCAGGGACGTTCGCGCCAGCACGTCGCCGAGCACTTCCTGGCCGACGCCGGACTGCCCGACCAGTTCGTCCAGCATGTCCTGAAACTGTTCGTGGTTCATCGCGGGGCCTTGCTCGTGCTGCCTAGAGGGGTTCCTGGTACATGCTAGGCGTACATGATTTGCTGTCAACAGCTGTCATTCAAAAAATTTGCTGACTTTTTACTGAATCTGGCTTGCTGTAAGAATGTCAGGGTGCGTACGGTGATGTTACGGGGGCTTGCCAACCCCGGGGAGGGGAGGGCGAAAGCGATGCCCGGTATGTATGTCTCCGCCGCGATCGCGCTGGTGGTCGCCGGTGCGGCCATCGGCATCCTCGTGATGGTCTGCCTGGGGATCAAGCGAGATGACCGTCCAGGCGGCTTCCCGGCCGCCGCCGATGACCGGATAGCCCGCGCTGCCCGGAAGATGACCGGCGCGGGCGCCCGCCCGGGGCCGGCCGCCGAGGCCAGCCGCCAGCAGGACATCCTGTCGGTGTAGCCGGCCCGCGGATGCTGAAGCTCCGCCGCCCGCGCGCCGGGCGCTGTCCCGCGCCGAGGCCGGGCAGCTGCTTACCCGCGAGGACATCAGCCTCCGCGAACGGACCCTCCGGCGGGTGCCCCTACGAGTTACTAGCTCAGCCCTCGCGACGTCACCACGCTGCGGGAGCGGTTCGCGTCCTGGCCCAGAGCCTGACCGGCACCCCCAGACCAGCGGCCCGGCTGTTGCCTGAGCAGACGCGAAACCTTCAGCCAGGCTGAACTCACAGCGGAATTGGGTGATAACCCGCGCTGTATCACCCGGCCAGATGCCGAGCCTGGCCCCACCATCTGGGCCATTGCCAGGCGACCTCGAGCGGCTGCCCGCGCCCGTCTCCCCAGCCGCGCTCGGCGCGCACTTGCCGCGCCTGCGCCGGGGACGTGGCGGCCTGGCCTTGGCCCTGGCCTCGATGCTGGTGGCACCCGGGGTCTCGCTGAGGATCAGGGGCGGTCTATCGTGTCCGGACCCGTAATTATGGGTGGCGCCTTGCGGTCCTTCGCTGCGGCACGCTCCAGGCGCAGCTGGCCGGCCACCTGGCCGGCGATGTCGGTGTAACGCATGGCTACCCGGATCATGGCGCTGATGGCTTCGCTTGCCTCGAGGTGCGGGTTATCCGGGTCGGCCGCGACCGCCGTGCTGGCAAGCCAGCGAGAGAACGCCTCATGTTCGACGTCGTTCAGGTGGATAGCTACCTGCATCGTCACGGCTGCCTCCTCGTCGCCCAGCTACAGGCCCCGGACCCGGACAGCAAGGGCCGGGCCGGCCTGGAACTCATCCAAGCAGGCCCCGGAGAACCTGGGCGCCGCTGGCCTCCGGCACCGCTAGTTCCTGTGCGCGTGCTGTCACATTTAGGTCAGAAGAGGTGACACTGCAGGTCGAAGAACAACCAGACGGATGCATGCTCCTCCCGATCCCTGAGAACTAATATTCTCAGGAGCAAGCTCCGGCATCGCTCCTAACAACCTTGCCAGCCCGAGAGCCCGGGCCGCGGAACCGGCTCCTGAGAACATGGAGCTACTTGCCGGTCACTCCTGTCCGGGCGGCAGGGCGACAGCTGCGCGCCCAGTGATGACCCCGGGAACGTACTTGTAGATGGTGGGCGCGGCTGACGCCGAGCAGCCGGGCGATAGAGGAAACGGTGTTGTCCGGCCGGCGCAGGGTGCCGACTATCTGGATCAGGTCGGCTAGGGACCCGGATAGCCGGTCCAGGCTGGGCACGATCAGGGTGTCGCTGGGCCGCAGGTAGTCCAGGCAGGCAGCCGGCTCAGGCCGGTCGGCGTTCTTGCCCGGCAGCCTATCGGCGAAGACGCGGAGGCAGCCTGCCTCGGCCACGGCGTGCTGCTGGCGGTCCAGGCCTGTCGAGAATCGATTCACCGAGAGCACGCCCCGGGGGCGTGAGCCCCAGATCGCAGGCTGCGTACCTGCAGCCCGCCCGGCCCGCGGCGGTGCACAGCAGGCGAGCCGTCTCCCCCTCAAAGGCTGCGGGAACGGTGACATGTTCGCCAGCGCGCCGCCCGTACCGGACGGAATGCCGGCCATACGGCATCCGATCCGGCTGGCCTCGGCGCTGCTAGCACGATGGCGGCCAGCATGCACGCCGCTGCCGGCCAGGTACTGACCGCGCTCAGCAAGGCTCAACGGTCGCAGGCGCTGCAGCGATGGCGGAGCCTGCGCCCGCACGTCAAGGACGCGGTACGGCCGGCCCGGGGGGCCGCCCACGCCGGCGTCCCGGAGCGTACCGTGCCGGTGGCGGGCACGCCACCGGGCCGGGGGGCCTGCCCGGCCGGGGCCCGCCCAGCACGGGCCGACTGCGGTCGGCGGCGCTTCCCGGCCGACCTGTTGCCCTAGTCGAAGTGCTCGCCCCGCAACGCTGATCCTGCCCATACGACGCCTGGGGTCCGTTCCAGCGGATGCCGCGCTAGAGGGTAAGCGGGGAGATGCTCGCAACCGCTTGCGGGTCGGTGCGCCAGACGTCGGAGGTATCGACGTACACCTCGATCGCGTTGCCGTCCGGGTCGTGGAGGTAGATGCTCTGCGCCACCGCGTGATCCTCGATCGCGTCGATCGGGACGCCGGCCGCGTCGAAGTGCGCTTTGGCCCGGCGCAGATCGTCGATCGAGTCGCCGACCTTGAACGCGACATGGTACAAACCGGGGCTGTTCGCAGGCGGGTCCGGAGTGTCCGCTCCGAGCGCCACGATGGCGAAGTCGTGGTGGTTCCCGAGGGTGAAGAACGTCATCGGCGGCGTGTCCCTGCGGGCCACGATCTGCAGCCCGAGAACCTCGGTGTAAAAGTGCTCTGACCGCTCCCGCTCGCGGACCTTGAGCACCACGTGTCCGAGCTGCTGGACCTTCACTACGGCCTCCTCTGGTCAGTCCCGGACCCTCGTAGCCCCGGGCCGGGGGCCACGGCAGGCGATCATGACACGCTCGCTCACGCTCTCAGGATGCGCCCTTATCCCGCTACCAGTCCAACACCGCACACCCGACCAGGACCGGCTCGAGCGGCGGTACGAATGGCGACGGCCAGAGGGACGTGATAACGGTCCGTTATCACGTTCCACGGCTATAACTTCCGGGCTGGTCGCCCGACGCCATCATGTGCATCAATCGCAGTGGCTGCAACATCTGGTCTGGCGATTAGCGTTGCCTTGCGCCGACGCATGTCACCCTTGACATCCCGTTCCAACTGGTCCTGTTCGTGTCCCGTCTGCTGGAAGCAAGCGGTCTTCGTGTCGGCCTGGTTGGCGGTCCGCGTCAAGTCCCGTCGAGGTGCCTCGATTAGACGCCCCAGACACTGCACAGCGCAGTACGGCACCACACGCCACGAGACTCTATGTGATCGACGTCACACAGATGCCCTAACCAAAGTCCTAACCACACGGTTAGGGAAACCTTCGGGCTCTCGTCAAACCCGCAGGTCACCCGTTATACAACATGGGGTGAGCGACGGGATTTGAACCCGCGACATCCAGGACCACAACCTGGCGCTCTGCCAACTGAGCTACGCCCACCATCGTCGCCCGGCCGTAAGGCCGGGCCACAGCAAGACGCGCGCTGCCCCGAGGGACATCGCGCGGCTAACGAAGAGTATAGCGGCCCGTCGCCCGCGTGCGTCACGTGCCGGCCGGGCTGGCGGGACCGGCCGAGTCCGGTTTGGCGTAATGCGCGGCGATCCCCCGTGCGGTCGCCGAGTCCGGGCCCGGCTTCGGCACGAACAGCGCCTCGCGGTAGTACCGGAGTTCCTGCACGCTCTCCTTGATGTCCGCCAGCGCCCGGTGCCCGCCGTGCTTGACCGGAGAGGCGAAGTAGACCCGCGGGTACCAGCGCCGCGCCAGCTCCTTGATGCTGGACACGTCGACCATCCGGTAGTGCAGGTAGGCGTCGAGCTCGGGCATGTCACGGGCGATGAACCAGCGGTCGGTGGCGATCGAGTTGCCGCACAGCGGCACCTTCCTGGCCTCAGTGATGTGCCCGCGCACGTAGCCGAGCACGAGCTCGGCTGCCTCGGCCACGGCGATCCCGCCCGGCAGCTCGGCGAGCAGCCCGGAGGCGGTGTGCATCTCCCGGACCACGTCCGGCATCGACTCGAGGGCCTCGGCCGGCGGCTTGATGATCAGGTCGATGCCCTCGTCGAGCAGGTTGAGTTCGCCGTCGGTCACCAGGCACGCGATCTCGATGAGGGCATCGCGCTCGATGTCGAGCCCCGTCATCTCGCAGTCGATCCAGACGAGCCGGTCGTTCATCCTCAAAGATTAGAACCTCGGCTCCCCTGCGTCGCGGGCAGGAACCGTTTTTTAACCGAACGAACCGTGCCTCCTGCCCTCGCGACGACGATCCGCCCTGCCCATACGGCAGCGATGCCGCATCCACGCTGCCGGAGCACGATACCGCTCAGCCTACGTTGACCGCGGTCCGCTCGCGCCGCGCCGTCCACCGGAAAACGGATTTCCGTCACCCTGCCCCCGCCAGCCCCAGACCGTACTGCATGAACGCCGCTACCATGCAGCTGGGACGACATGAACGCGGCAACCATGCCGTTATGAAGAGCGAACCGAGCCGACCCGGCCGCGCTCCGCCAGGCACAGCAGCCCCGGGAAACGCGGCAGGATCCGGAGGCACGGCCGTGACCGTGCCTCTCTCCCCTGAAAGGCGCGGCTAGACGGCCGCCGCGCGGAGCTTGTGCGCGCTGCGCGGGCTCAGGCGGACGGGGGACCCGTTGCCGCGGGCAAGGCCCGCGGGTCCCGGCAACGGCCGGGCCATGTCGGCGTCGAGCCGGGTCAGGTGGTCGATGTCGATGCCGCCCGGGCCGAGGTTGTCGCACTCGGGGACCTGGGAGGCGCCGTAGTGGCCGCCGCGCGCCCACAGGGCCCGGCTCCGGGGCCGGGCCAGCTGCCGGTACGGAGCGGGCTGGCCGGCCGGCCAGCGGCGCGGGATCTGCCACGAATCCAGCCAGCCGAGGATCGAGGCCAGCCCGATCATCTGGAAGCTGGTGAACGGCTCACGCGGCGTGCCGAGGACGCCGACCTGGACACAGAGCCTGCCCTCGCGGTTCACGCTCGCGGGGAGAGGCGGCTGCAGCCGGTCCGGCTCGTAGTCCAGGTACTCCGGCATGCCCAGCGCGCAGCCGGCCCGGACGATCGGCAGCAGCTGCGCGATATCCCCGGTGAGCGGGTCCCACACCAAGTGGGTCGGCCTGTTCTCCTGGTTGAGCCGCTGCGCGGCCGACCAGACGGAAACAACGTGCGGGTCGGCGCCTAGCGTTAGCCAGACCACGCGCGGTGCTCCACCCCCGAGCTGTCCCCCGTCGATCTGGGCCCGTATACATCTGGCGCCCGGCATCCACGCGTCAGCCACAGGGTGTCCCTCCCAGGTTCAAACGGTCTAGACCTTCTAGCTCCCTTAAATCTGCTTACGTCACCATTCAGGAAGTGTCCATAGCTGCGGCGCTAAGATTTTTTGTTCTGTCCGTCTGACGATTCGGTAGATCATGACCGTAACCAGCACTCCTCCTGGAATTCCTAGCGCGCCGCGGCTGGCCGGCTGGATCGGCGGCAGCCTCGGCGGCGAACCGGCCGAGCTGGAGGACATCCAGCTCATCGCGGGCGGCCGGTCGAACCTGACCTACCGGCTGACCGTCTCGGGACCGGCCGGCGAGCGGGTGCTCGTGCTGCGCCGCCCGCCGCTCGGCCACGTGCTGCCCACCGCGCACGACATGTCGCGCGAATACCGGGTCCTGTCCGCGCTGGCGGGCACCGACGTGCCGGTGGCCGGGCCGGTGGCGTTCTGTGCCGACGCGGACGTGATCGGCGCGCCGTTCTACCTGATGGAGTACGTGCCCGGGGTGGTGCTCAGATCGCGGCAGGACACCGCGGCGCTCACCGGACAGCAGAACGCGGACCTGTCCGAACGGCTGGCCGACATGCTCGCCACGATCCACGGCGTCGACACCGAAGCCGTCGGCTTGTCCGGGCTCGGACGCGGCGCCGGGTACCTGACCCGCCAGCTCGCCCGCTGGCAGCGGCAGTGGGAACTGTCCAACCGCCGGGAGGTGCCCGGCTACGACGACCTGGTGGCCCGGCTGACCGCCACGCTGCCGCCCGAGGGTGAGACCACCCTGGTGCACGGGGATTTCCGGCTGGACAACGTGCTCGTGTCGTTGTCGCCGGTGCTTGGGATCAGCGCCGTCGTGGACTGGGAGATGGCCACCCTGGGCGATCCGCTCGCCGACCTCGGGCTGACATTGGTCTACTGGGCCGGTCCCGGCGAGGAGAGCGGGTTCGGCGCGCGGGCCGACGGCACCACCAGCCCGGGCTTCCTGACCCGGGCCGGGTTCGCCGCCGGGTACGCGCGGCGGACCGGCCGGGACATCTCCCGGATCGGCTACTACATGGCGTTCGGCTACTTCAAGCTGGCCGTCGTGCTGGAGGGCATCTACGCGCGCTACCTGCAGCACCAGACGGTGGGGGAGGGCTTTGAGCATGAGGGCCTCGCCGTCCCGACGCTAGTCGCCCGCGCTCACCAGGTACTCGACGCGGACGACTGATCCAGGTCTGCTCGGAAGGCGGAACGGGTGGGGGGTCCGGCGCCCCGCTCACGCCGGGCCGGAACCCGGCGCCCCGCTCTCGCCGGGCCCTCCCGCTCGGCTTCCGCCTGCCGAGCTGTAGAGGTCCGGCGCCCCGCTTACGCCGGACCTCTACACAAGAGGACGCGCTTCCCGGGCCGGGGGTTCACCCGCGATCAGGTAACGAATGGGTCAAGGTGTCCGCCAGGGCGGTCGCGGCGGCCACCTCGGCCGCGACCGCGGCGGCCACCCCGGGATCCGGCGGGTCGACGGTCATCCGGGCCGCCGGGCTGGCCAGACCACGGACATGCAGCGCGTGCTTGAGCCTGCCGATGCTTGCGCCCAGTGCGACGATCCGGTCCAGCTGCCCCTGCACCGCCGGATCCTTACCAAGCGCGGCGTAGACCTCGGGGTAGGC
>Ga0335083_10006169_pt1 | contig 15062 bp, 17 predicted proteins | sample Lox_Sample_42_FD_206716 | JGI IMG/M metagenome (GOLD analysis project Ga0335083, IMG submission 206716) | Soil microbial communities from Loxahatchee National Wildlife Refuge, Florida, United States - Lox_Sample_4.2 | ecosystem: Environmental > Terrestrial > Soil > Wetlands | place: USA... | reverse complement strand
GACCGGGACCGATATGGGTCCACCGCTGTCCGTAACTTTGACGCCACGCTTAATCCCCTCGGTTCCCGACATAGAGATGGTGCGGACCCACTTGTCCCCAAGATGCTGTTGTACCTCCAGCGTCAGTTTGGCGGGCTGGTTCTGGACCGTGTACTGAACCGTCAACGCGTTATAGATGGGAGGCAGGGCGTCTTGAAACTCAACGTCAACTACCGGGCCGGAGACTCTGACGATTGTGCCTGTGTTCATCTCATACCTGCTTTGAATGCGTCCTTACCAAAATGACTTCGATCAATTGGACTGGCCGCCAGCGATTTCCAGCAATTCTTTCGTGATGTTGCCCTGGCGAAGCTTGTTGTATTCCAGACTTAAGTCCTTAATCAGGCCATCGGCATTGTCCGTGGCATTTTTCATCGATACCATGCGAGCGCTTTGCTCACTGGCTTTGGCATTGAGCAAGACCTGATAAATGTAAATATCCAGATAATGCGAGAGGAGATAAGCCAATACCTTCTCCGGGTTCGGCTCAAAAACGCACTCGGTTGTATCTGCGGCGAGTGTTTCCTCAGCCTCCGCTCCAGGAATCTTCAAGGTTCTGATCTCGCCGACCGGCAGAAAGTCGACGCAGAGTGGTTCCTGAGTAAGTGTGTTAACGAAGCGGGTCGCGACAATCAGGACCTGATCTACCTCCTCTTTAAGGAAAAGGTCCCTTGCGCAGGTCGCAATCGCCCTCGCTTCGGAAAATCCAGGCGTGTCCGTATAAGAAAACTCGGCTACGAGTTGGCGTTGGGAGCGAGCGACGAACTGGGCAGCTTTGCGTCCAGCGGTGATGAAAAGGGTCGACTGGGGATCGAACTCACTCGCCAAACGGAACACGTTGCTGTTCAGTGCCCCGCACAAACCTTTGTCCGCAGCAATCAAGATGACGGCACGTTTGCGGACTGTACGTATAGCAAGGAGTGGATGAAAGAAATCGCGCATGCGCGTTGTCGCCTGGCGCTGGATACGGTACAACAGTTGCACGAAGGGGCGACCTGCGAGGGCGGCGTCCTGAGCCTTGCGCATCTTGGATGCTGCGACCATTTGCATCGCTTTGGTGATTTGGGCAGTACCGCCCACCGATTTGATACGCCGTCGTAGATCGCGCGGACTGTTCATTTCCAGGTCTCTTTGAACTGGTCGGCTGCAGCTCTCAAGTCGGCCGTTATCGTGTCACTGAGTGCGCCCTGCCTGTTGATCTGCTTGAGTAACTCGGGCCTTCGGATCGTAAAGAACTCCGTCAATGCTTCCTGGTACTGTTTGATCCGGTCGACGGCCACATCGTCCATATACCCGTTCTGGACCACCCAAAGGACAGCCACTTGGACCTCGACTGGAATCGGGCTGTATTGTGGCTGCTTGAAGATCTCGATGATGCGCTTGCCGCGACCGATCTGTGCCAAAGTCTTCGCATCCAGTTCGGAACCAAACTGCGCGAAGGCCGCCAGTTCCCGAAATTGCGCGAGATCTCCCTTGAGTTGACCAGCAACTTGCTTCATTGCTTTCATCTGTGCCGCGGAGCCAACTCTCGACACCGAGAGACCGACAGAAATCGCTGGGCGCACGCCCTGGTAGAACAGATCCGTTTCCAGATATATCTGTCCGTCTGTGATGGAGATGACATTGGTTGGAATGTAGGCCGAGACGTCGCCCGCCTGTGTCTCAATGATCGGCAGGGCCGTGAGGGAACCATTCCCGAACTTTTCCCCGACACGTGCTGCGCGCTCAAGCAACCGGCTGTGGAGGTAGAACACGTCACCGGGATATGCTTCACGACCCGAAGGGCGCTTCAGCACAAGGGATACCTGCCGGTAGGCAACAGCATGCTTGGATAAATCGTCAAACACGATCAAGGCGTCCATCCCGTTGTCCATAAACCACTCGCCCATGGCCGCCCCTGCAAATGGCGCCAGGTATTGGTTGGTGGCCGAATCGGATGCGGGGGACGCAACAATAATGGTGTAGGGCATCGCCCCGGCTTCTTCCAGAACTGGGATGATCCGCGCAACGCTGGATTGCTTTTGGCCGATCGCGACGTAGATGCAATAGAGCGGGCGATAATCTTTGTCGCCGGCGGCCTCAGCGGCTCGATTGAGACGGGCTTGACTGATGATCGTGTCGATACAGATGGCTGTCTTGCCTGTCGAGCGGTCGCCAATAATTAATTCGCGCTGGCCGCGGCCGATGGGAATCATGGCATCGATCGGCATGATTCCGGTTTGCACCGGCTGGCTAACCGGGCGCCGCCTTAGAATGCCGGGAGCCGTCTTCTCGACCGGATAGGCAACGTCACTCTTTATAGGTCCCTTGCCGTCCAATGGCTCCCCGAGAGTGTTGACCACACGGCCCAGCAGGCCCTTGCCCACAGGAACCTGCAACAGTTTTCCGGTGGTGCGGACTTCGTCACCTTCCTCAAGTTTTGTGTAATCGCCCAGAATGATCACGCCAACTTCGGTCTCGTCCAGATCCAAGGCGATCCCAGTAATACCGTGGCCGAGATCCAGCATCTCATTTAGCATCGCATCCGTAAGGCCTTCAACTTTGGCGACGCCGTCAGCGATCTCGCGGATGACGCCCACGTTCTGCCGTTGTGGCGCTGCCTTAGCTCCGGCAATCTGAGCTTCAATTTCCTGCAGTAGATCTGCCATATTTATTCACCCAAACTCGTTTACGGCATACTCTTCCGGGCCCTCCGATTAATGTCGCGATGATTCAAAAGTGCCTCTCCAAGGCGGCCAATCCGGCTCGCACGCTGCCGTCGTACACATCGCTGGCCACCTGGATCCGGATACCACCGATCAAAGCGGGATTAAGCCCGAAGACCGTGTTTATACCGGGGCCGTAAGCGTTCCTCAGCTCCATTTCAACGCCGGCACGCACGTCAAGGGGTAACGGGATAGCGCTGTCAACGTTGGCCGTATGCCGGGCAAAGTCGAGCTTTACGAACTTCTGAAATCGTTTCAGTAGCGGAAGGCAGCTTCGGCGCCTGGATTCGAGCATTGCTCGGATGACTTGGCGAACACGATTTTCATCCAGCATCCCGTTGACAAGACATAAGCGGTAAAGTTGTTTGGCCTGACGACGGGTCCGCGCTGTCGCTCTCATATCAGTTCGATTCTCAGCTACGCCGCAATTTGTTTTGTAGTTTCCTCTGCCAGTCGTCGTTGATCTTCCGCGGTCAGAATCTTGCCAGTGACGTTGGCCGTGGTCTGCACAACCAACCGTCCAACTTCACGCTTAAGTTCGGCGAGCATCCGTTCGTGATCCTGAGCGGCGGCTTCTCTTGCCTTGACGATGATCAGTTCAGCGGCAGCAATCGCCTTTTGAGTCTCGTGTGCCTGCACCTGGGAGGCTGCGGCGCGAGCTTCTTCAATCAAGTTGGTCGCTTGGACGTTGGCACGTATCATCATTTCCCGATTTCTAACCTCAGTCCGGGCCAATTCGGCGCTTATTTTTTCGGTATTGAGCAGTCCTTGTTTGATTTGCCGCTTCCGCTCCTCAAGCATGTTGAGGATGCGTTTATACGCAAACCGATGAAGGAGCGCACAGACAATCGAGAAGCTGATGATTTGGGCAACCAAATGAGACCAGTCCACACCGAAGGTCCTGGCAATTTCCTCGACCTTGCCCCCGGTTTCGATTGTCGCGAGTAAAACCAGAGCGTTCATGTCGGTCCTTTCGGCCGGTGGGAGCACCGGTTCGTTCGCAGCTGAGTGCTTAGAGATCCTCGCTCTACTTCACCAAGAACAGTGCATAAAACACGATGGCTTCAGCAAAGGCAATCGCGAGGATGGACTGGACCAGAATCTTTGTGGATGCGTCAGGATTGCGCCCTACCGCTTCCGAGGCTTTCATACCGATCAGGCCCACGCTAAGAGCGGCAGCGAGTGCCGCCAAACCAACATGCAGGTTCCCAGTCATAAGTGTTTCCCTTTTCTTTCTCGCCGGCGCGATCTCCGCGATGACACACGGTGAGGCCGGCGTGTTTCGTCACTCAATCGTGCGCAACCGCGGGTTCCTTTGCCTCGTGTTGGCAAATCAGCATTGTGAAGACAGCGGTTAATAACATGAAGACCAATGCCTGAACCAAGCCCACAAGCAGTTCGAGTAGGTAAAAAGGAATTGGCAGCAACCAGCCGAAACCCGGCACCATTTTGGCCATGGCTTCCAATAAATTCTCTCCGGCGAATACGTTGCCGTAGAGTCGAAAACTAAGCGACACCGGCCGGAACAATATGGAGATCACTTCCAAGCAGCCCGCAACAAAGAAAACGCAAATCATCAACAGCTTCAACAGGCCTGACGTTTCACCTTTTGGGGCGAATAGTTCTTTCAAAAAACCGGCTGGACCAACTTCCTGCAGGGCCCAGACAATCCAGCAGGCGAAGAACACCAGGGCCATCGCGAGCGTCATGTTGACATCAGCGTTGACCCCTCGAAACAGTGGGTGGTCAATTACAAAACCATGAGAAGTTCGATGCCCCCACCCGATGCTGCCGACCCCCGGAACGAGGCCCATCCAATTCGTGGCAAGAATGAAGATAAAAATGGTGGCAAAGAACCAGAATGTCCGTTTGACCAAATGCGGCCCGATGATTCCTTCCAAAAAGCCGTACAAACTCTCGACCAACCACTCAAAGAAGTTCTGAAGTCCTCCCGGAACAGGCTTCATGTTCCGCGTTGCGACGTGAGCGAGAACGATAAGGCCGAGAGCGACGATCCAGGTAACCACAATGGAGTTAGTGACCGAGAAGCTGGCGAAACGAGCAATTTCCTCCGCCTTTTGCGATAAGCCGTGTTGCTCCTTTGCGGGAGAGACAGCAGAGCCTGGTTCCGACGAAGTCTGAAATGCGATGTGCAATGTTCTCTCCGCCGCCGCAAGTTTGACGCCCACGATCATGAACGCAACAGCAAGAGCCAGCGGTACTAATTTCACCTTGGATGGCAGCAGAGTAGACATATATGTTGAGAATCAAATCGGCAGAGGCACCGTGATCAACAGCCTTCTACACCGATGTGAGGCGCTGGCCGCGCGGGGCATGGTTTTCACCAAGCGCCCGGCACTGGTCTTGATCAGCGGAACGAATCGAAGGGCGGACATCTATTTTTCCTTCCCACAGCTTCGTCGCTTGAATAAGGGATCAGCCGCGGATGAACGCGAGTTGTTCACCAAGATGACTCATGTTCCATGAATTTGGGCGACCGTTCTACTAGGAATATCCCTAGGTATCATCATGGCCCGCTCCTATTTGTGAGGTGGCCAGCCAGTGCCAGATTCGTTGGCAGGAAGCAGAACGATTCGCTAACCATGACCTTCGCGAGAAAACGGAGCGTCGCTTCTCCGCTATTAGGGATTTTCCTAGTAGTGCGGGAGACGGACTGAACGATAGCGTTGTGCCCAGAACCGTGGAGAGTGACAGGTGTTCGATTCAGACGATGTTGTATTTGTCTGGGCCGTTGGGAAGGCGATGCTGATCGTGATTGTCTCCGCGGCTGCCCTGGTTTATCTCGCTTGGGCAGTGACCTGGAAGAGGGAGATCGGGGCACATGCCATCGCATCCAAAACAAATGGAGAATCAGAAGGAACAGGCCAGATTGTTCCGGCTACTACGGCGGACCGAAACAAAACGGGTGAGCCGGAGCGGTCCGCCGCCGCTTAGCGCTTGTCGAGAGCAATCTGAAACAGCTGTCGGAGAGGATTGCGACGAACTCGTTCCCATCGGTTAGCCGGTCGTGATCCTGAACATCCCGAGGGTATGCCAGACTCGAGTCGCTACTGCTCTGTGACTCTGCAAGTTCCTGACCGAAAGGCGTTCCGCGATGCCTCAGAGAGGCGACTTCAATTGACGAAAGCACTATTCACGGTGTTCGGCATGTTCTGCGTCCTTGTGGCAACCGAAGCGGTCGTGCGCGCGCAAGAGGGTACTGCTTGGAAAGCGGTTCAGGTTCACCTGATTTTCACAGACGAGGCCTTACGTCTTGACAAAGATCTTCCGCCTCTTCAACGCGAAGATGTGAAGGTCAAGCAAGGCAAGAATTCTTTGAGGGTCACGCAGCTCATATCAGCTCAGGGCGAAAATGCCGCCCTTCAATTGATGATTTTGATCGACGATACGCTCAACCCTTCGGTCGGAAATAGCCTCAATGAAGTAAAGGAGTTCATCAACGCTCAACCACCGTCCGCGGCCATCGGCGTCGGCTACATGTCGAACGCCGGAGTTAACGTTGTTCAAGCTTTCACAGCTAATCACGATCTGGCGGTCAAGGCAGTGCGTCTGCCACGCGGCGCCATTTCAACGATGGACAGCCCATACCTTTCTCTAATCAGCCTTGTGAAAGCATGGCCCCAACAGAGTGTCCGGCGCGAGATCCTGATGATTTCCGACGGAGTTGATCGCCTCCACGGCGAGAGACCCGATCCATCCCGCCTGGGACCCGACTATAGTTCGCTCGGTCACAGACCCAGCTACAATTCGATTCATCAACGCTCGAACACCAGCTCTGTTTATCACAGCATGCCAGCGGTTAGCCTCGATGTAACGTCCGCTAGCGAAACGAGCCAGCGCTATAACGTGATTGTCTATTCTCTTTACGCGGCTGGAGTAGGCCGAGCTGGCCGAAGCGGATGGGACCTGGAGCTTGGTCTGGCTGGACTCACTTCGATCGCGGATGAAACCGGCGGAGAGTGCTTCTCCCTTGGCACATCCCAGCTCGTCAGTTTCAAGCCCTACCTGGAAAGTTTGCAGAAGACGCTTTCCAATCAATACTACGTTGTCTTCCAGGCTTTGCCGCGATCCAAGGCGGGGTTTCAACCCATCAAGGTCCAGACCGAATTGCCGAACTCCGAGCTTCTGGCGCCGGATAACGTCTGGGTGCCTGCTTCTTCCAGGTGAAGCAGTCGGGTAGGCCGGAGCCTGCCTAACGATCAGTAGAAAGAGGACGGCCGATCAGTAGGCTAACGAGATCAATGGCGATTGAAGGGGATCTAGAATCTACTCAGATTTCGCACACCGCAACCAGGAGGTCGACGCGCGCCCTCGAACCGCTCGAGACCATTTCAGAAATATGGTTCGGCCTATTGATGGTCCTCTCCTTCACTTGCTCGCTTAGTGTCAACCAGGCAGGCCGGGAAGAAGTTCGCACGTTGCTTATTGGAGCGCTCGGATGCAATCTGGCTTGGGGCATCATTGATGGCGTCATGCACCTCGTTCGTCGTTTTGTCGAGAGAGGCACCGCGATTGCGAAGATCCGCGCGGTGCGCTATGCGCCCAATTCTGACGCGGCCCGCAGGGTCATTTCCGATTCGCTGCCGCCCCTGCTGGCATCCGTTTTGTCTTCTGTGGATTTGGAGGTAATGCGCCAGAAATTGAATCAACTTCCGGACCCTCCGAGGCTTCCGACGGTGACAAAGAAAGATTGGCTGGGTGCTGCGGCCGTATTCCTGGCCGTATTTCTAACCACGTTCCCGGTGGCGATTCCATTTCTCTTCGTTACCAAGGTCAGGCTGGCAATGCGCCTCTCGAATAGCATTGCAGTGGTGATGTTGTTTCTGGCTGGCTATGCATTCGGAGTCTATGCCGATTATCGCCCGTGGAGGATGGGAATCTGGATGGCGATTATCGGTGGGGCACTCGTTGGGATCGCCGTGGTGCTCGGAGGATGACGCCCCATCCCCACACCACGATGTTTGCGGTGATCGTGGTACTCGCCACCCACGTCGCGGCCCAGGCGACAGGTGGCGTGTCCGCCGAATCGGAGGCCTCCGCAGCAAAACAGTGGTCGTTCTCGCTTCTCACGTCTGGCTATCTCGTGCCAAATGACCAGTCGTACGCGAGTCCGGTGTTCACTGCGGATCGCCAATGGCTTCATCTTGAGGCGCGTTACAACTATGAGTATCAAAAGACGGGGTCCTTATGGGCTGGCTACAACTTCACCGTTGGGGACAAGGTTGTACTAGACGTCACGCCAATGTTCGGCGTCGTGTTTGGGAATACAAGAGGAATTGCGCCAGGTTGTAATATCTCGGTGACGCGCAAGCGCCTGCAATTATCGGCTCAGGCAGAATACGTATTTAACCTGGATGATCGGAGCGCTAATTTCTTCTACACGTGGGATGAATTGATATACTCCCCCACTGACTGGTTCCACGCTGGTCTCGTAGCGCAACGGACAAGGGCGTATCATACCGACCTCGACGTGCAGCGCGGGTTTTCCGTTGGAGTCGCCCGCAAGAGAATGGATTTCACAACGTATATATTCAATGCGGGGTGGACTACCCCTACCGTGGCTCTCGCCCTTAGCCTGAGTTTTTGATTGGCTCACATCGATCCCGAACTCTACTGGCTACAGCGCTTGATGATCACCGCGGTCAAGTCATCTTGTTGCTCGGACCCATCAGAAAACGTCTTAACGGTATCGTAGAGTTTCGCGATGATCTCTGCCGGAGGTAAGTCTCGGCAGGCGCGAATTGCCTCTTCTGTTCGTGCAACACCGAATTGTTCGCCTTGACCGTTTTCCCATTCGAAGAATCCGTCCGTTGCCAGCAACACCATGTCGCCCGGGCGCAAGGGAAGTCGTGAAGGAGGATCGGTGCAGAAACCAGGGAGAATCCCAAATGGAAGGGCATGCGTACTGACCTGTGTGAATCGATCATCGGGGCGAGAATACACCAGGATTGGGCCATGGCCTGCAGAGAGGATTTCGATATCTGGGCACCCAGTACAGCAGACACCGGCAACGAAGGTTACGAAGCGGCCGGGCGTGAGATCGGATGCAAGTGACTCATGAATGTGCTCGAAAGCAGCCGCAAGATCTTCCGTTCTTCTGAAGGTGCTTCGCACATACGCGTGGCACAGCGCTGCGAGTAGGGCCGGTCCCATACCGTGACCGGTGACATCCGCCAGGCTGACGACGAGTTTTCCTTGGGACAGGGGCTGCCAATCGAAGAAGTCACCGCCGGTATCATCGGCAGACCGATTCCACCCGGCAATCTCAAATCCGTCGATCTGAGGTTGCTGTTGAGGAAGGAGCGACTGCTGGATGGAACGCGCCACTTGCAGATCGTGTTCAAGAATTTCGAGCCTCCGCTTCGTATCTGCCTCCTGAAGAGCGGACTGAACATGCCGGCGAATTTGCGACGCGACGGCGCCGGCCACGACCCCACCTAGCAGGAGCGTAATTGCGTTCAGGATGACCGTAGTCTGAGGAACGGCTCCGGCGGCAGCGAGTCGTAGCCGCCAGCCGAGGTACCAGGCAGCAAAAAGATAAGCAACGCTGGCAACGATGCCCGACAAGACGGCGATCCAAGGATTCAACCGCAAGGTTGAGAGAATGATAAAGATGAAGAAGACGAGCACCGCTGGACTGACGAGCGGTCGATACGTTGCCTCCACTTGTTGGCTGGTCAGAAAGGCCATAGCCAACGCTGGTACTGACGTTTCCAGAACAGTGCTGAGGATCCAAAACCCCGTGGCGGGACTGGCCCCAGATTTCAGAGCAAGGTCTACTTTGCGGAACATCCAAAGCTCGTAGCCAGTAACGATGGATGCCAGGATGTAGCTCCACGCTAAAGAGGTTCTCTCGCCTGATGTGTGGACCGTAAATATGCGGACGGTCGTAACAATAATGAAAGTGGCAAGAAACACTAGAACAGCAAAAATACGAAGGTGCTCGCTCTTCAGTTCCGCATTGTGAAATGCGACGGATTTGAATTGTTCGTGGCCCATATCCTAAGCCTCGCAGCCGGCCCTAGCGTGAGCGAGTGAAGCCGACAACTCCGGATTTCTCATTCGAAGAGCCGCCGACCGGTCGTAGGCAGCTTCATCAGGACCGTAGGAATCGCAAGTCCCGTTCCGGGCGCGAGAGTCACGAATGTGAAAGCAGCTGGTTCGGTCATTGATTACGCTCTTTTAAAAGACTATCTTCGCGAGAAAAAAGCCGATCGCCACGGATGAAACTGTGGCCACCATGCCCGGAAGCATGAAGCTATGGTTCAGAACATACTTTCCGATACTCGTTGTGCCAGTTTGATCGAAGGAAATGGCGGCCAGCATCGTCGCATAGGTGGGCAAGAAGAAATATCCGTTGACGGCCGGGAACATGGCTATCAAGGTGGGCGCGCCCAACCCCAGTCCTAAAGCGACCGGCATCAGCGTTACTACGGTTGCCGCCTGGCTTGCTAGCAAGATGGACAACGAGAACAGGCCCAGGGCGAAGACCCACGGATGTTGTTGGACTGCACCCGAGATGCTGCCAACAATCAATTGCTTGTTGCCTTCAAAGAACGATGATCCCAGCCAGCCGAGGCCGGCGATCGAAATGAGAGCGACCATGCCCGCGCTCATGATGCTGGTCTTGATGGTTTCCGCGGCGGACGCGTGAAACAGCAACATGTTGATGCCAGCCGCTGCAAACATCAGGATCATGATTGCCGGCGCCATGTCCAACTGCTCGATGCTTTCGTGTCCACCACTTGTTGCCGCATACATGGGCCGAAGCGCGGGGAACAGGCCCAGAACGACAACGAGGATTGCGGCGACAAGGAATGCGATTACAGAGCCACGGGCACGAGTGAGTTGCGGCCCGGATAAACTTACCGGCGAAGCATTCGAGTTGAACACTCCTTGTGCTAGGCGTTCTTGATAAACAGGGTCTCTCTCTAGCTCCACTCCCTTTCGCCAGACAGCAATTGCGCCAATCAAGGTGCCCAGTAACGTTGAAGGCACACAGACCAACAGAATCTGCTGCAGGCGCACACCGTGCGGTGTGAGAAGCGCCAACAAGGCCACGGTCGCAGCCGAGATAGGAGAGGCTGTGATCGCCTGTTGAGATGCGATGGTGGAAATCGACAGGGGACGTTCGGGCCTGACCCCTGCCTTACGCGAAACTTCCGCGATCACAGGTAGCAGCGCATAAACGATATGAACCGTGCCGGCCGCGAACGTGACAAGGTAGGTGACGAGGGGAGCGACGAACGTGATACCGCCCGGCCAGACACGAAGTGAGCGGTCCGCCAGAGCAGCCAGATAGTTCAAGCCTCCGGCAGCTTGCATGGTTGCGGCAGCGGTCACCACAGCAATGATCATCCCGAGTACGGTGCGTGGAGGCATGCCGGGAGGAAGACCAAAAACGAAGACCAAGGCGACCAGACCAAGCCCCGCGACAGTCCCCAGCCCAATCCCTCCGAGGCGTGCTCCCACAAGGATGCACGCCAAGAGGACGCATAGTTCAATCCACACCATAATCTTCCAGTTTCGATCGGCGTCAATCCAAAAGGCATTCTTGCGAAGGCGAGATCAGTACGTTTGGAAGAGCTTTTGAATTTCCGCTGTCGTCCGTGGTCTGAGCAGCGCCAGCATCAATAGAATTCTCGACTTTTGCGGATTGAGCTCGTCGGAGGCGATAAAGCCGAGCTCGTCGTCGTTCACCTCCACATTGCGCCCAACGGTACCGGTTACGACGCGGCTGCTCCTGACGATTACTGTCCCCTGCTTCGCGACCGCTGCCGCGGCATCAAGCGAGGCTTTGTTTACGTTTCCGTTGCCTACCCCTGCCAAGACAATCCCTTTCGCGCCATGTTGCGCCGAGGCCTCGATCAAGTCGGGCGACATATCGGCGCAGGCAAAGATAATGTCAACGCGAGGCAATGTGGTCACATTCGCGATGTCGAACTCACTCCCCAGGGTGTGCTTCCATTGCGGGTTGTTATAAAAATCGTTCTTGCCGTAGGTAGATATACCCACCACTCCGCGCAACGGGGACATGAAAGTCTGGACAGCGGTCGTGCTCGTCTTGGTGAGAGAGTGCGCCCCGTGGATCCAGTCGTTCATCACGATCAACACGCCTCGCCCTTTTGCATTCGGGTCACCCGCTACACCTACGGCATTGTAAAGATTCAGTGGACCATCCGCGCTAACGGCTGTCGATGGTCGCATGGAACCTACCATCACCACCGGCTTGTCGCTTTTCACGACCAGGTTCAGAAAAAAGGCAGTCTCTTCCATGGTGTCGGTTCCGTGGGTGACCACGATGCCGTCCACCTGCGGAGTAGCGAGTAGCTGGTTGATGCGTTTTGCGAGAGCCAGCATGATCTCGAACGACATGTCTTGCGAACCAACATTGGAGATCTGTTCCCCTTTGATATTGGCGAGGTCCGCGATGCCCGGGACCGCGGTCACCATGGCGTCGATGGTTACCGCACCCGATGTGTAACCGGCCTGAGTCCCTGTAGCCGCGACGCCTGCGATGGTGCCCCCGGTGGCCAGAATAACGATGTTAGGTTTCTTTCCCTCCGCTAGGGCGAAACTACAAATGCACGTAAGAAGTACGAGCAAGGCTGACAGCGATCTTCGATTCAGTTTCATGAGGCGCGCCCCATCTCTAAGCAGGGTTCAGTCTTTCTTGACGTATTGGCTCTTATCCAGGCCGGTCAGCTTCACCGGATCGAGCAACTCGTTGATCTGCTGCTCCGTAAGAAGCTTCTGTTCGCGAATGAGTTCGAGTATCCCTTTGTTGGTTTGGTAGGCTTCCGCCGCCAGTTCCGTCGCCTTTTCGTAGCCCAGAATTGGATTGAGCGCAGTCACTATTCCAACCGTAGTTTCCATATAGTGTTGAAGTATCTTCTCGTTTACCGTGATGCCGTCCACACATTTCAAGCGGAATGCGATAGACCCGCGGAACAGCAGACTCTGAGATTCGATGATTGCCAACCCTTCGATGGGCTCATAAGCGTTCAGCTGCAATTGTCCATGCGTGCCCGCCAGACTGACGGTGTAATCGTTACCGATCACGCGGAATGCGATGAGGTTGACCAGTTCAGGAATCACAGGATTCACTTTCCCGGGCATGATCGAAGAGCCCGGCTGCAGCGCGGGCAGATTGATCTCAAAGAGTCCCGCTCGCGGGCCAGAGGTGAGAAGGATCAGATCATTCGCAATTTTTGACAGCTTGATGGCGAGGCTGCGGAGCGCGGACGAATACACGATGAAGCCCTGTTGGTCCCACGTTGCCGCGAGCATGTCTGAGGCGGGGACAATGGGCTTGCCGGTCAACTTAGCCAAGTGTGCAGCGCACTTCTGTGGATAGCCTTTGGGGACGTTGATCCCAGTGCCGATGGCGGTTGCCCCCATGTTGACTGCATAGAGGGATCCTTCTGCCTGCTTGAGTAATTGGATTTCGCTTTCGAGGGAAGCCGCGAAGGCGTGAAACTCTTGACCAACGGTCATTGGTACTGCGTCCTGCATTTCGGTGCGGCCCATTTTGACGATCTCGAGATATGCATCTCCTTTGATCCGAAAAGATGCAGCAAGTTTCTCCAATTCAGCTACCAGCTTGTCATTGCGTAGGAGGAGAGCCACCTTGATGGCAGTTGGATACGAATCGTTGGTGGACTGCGACATGTTCAGATCGTCGTGCGGATCAATGAACTGGTACTCACCCTTCTTGTGTCCTGTAAGCTCGAGTGCGATGTTGGCCAGGACCTCATTGGCGTTCATGTTGGTCGACGTGCCCGCGCCGCCCTGGTACCAATCCACAAGAAACTGGTCGTGATACTGTCCGTTCAAAACCGCCTGAGAAGCTTTCTCAATGGCGGCCAACTTTTCAGGTTTCATCGCGCCTACGTCTGTATTGGCCCTCGCAGCGGCCAACTTCACAATCGCCCAAGCTTCAATAAATCCTGGGTAATGATTGATGTCGACTCCGGAAATCTGGAAGTTCTCAAGTGCTCTCGCCGTTTGGACGCCGTAATAGGCGTTAGCGGGAATCTCTTTCGGCCCGAGAAGATCCTTTTCGACTCTTACCTGATCCTGAGCAGCTAAGCATGAAGGGAGAAGCACGCAGGCGAAACTTATAGAGATTAAGACTCTTGTCTTCATGGCGCCTTCAGCAACGGTTCCCAAAAAACGAACCGGAGTTCAACGACTCAGCTCGTGACACGTATGCAATAACTCCAATGTAGTAGGCGCTCTTTTGGTTTCACAACTGGGAGAATCCCTAGCAGGCTGCGGAAAAACTCCCATGAGCGCCTTGAATGCCCCTCAGGCGCTGAAGCGCGGCACATGTTGAAACGACTTATCGGCACGAGTGGAACTCGTGCCCTTCCCAAATCCTCTCCAAATTGAGTTTTTCCGCAGCCTGCCAGGAGTGTCAGGAGGTCCATCTTGCGGTGAAGCGTCTGCTTGCAAACGATGGGGATCAATCCAGTCAGTTAGGGGTTTCCCTAGTTGCAGAATCGAGGGCTCAGACCTACGTTTCTTCTCAGAAACGAGTTGTGCGAATGATTTCAAGATAGTGCGGGCAAGGCAATCGAGTCGCGCCTAATCCGACAGCGTTTCGACCGTTGCGGAACGAGTCGTCTGTCGGAAGGGAAGAGTCCAGGATGACACAGTCCATCTCAGCGAACTCCACGCCGCTCCGGATGGATAGAGAGGTCTCATGATTTCGAAAGCAATTAACGTCAGCCTCCGATCGTTAGTGGCAATCCTATGTACCGTGCTTCTTCTACCGGGCGATACCTTGGCAAATGTCTGGCCGCAATCACAGGCCTCCACGACCGCGCCACAAGACCAGGCCGCCAAGATCCCAGCAGACCAACTGGATTCTCTGGTCGCACCCATAGCGCTCTATCCCGACCCGCTGTTGGCCCAGGCTCTCGCTGCCTCCACGTATCCTCTCGAGATCATCCAACTTCAGCAGTGGCTGGGGAAGAATAAGAATCTGAAAGACAAGGCGCTCGCGGATGCCGTGGCGAAGGAATCCTGGGATCCGAGCATCCAGGCGCTTGCCGCTCTTCCTGATGTTGTCAAGCGCTTGGCAGACGACATTCAGTGGACTACTGATTTAGGCAATGCATTCTTGGCGCAGCAAAGCGATTGCATGGATGCGGTGCAGAGGATGCGCAAGAAAGCGCAAGACAAGGGTAATTTGAAATCGACCGAGCAACAGAAAGTGGAAACCCAAGTCGTCGAAAACAAGAGTGTGATCATCGTCGAACAAGCCGATCCGCAGGTCGTGTATGTGCGTTC
>Ga0335083_10006168_pt1 | contig 15062 bp, 12 predicted proteins | sample Lox_Sample_42_FD_206716 | JGI IMG/M metagenome (GOLD analysis project Ga0335083, IMG submission 206716) | Soil microbial communities from Loxahatchee National Wildlife Refuge, Florida, United States - Lox_Sample_4.2 | ecosystem: Environmental > Terrestrial > Soil > Wetlands | place: USA... | reverse complement strand
AAGAAGGGCCAGCCGCGCTTCAAGCCGCCGTTCCCGGCCAACTTCGGCGCCTTCGGCCGCCCGACCACGGTCAACAACACCGAGACCTTCGCCTCGGCGCCCAGCATCATCCTCAACGGCGGCAAGTGGTTCGCCGACCTCGGCAAGCCCAACAACGGCGGCACCAAGATCTTCTCGGTGTCCGGCCACGTGGCCAAGCCCGGCAACTTCGAGGTGCCCATGGGCATCCCGTTCCAGGAGCTGCTGGCGCTGGCCGGCGGCGTGTGGAAGGGCCGTAAGCTCAAGGCCGTGATCCCGGGCGGCTCGTCCGCGCCGGTGCTGACCGCGGAAGCCATGCTGGGCTGCACCATGGACTTCGACTCGCTCAAGAACGCGGGCTCCATGCTCGGCTCCGGCGCTGTGGTGGTGATGGACGAGACCACCTGCATGGTGAAGATGCTGGAGCGTATCGCGCGCTTCTACTACTCCGAGTCCTGCGGCCAGTGCACGCCCTGTCGCGAGGGCACCGGCTGGATGAACCGGCTGCTGCTGCGGATGCTCGCCGGCCACGGGCGCCGCGAGGAGCTCGCGCTGCTGCTGGACGTGGCCAACCGCATCGAGGGACACACCATCTGCGCCTTCGGCGATGCTGCGGCCTGGCCGGTGCAGAGCTTCCTCAAGCACTACCGGCACGAGTTCGAGTACATGATCGACCACGGCGGTCGCAGCATCGTCAGCGACGGCCGCGGAGCGCAGGCGGCCTAGCGGCCGCCGCAACCACGGACACTTTCATGGCGGATGACCTGGTCAACATCGAGATCGACGGCGTCGCGGTCAAGGCGAAGAAGGGCGAGATGCTCATCCGCGTCACGGATGCGCACGGCGCCTACGTGCCGCGCTTCTGCTACCACGAGAAGCTCGCGGTGGCGGCCAACTGCCGCATGTGCCTGGTGGAGATCGAGAAGGCCCCCAAGCCCGCGCCAGCCTGCGCCACCCCGGTCATGGAGGGCATGAAGGTCTTCACCAAGTCGGCCCGGGCGATCGGCGCGCAGCGCGCCACCATGGAGTTCCTGCTCATCAATCATCCGCTCGACTGCCCGATCTGCGACCAGGGCGGGGAGTGCGAGCTGCAGGACCTCGCGGTCGGCTTCGGGCGCGATGCCTCGCGCTACGACGAGGGCAAGCGCTCGGTGCTGGACGAGAACCTCGGCCCGCTGATCGCGACCGACATGACGCGCTGCATCCAGTGCACGCGCTGCATCCGCTTCACCGACGAGATCGCCGGCATCCAGGAGCTCGGCATGATCGGCCGCGGCGAGCACGTCGCGGTGCGCACCTACATCGAGAGCACCGTCAACCACGAGCTCTCGGGCAACGTCATCGACCTGTGCCCGGTGGGCGCGCTGGTCTCCAAGCCGTACCGCTTCAGCGCGCGCGCCTGGGAGATGGCCTCGATCCCGCTCGTCTCGCCGCACGATTGCGTCGGCTCGAATCTCTTCGCCCACGTGCTGCGCGGACAGCTCAAGCGCGTGGTGCCGCGCGAGAACGAGGCCATCAACGAGATCTGGATCTCCGACCGCGACCGCTTCAGCTACGAGGGCGTCTACAGCCCCGACCGCCTGCACAAGCCGCTGGTACGCCGTGGTGCCGAGTGGGTCGAGAGTGACTGGGAGAGCGCGCTCACCCAGGTGGCCGAGGGCCTGCGCACGCGCGCGCCCGAGCTCGGCTTGCTCGTGAGCCCGACGGCAACACTCGAGGAGCTGTACCTCGCCCAGAAACTCGCCCGCGGCCTCAACAGCAACCACATCGACCACCGCCTGCGCCAGCGCGACTTCCGCGATGCCGCCGCGGACCCCGTGATGCCGGGGCTCGGCATGCCCGTGGCCCAGGTCGACGCGCTCGATGCGCTGCTGGTGATCGGCGGCAACCTGCGCCGCGAGGCGCCGCTCATCGCCCACCGGGTTCGCAAGGCCGCGTGCCGTGGGGCGCGGGTGAGCTTCCTGAACCCGGCGCGTTTCCCCTATCTCTTCCCCGTGCACGCCTACCGCGTCGCCGCCCCGCAGGAGTGGGTGGGCGAGCTGGCCGCGATCCTCGCCGCCGCCGCCCAGATCACCGGCAAGGCGGTGCCCGCGCACCTCGCGGCCGCGGTCAGCGCGGCGCAGGTGAGCGCTGAGCATCGCACGATCGCGCAGTCCCTCACCGAGGGCGGGCAGCGCTCCGTGTGGCTCGGCGCGCTCGCCGGGCGGCACGCCCGCTTCATCGACGTGCGCGCGCTCGCCGCGGCACTGGCGGCCATCACCGGCGCGCACCTCGGGCGCATCGCCGAGGGTGGCAACGGAGTCGGTGCCTATCTCGCCGGCGTGCTGCCGCATCGCGAGGCGGGGGGCCGCGCGGTCGCGAGGCCCGGCCTGAACGCGCGCGAGATGCTGCGCCGGCCGCTGCGCGCCTATGTGCTCGTCGGCGGCATCGAGCCCGGGATCGATGCGCTCGACCCCGAATCACTGCGCACGCTGGCGCGCGCGGAGCTGGTCGTGGCGCTGACGCCCTATGCCAGCGAGGAGATGCGCGCGGTGGCGCACGTCATGCTGCCGATCGGCACCTTCGCCGAGACCTCCGGCACCTTCGTCAACTGCGAGGGCAGCTGGCAGAGCCAGACCGGCGCGGCCACGCCCGTGGGCGAGGCGCGCCCGGGCTGGAAGGTACTGCGGGTGCTGGGCAACCTCCTGAACGTTCCCGGCTTCGATTACCTCTCATCCGAGCAGGTGCGCGATGAAGTGCGCGCGCGCTGCGCGGACCTCAAGCCCGCGCCCTACCAGGGCACACACGCGGTCGGCGCGGCCCCCGCCGGGGCGGATGAGGCGGGACTTACGGACGTGCCGATGTACCAGGTGGATGCCGTCGTGCGGCGCGCACCCTCGCTGCAGCGCACCCGCGAGGGTCGCATGCCGGTCGTGACCTACTAGGGGCGCGCGGTGCTCGAGAGACTCGACACTCTGTGGACTTCGCTGCCGGACTACGGGCGCTCCACCGCGTGGACCCTCGTGGTCACCGTGGGGCTCATCCTGTGCGTCGCGCTGCTCACCCTGTGGGAGCGCAAGGTGATCGGCTGGATGCAGCTGCGCCGCGGCCCCAACCGCGTGCGCCTGCTCGGCCTGCTGCCCGGTCTCGGGCAGCCGTTCGCGGACGTGATCAAGCTCCTCATCAAGGAGGTGGTGATCCCGGCGCGTGCCAACAAGATCCTGTTCCGCCTCGCGCCGGTGATCGCGCTCATCCCGGCGTTCGCCGCCTGGGCGGTGATCCCGCTGTCCCCGGAGGTGGTGATCTCCAAGGCCGACGCGGGACTCCTTTATCTCCTGTCGCTCACCTCGATGGGGGTGTACGGGGTGATCATCGCCGGCTGGGCCGCGAACTCGAAGTACGCCTTCCTCGGCGCCATGCGCTCGGCGGCGCAGATGGTCGCCTACGAGATCGCGATGGGCTTCGCCCTGGTCGGGGTGCTGATGGCCACCGGCAGCATGAACCTCGGCAAGATCGTGCAGACCCAGGCCGGCGGGATGCTGTCGTGGAACTGGTTCTGGCTGTTCCCGCTGCTCATGGTCTACTTCATCTCCGGGATCGCCGAGACCAACCGCGCGCCCTTCGACGTCGCCGAGGGCGAGTCGGAGATCGTGGCCGGCTTTCACGTCGAGTACTCGGGCATCGCCTTCGCGCTGTTCTTCCTCGCCGAGTACGCCAACATGATCCTGATCTCGGCGCTGACGGCGGTGTTCTTCTTCGGCGGCTGGCAGGGCCCGTTCGAGGGCTGGCCGCTGCTCGGGGCCACCTTCCTCGGGCAGCCGAGCTTCCTGTGGCTCGCCCTCAAGGTCTTCTGCCTGCTGTTCCTGTTCCTGTGGTTCCGCGCCACCTTCCCGCGTTACCGCTACGACCAGATCATGCGGCTCGGCTGGAAGGCGCTGATCCCGGTGACCCTGGTGTGGATCGGCGTGGAGATGGTGATGCTCGTGTACCGCGTCGGCCCCTGGTCGCGCCCCTGGTTCCACTGAAGGCGGCACCGATGGCCCTTAATCCGCTGAAAACCTTCCTGCTGCCCGAGCTGCTCAAGGGCATGACGGTGACCTGGCGTACCTTCTGGGAGAACAAGTACACCATCAACTACCCGGAGGAGAAGACGCCGCAGTCGCCGCGCTTCCGCGGCCTGCACGCGCTGCGCCGCTACGCCAATGGCCAGGAGCGCTGCATCGCCTGCAAGCTGTGCGAGGCCGTGTGCCCGGCGGTGTGCATCACCATCGACTCGGACGTCGCCCCCGACGGCACGCGCCGCACCACCCGCTACGATATCGACCTGTTCAAGTGCATCTACTGCGGCTTCTGCGAGGAGGCCTGCCCGGTGGATGCCATCGTGCTCACGCGCATCCACGAGTACCACATGGAGCGGCGCGGCGAGAACATCATGAGCAAGGACAAGCTGCTCGCCGTGGGCGAGCGCTATGAAGCCATGATCGCCACCGACAAGGCCGCGGACGCCCCGTACCGATGAGCACCACCCCGAAAGCGGCGGACGGCGCGCCATGCTAGTGCAGGCACTGTTCTACCTGTTCGGCACCATCCTGGTGCTCTCGGCGCTCGGGGTGATCAGCGCGCGCAACCCGGTGTACTCAGCGCTGGCACTGGTCATGTGCTTCGTCACCTCGGCGGCCATCTGGCTCCTGATCGAGGCGGAGTTCCTCGCCGTGGTGCTGGTGCTGGTGTACGTCGGCGCGGTCATGGTGCTGTTCCTGTTCGTCGTCATGATGCTCGACATCAACCTCGCGGAGCTGCGCCAGGGGTTCACGCGCTTCGCCTGGCTCGGCTGGCTCACCGCGCTCGCCGTGATCGTCGAGATCGCCGGCGTGGTGTGGGCCAAGGGCGGGCTCGGAGTGGATGCGAGCCACGGGGCGACCCCGACCGCGGCCGACTACAGCAATACGCTCGCGCTCGGGGAGGTGCTGTACACCGAGTACGCCTACCCCCTCGAGCTCGCCGCCATGCTGCTCCTGGTGGCGATCGTGGCCGCCATCGCCCTCACCATGCGCCGCCGCGCCGGCCTGAAGCGGCAGGACGTCGACGCCCAGGTGGCAGTGCGCGCCGCCGACCGCCTGCGGATCGTCAAGATGGACCCGGAGCAGGGCCCATGATCAGCCTCGCGCAGCTCCTGACGCTGTCCGCCATAGTCTTCTCGGTCGCCGTGGCCGGGATCTTCCTCAACCGCAAGAACGTCATCCTGCTCCTCATGTGCGTCGAGCTGCTGCTGCTGGCGGCGAACTTCAACTTCATCGCCTTCTCGCGCTACCTCGGGGATCTCAACGGCCAGGTGTTCGTGTTCTTCATCCTCACCGTGGCCGCGGCCGAGTCCGCGATCGGGCTCGCGATCCTCGTGGTGCTGTTCCGCGAGCGGCGCAGCATCAACGTCGAAGACCTCAACACGCTCAAGGGCTGAAGCCTCGCATCCATGAACCCGCACGTGCTGCTCGCCATCCCGCTGCTGCCCCTGCTGGCCGCGATCGTCGCCGGGCTCTTCGGGCGCTACATCGGCCGGGTCGGCGCGCACCTCATCACCATCGCCGGCGTCGCCGTGAGCTGCGCGCTCTCGGTCGGCGTGCTGCGCGACAGCCTCGCGGGCCGCGTGCCGACCTACGACGGCGCGGTGTACACCTGGCTGGTGAGCGACGGCATGAGCATGCAGGTCGGCTTCCTGGTGGATCGCCTCACCGCGATGATGATGGCAGTGGTGACTTTCGTGTCGCTGTGCGTGCACGTCTACACCATCGGCTACATGCGCGATGACCCGGGCTACACGCGCTTTTTCAGCTACATCTCGCTGTTCACCTTCTCCATGCTGATGCTGGTGATGGCGAACAACTTCATGCAGCTGTTCTTCGGCTGGGAAGCGGTCGGCGTCGTCTCCTACCTGCTGATCGGCTTCTGGTACACGCGCCCGAGCGCGATCTTCGCCAACCTCAAGGCCTTCATCGTCAACCGCATCGGCGACTTCGGCTTCGTGCTCGGCATCGCCGGCGTGGCCTACTTCACGCACTCGATGCGCTACGCGGATGCCTTCGCGGCCGCCCCGCAGATCGCGCAGTCCTTCATCCCGCTGAGCAGCGCCTACGCCGCCCCCGCGCTGACGCTCATCTGCATCTGCCTGTTCATCGGTGCCATGGGCAAGTCCGCGCAGGTGCCGCTGCACGTGTGGCTGCCTGACTCGATGGAGGGCCCGACGCCGATCTCCGCGCTGATCCACGCCGCCACCATGGTGACCGCCGGCATCTTCATGGTGGCGCGCATGTCGCCGCTGTTCGAGTACTCGGAAGGGGCGCTATCGTTCGTGCTGGTGATCGGCGCCACTACCGCGTTCTTCATGGGCCTGCTCGGGGTGGTCAACAACGACATCAAGCGCGTGATCGCCTACTCGACGCTCTCGCAGCTCGGCTACATGACGGTGGCCCTCGGGGTCTCCGCCTACTCCGCCGGCATGTTCCACCTGATGACCCACGCCTTCTTCAAGGCGCTGCTGTTTCTCGCCGCCGGCTCGGTGATCATCGGCATGCACCACGAGCAGGACATGCGCAAGATGGGCGGGCTCGCGAAATACATGCCGATCACCGCCGTCACCTGCTGGATCGGGGCGCTGGCGCTCATCGGCACGCCGTTCTTCTCCGGCTTCTATTCCAAGGACGCCATCATCGAGGCGGTGGGCGAGTCGCACCGCTGGGGTGCCGGCTACGCCTACTGGTGCGTGCTGCTCGGGGTGTTCGTCACCGCGCTCTACACCTTCCGCATGCTGTTTCTCACCTTCCACGGCCCGGAGCGCTTCCGCGCCGCGCACGCCGCCGAGCACCACCATCACGGCCACGCGCCTGCCGAGGAGCCCGGGCACGAGGCGCACGGCGGGACACCGCACGAGAGCCCCTGGGTGGTGACGCTGCCGCTGATCGCGCTCGCGATTCCCTCGGTGCTGATCGGCGCGCTCACGGTCGGCGCGGTGCTGTTCGGCGGCTACTTCGGCCCGTCGATCTTCGTGCTGCCGGCCAATGACGTGCTCGGCCGGGTAGGGGAGGAGTTCGGCGGCGCGGCGCAGACCGCGCTGCGCGGCTTCCTCGCCCCGCCGTTCTGGCTGGCGCTCGCCGGGGTGGTGACCGCCTGGGTGTTCTTCCTGTGGCGCCCGCAGCTGGCGGACGCGGCGGCGCGGCGCTTCGGCGGATTGCGCCGGCTCTTGACGCACAAGTACTACTTCGACTGGTTCAACGAGCACGTCATCGCGGCCCTCACCCGCGGCATCGGTGTCGGACTGTGGAAGGGAGGCGACGAGGCGCTGATCGACGGGGCGCTGGTGAACGGCACGGCCATGGGCGTCGGCTGGTTCGGCAGCGTGCTGCGGCGGGTGCAGAGCGGCTATCTGTACTCCTACGCCTTCTGGATGATGATCGGCCTGGCGCTGCTGCTCGGCTGGTTCCTGGCGCACGCCTAGACGGATAACGAAGTCACACCCATGCACGCCCTGCTGTCGCTCATGATCTGGCTGCCCATCGCCGCGGGCGTGCTGATACTGCTGCTCGGTGACCGCAACATCGGTGCCGGACGCTGGCTGGCGCTCGCCGGCTCGCTCGTGACGCTGGCGCTCGCGGTGCCGCTGTGGAGCGGCTTCGACGCCACCACTGCGGCCCTGCAGTTCACCGAGAAGCTGCCCTGGATCCCGCGCTTCAACGCCAGCTACTCACTCGGCGTCGACGGCATCTCGATGCCGCTCATCGTGCTGACCGCCTTCATGACCGTGCCGGTCGTGATCGCCGGCTGGAGCGTGATCGAGAAGCGCCCGGCGCAGTACTACGCCGCGTTCCTCATCATGGAAGGCCTGATGATCGGGGTGTTCTCGGCGAGTGACGCGCTGCTCTTCTACTTCTTCTGGGAAGCGATGCTGATCCCGATGTTCCTCATCATCGGCATCTGGGGCGGCCCGCGGCGCGTGTACGCCACCATCAAGTTCTTCCTCTACACCTTCCTCGGCTCGGTGTTCATGCTGGCCGCGCTCATCTACATGTACGTGAAGGGCGGCAGCTACTCGATCGCGGGCCTGCAGGCGCTGCCCCTGAGCATCGCCGAGCAGCGCTGGATCTTCGTGGCGTTCCTGCTGGCGTTCGCGGTCAAGGTGCCGATGTGGCCGGTGCACACCTGGCTGCCGGATGCGCACGTCGAGGCGCCCACCGGCGGCTCGGTGATCCTGGCGGCCATCATGCTGAAGATGGGCGGCTACGGCTTCCTGCGCTTCAGCCTGCCGATCGCGCCCGATGCCAGCCGCGAGCTCGACCTGTTGGTGATCTCCTTGTCGCTGATCGCTGTGGTGTACATCGGCTTCGTCGCCCTGGTGCAGCAGGACATGAAGAAGCTGATCGCCTATTCCTCGATCGCGCACATGGGCTTCGTCACCCTTGGGGCCTTCGTGATCTACGAGATCGTGCGCCACACCGGCAGCACGCTCGGTGCCGGCATGGGGCTCGACGGCGCCATGGTGCAGATGGTCTCCCACGGCCTGATCTCGGGCGCACTGTTCCTGTGCGTGGGCGTGCTCTATGACCGCGTTCACAGCCGCCAGATTGCCGACTACGGCGGGGTGATCAACACCATGCCGGTGTTCGCCGCCTTCATGGTGCTGTTCGCGCTCGCCAACACGGGCCTGCCGGGCACCTCCGGGTTCGTCGGTGAGTTCCTGGTGATCATCGCCAGCTTCCGCGCGAGCTTCTGGTACTCCTTCCTCGCGGCCGTGACGCTGGTGCTCGGGGCCGCCTACACACTCTGGCTGGTCAAGCGCGTGGTGTTCGGCCCGGTGCGCAGTCCGCGGGTCGCGGCATTGCAGGACCTGAACGGGCGCGAGTTCCTGGTGCTCGGCGCGCTGGCGGTGGCGGTGCTGCTGGTCGGCATCTGGCCGGCGCCGCTGCTTAAGGTCATGCAGCCGACCATCCACCACCTGGTCACCCAGGCGGTGGCCACCAAGCTCTGAAAGCCCTGCAGAAGCCCATGCCCGAAACCCTCTTCACCTGGTCGAGCCTCGCGCCCCTGACGCCGGAGATCTGCCTCGCCGTGGGGGTGTGCCTGGTGCTGCTGGTCGACGTGTTCGCCGGCGAGCGCCGCCCTGGCCTGACCGCGACGCTGACTCTCGCCGTGCTCGCAGTGAGCGCGGCGCTGACCCTCGAGTACGCCCACGTGACCGAGCGCACCGTGCTCGTGCACGGCATGTACGTCGCCGACGAGCTTGCGATGGTCCTCAAGCTCGCCGGCTTCCTCGTGGTGGCGGTGGCGCTGCTGTACTCGCGCGCCTACCTCGTCAACCGCAACATACTGCGCGGCGAGTACTACGTGCTGGCGCTGACGGCGCTGCTCGGCATCTTCGTGCTGGTCTCGGCGAACAGCCTGCTCACCGTGTACCTGGGGGTCGAGCTGCTGGCGCTCTCGGTATATGCCATGGTCGCCTTCGACCGTGACTCCGGCGTCGCCGCGGAGTCGGCCATGAAGTACTTCGTGCTGGGCGCTATCGCCTCCGGGGCACTCTTGTACGGCATGTCGCTCATCTACGGCCTCACCGGCACGCTGAACCTCGGGGAGATCGCCCAGCGCCTGAGCACCCCCACCTCCCTCGGCGTCATCCTCGGCCTGGTGTTCATCGTGGTGGCGGTGGCGTTCAAGCTCGGCGCCGTGCCCTTCCACATGTGGCTGCCGGACGTCTATGAGGGCGCGCCCACCAGCGTCACGCTGTTCATCGGCACGGTACCGAAGCTCGCCTACTTCGCGCTGGCGCTGCGGCTGCTCGGCGAGGGCCTGAACGGCGTCAGCCTCGAGTGGACGCAGATGCTGGCGGCGCTGGCGGTGCTGACGCTGGTGGTCGGCAACGTGGTCGCGATCGTACAGACCAACCTGAAGCGCATGCTGGCCTACTCGACCATCGCCAACGTCGGCTTCATCGTCCTCGGCTTCGTCGCCGGCACGCCCGATGGCTACGCGGCGGCGCTGTTCTACACGCTCACGTACGTGCTCATGGCGCTCGGCTCCTTCGGCGTGATCCTGGTGGCGAGCCGCAAGGGCTACGAGGCCGACCGGCTCGAGGACTACAAGGGCCTGCACCAGCGCGACCCACTGCTCGCGCTCGCGATGATGCTGCTCATGTTCTCCACCGCCGGTGTGCCGCCCCTGGTGGGCTTCTGGGCGAAGCTGCGCATCTTCCAGGCGCTGTGGGAGACCCAGCACCTGTGGCTGGTCATCATCGCCGCGGCGACGTCGGTCGTCGGCGCCTACTACTACCTGCGGGTGATCAAGCTCATGTACTTCGACGATCCGGTGGGCGCTGCGCCCGCCGCGACCGCCTCCGGCGGCGTGCGCCTGGCGCTCGGCATCAATGCCGCCGCCGTGCTGGTGCTCGGCGTGCTGCCCGACCCGCTCCTGAACCTGTGCGCGCGGGCGATCCACTGAGGTCGGGAACCGGCGCCGCGAAGCCACGGTCGTACCCAACCATGACAGACACACGCTCAAGCACCTGGGGGGGTGCGCTGCTGTGCGCCCTCGCGGCGCTCCTTGGCGCCGCCGCGCCCGTCGCAGCCCGTCCGCAGTACGCCATCGGCCGCACGCTCGCCGTGCCCGGGGACGGCTCCTGGGACTATCTCACCTTCGAGCAGGGCGGCAAGCGGCTGTTCATCGCCCACGGCGACCGCGTCGAGGTCATCGACACCGAGCGCCTGGTGAAGGTCGGCGAGATCCCCTCCACTCCCGGCGTGCACGGCATCGCGCTCGCCCCGCTGCTGCGGCGCGGCTTCATCAGCGCCGGTGCCGCAAGCACCATCGTCGTCTTCGACCTCGATACGCTCGCGCGTCTCGCAGAGGTGCACAGTACCGGCGAGAACCCGGATGCGATCACCTACGAGCCCGTCAGCCGGCGGGTGTTCGCCTTCAACGGCCGCAGCGACAGCGCCACGGTGCTCGATGCCACCAGCAACGCCGTCATCGCGACCGTACCGCTCGGCGGGAAGCCGGAGTTTGCCGTGGCCGACGGCCACGGCCGCGTCTACGTCAACCTCGAGGACCGCAGCAGCATCGCGGTCATCGATGCGCCGACGCTCAGCCTCTCGGCGACCTGGCCGTTGGCCGGCTGCGAGCGCCCGACGGGGCTTGCGCTCGATGCCACCGCCGGGCGGCTGTACTCGGTGTGCCTGAACCGGGTGATGGCCGTGACCGATGCCAAGGGCGGTGCCAGCCTCGGCACGGTGCCGATCGGGGGCGGCGCGGATGCCGCCGCCTATGACCCGACGGCGCGCCTCGCCTTCGCCGCCTGCGGGGCGGGCGAGCTCACGGTGGTGGCGCACGACGCCCGCGGTGCCGCGCAGGTGGTGCAGTCACTGACGACCCAGCCCGGCGCCCGCACGCTCGCCCTCGATGAGCGCAGTCACCGGATCTACCTGGTGACGGCCAGCTTCGGACCGGCACCGCCCCCCGGCAGCGGCCGGCCGCCGATCCTGCCGGGAAGCTTTCGCCTGCTGGTGCTCGAATCGCACCGCGAGAAATTCACGACTAGCTCCGAGGAACGACAACCATGACCCTACGCCGATCCGTCCCCGTTGCCGCCGCGTTGGCCGGCGTGCTCGCCGTGGCGAGCGCCGCGGCCGCCACCAGCGCCGCCGACGAGGCCTCCAACAAGCTGGCGCACGACATCTTCAAGCAGCTGATCGAGATCGACACCAGCGATTCGACCGGCAACGTGACGACCGCGACCGAGGCGATGGCGCAGCGCTTCCGCGCCGCCGGCTGGCCGGCCGCCGACATGGCCTTCCTCGGCCCGACCGACAAGAAGAAGAACCTGGTGGTGCGGCTGCGCGGCACCGGGCAGCACAAGCCGGTGCTGCTGATCGGTCACCTCGACGTCGTCGAGGCGCGGCGCGAGGACTGGACCACCGACCCGTACAGGTTCGTCGAGAAGGACGGCTACTTCTACGGCCGCGGTACCCAGGACATGAAGGACGGGGACGCGATCATGGCGACGACGCTGCTGCGCCTGCGCCAGGAGGGCTACAGGCCGAGCCGCGACATCATCCTCGCGCTGACCGCGGACGAGGAGGGCGGCTGCTGCAACGGCGTCGACTGGCTCATCAAGAACCACCGCGAGCTCGTCGATGCGGAGTTCGTGCTCAACCACGACGGCAACGCGGTGATGAGCGAGCACGGCGTGCCGCAGGTGTTCCGCCTCGGCGCCACCGAGAAGCTCTACGGCGACTACCAGCTCACCGTCACCAACAAGGGTGGCCACAGTTCCGAGCCGCGCGCCGACAACGCCATCTACCAGCTGGCGCACGCGCTGCTGAAGGTCGAGCAGTACCAGTTCCCGCTCGAGCTCAACAGCGTCTCGCGCGGCTTCTTCGAGAGCCTGGCGAAGAGCGCCGACCCGCAGCGTGCCGCCGACATCCGCGGCATGCTCAAGACCCCGCCGGACCCGCAGGCGGTCGCGCGCCTCTCGGCCTCCCCGAGCGACAACGCGGTGATGCGCACCAACTGCGTGGCCACGCGCCTGGAGGGCGGGCACGCGAACAACGCCCTGCCGCAGCGCGCCCAGGCGAACATCAATTGCCGCATCGCTCCCGGGCACTCCAAGGAGGAGATCCGTGAGCTGCTCGTGAAGATCATCGGCGACCCGCAGGTGAGCGTGCGCTACGTCGCCGACAACGGCACGGTCACCGACACGGCACCGCAGCTGAAGCCGCTGCCGCCGCCGCCCCTGAAGCCGGAGGTGATCCAGCCGCTCAAGGCGGTCGTGGCGGCCATCTGGCCGGGACTGAAGGTGGTGCCGTTCATGGACGCCGGGGCATCGGATGCCATCTACACCAACTCCGCGGGCATGCCGACCTACGAGGTGGCCGGGATTGCGATCGACCGCGACGACATCCGCATGCATGGCCGCGACGAGCGCGTGGGGATTGCCTCCTTCTACACCGGCAACGAGTTCTTCTACCGCTACCTCAAGGCGCTGACAGCCAAGTAGGGCGCCAGGGTAAGGACGGGGGCGGGCGCCGCCGCGGCGCCCGCCGCCTTGGCCTCAGGAGCGGCGCCGCGAGAGCACGAGCGCGGCGATCAGCACGATGCCAATGTTGACGATCCACCAGACGATCTGTCGGTGCAGCCCGGTCGGCGCCGCTGGCGGCGCTGCCGTGCCTTCGGGTACGGCGCGCGCGCCGAGCGGCACGGCGAGGAGCTCGCGGATGCCATCGTGCGTCACGGCGACCTGCAGCGTGGCACTGCCGGCGCCGGCATCCGCGGGGAGCTTCACCAGATAGGCGCCATCGGCGCGCTGGGTAACCGGCAGCTCCCGCCCCTGCAGGCTCGCCGTGAACTCGGTGACATCCGGCACGGCCGGGCCCGTGCTCGCCCGCACGCGCAGCAGCAGTCCGTCCTCGACCGCCGCGCCCTCGAGCGTCACCAGTGCCGAGTGCGCCAGCGGCACCGCGAGGGGCTGTGGCGGGGCAGCCGGCGGCGCCGCAGCGGTGGCGGCGAGCAGGGCGCTCAGGAACCACGGGCTGTGGATTGTCACGGCGCGCATGTTAGCAGTCCGGCCACTGGCGGCCTCACACGTGCAGGTGGGCTTCGAGCCGCTCGAGCGCGGCGAGGAAGGCGCGCCGCTCGGCGCTGCTCAACGCGGCGAGCAGCTCCTGCTCGCGGGCGAGGGCGAGCGGCACCAGCTGCGCGTACAGGCGCCGCCCCGCGGCACTCAGGCGCAGTTGCCGTTCGCGCCGGTCGCTGTCGCTCGCGGCACGCTCGATCAGGCCGCGCGCGAGCAGGTGGGCGATCGCGCGGCTGACACGGGTTTTGTGCATGCGGGTGCTCTCGGCCACGAACTGCGCCGTGCAGCTGCGCTCCTGGCCCACGGTGGCGATGACCCGCCACTCGGGGATCTCGAGCGTGAAGCGCCCGTGGTAGACGGCCGCGAGGTGCTCGCTGACGGCGGCGGCGAGGCGGTTCAGGCGGAAGGGTACGAAGGCGGCGAGCCGCAGCGTCGCGCGCGGGGCGGAGCGGGAACTCAAGGCGCCGTGCCTCCCGGGAACAAAGTTGCGTGCGCAACCTTTTGCCGACATTATAGTACCCGCCACCGAGGTTAGGGAGGGCCGCATGATGAGCGCCGCCGCACCGCGCTACCTGAGCGGCTTTGGCAACCATTTCGCCACCGAGGCGCTCCCCGGGGCGCTGCCCGAGGGGCGCAACTCCCCGCAGCGCTGCCCCTACGGGCTGTACGCCGAGCAGTTCTCGGGCACCGCCTTCACCGCGCCAAGGCACGCCAACCGGCGCAGCTGGCTCTATCGCATCCGCCCCGCCGCGCAGCACGGCACGTTCCGGCCGGCAGCGGCGCGCAACCTCACCGGCCGCTTCGGGGAGCAGCCCACCGCGCCGAACCGCCTGCGCTGGGACCCGCTGCCGGTGCCGCGCGCGCCCACGGATTTCATCGCCGGGCTGACGACGCTCGCCGGCAACGGCTCACCGGATGAGCACAGCGGCTGCGGCATCCACTGGTATGTCGCCAACCGCTCCATGCAGGAGCGCTACTTCTACGATGCGGACGCGGAGCTGCTCGTCGTCCCGCAGCTCGGGGTGCTGCGGCTGCACACCGAGCTCGGGGTGCTCGAGGTGGCGCCGCTGGAGATCGCGGTGCTGCCGCGCGGACTGCGCTTTCGCGTCGAGCTCCCCGCCGGCCCCGCGCGCGGCTATGTATGCGAGAACTTTGGTGCGCCGCTGCGGCTGCCGGACCTAGGCCCGATCGGCGCGAACGGGCTCGCCAACCCGCGCGACTTCCTCACCCCGCAGGCAGCCTACGAGGAACGCGAGGGGAAATTTGAGCTGCTCGCCAAGTTCTGCGGCGCGCTGTGGAGTGCGCCGATCGGACACTCCCCGCTTGATGTGGTCGCCTGGCACGGCAACTACGCGCCCTACAAGTACGACCTGCGCCGCTTCAACACGATGGGCGCGGTCAGCTACGATCATCCCGACCCCTCGATCTTCCTGGTGCTGCAGTCTCTGAGCGATAC
>Ga0335083_10006167_pt1 | contig 15068 bp, 14 predicted proteins | sample Lox_Sample_42_FD_206716 | JGI IMG/M metagenome (GOLD analysis project Ga0335083, IMG submission 206716) | Soil microbial communities from Loxahatchee National Wildlife Refuge, Florida, United States - Lox_Sample_4.2 | ecosystem: Environmental > Terrestrial > Soil > Wetlands | place: USA... | reverse complement strand
ACCTCGCCTTCGCTCTGCTCGGTGTCGAACCAGACCATGGGCAGTTGCGGATGGGCCTTTTCGAGCGGATGCCGGCCGCGCCCGATTTCGCAGACCAAGCCGCCATGCTTCGCGAGGTGACGTGGCGCCTCGGCCAGGATGCGGCGCACGAGGTCCAGGCCGTCATCGCCGGCGGCCAGCGCCATGCGCGGCTCGTGCCGGTACTCCGGCGGCAGCTTCGCCATGCCGTGCGCATCGACATAGGGCGGGTTGCTGATGATCAGGTCGTAGCGCCGGCTGGCCAGCGGCTTGAAGAGATCGCCGCGATGGAGCGCGATGCGATCGCCCAGCCGGTGCATCGTGACGTTGCGCTTCGCCAGAGCGAGCGCGCCGGCCGACAGATCGACGGCATCGACTGTGGCGCGCGGGAAGGCGAGCGCCGCGAGGATCGCAAGGCAGCCCGAGCCGGTGCAGAGATCGAGCACGCGCCGCACGCGACGCGGATCGATCGGCAGGGCGCCGTTCACCAGCAGGTCGCCGATGAAGGAGCGCGGGATCAGCGCGCGGCGGTCGGAGAGGAAGCGCACGCCGTGCATATAGGCTGCACCCACGAGATAGGGGGCCGGCATCCGCAGACTGACGCGCGCGTCGATCAGGGTCAGGAGCCGCGCCCGTTCGGCCGGTGCGGGCTGGAGATCGAGCCAGGGCGCGATATTGTGGATCGGCAGGCGCAACGCTTCGAGCATGAGGAAGGCCGCTTCGTCGACGGCATTGGTCGTGCCGTGACCATAGGCGAGCCTGGCGGCGCGAAAGCGCGCGACCGCGTGCCGGAAGAAGTGATCGAGGGTGACGAGAGAGGGTGTGGTCCGGGTGGCCATGGCGGCCTAGATTAGCCGACATGAATCGCCGCGCCTTGCTTTTTGCCGGCCTCGTCTTGCCGGCCCTGCCCGCCGTCGCCTCGGCGGCATCGGGAGTCGAGGTCATCTATGTCGGTGGCTGGGACTGCCCCTACTGCACGATGTGGAAGAACAGGTACAAGGAAGAGTGGCTCGCCTCGCCCGAGTACAGGCAGGTCACCTATGTCGAGGTCGACTCGCCGAAGCTGCGCGAGGCCTATCAGGAGCGCTTCTGGCCGGGCGATCTCCGGGAAGTGCTGGCGCAGATCCCGCGCAAGAGCGGCACGCCGCGCTTCCTGATCGTCAAGGACGGCCGCATCGTCTTCAACGATCTCGGCGTCGATCGCTGGAAGCGCGCCATGCTGGCGCTCAAGAACGTTCTGGGGTGAGACGATGGCGGGTGCGCTCGACGGGCTGGTGGTTCTCGACCTGACGACGCATCTGTCGGGTCCCTTCTGCGGCATGCAGCTCGGCGACATGGGCGCCGACGTGATCAAGATCGAGCCGCCGGCGGGCGAGTCCATGCGCGGCGCGCCGCCCTTCATCGAGGGCGAGGGCGCGCCCTTCATGCTGTGGAACCGCAACAAGCGCGGCATCACGCTCGACCTCAAGAATGCCGACGATCTCGCGACCTTCTGGGATCTGGTCGACGGTGCCGACGTGGTGCTGGAGAACTTCCGCCCGGGCGTGATCGACCGGCTCGGCATCGGCTGGGAGGCGCTGCACAAGCGCAACCCGCGTCTGATCCTGGGCTCGATCTCGGGTTTCGGCCAGACCGGCCCTTACGCCAAGCGCGGCGGCTTCGACCTCATCATGCAGGCGATGTCCGGCCTGATGTCGGTCACGGGGCCGAAGGACGGCCCGCCTTATCGCATTCCGCTCGCCATCTCCGACGTCGGTGCCGGCCTCTATCTCACGATCGGCGTGCTGTCGGCCCTCGAGGCACGGCACAAGACGGGCAAGGGCCAATGGGTCGAGACGTCGCTGCTCGAGGCGACGGTCTCGCTCGGCGTCTACGAGGCCGCGAACTATTTCGCGACCGGCGTGCGGCCGGAGAAGCTGGGGCAGGGCCATCGCGGCTCCGCGCCCTATCAGGTGTTCGAGACCAAGGACGGCTGGATCACCCTCGGCGCGGCGCAGCAGAACTTCTTCCGCAAGGTCTGCGAGATGATCGGCAAGCCCGAGCTGGTGGACGATCCGCGCTTCAAGGTCAATGCGCTCAGGGTCAAGAACAACGCCGAGATCGTTGCCATCCTGCAGGCCGAGCTCATCAGGAAGACGAATGCCGAGTGGCTCGCCGCGCTGGAAGAAGCGGGCGTTCCGGCGGGCCCCGTGATGTATCACGACGAGGTCTTCGCCGATCCGCAGATCCTGGCGCGCGGCATGGTGGGCGAGGTCGAGCACGCCAAGGCCGGCAAGCAGAAGACCTTGGGCGTGCCGATCAAGATGTCCGCTACGCCCGGCGGCCTCAAGCGCCCGGCGCCGACGCTCGGCCAGCACGACGCGGAGATCAAGAACAAGCGAAAAGGGGAGAGGAAATGGTCCGAACCGGAGGTGCCGTTGCGGCGCTCGCGCTGACGCTTCTCGCGGCGCCGGCCGTCGCGCAGAACGGCTACAGCTTCATCGACGCCGACAAGTCGGCGGTCCACTACAGCGTCGCGCCGGTGAAGGCCGCGATGAACTGCGCCGGCGTCTCACGGCTTTCGTGGGAAGCGATGACCGTGCTGTCGGCGCGGCTGGTGCCGGCGGCGGACGGCGTGCCCGAGCATTGCCGCGTCTCCGGGCTGATCGCGCCCGAGGTCCGCTTCGAGCTCAACCTGCCCACCCAGTGGAACCGCCGCCTCTACATGTTCGGCAATGGCGGCTTCGCCGGCGAGACGCCCGAGTTCGCTTCGCGGCCGCTGGTGCGCGCCAACGCGCTCAAGAACGGCTTCGCCACGATCACGACCAACACCGGGCACGACGCGGGCAACGAGCCCTTGGCGACCTTCGCCACCGACTATGCCAAGCGCATCGACTACGCCTTCCGCGCCGTCCACATGACCGTGACCGAGGGCAAGAAGATGGTCGCGGCCTACTACGGCCTGGCGCCCGCCTATTCCTATTGGGACGGCTGCTCGACCGGCGGCCGCGAGGGGCTGATCAGCGCCCAGCGTTTCCCCGAGGACTTCGACGGCATCGTCGCGGGCGCGCCGGTGCTGAACTTCGTCGATACGGTGACCCAGAGCCTGTGGAACGGGCTGGTGCTGACGCAGACGCCGGTGTCGCTCGGCAAGCTCAAGACCGTGTCGGACGCGATCTATGCCCGCTGCGACGCCAAGGACGGGCTGAAGGACGGGCTGATCGACGATCCGCGGCATTGCGACTTCGACATCCATCGCGACGTGGCGCAATGCGCGGCGGGCAAGGACGACGATGGCTGCCTGACCGCGGCGCAGGCCGAGGCCGTGATGAAGATTCACGACGGGCTCAAGGTGCACGGCAAGCCGGCCCTGTTCGGCTATCCGATCGGCTCGGAGGTCGTGGGCACCAACTACACCGCGGGCGGCGTCGAGGTGAGCGGCTGGAGCCACTGGCTGATCCCGCCGCCGGGCGGCAAGTCGAACCAGCTCGCCTTCGGCGAAAGCTTCGTGCGCTATTTCTCCTCGCCCAAGTCGAACCCCGAGATCGATCCCGCCAAGTTCGACTTCGAGAAGGACATGGCGAAGTACGAGGAGGCGCGGGCATTGCTGAACGCGACCAATCCCGATCTCACGGGCTTCCGCCGCCGCGGCGGCAAGCTCCTGATGTATTTCGGCTGGGCCGACACGGCCTTGGCGCCCCTGATGGGCGTCGACTACTACGAGAAGGCCGTGGCGGCCAACGGCGCCGGCACGACGGACTTCGCGCGTCTCTTCATGGTGCCGGGCATGTTCCATTGCCGCGGTGGCGCCGGGCCCGACCGCCTGGACGGGCTGACGGCGCTGATCAACTGGGTCGAGAACGGCACCGCGCCGCAGTCGATCGTCGCGACCAAGATGGTGCAGGGCAAGGTCGTCCGCAGCCGCCCGCTCTGCCCCTATCCGCAGGTCGCGCGCTACTCGGGCTCCGGCAGCATCGACGAGGCCGCCAACTTCGCCTGCAAGGCGCCGTGAGGGCCTATTTCAGCTTCACGCCCTGGACACGGATCATGCCGTCCTGCACCGGCCGAAAGCCCTCGACCTTGTTGGAGTAAGCGATCAGCACCTGCGGGTGATACATGTAGATGATCCAGCCATTCTCGAGGAAGCGCTGGGTGATCTTGGCGTAGGCCGCCTTGCGCTTGGCGAAGTCGTTGGTCGCCCGCGCCTCCTGATGCCAGGCGTCGACGTCCTTGTCGCAATAGTGGCCGGTGTTCAGCGGCGAGCCGCACATCTGGTAGAGCACGGTGTTGCCGTCGGGATCGATGCGGCCGCTCCAGGTGTTCTCGTAGAGCTGGTAGTCGCCGTCCTCGGCCGCCTTCAGCGCCGTGCCGACCTCGGTGACGCGGATCTTGAGGTCGAAGCCCGCTTCGCCGGCCATCGCCTGCACCACCTCGGCCACGGCGCGCGTGTCGGGTGTGTTGTTGACCATGTAATCGATGGTGATCGGCGTCTTGACGCCCGCTTCCTTCAGCAGCTCCTTGGCCTTGGCGAGGTCGCGCTTGGGGTAGGGGAACTGCGCCTGGTACCACGGGCTCTGGGGATTGACCCACTGGTTGCCCGGCACGAATTCGCCATTGTAGACGACCTGGTTGATCGTATCGCGGTCGAGGCTGAGCTCGAAGGCGCGCCGCACCCGCGGGTCCTTGCCCAGCGGATTGTCGGATTTCGGTCCGTTGGCGACGTTGATCAGGAGCCCGTACCAGCCGAGCCAGATCATCTTGGAGAGCGTCAGCCGCTTGTCCTCGCGCACCGACTTGATGTCGGTCGCGAGCAGGCCTTCCATCATGTCGAGGCTGCCGGCGCGCAGATTGGCGAGCCGCACCGTCGAATCGACGATCACCTGGTAGGTGATCCTGTCGATGAAGATCTGGTCCTTGTTCCAGTAGTCCGGGAACTTCTCGAGCGTGATGTGGTCCTGCTGAACGCGATCGACGAACTTGTAGGGGCCGGCACAGACCGGGTGGAGCGCGAACTTGTCGCCCGCGGCCTCGGCCGCCTTCGGGGACACCATCATGCCGGCGCGGTCGGTGAGCTGGGCGATCAGCGGCGAGAAGGGCTGCTTGAGATGCAGTTTGATCGTCAGCGGATCGACCACCTCGACGCTGTCGACGGCGCTGAGCTCGGGCTTGCGGAAGGAGCCCTTCATGTTCATGTGCCGGTCGAGGCTGTACTTCGCCGCGGCGGCATCGAGCGGCTCGCCGTCATGGAACTTCACGCCGGGCCGGAGCTTGATGGTGACGGTCTTGCCGTCTGCCGACGTCTCGTAGCCCAGCGCCAGTTGCGGCACGATAGCGAGCTTGTCGTCGATGTCGAACAGCTTGTCGCACATCGTGATGAAGACGTTGCGCGCGGTGTAGGTGCGAGAGGTCGTGGGATCGAGGGCGTCGGGATCGAAGCCGAGGCCGATGCGCAGGTTGGTCTCGGCGAAGGCACTGCCCGTCCCGAGGCAAAGCGCCAATGCCAGCGCGATCCGGCGAAGTCCGTGACTCATGCAACTCTCCCCCAACAAATGACCGTGGCCGGCATTGCATGCGCCGTGCCATCGCTTTTCACACTTCAGTGAGCGCTCAAGCCTTGCGCAGACCGCCTATGCCCAGTCCGAATCCGGCCGGTCGGCGCAGCAGCGGATTGGGCTCGGGCTCCGCGATCTTCACCAGCGTGTTCTGGTCGCGGTGCTGGAAGGGCTCGGACCGGCCGCGCACCATCAGCATGGTGTCGGAGACATAGCTCCAGCTGCCGTCGGCGTTGAAGGTGATCTCGAGGCGGTAGGAATCGGTCCGGAAGGCGTATTCCAGGAAGCCGGTCGAGCAGATGCCATATTGCGTCTGGCCGCGTTCGGCGCTCACCACCAGGCTCATATCGTCGGGCTTGGCGCGTCCCGAGGCGATGGCGACCTGTCCGCGCGGGATGGTCAGCGTCTGCAGGACGAGCCCGGTCGCGGGCTCCCAGAGCCAATAGCCGACCTGGTCGTGGAAGGTGGCGTCCTCGTCGCTGGCGAGGATGTGGGTGTGGTAGCGCAGGCCGTAGAAGAGCTGCGGTCCGTTGGCCTGCGCATCGATCGGCTGCAGATCGATGCGCTCGCTGTACTCGCGTCGTTGCGGCCCGTCCGCCTTGGGATTGACATCGACGCCCTTGGCGCTCTCCCAGATGCCGGCCAGCCGGCGCAAGGGCCCAAGATTGGCCAGCGTGTCCGGATCGACGTTCGCCGGCTCGGTGAAGATGTCTTCGGGATAGTTCTCCATTCAGAGAGCCCCGGGCGCGGGACCGCGCGAGACCTTGGCGTTGAGTTTGGGCGGATGGGTCACGATCGACTTCAGCGCCGGCGTCGGCTTGGCGAGCTTCGCGAGATTCGGCCGCGGGCGGGCGAGTTCGGGAATGACGCCGAAGGCCTGCTCCATGGCATGCGCGGCGCCCAGCACCTCGCCGTCGCCGCGGAAGCGGCCGATGACTTGCAGGCCGAACGGCATCTTTTTGTGGTCGAGGCCGCAGGGCAGCGACACCGCGGGATTGGAGGCGAGCGTCACGAAGTATTTGGTCGCCATCCAATGGTAGTAATTGCGCAGCTTCTTGCCGTCCATTTCGTCGATATAGAGCTGTTTCCACGGGAAGGGCGAGAAGCCGACCGTCGGGCCGATCACCAGATCGTAGTCCTGATAGAGCTTCTGGAAGGCGCGGAAGATGCGCGTCTGCTCGCCATGTGCCCAGGCGAAGTCGGCGAGCGTCAGCTTGGCGCCGATCTCGTAGTTCGCGATGATGTTGGGGCCGAGCATCTTGCGGTTGTTGGTGTAGGCGTCCTGGTAGCGCGACAGGAAGCTCACGGCGCGGATCACGTCGAAGCAGCGGTCGGCGCCGCCATAGTCGACCTCGACATGATCGAGGCTGCGGAACAGGTGCTTCATCGCCTTGAGCTTGGTGCGGAAGGTCTGGCGGATGCCTTTCTCCACGGGCGCGCCGCCGAAATCCTCGGTGTAGGCGACGCGCAGGCTGCCGAGATCGACCGGCCAGGGCTCGGCATAGGCGCTTGCTTCCAGCGGGAAGGAGAGTGGATCCATGTCGTGCTGGCCGATCTGCGTCGCGTAAAGGAGGCAGACGTCGGCGACGCTGCGGCCCATCGGCCCCAGCACGGAGATCGGCGTCCAGCCCATGGCGCGGCGCTCGACCGCGACCATGCCGGGCGAGGGGCGGAAGCCCACGATGCCGCAGAAGGCTGCAGGATTGCGCAAGGAGCCGCCGGTGTCGGAACCGGTGCAGACGGGCAGCAGATCGGTGGCGAGCGCCGCCGCCGAGCCGCCCGAGGAGCCGCCGGCGTTGAGCGTCGGGTTGAACGGATTGCCCGTGGCGCCCCACACCGGGTTGCGGCTGTTGGAGCCCGCGCCGAACTCCGGCACGTTGGTCTTGCCGACCACGACGGCGCCCGCGGCGCGCACGCGGCCCACCATGACGTTGTCGTAGGCCGGTACATAGTCGCGGTAGAGCGGCGAGCCGTAGGTCGTGAGGAGATCCTTGGTCTCCTCGAGGTCCTTGATGCCGGCCGGCAGGCCATGCAGCAGCGGCAGGTCCTCGCCACGGCGGACGGCCAATTCGGCGGCCTTGGCTTCCTTGCGCGCGCGGGCGATGCACATGGCGGTCACCGCGTTGATCGCCGGATTGATCTCCTCGATGCGGCGCAGGCAGGCCTCGAGCAGTTCGACCGGCGAGATTTCCTTGGTGCCGATGCGGCGGCGCAGTTCGACCGACGAGAGCGTCACCAGTTCGCGATTGGACATGTTCTTCTTCCTTAGGGTTTGTGCAATTTGACCGGCTCGCGCGTGACCGTGCGCTTGCCGCGCTTGTAGGCGGCGAGCACGGGCGCCGTGGTCCGGAGAGCCATGACGGAATCGGGAGCATCCAGCACGACCAGATCGGCGGGATTGCCGACCTTGACGCCGTAATCGTCCTTGCGCATCAGCTTGGCCGCGGACGCGGTGCCCATGTCCCACAGCGTCTTCACTTCGTCGTCATTGCCGCGCTGGGTCACGATCCCGTGCATGTTGATCTGCCGCAGCAGCTGGCCGTCGCCGAAGGGCGTGAAGGGATTGAGGATGTTGTTCGAGCCGATCGAGCAGGTGACGCCGCGTTCGGTGAGGAAGTTGAGGTCGAGCACGTTGCGCGGCACGTTGTGGTCGGTGTGGCGGCCGCCGAGGTAGAGGTCGGTCGCGGTCAGCACCGTCGCGGCGACGCCGGCATCGGCCATGCGCCGGGCGACCTTGTCGAGATCCTTGAACGGCATGGTCGCGAGCTTGCCGACATGGCCCACGGCGACGCGACCGCCCCATTTGTATTTCTCGGCGAGATCGCAGACCAGCAGCGTGTCGAGATGCTCGGCCGTCGTGCCGCTGTCGACATGCATGTCGATATCGGCGTCGAACTCGCGCGCCATTTCGAACACGCGGCGGATCTGGGCCGAACTGTCGCTGTCGTAGCTGGGCGCGGCACCCACGACCTTCGCGCCGTTCTTCAATGCCGCGACCATCAGCTCATCGGTGCCGGGATTGTTGGTCAGGCCTTCCTGCGGCATGACGCAGAGCTCGATATCGATGGCCCATTTGTACTTGTCGACCAGCGCCTTCACGCCCTCGAAGCCGCGCATGCCGATCTTGGGATCGACCTCGCAATGCGGGCGCATGCGGGTGGCGCCGTGGCCGATGCATTTCTCGATGGTGGTCGAGGCGCGCTCGAAGACGTCCTCGACCGTCATCGTGTGCTTCACCGCCGATACGCGCTCCATGGCGAGGTGCGGGCTGCGCTTGGTCGTGTGCTCGCAGCGGCCCAGGATGCAGGCCTTGTCGAGATGGATATGCGTCTCCACGAAGCCCGAGCAGACCAGGCGATTGCCGCCCTTCATCTCCTCCTTCGCGGCACCGCCCAGCCGGGGGGCGATGGCGGCGATGCGGCCGTCCTTGACGCCGACATCCGTCGCCGGCTGATCCGCCTTGGCATCGGGCAGCCGCACGTCACGCAACACCAAATCGAAATCCATCGCGATTCCTGTCTATCCGGGCCGGCATTCATGTTGCACCATGCCGACTGGCATTCATAGCCTGACAGCGAAACAGGCGCCGGAGGAAACGAACCATGGCACACGCGCTGCGCGACAAGGCCGCGATCAGCGGCGTCGGCGAGACGGCCTACACGCGAGGGACAACCAAGTCGGGTCTCGCGCTCCAGCTCGAAGCGAGCCTGAACGCGATCGCCGATGCGGGCCTCAAGCCGACCGACATCGACGGCATCATCCCCTACTTCCCGGGCGGCGGTATCGCCGAGGATTTCGTCGCCAATCTCGGCCTGCCCGATCTCACTCTGTCGGCATTCATTCCGATGGGCGGTGCGACTTGCGTGGCCGCGCTGCAAACCGCAGCAATGGCGGTCGCGACGGGCGTTTGCAGGAACGTCCTGATCTCGGTCGGCCGCACGGGTTACTCCGGTGCCCGCGTCAGCACCCGCCTCCAGCAATTCCCGCAATTCGCTCTGGCCGCGGAGTTCGAATTGCCGATCGGCATGTTCGCGCCGGCCCAGCTCTATGCCCAGGGCGCGCGGCGGCACATGGAGCTCTACGGCACAACGCCACGTCACCTTGCTGAAGTCGCCGTCGTCACGCGCCAGCATGCGATGCTGAATGGCAACGTGGTGATGAACAAGCCGCTCACCGTGGAGGATCATCATGCATCGCGCATGATCGCCGATCCCTTCCGCCTGTTCGATTGCAGCCTGGAGAGCGACGGTGGCGCGGCGATCGTCGTGAGCGCGTCGGAGCGCGCGAAGTCGCTCAAGAAGCCGCTGGTGACGATCATGGGCGTGGCGGAAGGCCATCCCGAGTCGCCGGCGTCCATTGCGCAGCGTCCCGATTTGCTCGAGTTCGGCCTCGTGAAGGCCGCCAAACGCGGCTACGAGATGGCGGGCGTCGGGCCGAAGGACGTGGATGTCGCGGAGATCTACGATTGCTTCACTTTCACCGTGATCCGCCAGCTCGAGATCCTGGGCTTCTGCAAGACCGGCGAGGGCGGACCGTTCGTCATGGATGGCCGCATCGGCCTTGGCGGCGAATTGCCGATCAACACTCATGGCGGTCTGCTGAGCCAGGGTCACGTCGTGGGCCTCAACCATGTGATCGAGCTCACGCGCCAGCTGCGCGGCGAGGCGGGCAAGGCGCAGGTGAAAGACGCCGGACTCGGCCTCGTCACCGGCTACGGCGACATGGGCGACGGCTCGCTCGCGATCCTGCGGAGGGCGGCATGAGCACGGCTCCGACACCGGCCGCACCCGAACGGCCGCTGCCCACGCCGACGCGCGAGAGCCAGCCCTATTGGGACGGGCTGCGCGAGGGCAAGCTGATGCTTCAGCATTGCAGCTCCTGCGGCAAGGCACGGCACTATCCGCGGCCCGTGTGCCCGCACTGCTTCTCGCTCGAGAGCGAATTCAAGCCGGCGCCGCTCACCGGCAAGCTGCACACCTGGACGGTGTGCCATCATCCGTTCAATTTCTTCTTCAAGGCGCAGGCGCCCTACATCGTGGCGCTGGTCGACATGGAGGCGGGCGTGCGCATCAACGCGCAATTGCGCGGGCTCGATGCCGCAAGCCTCAAGATCGGACAGCCGCTCAGGCTCGCCTTCGAGCCCGCGACCGCCGAGATCACCTTGCCCTATTTCGTGAGCGGCTGATCGTCCTTGAGGAACTTGGCGATCGCGTCGGCCGCTTCTTCGCCATAGAGGTCGGGGAAATAGTGGTTGGAGCCGTCGATGGTGACGGTGCGCACGCCGGTCGGCAGGCGAGACATCAGGTTGGGCGCGACCTCGTCGTTGCCCGCGATCACGACCAGGGTCGGATGGCCGGTCTTGGCGGCGAGGTTGGGACCGAGCTCGGCGTAGCCGTCGAGGAACGTGGCGTTCAGCACCGGCGCCTGCTTGCAGGTGAGGAAGTCGACATTGCGCTTCTGCAACGGCTGCTTCTTCGCCTCGCTGAGCTCGGGCGCCAGGGGATGGCCGAATGCCTTCTGGTAGTTGGCCGCCTGCTCGACGGAGGTCGCGAAGGCCGGCGCCACAAGGACCATGCGCCGCACGTCCTGCAGCTCCGGTCCCATCGCTGCGACCTGCGCGCCGCCGCGCGAGAAGCCCAGGATATCGACCGACCTCGCCTTCTGCGCCGCGAGCCAGGTGATCCAGAGTCCGATCTCGCGCCGGGCGCCCGCCAGCGCGTAGTCGTGCACCACGTCGCAGGCGCGCGGGCCCTTGCGATCGTCGATGCCGAGCGACAGCGTGATCGCCAGCGAGGCCACGCCACGCGCGCGCAGGTTCTTCTGCAGCGCCGCGATGGTCTCCTGGCGGGCATGCGACAGGGTGCCGTGCAGCAGGATGACCACCCCGTCGGCCACGCTTTTGCCGTCTGGCACCTCCAGATTGCCGTTCAGCCTGAGCAGGCTCGGCTTGATCTGCACCGGCTCGGCCTGCGCGGCAGCCGAAGGCAGGAGCAGGGCGGCGGCGAGGGTCAGGAACCGCTTGAGGAAGTTTGCGCGCATGGCCGACAATCTATCACTTGAATCTTGTCAAAACGTCAGCAATCTCCCGCTCCACGAGTAGGAAAAGCGTCATGGATTCAAAGCTTTCGCTGATTCTGGCCGTTGCCGCTTCGTTCGTCGCGACTGCAGTGCAGGCGCAGTCGGGCGATGCCGCGCGCGGCGAGCGCGTGTTCAACCAGCAATGCAAGGTCTGCCACAAGATCGAGGCGGGTGCCGGCAACACGATCGGCCCAAACCTGCACGGGGTCGCCGGCCACAAGGCCGGCGCGGTCGAGGGCTTCAGCTATTCCGAGACGATGCTCAAGTCGGGCCTCGTCTGGGATGACGGAAACCTCGCCAAATACCTCGAGAGCCCTTCGAAGGTCGTGCCCAACGGCAAGATGACCTATGCCGGGCTCAAGAAGCAGGACCAGGTCGACGACGTGATCGCCTATCTCAAGAAGGCAAGTCAGTGAAAGCCGTTTTTCGACTGCTTGCTCTCCTCGTTCTCGCGGCTCCAGCCTGGGCTGAGCAACCCGCGCCGCTGCAGCTCGACGGCTCGGCTGCGTCCCGGCCGTGGCAGCGTTACCGCGACTGGAACCAGGCGCGCTGGGACAGCTACAACACCATGGCCAATCCGCAGGCGACGCCGCCCAAGGGCAGCGAGATTGCGGTCGCGAGCGTCGCCGGCGATCCAGCCAGGGGCGAGAAGCTTGCCTTCGATCGCACCCGGGGCGGCGGCTGCCTCGCCTGTCACGTGATGGGGCCGAAGACCCAGGAAGCCCCCGGCAATGTCGGGCCCGATCTCTCGGAGATCGGCAAGGCGGGCCGCACGGACCAATATCTCTTCAACTATGTCTTCGATCCGCGCGTCTACAATCCGCAATCGGTGATGCCGCCCTGGGGCAGGCACGGCTTCTACAGCGAGGCCGAAATACGCGACATCGTGGCGTTCCTGAAGACGCTGAAGACGCCCGCGAGGTTCGCCGATCCGCTCGACGATCCGGCCAAGCGCCCGCGGCCGGTGGAGAACCGCGACTTTCTCGATCCGTTCGTCAATCCGGGCGCGGATCACATCGAGAGTGGAGCGGCGCTGTTCAAGAAAGCGTGTGCCTCGTGCCACGCGACACCCGAGACCAGCTTCAAGCGCTGGGCGGTCGAGATGCCGAAGTGGGAGCCGCGCTTGAAGAAAGTCCTCGGCGCGGAGGAGTTCGTCGCCCGCCACGCCAAGGCAACGACGGGCGCGGACTTTCTCATGCAGTCGGCCGCGAACACCGATCTCTCAGTCTATCTGCACAGCCTGGCGAACGGCGAGGCGATCAAGGTCGATCTTTCCACGCCTGAAGCCAAGGCGGCCTACGCGCGCGGCGAGAAGCTCGCCAACCTCAAGATCGGCCAGTTCGATTTTGCCTGTACCGACTGCCACGGCCTGGCCGCCAACAAATGGCTGCGCGGCCAGTGGCTGGGCGAGCCGCGCGGCCAGTTCGATCACTTCCCGCTGTGGCGCACCAGCCGCAACCAGGTCTGGGACATCCGCAAGCGCTTCCAGTGGTGCAACGTGCAGGTCAGGGCGAATGAATTGCCGCCCGACGCGATTGAATATGGCGAGCTGGAACTCTATCTGCGCAAGATGAACGAGGGGCTGAAGCTCGCCGCCCCCAACATCCGCCACTGACTCACGGCGAGGAGACAGGATCAGATGACAAGGACTGCAACTCTCGGCCGCCGCTCGGCCCTGCTTGCGATAGCGGGCGTGCTGGCGTCGCGCGGCGCCTGGGCCACGCCCGATGCCACGCGCGACTGGCTCGCCGGTCTCGCCAAGGGCACGCCGAAGGACGGCAAGGTGACCCTGAAGGCGCCCGAGATCGCCGAGAACGGCAATGCCGTGCCGCTCACCGTCACCGTCGAAAGCGAGATGAGCGAGAAGTCCTTCGTGAAGGCGATCTATATCGCGGCCGACGGCAATCCCAATCCGGGCGTCGCCATCTACGAGTTCACGCCGCTCGCCGGCAAGGCCGAGGTCTCCATGCGCGTGCGTCTCGCGCAGACCCAGAAGCTGGTCGCCGTGGCCGAGATGAACGACGGCTCGCTCTATACGGCGAGCCGCGAGGTCAAGGTCACCATCGGCGGCTGCGGCGGCTGAGGAGGAACATATGTCCGACGATATCAAGCCGCGGCTGCGCGTGCCCGCCACCGCCAAGAAGGGCGAGGTGGTCGAGGTCAAGACGCTGATCACCCATCCGATGGAGAACGGACAGCGCAAGGGTGCCGACGGCAAGATCGTGCCGCGCCTGATCGTGAACTCGCTCAAGGTGACCTACAACGGCAAGCCGGTCCTGAACGCCACGCTCGAGCCCGCGATCGCCGCCAACCCGTATCTCGCCTTCTTCCTGAAGGTCGAGGAGAGCGGCACGCTCAAGTTCACCTGGACCGACGACAACAAGCAGTCGTGGGACGCCGAGAGCAAGATCGACGTTGCGTAGCGACGTCATCCCGACCGAGGCCTGAGGCCGAGTGGAGGGACCTCTCTTGTTGCCAGCTGGGAAAGGCCCTTCGGCTTCGCTGCGCTCCGCGGGCGATGTCGCGGAGCTGTCGTCATGAGCGGCCTGGGTCGCCGCGAGCTTCTGCAGGTGGCTGCGGCGACGGCGGCGCTGTCTGCCTCGAGGGCGGGCTTCGCCCAGGGCCGCGACCCCAAGACGGCCGACCTGCTGCGCTTCAAGTCGACCGGGCAGGTGACGCTCCTCAACTTCACCGACCTGCACGCCCAGCTCGTGCCGCTCTATTTCCGCGAGCCCTCGGCCAATATCGGTGTCGGCTCGGACAAGGGTCTGCCGCCGCACCTCGTGGGCGAGAAGCTGCTCGCGGCCTACAAGGTGAAGCCGGGCAGCTTCGATGCCTACGCGCTCGCCTGCACCGATTTCGATTCGCTGGCCCGCACGTTCGGCCGCATGGGCGGCGTCGATCGGCTGGCCACCCTGATCAAGGCGATCCGCGCCGAGCGCGGCGACAAGGTGCTGCTGCTCGATGGCGGCGATACCTGGCAGGGCAGCTACACCTCCCTCCAGTCGCGCGGCGCGGACATGGTGAAGATCATGAACGCGCTCAAGCCGGATGCCATGACCGCGCACTGGGAGTTCACCTACGGCGCCGGGCGGGTGAAGGAGCTGATCGAGCAGCTCGCCTTTTCCTTCCTCGCCGGCAACGTGAAGGAGGCGACCTGGGGCGACCCGGTCTTTCCGGCCTCGCAGGTCTTCGAGCGCGGCGGACTGCGCATCGGCGTGATCGGCCAGGCCTTCCCGTACACGCCCATCGCCAACCCGCGCTACCTGATTCCCGATTGGCAGTTCGGCATCGACGAGGAGACGCTTGCGAGGAACGTCGCCAAGTTGCGCGGCGACGGCGTCGACCTCGTCGTGCTGCTGAGCCACAACGGCTTCGACGTCGATCGCAAGCTCGCGGGCCGGGTGAAAGGCATCGACGTCATCCTGACCGGCCACACGC
>Ga0335083_10006166_pt1 | contig 15072 bp, 9 predicted proteins | sample Lox_Sample_42_FD_206716 | JGI IMG/M metagenome (GOLD analysis project Ga0335083, IMG submission 206716) | Soil microbial communities from Loxahatchee National Wildlife Refuge, Florida, United States - Lox_Sample_4.2 | ecosystem: Environmental > Terrestrial > Soil > Wetlands | place: USA: Florida... | reverse complement strand
AGGAACAGACTCCGCGAATCAAGCGCACCTACCACAATCGGCAGCGCCTGTGCGACACCAATACCAATGTCCTTCGGCCCAACTTCTGTGCCGGTGCGCGTGTCCGTCATACGAATGCGGGGCGTTTGTGGCGTGCTTTGCAGCGGGTTCAGCACATTTTCCCGAAAGTCGTGTTGATTACGCTCGTCGTATTGAGTTTGGAGCAGCTTCAGATGATTCATCAGCAAGCTGTCCTCCGCGACGGAGCGCAGGCCTGAGATCTCGATGCGGTATCCGAGTCCCAAGCGTTCCTTATCCTCAAACCATTTGGTGACCTCCTCGACAAAGGAATCCCCTTTCCCTCGCACGCGGTCATAATGCCGCAAAAGTAAATCCCACGCGCCAAGGCCGGTGGCCCAACGGGCTGCTTCCTCCACCTGCGGACATTCATGATGGCGGTCCGGAATTGCGCGAATCGGGCCGATGTAACGGAAGCCTTCCAGGTGTTGCCGAACTAGCGCCGTGATGCCGACCACAACCTGATTGATTACGGCCCAATACGGCTGTCCTTCCTCCCCCAAAGCCGAGGGCGGAAACGGAAGCGAGCGAAGCAAGCTCGGGGACGGACTGGTCTGGCCGTTTAGTTGAATCATCGGGAAAATTCCGCAACTTTTCAACGCGGCGTGCTCTTTTTCCTCAAATCGCCTTACCGCCGCCTCGATTTCCGATCTGCCAGGGGGCAGCAATTCATCAGCATTTGCAGCGCATTTGACATTAGGTAGATTCACCACCAACCGGCCAATGGTATTGCGGTCAATTGCATCGCCCCGCTTGACGATCACCGCTCCTGTCTTGGGATGAACCACGTCAAAGCCAAATTGTGCGGGGGCATTGCCGGAAAGCTTCGGCAGTGAGCCGGCAAGTTCCGTCAGCAATTCCGACCTGAAACGCCTGATCTCCCGGTCAAATTCCTTCTTCAACTCGCCCAGAGATTCATCTAGCGCGAGCAAGGCGGAGTGAAAGTAATTGATTTCTTCGATGACTGGGAGCGAGTCCGGCTTGGGTTTGCGAATTGTGATGACAGCTTCGTCATTGAGAAAATATCGGCATTCGGAGAACGACCCCTCGTCACGGCCAAAATCCCAACGCGCCACAACTTCAAGCGCGACAGTCTGAACCTGTGAGTTGATGTTCAGCCGACTAAACACTTCCGAGCCACCCTCATCGTCATCCAGATCCAAGAGTTCTGCCAGCGTGGGCACTCCGTCATCCGTTGGTGTGATTTCGATTCGGACGCGAATCTCCCGTTCCAAGTCGTGCTTGTGAACGAGGTTACGGAAACCACCCATCTCAATTGCTTCGCCGCCTTGCAGGGTGCTGTCAGGATTCGCGTTATTCCGTTCCAGAAGCTCGCGGGCAAAGTGGATGGCGTGGAGAATCGTGCTCTTGCCGGCACTGTTCGCACCGAACAACAGCGTTATTGGACGTAGCGGAATCGTCACTGGCTTGCTGATGCCCTTGAAATTTTCAATGGTGATGCGCGTAATGCCCGTTTGACGCTTCTGCAATTGCGCAAGGCGCGCCTCGGTTTCCCTGAATTGTTTAGACATCTCGTCCAAGTGGCCGGCAAGCGATTCGTATACCTCTGCATTGGGGTCAAGCTCATGCAATTTGTCGCTCAACTCTCGGCGCTCGCGGCGAAGACGCTCCAGTCGTTTCAGTAAATGCTGCCGCAATTCGTCGCCTGACAATTTCGAGAGGTCGGTCATCTCATCGGCGATTGCCTCGATATCGTCCTCGCTGGGGTCGTCTGGATGTTTCATACGTAGTATTTGAAATTTGGGAGAAAGACTTTTGTCCCCTGATTCGCAACAAGAATTTCTCCCACCGCGTCGGAGAAATGCACCGTGACTGGCTGGCTCTCGCCAAGTTTACAGGCGTTGTAGTTCAGTTTCGTCAGACCAAAAATATCGATGGCGACCTGCCTGATGTCAGCTTCTCCGTGCTGAATTTCGATGCGTAATGGTTCGGGAATATCCCATCCATCGTAAGTTCTCAAAACAGGCTTGAAACCAGACGCCCAGAGGTAACCCGCACGTCCGGAAACCTTCCAAAAAGTGCCTCGCACAACGGGACGGGTGCCGGCTCGATAAGCCTTCAGTCCTCGACGATCCGAGGCGACACGAATGCCCACCAGCTTGACGCCCTTTGGGCAAGCTTCCTGGTAGCCGCGCCATTCCTCATCATCAATAGAAGAGCGACAATGCAGGAATACTTCACTCAGCGTTTTCCCGTGCTGTTCCTCATAGGTCTCCAACACTCCAGAGAGTAGTTTCTTCGCGGCGGGACGCGAAAGGTGACACTGCTTCAACTCCGGCGAATACCACGGACCATAATCGCCGAGAAAGACGATGCCGTCTCCGTCATCCAGAAACATCTGTGCGGCGCTGCAAGCGGTGCGTCCATTTTCGTCCGTCCGTTTGAACGCGATGCCGACGTAGCAAACTCCATCCCGCGCGCTTGGTAGTTTCCAGGGTTTCCGGCCGCTTTTGTAATAGAGTGCCGTTGACAAATTCCACGCGCGGTCAGACAGCGGAGTCAGGACACGTTGCCCCCACGGTGGTTTTTCATCCGAAAGATTTAACGTGGACTCCCGCACAATTTGAATCGGCATCTTGCAGTCCATGGCGCGTGCCTTGATTTGGCGGCGAAAGTCCAAGGAAAAGTCATATTGCTCAGAATCGTATCCACCGAAGAGGTCGGTTATCTGCCTGCGAAGCCTGACCTCCTTTGGTGATAGCCGCTTTCCAATTCCCTCGGTCACCTTCGATAATGGCCGGCAATTCTTGTGCACAATTTCTGGGACGACACAAACAGTGACGTCGATCGCGGTGTCCTTATGAGCCAAAGCTTTGATGGCGCGAAGATAGAGGCTGGTAACGTCGAAAACTCGTTTGTAATCGTCGCCCTGGTTGGCCGCAGATTCGATTTCTTTTGAGTCAATCATTTCAGCGAGCGGGGCGGACTTTGGAAAAATCGCGTGCATTGCTTCTTCGATTCCTGGGAAATGGGGCCAAAGCACTGCACTCATCTCCGGTGGGGGATCAATAGGCGAGTTCAAACGAGCCGCAAAACCTTCAAACCCAGATATGCCAAACGTGCTCCCGATGACAGCGTAATTGATCCGGCCAGGCTTTTCGAGACCACTGCTTTCTACAGGGCCGAATAATGCAAGTCCCGTGGCGGGGTGCTCAATGTGTTGATGCGATGCGAACTCCAACTCGGGTTCGGGCAAGAGCTCGGCATTGAGGAGCAATTCATTCATTGGTTGCATCCTCCATTTCTTCCGCGCTGACCTGAACGTCTTCATGCGCTGGCTCTTCAATTTCAGCCACGGGCGCGCCAGCGAGCGCCGACTCATCCAGAGACCAGTCGGTGGAAAGTGTGACGAGGCTTCCGAGTTTCAAAGTCGTCTCTTTGTCCTCGATTGCTGCCTGCGTGAGCAACTGCAAAAACGCCATCAGCCGCTTGCGCCACTTCTCGTTGAAATAGGCACGAGTGACTTTCTTCGTTCGTGGACCGACCTTTCTTCCGGTGATCAACTTGTGGGCGCCATCAAACAAAGTGACGCCAGGGCGAAGCTGAATCATGAAGCCTCCCCAATCCGCTTTGCGAATCGCGTAACGAATTGCCGGGTGATGGATGACTTCTTCCGGTGCTGAATTGGGGCGATACATGAGGATACTACCCGCGACGCGAATGTAGGACGAACTGCCGTCAACATCTTTGAAGCGGAAAATGGATTCACCTCGAAACGGAGCGGGCAAGTAGTAGCCACTGCGGTCCTCGGCAAGAATGCAGCCGGCACGAATGAGCCAAGAATGAACGGAGCGGTTTAACAGCCGAGAGATGACATTGTGCGTTGGAGTTTCGTGAATTGAATCGTAGGACGGCCAGTGAAGAGCGGCCTTGGTCTCCTTCACCGCTTTCGCGAGCGGCGCTGGCGGGGGTGAAAAAGCACCCGCGCGCCCTGGCTCAAGCCGATAGTGCGGCCAGAGATCGTATGAAGCTTTCGATTGTTCGTCATCAAACTCCGAGATGTCGAAAACTCGAAGAACTTCGGGCACCCGGATGAATGGCAACAGATTTGTGGTTAGCGGCTCGGACTTGTGAGCGAGCAGCGAAGCCCCACGCTCCAATGCTGCCTTCGCAATGGCGGAATTGCCTGCGTGAATCCTCGGCGCGTTCAACGATTCAAGTTTTTTGAGAAGTTGGCGCAGGCCATCCAACCAGCTTTCGCGGAATGAGATCCATGAAATGTCTGACATCGTCCAGTCCGGCTGAACGCCGTCGAGGTTCAAGGTGATGAGAAAGTCATCGGTCTTGCGCTGCTTGCCCAACTGGAGTGCCTGCGTGCGTTCTTTTCGAGGATTGTCCTTCCCGATGGACGCCTTGGATAGAAGTCCTAGCACGCGAAACGAGCGATCCTTGATGGCGACATCAACCTCTTTGACCCAGGATTCGCCGCCAAGGATTTGGATTTGATCAATCCAGACGCCGTAACCGTAAAATGCGAGCTTCCTAGCCAGCCATTTCGCGAAGACCTGGTCCTCGTAGGCGTAGCTTATGAAAAGCAGCTTACGGGGGTCAGACTCGTCTTTAGAAGGCGTTGGCATCTTAATTCCAATCAACTCTTGTGGGGCCGTAGGCCGGCCGCTCTTGCCGCATCAGCCGAAACAGGTTTCGCCTGGTTACAAGCCAGAACGCCATCTTTTCCTAAAATCGAAGGACGTGAATAAGGCGGTGGAGATTTTTTTGCTCGCTCCAAACCAGCCAAGGATTTTTGCCGATTGCGCTCCTTGTTCAACTCGCTGTCCTTCTTTTGCCATTCGCGGGCTTTGATCAATGCTTGCTTTACGTCAATTGAGTCAAACCAACCATAAACTGCGCGGAGTGGCTCATCTTGGAGAAGGTTGTGGCGGGGACGACCACGTAGTTGTTTTTCGACAAACAACAAGCTGCGATACGCTTGAGGATCATTCAATGAATGACGTTGAACATGCTCTTGTAGCCGCGAAAAGCTCGAAAGTATCAACTCCCTATTGTGATCAATACTCATGGTTTATAATTCTACATTGAAGGCACGGCACTGGCGGAGCCGCTCTGCCCACGGCTGGTGCTGCGCCACCTTGAGCGTCTCCACCACTAGCGTCGGCCTCGTAAGATCGTGAATTAGGTTAAGCATCTGGTTTGAGGTTGGTCTGGTCGGTGATTTGCACACGGTCACCTTCTTGAATGACGACTGCACCTCTTTTTACCATGCGGTCAAAAAATCTTTCGGTCATCTGCACCAAAAACAGGGAATATTTGAATGCCTTGGCGACTTCATAAATCTTTGCGATGAGCCCTTTCCCGATTCCTTGGCGCCGCAGGAACATGGGCATCATAATGTTTGAAATGTAAATCTGTTTAAAATCGTCCGAAACTGTAAGTCTGATAACCACCACGGGAGATGTACTTTTTTCCTCCTCTTGCACGACGAGTTCGAGCTGGTCGCCGTCGAATTGGAGCTCCTGCCAGTAACATTTGTCGAGGTGAGGACCGAGATAAGTTGGTATGGTCTTCTTCAACGAGCTTGCGATTTCTGGTTTCATAATTCTCCATTGAATGCGCGGTGTTGGAGCGAGGCGAAGAGGGCGTCGTGCTTGAGGAGGGCTCGCTGCTGCGCAGCTTTCAAAGCCGTGACAACTGCCAGGTGTTTTTCAAACTTTCGTTGTAGCGTCAGCGGTGGAACTGGAACTGGTAACGCACCCAAACCCTCGGTGTTGATGTTGTATTGCCCAGCAGAAGTTTTACAGCGACTACGCAAAGCGCGACGACCTTCCGGCATAGCAAGAAATTCCTGGAGGAAGAGCGGGAGAATTACATCGGTTTTGAGTCTGGCACGAATGAGATACGAGGCGTAAATAAAGCGCGCTGGATCAAATCCTCGAAGCCGGACTGACTCAGCTTGGAAAACCGCACAACGCCCGACAAAATCAGGATTCCCATTGGTCCGAACGAAGAGAAGATCGCCATCGCGAAGCTGCAACCGTTCGAATTCTGCGTCATCAGCTGGAACAAGTTTCAACTCCTGCAGATTCAACGAACCTCCAATCACGTTGGGTATGCGCAAAGCTGGATAACCCGCTCCTTCAGATTTATTTGACGTGCCATATCGAAACTCCTCAATGAGTTCAGACAAGTTGTGGCGAGTGCCATTCGTTAAGACTGAAGCGAATACTTCTGAAAAAAGGGATTGGGTTAGCGTGCCGAGTTTGGCGAGGGCGTGACGGCGTTTGGCGCGCAAGGCGTTGGCTTGGCCCAAGAGGGCTGTTATCCGAAGCTGTTCTTCCAGAGGTGGAAGAGGCACTTCCAATCTTCCAACTTGGGTAAGACTCAAATTGGAAATGGTAGCAGTCACCTGCGCCCCTCGCATTTGGTTCTGCGCATCAGGTGTTTGAAGCCAGTTACGAAGATAATTACGGTCTAATGGCCCACTGATTCGGATTATTGCAACCGCCTGATTGCAGTTTAGTGGCGGCGCGGTTTCCGGAACAATCGCAGAGCGCCCAATTGTGCCGGCGATAGAAAGAAGAACGTCTCCTGGTAGGATTTTTGATCGCGCGGATGCTTGGTGTGTTTCCTCGCTGACAAATAGCACATCTCGGTCAAGCGCGAGCCCGTTGTCGAGATTCTGCACACGAAGGAACGGAACGCCGCTAGCGACATACGCCATGCCGTAGCTGGTGGGAGTTGAGCCTTTCGTGATTACGCTGCAAAGGTCGCCCAAAAGTTTTCGTGGCCAACTCATCGAACAAGATCCTCCAAATCTTTCAAGCCTTGTTCTATATCCCGCTCCATTTGGCAAAGTTCTGCGATCAGTTGTTTGGGTGCGACATGGTCGATCTCCTCGTGGGCGACTTCACGGTAGCGGTTGACGGAAAGGTCATAATTATTGTCGCGGATTTCCTTCACTGGCACGAAGAAGTGCTGGGCGCTGCGGTCACTTTCCTTTTTGGCATCCCGTTTGGCCCATTTCTGAACGAGATCGGGCAGGTCATTCTGGTTGGGAGGCAAAGGGCTGCGTTTGTCGTCGAGCGAGTAGCCGTCGCGTTCCACTTTGTAGAACCAAACGTTGTCCGTCCGTCCGCCTTTGGTGAACACCAAGACGGCGGTGGACACGCCGGCATAGGGTTTGAACACGCCCGATGGCAGCGAGATGACGGCTTCAAGCTGGTTCTCGTCCACCAGCATCTGGCGTATGCCTGTGTGTGCTTGGCTCGAACCAAAGAGTACGCCTTCCGGTACGATGACCGCTGCACGTCCGCCCATCTTCAGCATCCGGACGATGAGAGCAAGAAACAGAAGTTCAGTCTTGGTCGTCTTGACTTTGCTCCTGAGACTGCTGTGAATGTTGTCAGTGTCGATGTTCCCCTTGAACGGCGGGTTAGCAAAGATAACATCGAAATAATCCTCCGCCTCAGTGGGATATTTTTCGACAAAGCTGTTGCTGAGGGTGTCCTGATTGTTGATGCAGGGCGATTCGATGTCGTGCAGCATCAGGTTCATTGCCGCGATGCGGAGCATGGTTTGATCGAAGTCGAACCCGTTGAACATCCGGTTCTGGATGTGGTCACGATGGGGCTCAAGCAAGTCGCCGGGGTAATGCTTCTGCCCGTTCTCATCCACATAAATCATTTTTTCCGAAGTGTATTTCTTAAAGAGGTACAACATGACCTCGACCAGAAAACCAGCCGTGCCGCAGGCAGGATCGCCGACAAGCTCGGTCGGCTTCGGGTCAAGCATTTGCACCATCGCTGCGATGATGTGACGCGGTGTGCGGAACTGTCCGGCAATGCCCGCAGTTGTGAGCTTGCCGAGCATGTATTCGTAGAGGTCGCCCTTTATGTCACCCTGTGTTAGCGGAAGTTCCTCAATGAGGTTCACTGCTGTAACCATGAGGCTGGCCCTGGGCACGAGGCATTGCGCACCTTCCAGGTATTTGCCGAGGGCCGTGCGCTTGCCAACCTCTTCGCGAAAAAATGGGAATAGTTCGTCGCGAACAATGGCGATCATGCGGTCGCCACTCTCATTACGGAAATGGGACCAGCGCAGATGCTGGCGGTCGGCGGGGAAGGCGCGTTGCGAACCGTTCTTACCGGTCTTCGCAACCATATTTTCCCGGCGCGTTTCTTGCACGTCCAGCAACCTGGCAAACATGAGAAAAGAGATCTGCTCGATGACGGTGAGCGGGTTGGTGATGCCGCCGGCAAAGAATTCGAGCCAGAGTTTGTCAATTTTGGATTTGAGTTGTCCGGTAATCATATCATTTCAATCAAATAGGGATGCGTTCGAGGAAGAATTCTGCGGAAGCAGTCTTGCCTGCTATTTGGCGAAACATGACTTTGTATTTCTGTGCAACCAAATCGGGTTCAACATTGGCAATGGTCTGCAAAAAGCACTCCTCAATGTGCAAGTTATGACCGCCTTGTTTGATGATGGTGCGAATCCAATTTTCCAGGGTGTCTTCATCCATGATGGCATCTGGCGGTTGAACGTAGGTCCATAGATTCTCAGGCGGCTTCTCAAGCTGAATCATATTCATAACGCCCCTTCGAGATTGATCTGTTTGACGATGTGCAAGATTTCATCCTGCTCCTTTTCCGCGAACACTCCGCTTAAGCCATCGCTGCTCAAGGTGGTGAACGGCGCCTCCCAAAGCTTTTCAACTTCGATGAGGCCGTAGCGCGCTATGTGGTTCTTCAGCAAGTCGAGAAAGCGAATTTGCGTGGGAGTGAGGCGCGGGTGCGCCTGGCTGAACTGCCTGAAGAAGGCATCCACGTCCGCCGCTTCCATGCCAAGAATGCGACGAATCGCCAGTTCCAGACGCTTGGTGTCCGTGAACAAATTTTGAATGATATCAAGCGAGAATTCAGGGTCGAGTTCCACCACCTGCTCGGCGAGAGCTTTGGTATCTTGCTCGTTAACAGGCTTGCCGGCGCGGATTTTCTTCAGCACGTTGCTGTTTTCAAGCAGGCTTTTCAGCACCCTTTCAGCGCGGTGCTTGTAGGCGTCGAGTTGTACGCCCTCCAACTTCACGGTGTGCGCCTTGTATTCTTCGCCCTCGTCCTTGATGTCGAGTACGACTGGTTGATGTTCCGGATAAACCACCTTGGTGCGCAGGTGCATGATGCCACGCAGTTCAAGCCGAATGTTGTCGAGGTCTTTGACCGTTGGGCTGGTCCAGAAGGCGGAACTTTTGACCTTATCAATCACTGACGCTTTCTCCTTCACCTGTCCCAGATTGATCGGCAGGCGGCTAATCTGGTCGAGCAGTTCAGCTTTGAAGTCCTGAAGTTCGGCAGACTGCTTGAGGAGCGCGCCCGAAAGCCGCGTGACGAGCAGGTCGAATTGATACGCAGCCTCACGGCGTTGGAGATTGCGCCACTGCATCAACGGAGCAATTTCGTGGCGCAAAACTTCGCGTGTAGCGGGAGAAAAGTTGTCAATCAGGCCGGGCATTTGGACGGACTTGATTTCGCGCCATCTTTCACGAACGGCGATGGTGTTTTCCGGCAAGGCTGCAACGTCTTGCTTGAGCAACCCAACGCCGAGGTTGAGCGCGTTCATGTCCTGCTTTGCAATCGCGGCTTCTACCATTTCGATGCGACTCTCAAAAAGGACCTGCATAAGCGACTTCTTCTGGCCGGGATCTACTTCTGTTTTCAATTCGTCGAAATACTCGAAGTTTCCCCAATGGTCGAAGATTCGGAACTTGTCCTTGTGCTGACTTGGACCAAAGAGGTCCAAGCATAGCCGCGTGCCACGCCCAATCATCTGCCAGAATTTGGCGTAGGATTTGACCGGCTTGGCGAAGACGAGATTGACGAGGCTCGGGATGTCTATGCCGGTGTCGAGCATGTCCACAGAGATGGCGAGTGTGAGTTCTTTCGTGCCGTCAGTAGATTTGAGGTCATCAATGAGTTGTTCCGCGCGCGGCTCGTAGTTGTCAATCACCGCACAGAACTTGCCACCGAACTGCGGATAGAGTTCATCGAAGAGGTCTTTCAGTTGAACCGCGTGGAGATGATTTCGCGCAAAGATGATGCTCTTGCCGATGGTTGAGCCTTGCGCATTGCGAATGCCGTTCTCCATGAGGTTGCGGAGTATGGCGCGGTCTGTGTCTTTGCTGAACACCTTGCGGTTTACCTGTTCAGCTTCATAGTCAACTGTTTCAGGATCTTCGACCTGCTCCTCAAGTTGTTCGCGTTGGGCTTCATTAAGTTGCGTGTATTTGATCCCTTCGCGCAGGAACTTGGTCGTGTGCTTCACGACCTCGAACGGCACGAGGTAGGGTGGATTGTGCTCAATCGCGTCTTTGTAAGAAAAGTTTGCCGTCGGATCTTTGTCTTCGCACTCGAACAAGCGGAAAGTATTGCGGAAAATGAAAGTCACCGGCGTTGCGGTGAGCCCGACTTGAAACGCATCGAAATAAACAAAGAGGTCGCGGTAACGGTTGTAGATGCTGCGATGCGATTCGTCGGCGATGATGAGGTCAAAAAAACCGACATCGAAATTCTCGAAACACTTCATCATAGCCGGATACGTGGACAAATAAATGCGTTTCGTTTGGTCCTGGTTGGTTGCACGTGAGACGTAGACGGCGGGCGCACCTGGCAGGAATTCCTGAAAGGCGTCGTAAGCTTGCTTGCGGAGTTCGCGACGATCACAGAGGAAAAGCACACGCTTCACCCAATTGGCACGGATGAGCAATTCGCAGAGAGCGATCGCAACGCGGGTTTTGCCCGTTCCGGTCGCTTGCACGAGAAGCGCCCTGCGCTTGCGGGCGTCGAAGCGTTCGCAGATGCGTTTGATGGATTCCACCTGGTAAAGGCGGTCGACGATAACTTCCGACGGCGCAAGATAAGTGAGCCGCTCTTCACGATGCGCGGTCTGGAAATGGAGGTACTGAAGGCTGTCCTTTGAGTGGAAACCATAAATCTTACGTGGCGGCTCGTTTTTTGTGTCATCCCAAATGAAAACGTCGTAGCCATTGGTGAAGAAAATAACCGGACGTTGGCCATGCATCTTCTCAAGGCCGTCAGCATAATATTTGGCCTGCATTTGCCCCTTTTTGGCGTTTTCAGCGGTTTTCTTGGCCTCGATCACAGCGAGCGGTTTTCCGCTGTCTGGATTCTTCAACACGTAGTCTGCGTATCCAATGCCAGTATTTGTCGGCTGATGAAGCACTTCAACCTCCTGTGCGACTTCGGAAGTGTTCTTCCCTTGCAGGTCAACGTTCCAACCGGCGGCGATAAGCATTGTATCAATCAGGCGACGACGTGTGGTCGCCTCGTCGAATTGAAGGACGTTGGCGGCCTGCTGAGTTTGGTCAAGGATGAGTTGAAGCTCAGTCTGTGATTTCTCGGCTGCTTGAGCTTTGGCACGAGCATCCTCAAGATCTTTGAGGATTTGGGCCATCCGAGCCTCTTGTTCGGCGAGTTGGCGAGAGACATCAACCCTCTTTGCTTCCACCTCCTCTTCAGTTATCGGTTTTGGCTCAGTAAATAAAGGGCAGGCATTCTTGCTTCCACCGCAAAATGAAAGGAAGAACCAGCAAGCTAGGTCGTATGCTTCCTGAAGAAGCCACACGGGGATTTGTGGCTTAACGAAGGCTTCAGCGCCGTGCGCCGCTTTGTTTCCTTGAACACGCAGTTCGTGCAATTTGTAGCGGACTGTCTTGGGAATCATGCTGACGAACATGTCGTCGTTCAGCATATCGTTCAGATTAAACTGAAAGGGACGCGGAAGCTTGTGGTGGCTGTAAATTGCCGAAACCATTGTTTCGGCAAACATGCGAAGCTTTACGACCGCGCTAGAGGGGTCGGAATATGCGTAGCGCTCTGCAAACCCGCCGAGGTCGGCAAGTTCTGCAAACGACGGGCGAAGAAACTCGAAGTTCGTGGACTTCATAACTTCCTCTCCGCGAACGTAATTTCCCAAAAGGGCGAACATGATGCCCAATCGTTCGCTGGTGATATGCCAAGCGTGCCAATTGTCACATTTCGTTCATTGCCAACGCTTTGAACATACGCGTAGTGTTTGCTTGAGGGCTTGCTTTTAAAGGTGGCTTTAGAATTGCGAAAGCTTTGTTTCATTTTCTACTCCGAAGGTATTGGCTGACGGCCTGTGGAGTGATGCCAAGCAGGCTGGCAGCCTTTGTTCGATTTCCGTCGCACCTCTTCATCGCTTTTTCAATTAAACGCCCGCGGACTTTGGATAGAAAATCATTTACGACAAAACCCTCTTGCGGCTCAGGTAGAGCATCAAGGCCAGAAGTCGTGAGGACTTCATCGAAAATCAGATTCTCCGATTCGATAACTTTGCCGGAGCAAAGTTGAGCGGATCGAATGACAACCCCCTCAAGCTCGCGAACATTCCCTGGCCATGGATGTTTCATTAAATCGATAATGGCCTTTTGTGACAGACGACGCTGCTTTTGATGCTTCTGATTCCAGCGCTCCAAGAAGTGGTGCGCGAGCTTGGGAATGTCGTTGCGCCTGTCTCGCAAAGGTGGAATGCAAATTTTTGCCTCAAGGCGATAATAGAGATCTTTGCGCAATGTCTTTTCTTCAACGGCACGCTTGACGTCCACGTTTGTGGCGGCGATTACCCGAACATCTACTGTGGATTCTTTACTGTCGCCCAATTTTTGGATTTTCCCGTGTTGAATAGCTCGCAGCAATTTCGCCTGGCACTGCGTCGGCATCTCGCCAAGTTCATCAAGGAAAAGTGTTCCGCCGTCCGCTTCCTCGAAACACCCCTTATGGTCCCGGTCGGCGCCCGTGAATGCTCCTTTTCGGTGGCCGAAAAGCTGACTCTCAATAAGCGTTTCAGCAAAGGCAGCACAGTTGACGGTGATGAATGGTTTTGCCGCTCGTTTGCTCGCGCAGTGAATCAAACGAGCGAATACCTCCTTGCCTGCACCCGTTTCACCCAGCAGCAGAATTGGTGAGTCATATTCCGCTATTGTGAAGGCGGTTTTTAGTTCACGGAGAAATAGTTCGTGGTCGCCCACAATGTTCAGTTCGGCGCTGAGGGATTGGAAATCACGGGTTTCATCCTCTTCCGGTAACACACCGAACGGCTTGATTTGGGGAAACTGCGGATTTGTGAAATCGATCTCCGTAACCCGACCTTCTCCCTCGCGAACGAATTTCGCGGCCCGTGTTTGGAGGATGCGAGCGGGAATTTCCCCGCTGGCTGCCAACATGAGCCAACTGGCATGCATGTGCGGAGTGCCAGACGATACGCAGATGAAGTATTCGCCGTCAGGGTTCTGCTTGTTGATCTCCTTGAAGTGAGTTCTGAGCTGCTTTAGGATTCCCAAATAATTGGTGGGGTCTTTGAGGGGCACTTCACAAATCTCAACAACCACACCCTTGTTGCGCTTCTGCAACTCCTCTTTCGTCTCCACGGAAATCTCCGCTGTGTTTGGCGTGGTGAAGAGATATATGCGGTCAAACTGCCTCTCCGAGGTCACAGTAAGGACTGGGCCGGCCTCCTTTTCGCCCGCGATTGAGATGTCCGCGAAGGGGTCGTGAAACCCAGTGAATGTTAGCAGTATTTTCATTCGTCACCGTGAGTCGGTTAAATCGTCCGTCGAATTTAAGCAGCAATTGGCCTTTAAGGCGAGTAAAGAATCCTTTAGGGTGTGAAATCGCCAACCGGGACGAACGAATGACCGATCTCGATGGCTGGGCGTCCAGTAGAGCGAGTGCCACGATCACGCTAGACCTTTGAGTGCTTGACCTTGAGAGGGCGCGCAGCCGTACACGCGGTAATCAGAAGACCCTTTGCCAGCGGGAAAACCATTTAGCGACGGTCGCGTCAAACTCCAGCGGCGGGAGCGTAACGCGGCGGAAGCCCCGCTCGCAATGGACGAGGACGCACTCGTGGTCGCGTAGATTACGGAGTCTGTGCGGTTTGATTTTATGCTCTTCGGTTTCTGAATAATTGACGTTGCGTTTCCCTGCGCTGTATCCCCATGAGCGCTTAACGACCCGTTTTTTACCAATGAAATCAGCAGCTTGAACGGCATCGGCTTCATCAGAAGAGCGGAAAATCATCCGATTGCGAAGGTTCAACGTCAGGACTTTTGATTTATCGTTGCCAAGCGGCGGAATAAGCGAAGTCGTGCTTTGCGCGGCGGCAACGACGGTGGCGCCGGCCTCCCGAATCACGTCCACGCAGTTGTAGTCACTCGTGCCATCCTCGCTGGCCGTCATAAACCGCTGCGCCTCGTCGGCCCAGAGGATGAGCAAATTGTCCTTCGCTCGGTCCACCTTGGTTTTGTCGAAGCGGCGCAAGGCGTGATTGTAAAAAAGCAGCTTCAGAAATGTGTTCACATAACGCCGTTCGGTCTGAAACTTCTGCGGCATCGTCGTGAGTATGATTTTGCCCTGGTCAATCGCCGAAAAGTTGAAGGTGCTTTCGCCGGTGCAAAACACCTCGGCGACTTCCGGGGTCAGGAAGTATTGCAGGTAGTTGCCAATGGTTTCTCGGACACCGCCAAATTGCTCGGCAGGCTGGGTAAGAAAACGGTCTAAAAAGTGTGCGTGAATCGCGGCCCGGCGCGGCGTTTCAAGAAGATTTGCGAGATTTTCCATTTCTTCTTCGAGCAGGTCACCATTGGATAACAATTCATACGCATCGAGCAATGTCACGGGGCGGCTCAACTCAAAAAGCATTTCGAGCGCGTGCGCAATATGCGTCTGTGCCTGGCTTTTGAAAAAACCTTTGTCCCCGCCCTGGCCAAGACTCGTGGCGGTGTCCACGATGAATTTGGCGTAGGTGGAAAATGGAATACTGCGGTCGCCGGTCAGGTTGTAGCGGTTGGGTGGCGTCCACTGTGCATCGGTGACGTTTGAGCGGATTTGCAGATGAATCAAATCGTGTTCGCGCCCGTAGTGACGCGCCATCGCTGCGAGCGTTTCCCAATAAACGCCCTTTTCGTCAACGCACAACCCACCCCATGTCGGTTCGTTTTGG
>Ga0335083_10006165_pt1 | contig 15072 bp, 14 predicted proteins | sample Lox_Sample_42_FD_206716 | JGI IMG/M metagenome (GOLD analysis project Ga0335083, IMG submission 206716) | Soil microbial communities from Loxahatchee National Wildlife Refuge, Florida, United States - Lox_Sample_4.2 | ecosystem: Environmental > Terrestrial > Soil > Wetlands | place: USA... | reverse complement strand
ATCTGGTGTGCCATCCTCACCTGGATCGGCTGGTTGATCGGGCGGCACGCGCAGGAGTTGGAGGAGGCGACGGTGAATGCCTACAGTCGCCAGGCGGTAGTCTACCTCCTGCCGGTAGTCGCGGTGGTTCTTGGGGTCTACGTCCTCTGGTATCGTCGGCGGCCTGGGGCCAAGGGCCAAGGCCCGTGATCCTCCGATTCTTCATCTCGGGGCGTGTCCAGGGCGTCGGCTTTCGCTGGTTCGTGGCCCGGCAGGCCGGATCCCTGGGAGTTCAGGGCTACGTACGGAACCTTGGGGACGGCCGGGTCGAGGTGCTGGCGCAGGGAAAGCCCGAGGAATTGGAACGCCTGGAGAGTTATCTGGCGAGAGGTCCCGGTCGCGCCAAGGTAGATGCTGTGGAAAAGTCGGAGATTTCGGATGAAGGGGCTGGATATAAGTCTTTTGAGATTATATAGTTGCAATCTTAACATCGGGTGTTCTCAAACTCCTGCAGGTAACTATGGTCTCTGAGTTGGTGCTGCGGACCTTGAGGGCGATTCCCGACTATCCCAAGCCGGGGATCACCTTCCAGGACATCACGCCGGTGCTGCAAGACGCGGGGTTATTTCGCCAGGTGGTTGAGTCTTTGGCGGACCCGTACCGCTCCAGCCGAGTGACTCATGTGCTTGGGATCGAAGCCAGGGGATTCATCCTCGGCGCCCCGGTAGCGATGGCCCTCGGGGCGGGGTTTCTGCCGGCGCGAAAGCTCGGGAAGCTCCCTTGGCAGCGGGTGACGGAGTCGTACGACCTGGAGTACGGGACCGACGCCCTGGAGGCTCACGAGGACGCGTGTCCCGCCGGCTCGCGGGTGCTGGTAGTCGACGACGTGCTGGCCACCGGAGGCACGGCGGCAGCGGCGGGTGCGCTGGTTCAGCGCTTGGGGGGGGCCCTGGTAGGCTGGTCGTTCCTGCTCGAGCTGGCTTTCCTTAAGGGCGGAGAACGGCTCAGGGCGGCGCCTTATCACGCCATTGCGGTGAAGTCCTAAATCGAGGCGGAATTGTCCCGCCCCGGTCCTCACCGCTAGATTTCCACGCTTCCGCCCCCGTAGCTCAGCTGGATAGAGCAGCAGTTTCCTAAACTGTTGGTCGGACGTTCGAATCGTCTCGGGGGCACCAGACAGGTCCCCGGCGCCAGGGGCGCCCGAGTGGAATAGTTCTACAAAGTACGACGGAGCATCATGACGACGGCAACGGAACCCACAGTAACTCCGACCCCAGCGCCCTCAGCGCCCAACCCGCTGAGCCTCTGGCTCGCGAACCGGAGGAATCGCATGACCGCGATCGCCGGTGGGGCGGTGCTCGTGGTCTGCGTGGTTGCCTGGCTGGTGATATTGGACGGACAGAGGAAGGAAGCCTACGCCGATCGGGCCCTTTCCGCCGCCATGAGCGCCGCCGCAGCCAACAACCTGCCGCTGGCCTCGAGTGAGCTCCAGAAGGTCATTTCGACATACGGCGGGACTCCGGCAGCTGGGCAGGCGGTCATCATGCTCAACCAGATCCGCCTGACCAGTGGTCAGGGAGAGCTGGCCATCACCGGCCTCCAGGACTACCTGAAAACCAAGCCGGAGCCTCGTTTCGCAGTCCAGGCCGCTGGTCTCCTGGGCAGCGCCCTGGAGAATGCCAAGCGTCCGGCCGAGGCTGCCGCTGCGTACCTCGCCGCCTCGGAGAGCGCCAAGGATGCGTACCTCAAGGGCGAGTACCTGAACCAGGCCGCCAGGGCCTACCTCAACGACGGAAAGCCCGAAGAGGCGATCAAGCTGTATCGGCGGGTCATGAGCGATTTTGGCAAGACTCCGGCGGTGGGAGAGGCCTCAGTAAGGCTTTCCGAACTGACCAAGGGAGCGATGTAGGGAGGGGCCAGGCAGGCCGAAATACTGCGGAATTGACGAGGCGGGGTGGGAAACCGCCTCGTCTTGTTGTACTTAGGAAAATGTCGTATAACATATGTTATGTTAAGTATGCTTGTGTGTGGATGTGGGAAAGTTTTGAGATCTCCTAGTCCCCCATTGCCTTATAGCTCCAGCTCGCCGGTGTAAACCAGCCGGCCTTCGCCCGCCAACCAGACGTCCTCCACCCGGGTGCCATTGACCGTGGCCCGGATCGATAGTGGTTTCCCACTCCGGGTGGTCAGGACCAGCGGCGACCGAGCCTCGCCCCGAGCAATCAGCGCGGCGGCGGCGGCCACGGCGCCGGTCCCGCAAGCCAGGGTCTCCCCCTCGACCCCTCGTTCATAGGTCCGCATCGGCCAGTGGGGAGTCCCGTCCGGTCCTTTGGGCCCGGGTGACACAAAGTTCACGTTAGCGCCCTCGGGGCCGCACTTGGGGTGTCGGCGAAGCTCCCCGCCCCGGCCATGGACCTCGACCCGGTCGACGTCGTCCACCAGAACGACTAGGTGGGGTACCCCCACGCAGGCCAGATAGGCAGCCCGTTCGGAAGGCAGGAGGCCCAGGCCTTCGATTGCCATCGGGGCCTCGAAGCCGTCGAGATTGAGCTCGGCCCAGGCCCCCTCCCCGACACAGCGGGTCGAAAAGGTTCCGGCACCGGTGATCAGGCGCATCCCGGACGCCGGGGCCAGCCCCAGCCTCGCCGACAGCCGAGTACTGCACAGGGCGGCGTTGCCACACATGGCTGCCGGGGATCCGTCGCAGTTATAGAAGTGCATCCGGACCACCGACCGCTCCACCGGCTCCAGGATCACGAGGCCATCGGCCCCGGCCCCTTCCCGTCTATCGCAGACGTCCCGGATCCGCCCGGCCGGCCAATGGGATGGGCGATACTGGCGACCGTCGAGCATGACGAAGTCGTTGCCCGAGCCACTCATCTTGTAGAAGGTGACGCTCATAGCTGACCCATCAGGGAACGAAGGCGGAGCCACCAGACCATCCAGACTGCCTCCCGCACGATGCTCCGGCTCATCTTGCTCTGGCCCTCGACCCGCTCGTGGAAGACGATGGGGATCTCGACCAGCCGGAATTTCTTTTTCCAGGCCCGGAAACTCATCTCGATTTGAAAGGCGTAGCCGTTGGACCGGACGCTATCGAGGTCGATGGCGGCCAGGACCTCCCTGCGAAAGCACTTGAACCCGCCGGTCGAGTCGGTCAGCGGGAGCCCGGTGACCCAGCGGGCGTAGAGGTTGGCGGCCAGCGACAACAGGAGCCTCGAGATCGGCCAGTTGATGACGTTGACCCCGGTCTTATAGCGGGACCCGATCACCAGGTCGGAGCCTTCGATCGCCTCCAGGAATCTGGGCAGCGCGGCGGGATCGTGGGAGAAATCGGCGTCCATCTCGAAGATCGCGTCGTATTTCCGCGTCAGCGCCCACCGGAACCCCGCCAGATAGGCCCGCCCCAGTCCCTCCTTGGCTTCGCGATGCAGGCAGTGGACCCGGCGGTCTTCCGTTGCCAGGCGGTCGGCCAGCGCTCCGGTCCCGTCGGGCGAGTTGTCGTCGACCACCAGTACCTCGAGCCGATCGTCCTGCTTGAGCACCTGGGGAACGATCTGCGCCAGATTCTCCCGCTCGTTATAGGTCGGAATGATGACCAGGGCGCGATCAACCATGCGCCGCTCCCCGGCCACGCCGTCCGGCGGTCGCGATGCCCAGGAGAGCCAGCAGGGTCAGGGCCGAGACCATTAAGCCGTCCCGGAACCAGGGGGTACGAAATTCCAGGGTGACCTCGCGAGCACCGGCCGGTACCGGCACCGCCATGAGCGTGTACTGGGCCCGAAGCAAGGGCGCGGGATGGCCATCGACCTGCGCGTGCCAGTCGGGGAAATAGTTCTCGCTGACGAAAAGGTAGGCAGGCGCGGTGGGCGGATCCTGGAGATGGAAGCGGTAGGCCCCCGCCCGTGGCGACTCGGTGGTCACCTTGGCGGAGAGGGTCTCCGGAATCGCGGTGATGTTCGTAACCCCGGCCGCGGCGTCGGGCGGAACCAGGAGCAGCCGCCGAGGATCGAAGCGGGGATCCATCAGGGTGGGCACCACCTGTGGGTCAGGCGTGCGGAGCGCCTCCCGGACCAGGTACGCGAAGGGAGCGGCATCTACCACCTTGTAAAGGAAGCCCGGGACCCGATCGTCGGTCTGGAGCGAATCCCCCACCGGGGTCAGCGAAGCGAACTTCACCGGCTGCGGCACCACCAGGTACTTCACCGCCAGGAGATGCCAGGCGTTGGGGTTGCCGGCGTTGCTCCAGACGTTCTTCCCGCCCATGAGCTCGTCGTAGCGGTGCAGCTCGTTGCCGTGATAGCCCAGCACCGAACGAATCCGCTGGGTCATCAGGTAGGTGTCCTGATAGAGTCCCAGGGGCAATATCCGATAGGGTTCCGCGTCGGTCGGCAGGGCTTTCACGACCTGATCCGGCGCGAAGGTTTCCCTGGCCGGGGGGCTCCAGCGGATGTATCGACGCTCCACGCTCCAGAGCTCGAGCAGGACCAGGCCGCCGACGGCCAGGCTGAACCACTCCGCTTTGACCCAGCGCCAGGCCAGGACCGCGAGCAGGGTCCCGGCCAGGAGGACCCGGATGGTATCCAGCCTGAAGTCGGGGTAATTCGCACTCACCTGGTTCACCCGCTCCGGCAGGGCCAAGGCCCGCATCACCGGTTCCCACACCCCAACCAGGGCGCCAAAGGCGACGAAGCCGAGCACGCCCAGCCAGATTTGCCACGTGCGGCGTGAAGGCTCCGCGTTTCCCCGGATCAGCGCCTGGGTTCCCATCGCGGCCAGCACCGCGGCGCTGAAGGAGGCCAGATAGAAGATCATCGCCGCCGCACGGGTCATCTTGATCCCGGGCAGCAGGTAGTACGGCAGGTAATAGAACGGGGTATGGCCGCCGAATCCGAAGATGATCGCGTAGATCGCCAGCGCCACCCAGAACCAGGCTTCTTTCCGCCGGCCCGGAAGCCGGAAGGAGAAGGTGGCCAGCATGAGCACCGTGACGCCGATGTACTCGCTGTGAAGCTTGAAGAAGTTTCTCCCCCAATACGACTCGAGCATCCCAGAGAAGGCGGGCCAGATCGCATTCGCCAGCTCCTCGGGCGGCATCGACCAGGAGGTGGCGTACTCCCATCCACTGCTGCTGCTCCCGGCGGCTGCGCGCGGGCTCGAGGCGAGATACTCGGCAAACGGGGCGATTTGTGGCGCCGCCACCAGGCAGCCCACCACGATGGCCAGCGCGAAGAGTCCGAAGGAGACCAGTGGCCGATGTTCCGCGGGTCGCTCCCCGCTCAGGAAGACCAGAAAGATCCAGTAGAACCCTGCGGCCATCAGCAGGTAGTAGGTCATCTGGTAGTGGGGCGTGAGCAGCGAGAATCCCACCACCGCCCCGAATCCGAGGTAGCGGCGCCAGTCGCCCCGGGTGATGGCCTGATGGAGCAGCATCAGGGCGAGCGGGAGCAGCGCGCTCACGTAGAGCTTGCCGTCGTGCCCCGGGCTCACCATGGAAACCACCTGCCCGCTGAACAGGTAGGCGGCGCCTCCCACGAACGCGGGGCCCCAGTCCAGCCGGAGCGCCCGGAGGAAGAGATAGGTGAAGATCCCGGCGAGGACGATGTGGACCATGAAGCCCAGCGACACCCCGACATCCACCGGGAGGATCAGTCGGAGCAGGAAGGTGGGATAGAGGGCGTCGCCGTGCCCGGCCGCGAAGGGAAGCCCGCCGAAGATGTAGGGATCCCACTGGGGCAGCGTGTGGTTGGCCTTGAAATACTCTGCCGCGAACGATCTGAATGCGAAGCCGGTTCTGGCGTCGCTCACTTCGTTGACGAGGAATGCCCCGCCCCAGAACGGCCAGAAGGCGGCCGCCACCACGAGGGTGTAGAGCCCTGAGGCCGTGAGCGTGGGATACCGCTGGATCAAGCGCTGCATCGTGTCAGGACGGAGAAGTCGACGCCGGACCGCGCTTCGATCGGAACCAGGCGATGACCGAGGCGGCGGTCAGAATTTCCAGCGCCAGGAGCCAGACCCTGGATCCCAGGGCCAGCACCAGCGCACGGGGCGCTCCGATGGCCGGGCTCAAGGCCGCCACCAGCGCCGCTTCCCGGACCACCAGCCCCCCGGGGGCGAACACCGCCAGCAACCCAGCCACGTAACTGGTGGTAAAGGCGCCGATCGCGAGCAGGAGCGCCGGGTGTCCTTCACGCATGAGCGATTGTCCGAACAACCAGAACGCCACGCCGTAGTTCACCCATCCCAGGAGCAGCGCGGCCATGTAGCGGACCAGCATCCCATGCGGTGGATGGGGCGCCGGTACCTCTCGTCCCAGCATTCGCCCGACCAACTGCCCCAGTCGGGGAGAGAGCCAGGGGAATCCGAGGATGATGGTGCCCAGTAACAGCACGGCGGCCAGGGCGCTGGTGACCTCGGGAATTCCCTGCACCCACGGGCCGAGAAATTGAGGCGCCAACACCAGGCCGAGCGAGAGCCCCGCCGCGAGAAACAGCAGCTGCTGAAGCAGGACGGCCCCCGTCGCTGCCACCGGGGAGACGCCATGCTCTCCCACCATGGCCGCGAGTCCCACGAACTGCCACACCGCCCCGGGCACGAAGCGCGCGAGGTTGGTGGTGAACCAGATGTAGAGCGCCGCCGGGTAACGCAGCTGTTGCTGCCACCACCCCAGGCTGGCCACCCAGGCCCGGATCAGGAGGGCGTAGGTCAGAACCGTGAGTGCCGACGCCAGGAGGAGCGGCCACCAGGAGAAGCTGAGGGGAACCTGGCTGAGGTTGGGCCACGCCGAACGGATCGTACGAATCAGAAACCAGGACGCCAGCGCGAGCAGGCCGATCTGCAGGAACGCCCCGAGGACCCGACCGAACCGCATCACCGCCGCGGACCTGTGGCTGAAGACCCGCGTTGGCTCGGACGCATAGCGGGCGAAAGATAGCCGTCCACCGGGGGACTGAGAAAGGTGTATACTACGCCGCATGCGCGTGCTCCACGTGCTGGCCGCATTCCCCCGCTCCTCCGATGACGTCATCGCTCCCTGGCTGGTCGAGCTGCTCCAGCGGCTCCGCACCCAGGGTGTCGCCGTAGAGGTCTTCACCTCCGCGTACAAGGGCGGCGGGAACCGGGAATTCGACGGAATTCCGGTGCATCGGTTTCGCTACGCTCCGGCCGGCTGGGAGCGGCTCACCCACGAGGAAGCGGCGCACGATCGGATGCGCCGATCATGGCTGTTCCGGATCCTCCCGCTCTGGTACGTCCTGGGGGGAGCCATGGCGATCCGGCGTCTCTGCCGTCGCGAACGCTACGACGTGATCCACGTCCACTGGCCCCTGCCCCACGCGGTGTTCGGCTGGGTTGGACAGCGGACCGGCGGGGCCGCCATCGTGACCACGTTCTACGGCGTGGAATTTCAATGGGCTCGGCGGCCCGGATCCTTCTTCTCGAAGTTCCTGGCCTGGTCGGCCCGGATCTCTCAAGCGGTGGTCGCGATCTCCACGCATACCGCTCGCCGCGTTGCCGCCCTGGCTCCGGACACGCCGGTCCGGGTGATTCCCTACACCGTTGCACTTCCGCCGGCCGGTCATCGCGAGCCGGGGGCGCCAGGGGTCTTCCAGATTCTCTTCGTCGGGCGCCTGGTCGAGCGCAAGGGCGTCCGTTACCTGCTCGAGGCCCTGGCTCGGCTCCCCCAGCGGGTCGGAGCCAGGCTCGAGGTGGTAGGAGACGGACCGGAGCGCCCCGCCCTCGAAGCGCTCGGCCGGCAGTTGGGCTTGACCGAGCGAGTCGTCTGGCGAGGCTGGGTCTCGAAGACCGAGCTGCCGGAGGCCTACGCCCGGGCTGGGGCGTTCGTCCTGCCGGCGGTGGTGGACGCGCGGGGAGATACCGAAGGGTTGGGTGTGGTACTGCTGGAAGCCATGAACGAGCGGGTTCCCGTGATTGCGAGCGAGGTCGGCGGCATCACCGACATCGTGAAGAACGACGAGACCGGACTGCTGGTCCCGCCGGGGGACCCCGACGCGCTGGCAGCCGCGCTGCTCAAGCTCGCGCTGGATGCGTCAGCGGGAATCCGTTTGAGCGAACGAGGGTACCGCTTGCTGCAGGAGCAGTTCACCTGGGACGCGATCGTCCCGGCCTGGCTGGGGATCTACGCCGAAGCGGCCGCCGCGCGAGGCCGGGCCAAGAAAACGAACTGATACTCGTAACGGAGGGGCAGCAGTCGCCAGAGCTGCCCCACCAGCCAGCCACCCCATCGTATCAGTGCTCCACCACCGATCCCGGATCGGAATCGCATCGCCTGCCAGGGATCGGCATGGACCGCCAGCACCTCGAAGCCAGCCCCCTCGATCAACGTCCTCCACTCCTCCAGGCTCAGCAGCCGCTCGTTGATGTCTTCCTGGGCGGTGCCGTGCCGTCCCAACACCCACCAGCCAAGAAACCGCCGGTTGGGCACCATGATAAGGAGTCTGGCGGTGGCGCGGACCACCCGGTGCATCTCTCGAAGGCCCGTTTCCATGTCCACGAAATGCTCCAGCGAGCCCAGGCAGGTGAGGTAGTCCACTGAGGCGGATCGCAGACAGAGCGACTCGCCGGCGGACACCGCCAGGAGTGCCGAGGGCGCCGTGGATCGGGCCACCCGCACTGCCTGGTCGGAGAGATCGACGCCGAGCGCACGGAGTCCGCGGGCTGCCGCGCCGGCCAGGACATGGCCGGTGCCACAGCTGACGTCGAGGAGCGTACCGCCGGGTCGTAGCTGGAGGAAATCGAGCAGCGGTGCGTAGGCCTGGGCGGGCCGCATCGAGGCGGGGCCCTGGGTCGCGTAGTGCCGGTTGTACCAGGCGCGGAGATCGCCCGTGGTTGGGGTCACCGTTCGTCGTCGAGACTCGGCCGGTTCAGGGATCCCCGGGGAACTTCCTGCCGCAGCGCCTGAAGGTCCTCCCGGAGCCCGGCGATCATCTCGCCTACGAATCCGAATCCGAACAGCGCGATCCCGCTGATGATCATGGTCTCGACCAGATTGAGCAGCGGGCGGAAACCGATGCCGTACCCGAACCGGAGCACCAGCGCCACCACGCCGGCCAGGAGGCCGATGAAGAACAGGGTGGCGCCCACCACGCCGAAGAAGAGCAGCGGCTTGCGCCCGAAACGGAGCTGGAACCAGACCGAGAGCAAGTCGAGGACGCCGACCGGAATGCGCTTCCAGCTGAACTTGGAGACGCCGGCCTGCCGTGGATAGACGGGCACCGGCTTGGAGGTGACTCGGAAGCCCTCCGCCGCCGCCATCACCACCATGAAGCGGTGCCAGTCCGGGCGTTGCGGCAGCGTCTGCATCACCTCTCGCCGGTAGGCCTTGACCGAGTTGAGGTCGGTGACCGAAACGCCGAACAGGTAGCGGGAGAGACTGTTGTAAACGCCGGAAACGAACGCCTTGTCGTACTTCCCCTGCTTGGTCCCCGTAACCACGTCCGCCTCGCCGGCCAGCACCGGGGCCACCAGCCCGGGGATATCTGCGGGGACGTACTGCAGATCGGCCGGATAGAAGACAAACACGCGGCCGTCCGCGACCCAGGCGGCGGAGTAGAGCGCATCGGTGATCCCCCGCTGGCGGCGGTGGGTCACGACTCTCAAGAACGGGTACTGGGACTGGAGCTGTTCCAGGACGGTCGGGGTCGCGTCGCGCGAGCCGTCATCCACGACGATGACTTCGAAGGTGAAGGGGGCGTTGGTGAGGGCGGTGGCACATTGCCGCAGAAACTCGGGCAGGCTTTCCGCCTCGTCCTTGGCGGGGACCAACACGCTGACGTCCACCGGCCGAGGCGCCAGGCGGGACCCGCTCATACCCGCTTGCGCATCCGGGCCGAGAGAATTCCCAGCTGATCCCGGTACTTGGCCACCGTTCGGCGGGCGATTTGAATCCCCTGTTCCGCGAACTTGTGCACGATCTGCTGGTCGGTGATCGGGTTTCCGGGATCCTCTTCCCCGACCATCTTCTGCAGCTTGGCCCGGATCGACCGGGCGCTGGCATCTTCGCCGGAACTGGTGGCCAGGGCACTCGAGAAGAAGAACTTGAGCGGCAGGACGCCCCGCGGGGTCTGCACGTACTTCTCGTTGGTCACCCGGCTCACGGTGGACTCGTGCATGTTGATCACCTCCGCCACTTCGCGGAGGGTGAGCGGCTTGAGGTACTCGATGCCCTTTTCGAAGAAGTCCCGTTGCCGGTCCACGATGAAGTTCATGACCTTGAGCATGGTCTGGCGGCGCTGCTCGATAGCCTGGATCAGCCAGTTGGCGCTGTTCATCCGCGAGGCGATGAAATCCCGGTTCTCGGCGGTGAACTTCTTCTTGTCGCGGGCCAGCTCCTGGTAGGAGCGGCTCAGACGGAGCCGCGGCATCCCGGTGTCATTGAGAAAGACCAGGTAGCGGCCGTCCACTTTGTCGACGATCAGGTCGGGGATGATGTACCCCTCACTGCGGGCCGAATACTTGAGGCCCGGCTTGGGATCGTATTGAGCCAGCTGATCGGCGGCAGCCTGCACCGCGGCGGGCTCTACCCCGAACTTCCGGCCCAGGTCATTCCACCGGTGGGCGATGAGATCGGGGAACGCTTCGCTCACCAGGCGATAGGTGAGGGAGGTGGTGTCTCCCTTCTCCTGAAGCTGGAGGAGCAGGCATTCCCGGAGGTCCCGGGCGCCGACGCCGGCCGGGTCCAGACGCTGGATGATCTTGAGCATCTCTTCGACTTCGGCCATCGAGTAGAGCGGAAGGCTCTGCTCGACCGTGGGGTCGGGTTCGGATTCCTCGGCCTCCCCCTCTTCTGCCGCGGGCTCCGGCGTGGCGTAGGAGGCGATCAGCTGATTGACGGTGCCGTGGATTTCCTCCAGCGAGGCGCCGAGGTATCCATCCTCGCTGATGTTGCCCAGGAACTCCTCGGCCAGAAGCATCTGGCGGGGCGTCAGGGTCTGGAGTTGGAGCTGTTCCCGGAGGTGGTCGATCAGATCATGGGTCTCTACCGAGACCGGCTCGACGTACTCCCGTTCTTCATATTCCTCGCGAGTGCCGCCGACCTCGAAGCCGTTGAGCAGGATTTCCTCCCAATCGGTCTTCTCCTCGGCCTTGGCGGTTTCCTCTTCCTTCGTCTTGGTGTCCTTGTTGTTCTCCTCTTCTTCCGGCTCGACCAGCTCGAGGAACGGATTGTTGAGCAGCTCCTGCTTGAGGTGCTGCTGCAGGTCCATCATGGGCATGTAGAGCATGTCCATGGCCTGGTACAGCCGGGGATTGATCCGGAGGTCCTGCCGGAGCGAGGTCTGCTGGGACAGGCCGGTTTTCATGCGACCACCTGCCGGGCCCGGAGCCGGGTCGTGAGGGTCGGCCCGAGGTAGAGCTGGGCCACCTGCTCGTTCCGCACCAGCTCCTTGACCGTGCCGGAGACCTGGACCCTGCCCTCGAACATGATGTAGGCCCGGTCCACGATGTCGAAGGTCTGTTCGACGTTGTGATCGGTGATCAGCACGCCGATGCCGCGGTGCCGAAGCCCCGCCACGATGGTCTGGATCTCGTGGACCGCGATCGGGTCGACCCCCGCAAACGGTTCGTCGAGCAACATAAACTTGGGATCGGTGACCAGGGCGCGGGTGATTTCCACCCGGCGACGCTCGCCGCCGCTCAGGGCGTAAGCCTTCACCTTTCGGAGGTGCTTGATCGAGAGCTCGTCCAACAGGATTTCCAGGCGGTGGCGGCGCTCGTCACGACTGATCGGGAGCGTTTCGAGAATGGCGAGCACGTTCTCCTCGACCGTCAGCTTGCGGAAGACCGACGGCTCCTGGGCCAGGTAGCCGATGCCACGGCGTGAGCGCTGGTACATCGGCGAGCCGGTGAGGTCCTGTCCGTCCAGCGTGACCGTTCCCTGGTCGGGCCGGATCAGCCCGGTGATCAGGTAGAAAGTGGTGGTCTTCCCCGCCCCGTTCGGACCCAGCAGCCCCACGATCTCTCCCTGCTCCACCCGGACGCTCACCTCGTTCACCACCCGCCGCCTGCGGAACGACTTGCTGAGATTGAGGCCTTCCAGCACGCTCCCTTGCTGCATCCGAAGGGTTCCGGTCATTCGGAGACTGCGCCGGAAGCCGGTCTTCCCCAGCGTCATCAGCTCGGCCTGTGCCGCCGAACGATTCGCCATGACCTCGTCCCACCAGGGGCCATGGGCCCGCACGCTGGTCCAGGTGCCGTCGTCCGGGCCCGCGATCCAACCCTCATCAGCCAGCCGGGGCAGCACCGAGCGGTTCAGATTCTCGTGCAACTCCTCGGCCGAGAGCTGGTGTCCGGCGGACCCGCTCACTTCGGCGTAGCAATTCTGGAAGATGTCGCGGAACCCGAGCGCGAACTCGGAAAACGGAAGGCTCCCATCGGAGTCGGCATCCCGGACGACCGCGGCCAATGCCAGCGGGAGCGAGAGGTCCCGTTCCCTGAGCCCCGAGAGCCAGGCGTACCTGGGGGTGGTCACCGGGAGCTCCTCGCAGCGGCAGTATCGCCTTTGAGCGAGTCCGGCGGGGTCAGCTGAGGATCGAGCTCGACTCCGTCGACCTTGCCCCGGATCTCGACTCGCGCCACGGCCGCGGGGCCGGTCGTGTCCTTCATGATCACGCGGATCCGGTCACCCCGCGAGTAGTTGAGCGATGGCCGGCCCGGCCGTTTCTCATCCTGAATCCGGTAGTAGGATTTGGCGTCCGTCTGGGCTTCCACGGTCTGCAAGCGGGTTTGCGAAACGCCGGCCGAATCCTTCTGCCCGAAGTGAGCGGTTACCGTCTCTCCGGACATCCAGTCGCGGTCCTGGGTCAGGGTATCCGGCGGCCCGCCGACCCAGGCCTTCCCGAACGCGCGGGTCTCGGTCAGGTAGCGCTCCGGGGTATCGATCGCCAGCGAATCGGCGATGATGGTGTACTGCGAGGTGTTGGCCAGCGGGCGCAGGGAATCCCCCCAGGCAAGGGTCTGGACCAGCTTCTGGGTCTTGACCTCCAGGCCAATGGTGTCCGCCTTGAGGTCGAGGTCGCGGCTGACCGCGTGACCCTCGCCCTTTGACGTCACGAAGCGGAGCTGCCGCTGGTCCAGGCGGAAATCGATGCGCTTCCCCGTGAGGGTGAACTGGTCCGTACCCAAGCCCCGCATGACCGGCCCTCCCAACAGGGTGCCGTCGTTCCCGGTCCCGGTATCCAGGCGAAGCGAGTCTCCCCTCGCGGCGAAGTCGCTCCGGTCGATCGTGACCTTGCCGCCGGCCCAGATTCGATCGTTCCCGCGCATCCGCACCCGGTCGGCTACGATCACGTAGGGCTCCTGTCGACGGCCGGAAGAATCCAGAGTGACGTAGCTGATGCTGGGCCGGCCCACGGCGTAGCTCTCGATCGTGTCCCGTATCCCGGCGATGGGCCGCAGGTAGTCCAGGGACGGGCCTTTCAGGGTCGAGCCGTTCTCGAGGTTCTCGGTGACCACGTTCCCCCGGGCCTCCCAGCGCTCGCCGTCCTTGTAGTACGTGCCGCGATCGGCGCTCATGGTGACCGTGGTATCGCGATACCGGACATGGCCGACGTATTGGACCACCTTGCCTCCGTAGGCCGCGACGCTATCACTACGCATGGTCACCTTGGTGCCTCGGCAGCTCATCTTGACGCCGCCACTCGCGAAGTAATTGACCCCGCCCTCACCGGAGACCTGGGTCCCGATCCCCCCTACCGAGTCGAGCTGAAACAGGCAGCGGTCCGACTGGGCCGCAGCCGGCCGGGCGACCACGCACAGCAACACCAGGGCCAGACGTCTCATTGACCCGGTAACAGGACCCCCCCAGAGGGCTTACCCTTCCTGACCTCCTTCTGTCCCCCCCGGGGCTGCTGGGTCACCACATTGCGGAAGTCCGGGTCGGAGTGAAAGCCGTTCCCCTGCAGGTGCTCCTCCCCGTTCTCGTAGGTAAAGGGCTGGTCGGAGGAGATGGTGTTCGACTTCTGGTCGTAGTTGAGGACCGGGCTCGAGAGCCGCCGGCCATCCGGGGTCCGGGCGATCACATTGCCGCGAGCCTTCATGGAGCCATCTCGCATGAAATAGGTCCCCGAATCGGCCGTCACCACCGAGGTCACCTTTCCCACCGAGTCGTAGAAGGTCACGGTCACCGCCCTCATCTCGGCGATCTGGGTCGGCTCGTACAACCGGGCCGTATCGGCCTCCACCAGGCTCCGGCGCACGCCCTTCTCGGTGATGTAATGCGACATCCCTTCCAGCAGCTGGTCCGCGGTGTCGGCCTGTTGCAGGGTGACCGTGGGCTTGACCCCGGTCTCGGTGCAGGCTGTCGCCGCGAGGGACAGGACGGACAAGATGGACAAAGCGGACCAGAGGCTGCCCCGGCGGTCCTGTCCGACCTGTCCAACATGTCCATCCTGTCCGCCCTTCATCTCACACCGCGCCGGCGCGCATCAGGTCGTGCAGATGCACCACGCCGAGCACGCGCCCGTCAGGCTCGATCACCGGCAGGGCCATGATGCCGTACTTCTCCATGGTGCCGACCGCCGAGCCGGCCAGATCGTCGGGCCCGGCGGTCTTGGGCGTCCGGGTCATCACCGAGCGCAATGGCTTGGCGAGGAATTCGGTTTCCCGCTCCGCCAGGCGGGACAGGTCGCCGGCGCTGAAGACGCCGGTCAGCTTCCCGTCGACGACCGCAACCACCAGCCCGCGCTGATGGGCCAGGTTGAGAGTGACCTCTCGCATGGTGGCCCCTTCGTCCAGCGTCTGGCAGGGAGCCATCACGTCCCGCACCCGGAGCAGCAGCCGCCGGCCCAGGCGCCCGCCGGGGTGGAGGGCCGCGAAATCGTCCCGCCGGAACCCCTTGGTCTCGAGCAGCGCGATCGCCAGGGCGTCTCCCAGGGCCAGGGCCACTGTGGTGCTCGCCGTGGGCGTGAGGTCGTAGGGACAGGCCTCCTCCTCGACCCCGGCATCCAGCACGATGGTCGCGCTACGAGCCAGGAGTGAGTCGCCCGCGCCGGTGATGGCCACGATGGGGACGCCCAGCCGCTGCAGCGAAGCCAGAAGCCCGGCCAGCTCGTCCGATTCCCCGCTCTTGCTCAGGAC
>Ga0335083_10006164_pt1 | contig 15073 bp, 16 predicted proteins | sample Lox_Sample_42_FD_206716 | JGI IMG/M metagenome (GOLD analysis project Ga0335083, IMG submission 206716) | Soil microbial communities from Loxahatchee National Wildlife Refuge, Florida, United States - Lox_Sample_4.2 | ecosystem: Environmental > Terrestrial > Soil > Wetlands | place: USA... | reverse complement strand
AACCACTTTTTCTATTTCTAGCTCACATCGGCGTTTAAGTCGCCGCGCGAATCGCCGCTCCTTGGCATCATCCGTCTCTCCGAGGGCGGCTCGTCAATCTCGGCAACGCGATGGGCCATCCCTCGTTCGTGATGTCAGCATCGTTCACCAACCAGACGCTGGCGCAGATCGAGCTTTTCACCAACCTTACCCAACGAGTGAGCAAGGCGGCGCCTTCCGTATTCAACAGCGATAGGGCGTATTGAGGTGGAGTCTTCCCGGCGCCAAATTGGCTCCGGAAACGGGGAATATCAAGGACTTGCGGCGCCTTTTGGTTCCGCGTGGCGGGCCGGCGCCTCGAGCGCGAGCGGGCTAAGCGAGGGCGGCGCGAGGCGCGATGGTTTTAGCTTCGCGTCCTCGGCGCGGACGCCGAAGCCGTGATAGCGGTCGAGCTCGCGCACGATCTTCACCACCCGATCGACCGCCTCGAGATTGGCGCCCGACATCGCGGTATAGGCCACAAGGAGCGCCTCGTGGAGGCGGCTCACCTGCAGGGCCATGAACTCGGCCGGCGGCTGCGGCGCGCGCCGCGCGAGCAGGCGGCGGACATATTTGCGCATGCCGCGCTCGGTCACGCCTTCGCGCGCCGCGATCTCGGCGATCGACACGCCCCCGTTGAGGAAGAAGACGATGCGACTCTCGCGCTCGGCCTTCTTCAGCCGCGCCGCCTGTCGCGGTTCGGGCGAGCGATCGCGCGGGGGACCGGGCGCCTGCGGGGCGGGTTCGATCGCGTCGGACAAGGGGGCATTCTCCGGGTGGGTGTAAGAGAACGTATGTAGAACATATTTCTGGTTTTGGCAAGAAATTGTCGCATGCTTAAGATTGGCTGCTTCGCGAGTTCAACTCGCGCGGCCACTTGCACACGGGCCCGGGCCCGGCCATCTCGCCTGCGCTTTTCCCGCTTTCACTCCGCCTTCATCCATAGCGCTTGGCGGCGGGTTCGGCCGCTGCAGTCTCTGAACGTATTTTCGTACTGGAGCGCATAACCTTGCGCGGTGAGTTCGGCGCTCCTGGCGTTGAAGGCCGGCTCCTCCCCTCCAAAGAAGACAAAATGTTGTCCCGCCGGCTCCGGCGACCAGTGGGCTCCCGCCTGCGGAATTCCGTTCTCGCACCGCCCCCACGCCTTGTCGGGGTAGTTGCCGTTCGCGAACTGCTGTTTGATCTCTGCGCTGAATTCGTCGCGCGACAGCCATTGCTGGGGCTCGGCCGCAGCGTTCGGCGCAGCCGGAGACGCGGAGGCGTCAAAGGCCTTGCCCGTCGCAGCGGCGTTCAAGCTCTTGTTCGGCGGAGTCGCGGCGGCGTTCAAGGATTTGCTCGCCTCGTTCGGGCTCGCGGCGGCGTTCGAGGGCGCGCTTGGCTCGAGCGGGATCGCAACGTCGAACGTCGTTCTCGCCGCCGTCTCCTTCGGCTGCGATCCGGGCCGTTCGTAGAGGAAAGCGGCCGCGCCCGCGACGGCGATCGCCGCGACCGCCAGAGGGACCAGCAAGCGCGCGCCGCCGCCTCGAGCGGCGGACGACGACGCGCCCGACGCTTGCGGCGCGGCCCCGACGCCCACGTCTGACGCCTTCCCGCTTGCCGCGCCCTCGATCTCGGCGAGCGCCTCGGTCAGGCGCTCGGCGTCAGAGTCGAAGCGATTGTGCGAAACTTCGATCGCCTGGCGACGGACGAGCTTCTTGAGGCTGTCGGGCAGGTCCTCAGCTCGCGGCATAGCCGCGCCATCGACAAGCACCGGAATGACCGGGACGTCGCGGCTGAGGGCCGCTTCGATTTCGATGCGCACGAAATCGTTGGGATCGTTGAGGCGGCGCCGGTTCTGATTGTCGGCGCTGGCGACCCAGTTCTTGCCGATCACCGCGACGAGCGCGTCGCATTTCCCGACGCGGTCGGACAACACATCGACGAAGTCGCGGCCGGGCGGGATCGCGTCCACGTCGAAGAAGACATTGTCGTGTCCGAGTCTCACGGCCAGGCGGTCGTAGATCCGCCCCGCAAATCCGTCGGAGTCCTCGCGCCGGTAACTGATGAAGACGCCGCCCGCCATGCCTACGCCTCGTCCGTTCGCCAAGCTAAGACGGAAGGCCCAATCGCTTAAGCTGAGCCAGTCCGGGGCCTTTCGCCGCAATCTCTGTGACACAACCGACATGCCGCAGGCATCGCATGCAACTGGCCTCCAAAGGCAGGGTAAATGGCAGAGGCGACCATTCTGGACAAGGCGTGGCGTCCGCGTACAGTGACGGGCTTTGTGGTCAAGCGCTCGCTTCGCGGCGCTCGGCGAACAGCGGGACAGCGGCGGGACAGCGCTTTGCGATTGACGAAAACCGGCCTGGCGCAATAAAGCAGAATGTTGGCTAGCGCCAACATACAGGCGGCTGGGCCTCGCTTGCCGAGATGGGGCAGCGCGGCAGAGCGCGTGAACGGATTTAGGGCGAGCCGAATCCGTTCAGGCAAGCTGGCGCCATGGGCCCCCCGGCAAGTCCTTCCCCAGCTTGTCGGGGGACTGTTTTTTGTGACCTGGGAATGCTCATTCTTTAGGCGGCAGCACGGACCGCACGGCATCGTCCAGCACATATTCCGTCTGATCGTCAGGCAAATCCGAATAGTCGCCGCTCGACTGGGCCCGACGGCCCGCGCCCTTGCCTGCCTGCTTTTTGAGCATCGCTGGACGGCCCTGCGACATCTCGTCCTGAGCCGCCCGCAACGTCTTCTTCATCTTTTCGTCGAGGCGGGTCTCATAAGAGCGCGGCGGACCCTCGCCGGAAAGGAGCCAGAGATCGACCAGATGCGTCTCGTCGTGCGGGAGAAACGCGAGCAGCTCCGCCTTGTCGGGCAGCGACGCGAATGAAGCCGACACCGGCAGGCCCATCATCGGGCTGACCATGAAGGGCGCCGCGCAGGCGGTGCCCATGAGCACGGTCGGCATAACGATCTTGTAGGCCAGGGGCGCTGTGGACGAGCGGAAGACCCAGCCCGCGATAACCGCCGTCAGGACGAGCATGAGGCCGAAGGTGAGGGCGAATGGCGCGAAGAAGGTCACGGATAGCCTGCCGATTTGTAAGCGCGCGCGGTCACAAGTTCGAGCGGCGTGTCGGTGAGCGTGATGCGCCCCTGCCGGTCGAGATCGAAGCTCGCCACGTTGATTGTCTGGCCGACGTGGTCGAGCATGACGTCCTTGCTGAACACGAGATGCACGGCCGGGTTGACGGCGACGATCTCGACGTGGACCTTGAGGCCAAGGCCGTGTTCCGCCGAGAGGAGGGGGACGCCGTTGCGACGGAAGGCGTAGAGGTTCACGCCAAGATCATAGCGCCCGGGCTCGATGCAGCGGAGCGAGATCGTCTCCTTGTCGCTGTTCACTTTGGTTTTCGTTCCGTCCGCCAGCGTCACCACCTCGTCCATGAAGCCGCGGTTGTCGGAGTCGAGGCGCGCGCAGCCGACGTCGCGCGAGGCGTAAAAGGCAGGCTTCTTAGTGGGCGGGACGAGCCAGATGTCCACGTCAGCGTCGATGTCCACCGACCATTCGGACGAGAGGAGATATTCGGCCTTCTCCTGCACGCCGGCGGCCATCGGCGCCTTCGGCGCCACCGCGACGATGACCACGGAGAGGACGCAGAGCAGGAGATCGGCAAGTCCAATCCAGATAGGTGAGCGGTCCCGCATGGAAGGCCTCGGATGGCTGGGCAGCGGCTATTCCGCCGGGGTCGCCCGCAGAATCGCTTCCGGCGCGGGGGTCGGCTTCGCCGCGCGGCGGATGCCCGCTTCGAGATTGAAGGTCATCACCGCGATGAGCGCCGCCGAGACGCCGCCGGTGGCGGTCGTGAAGAGCGAGGTGGCGAGCGCGACGAAGGACGTCGAACCGCCGGCTAACGCCTTCGCCTGCAGCGAAAGGCCGATAGCGGTGCCGACGAACCCCGCCATGACGCACAGGCGCTCGGCGAGATGGCCAAAGTCAGCCGAGGGCGCAGGGGTCGCCCCTCTTCCGCACAGGGCGTCGCGGTCTCCAACTCGCCAGGCCTGCCAGCCAAGATAGATCGCCGCCCCGACGAACAAGATCGCGATCAGGCTCGTCATCATCGACATGTCGTCGGCCCAAATCCTTTGGGGCACGCCGTTGATCGTCGCAAAGAAGGCCGCAGCCGCGACAGCAAGGCAGATCACGAAATGCGACAAAAACGTCAGACGCTGCATGACATCTGCTCCAATCAACCCCTTCGAATCCGCGTCGGATTGCTCCGCTCGCGAGACAACAGCCAGCGATGCCCCCAAGGGACCCGGATCGTTCCTCCTGTTGAAACTGAGACGACCGCTAGTTCCGCGGCGTTGAATCAAAAAATTCGCTGCGCAATGGGTTCCTGTCTTCTACAAGGCGGGGACGCAGGCGCCAGAACAGAAACGCACGCTGGGAAAAGGAAGCGCCGCCGGTACGCCGCCAGCCAGGGTCCGTCTGGTCGAATCCTTTACCCCATAGCCTGACCCTTTCCGCATTGTTAGCGCTGAAACCTTGCCGGGGGCTGCATGAGCGACCGCCTCGTTCGGTTCGTCATCCAATCCCAACTCGTTCCGCTTGTCATCCAATCCAGCAGGAGCAAAGCAAAGCTCGTGCCAGGAGCTCTCTTCGGATCGTGCATTGATGCTGAGTCCTAATGCTAGCGCTTTTGACGCCACGAAAACAGTAATCCATAGAATGTGTTATCCATACACTCGTATTAAACTGACAAAACGTTGGACTGTCGTCTTGCGACTTTCGTTTATCATCGCCCGGTCCGACGCCGCCAAAAATCTAGAAGCTTGGCTGGAGATGGAGCGAGCAACAAGTAGAGGGGTCGCCAGCCCCTTTCAAGGAAGAACAACTTTTTTGTGAAACCGCTGCGGCGATGAGGGTCGGTCCCATATGTTTGACCTAAGCTTTTTTTTGACTTAAGCTTTCTCGGCGCGAGCCGAAAACTCGGGTGGACGTCGGCGCGGCCGCGCCGACCCGCGCGTTTGGGCGAGGGCAAGGTTTCGCCATCATGGCGGGCGATGATCAATCAGGAGACCGCACACATGCGTAAAATCATCGCCGTCGTCGGATTCGGCGCGTTTCTGGCGCTGCCGTCCGCCGCCTTTGCCGTGAACGGCACGACATCGGGCTACGGCACCTACGGCCCGGGCCCGACGGTCCCGACTCAGTCCATGTCGAATTTCCAGCGCCACTGGAACGCGAGCCACGAGAGCAAGTACTACGCGCGCCGCAGCGCCGAGTGGCTTCGGCGACATCATGGCGGCTACGACAACGGCTACTGAGCTTTACCGCTGACCGACGGAGGCGTCGGAGAGCTTTCCGCGAAGCGGCCAGCCTCCGGCCCTTCCTCTATTTCGTGTCCGCTCTGCTGATACTCACGGCAGCCAGTATCGGGGTCCCGAGCCTTTCCGCCCGGCGCGATCGGCGGGGTTCGCGAGTTCGCATTTGTCGATCGACAGGCAGCCACATCCGATGCACTGGACCAGCCCGTTCCTTAAACGCTGAAGTTCTTCGATTCTTCGATCGATCCGAGCCGTCCACCCGCCGGAAAGCCGTCCCCAATCGTCTCGGGTCGGGATGCGGTCCGACGGAAGCTGGCCGAGTTCGGCTGCAATTTCGTCGAGGGTGAAGCCGACCCGTTGCGCGAACACGATGAACGCGATCCGTCTCAAGATCGCCCGCGGAAATCGGCGTTGGCCGGAACCTGATCGAACGGACGAAATCAGTCCTCGCTCCTCATAAAACCTGAGGGCCGACGAGGCGACGCCACTGCGCCTCGCCACTTCTCCAATCGTGAACAAGTCTCCCATTTTGCAATGAGAGCACGATTCGAGCTTGACTTCAAGTTAACTTTAGCTTGTACAACGAGATCGCAACGTGAGCGCGTCCCACCCTGGGAGGAACCCAAAATGACAAAGTCAGACCTTATGTCGCTTCGTATCGCGGTGACCGGCGGGACCTCGGGACTCGGCCACGCGCTCGTCCGGCGTCTTGCCGCCGGAGGCGCCGCCGTCGCTTTCGTCGCCCGCAAGGAAAATGCGGTCGCATCTGTCGCCAAAGCCACGGGCGCGTTTGGAATTGTCGGAGACGTCGGCATCAAAGACGACATTCACCCTCTTGCCCTGCAGATTCTCGGCAACCTCGGCGGATTGGACGCGCTTATAAACAACGCATCCAGCCTCGGCCCCACCCCGCTCGCGCCGCTCGCCGACACGCGACTTGAAGAGATGGAGCAGGCGCTCGCGGCCAATCTCGTCGGTCCGTTCGGACTGACGAAGGCGCTTTTCGGCGCTCTGGCCGCGTCCGCGAGGGAAGGACGCGGCGCGGTCGTGATCAACATATCGAGCGACGCCGCCGTCAACGCCTACTCGGGATGGGGCGCTTATGGCGCCAGCAAGGCTGCTCTTCGCCACATGACGGCGATCTGGGCGGAGGAAGCGAAAGCCGACGGAGTCGCGTTCCTATCCCTCGATCCGGGGGATATGGACACCCCGCTGCATGCGCTCGCGGTCCCCGACGCCGATCCCGCGACCCTCAGGCTCCCGGACGCGGCGGCGGCGGAGATTGTCGAGGCGATGCTCGCCGCCCTGCCTTCCCTTCAGGACCGCGTCGCTGAGGCGCAGCGATGATCGCTGCAAGCCTTCCCGGCGAGAGGAATGCGAAACTCCTCGCCGTTGGCGCCGACGGCGCCATGCGCGTGCTGGCGCGCAGCGCGCTCGCGTCCTCGTTCGCTCCCGGAGATCTCGTTGTCGCGAACGACGCGGCGACGCTGCCCGCGTCGCTCTTTGGGATCCACTGCGCGAGCGGGCGGCCGATCGAGGCGCGCCTCGCGGCGTGGGTAAGCCCACGGGACCCAACGCGCTTCGACGCCATTGCTTTTGGCGCGGGCGACCACCGCGTCCGCACAGAAGATCGCGCGCCGCCTCCGCCGCTTGCCGCTGGCGACCGCCTCGTCCTCGGCGCGCTCGAAGCGGTGATTGAAGGCCTGCCCCATCCTCCCAGGCTGTTCCGACTGCGCTTTCTGGGCGATCGGGCGACGATTTTGAGCGGCCTCGCGCGCAGCGGCCGGCCGGTCCAATATGCGCATGTCGCCGAGCACTTAAGTCTGAACGACGTTTGGACCGCCGTCGCCGCCGATCCCATCGCGTTCGAGCCGCCCTCCGCGGGCTTTGCGCTCGACTGGCGCACGCTTTCCATTTGGCGGCGACGATGCGTCCGCTTCGCCACAATCCGTCTGGCGGCGGGCCTTTCTTCGACCGGGAGCCCGGAATTGGACGCCAGGCTCCCGCTCGATGAGCCGTTCCGCGTGCCGGAGGACACCGCTCAAGCCATCGCGGATACGAAGCGCAAGGGCGGGCGCATCGTCGCCATCGGCACGACCGTGGTTCGCGCGTTGGAAGCCGCGGCGGACGCCGATGATCTTCCGCGGGCCGGAGATGGCGTTGCGCGCGGGCGCATCGGCAGGGGCGCCAAGCTCGTCGTCGTCGACTCCGTTCTGACCGGCGTTCATGAGCCTCATGAAAGCCACTTCGAGCTCCTCCGGGCCTTCGCCGACGATTCTACGCTCAAGCGGATGTCGGAGACGCTGAAGAACTGTCGCTTCCGCGGGCATGAGTTCGGCGACTCTGTGCTAGTTGAACGCTTGTCTCTCGCCGGACGACGAGCGCCGATTCGACTTGGCGGGACGCAAACCAGCGTGCCGCAATTGGTCGTGCGGCCGCATTAACCTTTGGCTCGTCGCGCTCCGGGCGGTTAACCGGCGGTTAACCGCCAGCGCCGCATGGAAGGGTAGCGACGGCGCGCGCGGCGGCCGATCGGGACGTCCCAAAAAACGGCTTGCCCATGGCGACGCTCTACCATCACCCATTCTGCCCGCATTCCCGCTTCATTCGCCTGGCGCTGGCCGAGATGGGACTCGAGCCCAAGCTCGTCGAGGAGAAGGCCTGGGAGCGGCGGCGCGAGTTCCTGATGATGGCCGCCGAGGGGGCTACGCCCGTGCTGGTCGAGCCGCAAGGGGCCGTGCTCTCGGGCGCCGACCTCATCGCCGAGTACCTCGACGAGACCCGCGGGCCCGACCTCGGCGACCGCAGGCTTTACCCCGAGGAGGCGTCCGGCCGCGCCGAGGCGCGCCGGCTCATGTTCTGGTTCAACGTCAAGTTCTTCAACGAGTCGAGCCAGTGGCTCGTGCGGGAGAAGATCCAGAAGCGGTTCATGCGGCCGGAGGAGGGAGGAGGCGCGCCTGACATGCACGCCGTGCGCGCCGCTCGGTCGAATCTGCGCTATCATCTGCGCTACATAGGCCACCTGATCGGGGCGCGGAAATGGCTGGCCGGCGACCGGCTGAGCTACGCCGACCTGGCCGCCGCGGCGCATCTTTCCTGCCTCGACTATCTCGGCGACGTACAGTGGGACGAGAGCGAAACAGCGAGAGTTTGGTACGCGAGGGTGAAGTCGCGCCCCTCGTTTCGCCAGCTCTTGTCCGAGCGCCTGCCCGGCACGGCGCCGAGCGCGACCTACGCCAATCTCGACTTCTAGCAGCCTTGCGCGGCAAGGCCCGCGCGCTCGGCTTCGATGCTTGCGGGGTCGCCCCCGCCGAACCTTCGGCGAACGCCGGCGAGCGGCTCTCCGCGTGGCTTTTGGAAGGCGCGCATGGCGACATGCACTGGATGGCGGACACTTTTTCGCGTCGCATCGATCCGCGCGCGCTGATGCCGGGGGCGAAGAGCCTCGTCATGCTGGGCCTGAATTACGGACCGAAGGGCGACCCGCTGGCTGTCCTCGGGCGGCCGCAGGTCGGCGCGATCTCCGCCTACGCGGGCGGGCGGGATTACCACGACGTGATCAAGGGCAAGCTCAAGGAGCTTGCCGCCTTTCTCGTCAAGGCGGCGGCGCCCGAGCGGCCGGACGTCAAGGTCTTCGTCGACACTGCGCCGCTCATGGAGAAGCCGCTCGCGGCGCGCGCGGGGCTTGGGTGGCAGGGTAAGCACACGAACCTCGTCTCGCGCGAGTTCGGGTCCTGGCTCTTCCTCGGGGCCATCCTCACAACCCTCGAACTGCCTCGGGACGCGCCGGAAGCGGATCTTTGCGGGAGTTGCCGCGCCTGCCTGGATGTCTGTCCCACCAGAGCGTTTCCCGCTCCTTACCGGCTCGATGCGCGGCGCTGCATCTCCTACCTCACGATCGAACATAAAGGGCCGATCCCGCGCGACTTGAGGCCTCTCATCGGCAACCGCATCTATGGCTGCGACGATTGCCTCGCCGTCTGCCCGTGGAACAAGTTTTCGACCGCCGGACGCGAGACGAAGCTCGCCGCTCGCGGGGACCCGAATGGGCCCAGGCTGGCTGAGCTCGCGCAACTGAATGACCCGGCGTTCCGGCGGAACTTCGCAGGCAGCCCGATCAAGCGGCTCGGGCGCGACCGTTTTCTGCGCAATGTGATGGTCGCGATCGGCAACTCCGGCGAGCCGGCCCTCGCGGAGACGGCGATGGAACGGCTTACTGACGCGTCGCCCCTGGTGCGCGGCGCGGCGGTCTGGGCGCTATCGCGCCTCGTTCCCGTCGAGGCCTTCAAAGGCCTCGCGGACGCTCGGAGTGAGAATGAACACGACCCTCACGTCGCCGAGGAGTGGCGCCTCGCGTCGGCGAATCTGGACGTGTGACTTTAAGGACGCTGCCTGCGCTGGCGGCGTCAGTGCACCGCGGTTGACTCGGCCTGGTGCTTCAGCCGCTCGATTTCGTCCTTGAGGTGGAGTTTCTTTCGCTTCAGTTCACGAACCTTGATGTCGTCCGACGCCGGATGGTTTTCTTCGTCAAGTATCGCTTCCTCGAGCGCCTGATGGCGACGCACCAGTTCGCTGAGATGCGCATCGATCGACATGGAACCGCTCCTATGCTCCCAACGACGAAATTGTGACACAATGTTTATGGCGCGCAAGCGGCAAACGCGGCATCCCCGTTCAAATCTCGCTGCTATCGGTAACATTTACGGGCGCGGGGGCGCCGAGAACTTTTCAAAAACCGGAAACCTGGAAAGGTGGGCGAGATGGCTGTGAATCGCGGGAATTCAGCGCCGCCCGCCTTGCGCCTGCCGAACGGCGCGCCCATAGTCCGGAGAGCCTTCCGGCGCCGGAAGCGGGCCGGTCGGAAGCGTGGTCGACAATGATGGACAAGGAGCTCACGGACGAGGAACGCGACGCCCTCGTCGCCCAGATCGAGCGGCTGAGAGAAGAGCACCGCGACCTCGACGCCGCCATCGCTGCCCTCAGCTCAACCGGACAGGCGGCGGATCAGCTCCAGTTGCAGCGGCTGAAGAAGCGGAAGCTGCTGTTGCGCGACAAACTGTTCCTGCTCGAGGATCAGCTGAATCCGGACATCATCGCCTGAGGTTCCCTCATGCCGTACGACGTCAACGCCGATCTGCCGCCGTCCGTGCGCAACCACCTGCCGGAACACGCCCAAAGCATCTTTCGCGAGGCGTTCAACCACGCCTATACGGAGCACGAGGGCGACCCGCGACAGGAGGAGGCGGCCTTCCGGATCGCCTGGGCGGCGGTGAAGCGGTCTTACGAGAAGGTCGGCGACGAATGGGTGGACAAGGGGTAGGGAAGGGCGTTTCTCCGCGGGCGGGAAGGGCGCGCCATGGGCGGCATCCCGGCAATCCTTATCCCGAAGACGTGAATGGCGCTTCGCGCCTCCGCACCCGTTCCGCCACTTCCTCGTCGGTGAGCCGCGCCTCGATCGTGCGCGCCGTCGCGGTCGCGACGACGATCGCGACGAGCGTGGGCAAGGCGAAGAGGCGCGCCTGCCCGGTCAGCTCCATCATGATCACCAGCGCTGAGATCGGTCCCTGCGTTGTGGCCGCGATCATCGCGCCTGCGCCCACGACGGCGTAGATGCGCCCGTCGCCGCCGGGGACGAGCCGGAGCCAGACCGTGCCGAGCGCCGCGCCGAGGAGCGCGCCGGCGGCGCGTGACGGGGTGAACAGGCCGCCGGGGGCGCCTCGCAGAGGAACCGACGGTGCAGAGCGGACGGAGCGCGACGAGGACAAGGAGCGGCATGAGCCGCAGCGGCCGCTCGAACACGAGCTGCGCCACGCTCTGCCCGTTGCCGAGCGCCTCGGGAAACGGGATGGATGCGGCGCCGACCGCCAGAAAGACGAGCGGCGGCGCCAGAAGTCCGCGCCATCCCGCCGGACGGCGCCTGTCCGTCCAGGCGATGGCGCGGACAAAGGCGACCGACCAAAGGCCAATGAAAGGCCCGGCCAGGATCGCCCAGACGTAGACGTCGAGCCCCACGTCATAGGGGGCCGTTGCGCCGTTGCAGGGACCGCCGGCTATGAAACGGTGGTCGCCGCGAGCCTGTCGGCGGCTGGGCGGCCAGTCGTCGTCGTCAATCCCGCCCAGGTCCGCGCCTTCGCCAAAGCGTTGGGCAAGCGGGCCAAGACGGACCCAATCGACGCCGCCATCATCGCCCATTTCGTCGAGGCGACGAAGCCCGACGTTCGTCCGCTCCCGGACGAGGCGACGCGTCAGTTGAGCGGCCTCGTAACGCGGCGCAGCCAGATCCCGGCGATGATCGTGGCTGAGCAACAGCGCAAGAAACATCAGCCCAATAAGCGCATGCTGGCGAGCATTGAGCGCCTGCTCGCGGCTCTGCAGCGGGAGCTCTCCGACCTCGACGGGCAAATCCGCGAGGCGATCAAGGCATCGCCCGTCAGCCGCAGACACGCTCGAACCCCCGCAAATCGAGCTTGACAGCCAAGACAGTCGCTTGCCCCGCTGGCGGGGAGGTTGCACGGCTGTAGCCGCGCTCGCTGAGCGCGGTAGACGCGGCCAGCGGCCGCGTCTACAAATCGGCCCGTCAAGCCTTCTCCCGCGATCCCCGCGTCAAGCCCGGGAAGGGAGAAGGGACGTGTGCGCGGATCGACAAAAGCAATCCGCTTTATTCGGCAAGCCTCACGCGGTCGAATGCGCCTTCCGCCCGAGCGACGCCTGCGCCGCGGCGAGCCGCGCAATCGGGATGCGGAACGGCGAGCAGGAGACGTAGTCGAGATGCACCGTCTCGCAGAAGACGATCGAGGCTGGATCGCCGCCATGCTCGCCGCAGATGCCGAGCTTGAGGTTCGGCTGTACCGCCCGCCCACGCTCGCAGGCGATCTTGATGAGCTCTCCGACGCCGACCGTGTCGAGGGTCATGAACGGGTCGGCGGGCAAGAGGCCCTTCAACGTATAGATCCCGAGAAATGACGCCGCGTCGTCGCGCGACACGCCGAGCGTCGTCTGCGTCAGATCGTTGGTGCCGAAGGAGAAGAATTCGGCGCTCTCGGCGATTTCTCCGGCCCTCAGCGCGGCGCGCGGCAGTTCGATCATCGTGCCGACGTGATAGGGCACGGTCACGCCCGTCTCCTTGGCGACCGCCTCGGCCATCGCGACGATGATCGGCTTGACGAGATCGAACTCCGGGCGCCCAAAGATGACCGGCAGCATGATTTCCGCCGTGATCGGCGTTCCGGTTTTCCTGCCTGCCTCGACCGCGCCCTCGAAGATCGCGCGCGCCTGCATCTCGGCGATCTCGGGGTAGCGGACCGCGAGCCGGATGCCGCGGAAGCCCAGCATCGGGTTGAATTCATGCAATTCCGCAGCGCGCCGTCGCAACTTGTCGGCGGTGACCCCCATCGCCTTGGCGACCTCGTCGATCTCCTCGTCCGTCTTGGGCAGGAACTCGTGCAGCGGCGGGTCGAGGAGCCGGATCGTGACCGGCAGGCCGCTCATGATCTCGAACAGTTCGGCGAAGTCCTGCCGCTGCATCGGCAAGAGCTTGGCGAGCGCCGCGCGCCGCCCCTTCTCGTCATCCGCGAGAATCATCTCGCGCATGGCGACGATCCGATCGCCCTCGAAGAACATGTGCTCGGTGCGGCAGAGGCCGATGCCTTCGGCGCCGAAGGAACGGGCGACGCGCGCGTCGGTTGGCGTTTCGGCGTTGGCGCGCACCTTCATCCGCCTGACCTCGTCGGCCCAGCCCATGAGGGTGGCGAAATCGCCGGTCATTTCGGGCTTCACCATCGGCACGGCGCCGCGCATGACCTGGCCGGCGCCGCCGTCGATGGTGACAATGTCGCCCTTCTTCAGCGTGACGCCGCCCGCGGTCATCGTCTGCGCCTCATAGTCGATGCGGATCGCGCCGGCGCCGGAGACGCAGGGCTTGCCCATGCCGCGCGCGACGACAGCCGCGTGTGACGTCATGCCGCCGCGGGTCGTCACGATGCCCTCGGCCGCGTTCATGCCGTGAATGTCCTCCGGGCTCGTCTCGACCCGCACCAGGATCGTCTTGCGGCCCGCCTGCTTCGCCGCCGCGGCGTCGTCGGCCGAGAACACGATCTCGCCGCTCGCAGCGCCCGGAGACGCGGGCAGTCCCGTCGCGATCGGCTCCGGCCTCGCCTTGGGATCGAGCGTCGGATGGAGAAGCTGGTCGAGCGTCGCGGGCTCGACGCGGGTGATCGCGTCCTCGCGGGTGAGGAGCCCTTCGTTCGCCATCTCGACCGCGACCCGCAGCGCCGCCCGCGCCGTGCGCTTGCCGTTGCGCGTCTGCAGCATCCAGAGCTTGCCGCGCTCGACGGTGAACTCGAGGTCCTGCATGTCGCGGTAGTGCTTCTCGAGGAGCTTCGTCGTCGCGGCGAACTGCTGGTAGACCGCCGGCATCAGCGCTTCGAGCGAAGGCTTGTCCGAGCCGGCCGCCTTGCGCGCCGCCTCGGTGATGTTCTGCGGGGTGCGGATGCCCGCCACGACGTCCTCGCCTTGCGCGTTGACCAGGAATTCGCCGTAAAGCGCGTTCTCGCCGGTCGAGGGATTGCGGGTGAAGGCGACGCCGGTCGCCGACGTCTCGCCCATATTGCCGAACACCATCGCCTGCACGTTGACGGCGGTGCCCCAGTCGGCGGGGATGTTGTTGAGCTTGCGATATGTGATCGCGCGCTGGTTCATCCACGAGCCGAACACGGCGCCAATCGAGCCCCATAGCTGGTCGCGCGGCTGTTGTGGGAATGGCTTGCCGGTCGCCTCGACGACCTTGGCCTTGTAATCGGCGATGACCGCGCGCCAGTCGGCCGCGTTCAGGTCGGTGTCGAGCGAGTAACCCTTGCGGTCCTTGTACTCCTCGAGAATGTCTTCGAAGTTGTGGACGTCCACGTCGAGCACGACGTTGGAAAACATCTGAATGAAGCGGCGGTAGCTGTCGTAGGCGAAGCGCTCGTCGCCGGACGACTTGGCCACCGTCTCGACGGAGGCGTCGTTGAGGCCGAGGTTGAGGACGGTGTCCATCATGCCCGGCATTGAGGCCCGCGCGCCGGAGCGCACCGACAGAAGCAGCGGGTTGGCCGCATCGCCGAAGCGGTGCCCCGTCTGCCGCTCGACCTCCGCGACGGCCGCGTCGACCTGCGCGGCGAGATCGGGCGGATAGGTCTTCCCGTTGGCGTAAAAGTAGGTGCAGACCTCGGTGGTGATCGTGAAGCCCGGCGGCACCGGCAGGCCAAGCGACGCCATCTCGTGCAGGTTGGCGCCCTTGCCGCCGAGGAGATTCTTCATTTCCGCCCGTCCCTCGGCGCGGTCGGCGCTGAAGGAGTAAACCCACTTTGTCATGCTGAGCTCCCATGGTGATTAAAGGCTGGCCCCTCGGGCTCAGCCACCGCGAATGCAAACTCCAAACCCACAACTCGCCGAGGCGAGCTGCGGAGTGACCGAGGACCTAGGCGCGGCGTCCCGATGTAGGACATGGGCGGCGTTTCCTCTCCGGCTTCGGCGCGGCTTTAACGCGCACGTCCAATCTCGCCCAGCACTTGGGCGGCGTATTCGACCATGGGGACAATACGACCATAGTTGAGGCGGGTGGGGCCGATGACGCCGAGCACGCCTGCGATGTGGTGCTCGCCGTCGACCCGCAGCGGGGCGGCGATCATCGACGATCCCGACAGCGAAAACAGCTTGTTCTCCGAGCCGATGAAAATCTTGACGCCCTCGCCCTGCTCGGCCCGATGCAATAGCT
>Ga0335083_10006162_pt1 | contig 15074 bp, 12 predicted proteins | sample Lox_Sample_42_FD_206716 | JGI IMG/M metagenome (GOLD analysis project Ga0335083, IMG submission 206716) | Soil microbial communities from Loxahatchee National Wildlife Refuge, Florida, United States - Lox_Sample_4.2 | ecosystem: Environmental > Terrestrial > Soil > Wetlands | place: USA... | reverse complement strand
CCGGTCGTGGCAGAACGCGCAGACCTTCTTCTTCGGCTTGCGAATGGGTGGCTTGGGCATCGTGGTGCTCTCCTTAGAGCCCCGCCTGCGGCGGGGATGCTCGGTTGTCTGTACTTATGGCTTGTGGTTAGAAGGGCGGTTCGTCGGAGTAGCCGCCGGGGCCGTCGGTGGCCCACGGGTCGGACTCGCCGCCCCCGCCGCCGTAACCGCCCTGGTCGCGCTGGCCGCCGGAACGGCCCTGGTCCCGCTGGCCGCCGCCTGACTGGCCGCCGCCTGAGCTGCGCTGGCCGCCGTAGCCGCCGTCCCCGCCGGAGCGGGCGATGCGGTTGACCTTGGCCGAGGCGTTCCGCAGGGACGGGCCGACATCGTCGACCTCGATCTCGTACACGGTCCGCTTCTCGCCTTCCTTGGTCTCGTACGACCGCTGCCGCAGCCGTCCCGAGACGATCACCCGCATGCCCCGGGTCAGCGACTCGGCCACGTTCTCGGCCGCCTGCCGCCACACGTTGCAGGTCAGGAACAGGCTGTCGCCGTCCTTCCACTCATTCGTGTTCTTGTCGAGGAACCGCGGGGTGGACGCGACCCGGAACCGGGCCACGGGCTGGCCGGCCGGGGTGAAACGGAGCTCCGGATCATCGACCAGGTTGCCCGCGATCGTGATCTGGGTGTCGCCTGCTGCCATCGGGTACTCCGCTCAGTGATGCTCGGGCTCAGTGATGATCGGGCCGGGTGACCTTGGTCCGCAGGATGCCCTCGTTCAGGTTGAGCTGGCGGTCCATCTCGAGCACGACGCTCGGCTCAGCCGTCAGGTCCACGACCGCGTAGTAGCCTTCCGGCTTCTTGTCGATCGGGTAGGCAAGGCGGCGCTTACCCCAGATGTCGGTCTTCTCGACCTTGCCGCCGCCGTCGGTCACGACCTTGAGAAACGGCTCAAGCGACGGCTGGACGGTCCGCTCCTCGATGTTCGGGTCGAGGATGATCATGATCTCGTAATGGCGCATGGGCGTCCTGAGTCCTCCTCTGGACTGGTGCGGCCACGGTCTTTCCGTGGCAGGAGGTGTCGCGGTCACGAATCCGGCGCCGGAAACAGCCGGGTGGTCCGCAGCCCCGCCAGTTTACCCAACAACGCCGGTATGCGGTAACCGGACGGGACACTGTGGATTCCGCGCTCGCGCGCGGGGGAAAGACTTCGCCAGGAGGTGGTTACTACCATGGCGGACACCGCTGAATCAGGTACGGTCGAATCCGGCCGGCGCCACAACATCCTGAACTCGGATGGGCAGCCGCATACGCTCCAGAACGCCCTGACCATCTTCACCCTGGTGGTCGGCCTGGTGTCGTTCGCCCTTGGCATGATCGTCAGGAACACGCACACCAGCGCCGCGGTCGTCATCATCACCACGGCCACCGGCCTGGCGGCCTGCCTGGTCGGGCTGTACGTGCAGATGATCTCGGCCACCCGCGAGCAGCGGATCCTGATCGTCACCGGCATCATCGCCGGGTTCGTCGGGCTGGCCATCGCGCTGGGCCAGGGCGGCTTCACCGCCTGACCACTGAGGCTAGGCTCAGGTGCATGGCGCGCATCGGAGCCCACTTCCACGTCGACCACCCGCTGGACGAGGCGATTGCCCACGGCGCGGACGCGGCGCAGTTCTTCCTCGGCGATCCGCAGGGCTGGAAGGGCCCGGTCATACCGGGCGGCGACCCGGCCGCCGTCAAGGACGCCTTCGCCGCGGCCGCGATCGACGTCTACATCCACGCGCCGTACGTGATCAACGTCGCCACCAGCAACAACCGGATCAGGATCCCGAGCAGGAAGCTGCTGGACCAGCACCTCAAGGCGGCCGCCTCGATCGGGGCCAAGGGCCTGATCGTGCACGGCGGGCACGTCACCGCGGGCGTGGCCGCCGAAGACGGCCTGGAGAACTGGCGTAAGGCGGTGGAGCGCATCGACCGGCCGCTGCCGATGCTGATCGAGAACACGGCCGGGGGCGACGGCGCCATGGCCAGGACGCTCGACGCGATCGGCAGGCTCTGGGACGCGGTGGCCGGCGCCGACGCCAGCTCTGCGGGCAGCAAGGGGGACGCCAACCTGGGCTTCTGCCTGGACACCTGCCACGCCAACTCGGCCGGCATCGACCTGGCCGACGCGGCCGACCGGATCAAGGCGATCACCGGCCGGATCGACCTGGTGCACTGCAACAACTCACGGGACGAGTTCGGCTCGGGCCGGGACCGTCACGCCAACATCGCCACCGGGACGATCGACCCCGCCCTGCTGCTCGGCGTGGTCCGGGCCGCGGGCGCCCCGGTCATCTGCGAGACCCCGGACGAGGACGGCAGCCTGGCCGCCGATGTCAGCTGGCTGAAGGAGCGGTTGGGCTCTTAGTCCGCCGGGCAGGCCACCGGAGCCGGAACGCCTCGCCCGCTCCGTCGAGTACGCCACCGGCCGGATCGTCGTTACCCTGGGCGCGCACTATGTCCCGTTCGGGCCTAAGAATGTCCCGCACCACATAGGCGGCGAGCAGGCCTACGGCGAGAAACCTGGCTCCCAGGGTGGCGAAATACCATCCGCTGCTGACGCCCTGGTAGCCGGACACCGGATGGCCCTCGGCGATGTAGACGAACAGAAGGTAGCCCCAGATACCGAAGAAATAGGCCACCTCGGCCGCCTGCCACAGCAGGTAGGGCCACAGCCGGGGGCGGGCCAGCACGGCCAGCGGCACCAGCCAGACGACGTACTGCGGTGACCAGACCTTGTTCGTCATCAAGAAGGCGGCCAGGACGAGAAAGCACAGCTGGGGCAGCCGCGGGCGACGGGGCGCGGCCAGTGCGAGGAGCACGATCGCGACGCAGGCGGCGGCGAAGAACACCTCCGCCAGCTTGTTCACGGCGTCAAGCTGGGGGTTGCCGAGCACGGGCACGTTGAAGTGCTCGAACAGGTACCAGATCGAGCCCCAGTCGGCGCCGCGTTCCTTGCTGAAGACGAAGAAGTACACCCAGCCGGACGGCGCGGCGATCATCACCGGAAGGTTCACGGCCAGCCAGCCGAGCACCGCGGCCGCCATCATCTTGGCGAACTCGCGCAACCGGCCGGCCCGTAGGCACAGCAACAGTAGCGGCCCGAAGACGATGAGCGGGTAGAACTTGGTCGCAACCGCGAGCCCGAACAGCACGCCCGCCCAGATAATGCGGCGAGCCGCCCAGGCGGCCAGGCCGAGCGCCATCAGCGCGAGCGCGATCAGGTCCCAGTTGACGAACGCGTTCAGGATCAGCGCCGGGGAAAGCGCCACCATCAGCGCCTGCCAGCGCCGATCCACCCCCGCCGCCCGCGCGGTGGCGAGCACGCCGACCACCGCGCACACCGCGAGCAGCACCGCGGTGATGTCGAAGAACGCGCGACCCCTGATGGTCACGTCGACGTTCTTGACCAGCCACGTGACCGCCTGCATGGCCCCGCCGATGAGGACCGGGTACTCGACCGGGTGACTGCCCGGGTGAGCGGCGTAGGGAGCCTTCCCGGCGGCCAGGCCCTCGGTGTAGTACAGCGGGTAGATATCGGTGTAGCAGCCGCGCTGGAACTGGTTCGGATAGGAGAGCCAGCCCTGGGCAGGACCGGTAGCCGTGATGCCGACCCGGCACGGCAGCTTCTGCGCGAACGCGAGCAGCATGCCGACCACGGACGCGGCCAGCAGCACGGCCGTGCCGCCGAGCGCGGCCACCAGCGAAGCTGAGCGGGCGGAGCCTGACGGCTCGGCTCCGCCGCCCACCCGCATATTCGCTGACCCGGGGGCACCCACCCCCATATCTAAACTCCGCTCCCGCATTCGCTCGCCTCCGGGGCGCCTTTAGGCCCCGTCTTCCCTCGTCGCTCCTCCGTCGCTCCTCAGTCCAGACGGGGCCGCGCCCCTTTGGCTCGCGAATGCCGACGCTGGCGGCGGACCCACAGGGCCGTCAGGGGCAGGCCGATGACGACGGCACCGGCCGCGCCGGCCGGAGTGACCTGCGGGGCCGGGGTGTTCGCGCCCTGGTTCGGCCCGTTGTTCTGCCCGTCGCCGGTCGGCGTGCAGGTGACCACGGTCGGGTCGCAGCTGTAGGTCGGCCACGGGTTGGGGTTGCCGCCGCCGTTGCCGCCCTGGCCACCGTTACCGCCGTTGCCGTTGCCATCGTGGTTGTGGTTCGGCTTCTTGTGCTTCTTCGCGACCTTGCGCAGGCCCGGCGGCACCTGGTTCCAGGGGGCACCGGTGAAGACCGGGGTGGGGAACGGCTGGACGCCCAGCGGGACGAACTGGTCCTCGGCGTAGGTGTGCCAGATGTTGGCCGGCCAGGTACCACCGAAACCGCCCGCGATGCCACCGAGGCCGTCCAGCGTCTGCGTGGTCTTGTCGCTCTGGTTGTCGGTGAAGAACGCGACGGCCAGCGCCTGGCTGGGGATGGCGCCGATGAAGAACGCCGACTGGGCCTTGTTGGTCGTGCCGGTCTTGCCGACGATCTCCTGGCCGTTGCTCATAGCGGCGTTGGGGGCGGTGCCGTAGGACGGGTTGTCGACCTGGGACATCGCGTACTGCATCTGGGTGGCTTCGTTCTTGTTGATCTCCGGGTTGGTGCTGAACACCGGGTAGGTGTTGACCTTGATCGGGACCGGCGGAGCGGCGGGCCGCGTGATCGAGGTGATCACGTGGGCGCTGTGGTAGATGCCGCCGTTGTCGATCGTGGCCAGCATGGTGGCCTGCTCGGTGACGCTGAGCGAGGCCTGGCCGAGCGCGATGCCGTACTCGTTCGCCATGCCCGTGAGGCCCGAGTGGACGACGTCCACGCCGAAGTTTTCCGCCATGCTCAGCACGTCCTTGCCGCCCGTCCCGGCCACCCGGTGCCAGAGGTCGGCGTAGGCGGTGTTGATCGAGGCGCCCATCGCCACCTGCGGCGTGTACGGGCCGTTCTCTCCGGTCGAGTCGTTGCCGACCGGCAGGGACCAGCCGGCCGAGTCGGCCGGGAGCGCGGCTGACGAGTACACCATCGGCGCGCTGTCCGGCGCGATGTGCAGGTAGTTGTAGCCGTTGAGGGTGCTGGTCTTGACGTTCATGCCGTCCTTGACGGCCTGCGCCAGGATGTACGGCTTGAACGAGGAGCCGACCTGCTCGCGGGTCAGCGCCATGTTCAGCTGGCAGTGGATCTTGTTGCAGTACTTCGCGCTGATGACCTTGCCGGTCCCGTTGTACCTGGTGCCGGCGTAACCAGGCCCGGGGTACAGGGCCTCGATGGCACCGGTAGCCGGGTCCTCGAGTACCGCGCCCGCGTGCATGGTCACCGGGTTGAACGGGACGGAGCTCTCGTCGATCTGCGCCATGTTGTCCGTCACCGCCTTGTACAGCGCGGCCATCTTGGTGTCGTCGATCGAGGTGCGGATCACGTAGCCGCCGTTGTAGATCTGCGGCTTGGTCAGCCCGTAGACGTCGTGAAGCTCGCCCTCGACCATGTTGAGGACGTAGGGGTCCCAGACGTCCTTGCCGACGGTCCGCGGGACCTGGGGGTTCGGCGCCGGGAACTTCATCGTGTCCGCCTGCTGCTGGGTCAGCTTGCCCATCTGCACCATGCCGTTGAGCACGTAGTGCCAGCGGTTCTCCAGCTGGGGGCGGTACTGCGGCAGCGGGTAGTTGCTCGGCTGCTGGATGATCGCGGCGATCACCGCGGCCTGGGCCGCGGACAGCTTGCCGGCCGGCTTGCCGTAGTACGTCTGGGCCGCCGCCTGGACCCCGTAGGCCCCGTCACCGAAGTAGATGGTGTTCAGGTAGTTGGTCAGGATCCACGGCTTGGACTTCTCCTTGGCCACCTTCATGGCCACGAAGATCTCCTTGATCTTGCGGCTCATCGTCTGCTGGGTGCCGATGCCGCTGTAGTACTGCCTGACGAACTCCTGGGTGATGGTCGAGCCGCCTTGCTTCGAGCCGTCGCCGCCGGTGACGTCCTCGTAGGCGGCCCGCATGATGCCGGTGGGCGAGATGCCGCCCTCGTTGAAGAAGTTCCTGTCCTCGGCGGCGAGCACTGCGTCGACGATCGGCTTGCCCTGCAGATCGGTCCAGGTCACCAGCTTGCGGTTGGTGCTGCCGAACCGGCCGATGAGGGTGCCGTTCTTGGAGTAGACCACCGACTGGGAGAAGCCGGTCGCCTCGAGCGCACTGGTGGGAATCGGGGTCTTCTCGTAGGTCATGACCACGGCCGCCGCGCCGAGCACGACGACGACGCCCACCATGGCGAGCAGGACGCCGATCGCCTTGCGCAGCGTCCAGCGCCGCCACCAGCTGCCCTTGACCTTGACCGAGGGCCGGTTCAGGCCGCGACGCCCCGGTCCGCCGAAACCACGCGGGCCACGGGGGCCGCGCGGTCCGCCGGGCCCGCCCGGCCCACCTGGGCCGCCGGCAGCGCGGCGGCCACGGACCGGGGCCTCGGGCGTCCAGAGGCCGGTGGCCTCCGGGTCCAGGCCCAGCTGACTGGTGTCCTCGGTGCCGGGTATGCGGCCGGGGGCGGACATGCTCGCCGTCGTCGAGGCCGGTCCCGGCGTGCTGGCCGGGCGGGCGTGCCCGGCCTCCCGGCGGCCGCGGGCGGCGCCGCCTTCGTCCGGGCGGACCGCGGTGCCGACGCCGCCGCTTCCGCCGTGCCTGTGGCCGCTGTCCCGGCCGGACTCATGCCCGTTGCTGGCGTCACCACTGCTCAGGTAGTCGGCTTCCGGGCGGCGGAAGCCCTGCGTGTCCCAGCCCGGGTCGTCATAGCCCAGGTCGTAATCGACGTCTCCGGCGTTACCCCGAAAGCCCCCGGCGGCCGGGCGGCCCTGCCCCGCCTGGCCCACATCGCGAAACCGAACGTCAAAGTCATCAGCTTTGCTGCTCACGCGTCCTCGCTGGTGGCTCGGAGGTCGCGGCTCGTCGGAATGCGACCTCTACCTGAAGGGCGGGCTCCAGAGTCCGGTGAGCCCGCCGGACACAAACGTTACCTCCTGGAGACCATGTTCACCGGCTGGCCAGTGTTACTGGCGAGATCGGTTACTGACTAGACCGCGCACGCCGCCTCCGGCGTACGGCAGGCTCTCCAGTGCCGAGAACGTAAGAGGAAGCGAGGTGGTTCCACCCGCAACTCTGACAGACCTCGACCACATAGACCCGGAATTCGCCGTATTCGGCCGCCATTTCCGCAAGTTCCCTACTTTGCTTGACTCGTCCCTCGTACTGGCCGAGCTCGTCTCCGTAGACGTACGTCACGTGGGTGAGCTTGGCTTTCCGGCAGATCGGGCAGAGGTCCTCGGTCGGCTCGCCGTGGAACTTGGCGGCCCGCAGCAGGTAGGGGTGTGCGTCGCAGACGTCGGTGACGGTCGTGCGTCCGGAACGCACGGACGCGAGCGTGGCCCGGCGGGCCAGCCCGTAATCCACGACGGATCGCCTAGACGTCATGTTGGCCAGCGTACGTCGGAACCGGCCGTGAGCCGAGCCCGGATCGCTTCTTCTTTGCCGCCAAAGCGTTACCCGCCAGCGATGACGGCCTCGTATGGGCAGGCGAGCGGGCCGCACTTGCATACGAGCGGACCGCGTGCATAAGATCTGGATGTATCGGTTCGATACATCGCGGCGATCTAACGGGTTGATCTAACGTACCGAAGTATCGCAGTGAGGCATCGGACCGATGCAAACCGGGATACCACGAACTTCTGGGGGAAGCGTGGGACGCAACCGCTCCGGCGTACTTGAGCTAGCCGTGCTCGGGCTGCTGCACGGGACTCCGATGCATGGCTACGAGCTACGTAAACGCCTGTACACCGTGCTGGGCGCGTTCCGTGCGCTGTCCTACGGGTCGCTGTATCCCTGCCTGCACGAACTCCTCGCCGCCGGCCTGATCGCGGAGGAGCACGACGAGGATGAGGCCCCGCCCGCACGGGCGGGCGCCGCGCCCTCGTCCGCCAGGGCTAGGGCGGCGGGACGCCGGTCACTGAAGGTGTACCGGCTGACCGCCGAAGGCAAGGAAAGGCTGCACGACCTGCTGGCTGAGGGCGGCCCGACGACGTGGGAGGACGACGGTTTCGGCGTCCACTTCGCGTTCTTCGGGCTGACCAGGGCCGACGTGAGGCTCCGGATCCTGGAGGGCCGCCGCAGCAAGCTCGAGGAACGCACGGAGGCCATCAGGGCGGCCTTCACGCGGACCAGGGAGCGGGTGGACAGGTACACCGAGGAATTGCATCGGCATGGCCTGGAATCAGTGGAGCGGGAAGTCCGATGGCTGAACGAGCTGATCGCGTCGGAGCGAGAGGCCGGGCAGTCCGGAGGGGACGACAACATTTCCAATAAGGAGTCATCCTGATGGGTAAGGTGCGCATCGCCATCGTGGGCGTGGGCAACTGCGCCAGCTCCCTCGTGCAGGGGCTGGAGTACTACAAGGACGCCGACGACGGCGCCCGGGTCCCCGGCCTCATGCATGTCCGGTTCGGGCCGTACCACATCAGCGATCTCGAGGTGGTCGCCGCGTTCGACGTGGACACCAAGAAGGTCGGCTGCGACCTGGCCGTGGCCATCAGCGCGAGCGAGAACAACACCATCAAGTTCGCGGAGGTCCCGCCGACCGGCGTGACCGTACAGCGCGGGCCGACCCTGGACGGCCTGGGCGAGTACTACCGGGAGATCATCACCGAGTCCGACGAGCCCGCGGTCGACGTGGCCCAGGCGCTGCGCGACGCCCGCGCCGACGTCATGGTCTGCTATCTCCCGGTCGGCTCGGAGGACGCGGCCAAGTTCTACGCCCAGTGCGCCATCGACGCGCACGTGGCGTTCGTGAACGCGCTGCCGGTGTTCATCGCGTCCAACCCCGAGTGGGCGGCGAAGTTCACCGAGGCCGGCGTGCCGATCGTCGGCGACGACATCAAGTCCCAGGTGGGCGCCACCATCACCCACCGCGTGCTGGCCAAGCTGTTCGAGGACCGCGGGGTGGAGCTGCTCCGCACCTACCAGCTGAACTTCGGCGGCAACATGGATTTCATGAACATGCTGGAGCGCAAGCGGCTCCAGTCGAAGAAGATCTCCAAGACCCAGGCCGTCACCTCCCAGATCCCGCACGAGATGGAGCGCGCCAGCGTGCACATCGGCCCGTCTGACCACGTGCCGTGGCTGGACGACAGGAAGATGGCGTACGTCAGGCTCGAGGGCCGCTCGTTCGGCGACGTGCCGCTCAACCTGGAGTACAAGCTCGAGGTGTGGGACTCGCCCAACTCGGCCGGCGTCATCATCGACGCGGTGCGCGCGGCCAAGATCGCCCTCGACCGGGGCATCGGCGGGCCGGTGACCTCGGCCAGCTCGTACTTCATGAAGTCGCCGCCGGAGCAGTACGGCGACGACGTCTGCCGGGACCTGGTCGAGAAGTTCATCGTCGGCGAGGTCGACAGGTAAGGCCGACCGCTAATGCGATAACGCCCCTGGGCCGCGCCCCCCTAAGCTGGAGGGCGTGGCCAACGGGTCCAAGTCAGCGGTCTGGGCCGACTTGCGCGGGGTCCTGGCCGGTCGCGACTTCCGCAGGCTGTTCGCGACCAGGCTGGTCTCGCAGGCTGGTGACGGCATCGTCACGGCCGGCGTCGGTACCTACGTTTTCTTCAACGCGACCACGTTCCCGAGCCCGGCGGCCGGGGCGGCGGCGTTCGCGGTCCTGTACCTGCCCTACTCGCTGATCGGCCCGTTCGCCGGGGTCTTCCTCGACCGGTGGTCCCGGCGCCAGATCCTGGTCTGGTCGGCCCTGCTCCGGTCGGTGCTCGTGGGGCTGACCGCGGCGTTCATGGCGCTGGGCAACCGGGGGGCGCTGCTGTACATGGCGGTGCTCCTGGTCCTGGGCGTGAACCGGTTCTTCCTGTCCGCGCTGTCGGCGGCCCTGCCGCACGTGGTGGCCGAGGACCAGCTGGTGGTGGCGAACTCGGTGTCGCCGACCGTCGGCGGCATCTCGGCGACCGTCGGCGGCGTGATCGCCCTCGGCCTCAACGTCATCACCGGCAACACCGAACGAGGCGCCGCGATCACCCTGCTGGCCGGCGGTGCCTGTTACGTGGCGGCCAGTGTGGTCGCGCGGACCATGGCCCGCGACCGGCTAGGCCCGCGACGGCCGGAGGCCGGAGCGGGTTTGCCGGTACGGCCGGAGGCCGGAGGGAGCGCTCAGGCAGGTGCGCTGCCGCCCCGCGGGCCACTGCTCAGCGAGTTCGCCTCGGTCGCCAGCGGGCTGGCCGACGGCGCCCGGTACGTCATCAGGCGGCGGGGCCCGGCGGCGGCGCTCGGCGCCACCGGCGGCTTCAGCCTGGTGTTCGGGCCGCTGTTCCTGATGTCGGTGCTGCTCTACCGCAACTACTTCTACCGGTCCAGCGTCAGCGTGGCCGAAGGACACTTCGGCATTCTCGTGGCCCTGGCCGGGGTCGGCTACGCGTGCGCGGCGCTGGTCACCCCGCCGGCCACCAGGCGGCTGGCCAAGCCCACCTGGATCACGCTGATGCTCGCCGCGAGCGCGGTGATAACCCTCACGCTCGGCGAGACCTTCCTGCAAATCGCCTACCTGGGCATCGGGTTCTGCCTGTACCTCACCCGGCAGAGCGTGGCGATCTGCGCGGTCACGATCTTGCAGGAAGAGGTGGGCGACGCCTACCGGGGCCGAGTGTTCGCCTTCTACGACATGATGTTCAACGCCGCCTACGTGGCCGGCGCCGCGCTGAGCGCGGCTATCATGCCGGCCACCGGCCATTCCCCGCTCCTGATCGTCCTGGTGGCGGCGGGCTTCGCCGTGGTCGCGGCCGCCTACTGGCTAGCCGCCGGACGGGGTCAGCAGTCCTCGTCCGGCTCCGGGGGGGCCGGCTCCGGCGGGGCGGACTCCGGCGGGGCGGACTCCGGCGGAGGCGGCACGATCCCCTCGGTGGCCGCCCACCGCAGCAGTTCCTGAACGGCCCGCTCCCAGCCCACCTCGCCCTCGCTGAGCCGCAGCTCCATCATGAACGTGTACGCCTTCCCCACCAGCGGGCCGCTGGGGATGCCCAGGATGCGCATGATCTCGTTGCCGTCGAGCTCGGGCCGTAGCTTGCCCAGCTCCTCCTGCTCGCTGAGCTCGGCGATGCGCTGCTCGAGCTGGTCGTAGGCGCGGGCCAGCCTGGCCGCCTTGGCCCGGTTCCTGGTGGTGCAGTCAGCCCTGGTCAGCACGTGCAGCCGGGTCAGCAGCGGGCCGGCGTCGCGCACGTACCGCCTGACCGCCGAGTCCGTCCACTGGCCCTCGCCGTAGCCGTGGAACCGCAGGTGCAGCTCCACCAGCCGGGACACGTCCTTCACCACCTCGTTCGGGAAGCGCAGCTCGGTCAGCCGGCGCCGGGCCAGCTTGGCGCCCTTCATCTCGTGCAGGTGGAACGCGACCCGCCCGTCGGGCAGCAGGGACCTGGTGGCCGGCTTGCCGATGTCGTGCAGCAGCGCGGCCAGCCTGACGATCAGGTCGCCTTCGAGCCCGTACTGCGGCTCGAGGGCGATGGCCTGCCGAAGCACGGTGAGGCTGTGCTGGTAGACGTCCTTGTGCCGGTGGTGCTCGTCGGCCTCCATCCGGAGCCTGGACACCTCGGGCAGCACCTGCTCGGCGACGTCGGTCTGGACCAGGAGATCGATGCCGAGCACGGGATCGGGCGTCAGCATCAGCTTGGTCAGCTCGGCGGTGATCCGCTCGGCGGACACGATCCCCAGCCGGCCGGCCTGGTCGGTCATGGCCGCGCGGACCTCGGGCGCGACGGCGAAGCCCAGCTTGGCCGCGAACCGGGCGGCGCGCAGGATGCGCAGCGGATCGTCGCCGAACGACCGCTCCGGCGGCCCGGGGGTACGCAGTACCTTCTCCCTGAGCGCGTCGAAGCCGCCGAACGGGTCGGTGAACTCGTATCCGGGCAGCCGGGCCGCCATCGCGTTGACGGTGAAGTCCCGGCGGCTCAGGTCCTCCTCGAGCGACGTGCCGTACTGGACGTCGGGCTTGCGCGAGGTCCGGTCGTACTGCTCGCTGCGGTAGGTGGTGATCTCGAAGTGGTCGTTGCCCTTGCGCAGCCCGACGGTGCCGAAGGCGATCCCGACCGTCCAGGTCTTGTCCGCCCAGCCGCGGGTGATCGCCAGGACCTGGTCGGGCGTGGCGTTGGTGGTGAGGTCGAAGTCGGCCGACGGTTCCCCCAGGAAGACGTCCCTGACCGGGCCGCCGACCAGGGCGAGCTCGTAGCCGTGGTTCGCGAACAGGCGGCCGATTCCGGCCGCGGCGGGAACTCGCTCGCGCAGCAGCGTGGCGGCCGCTCTTCGCTGTTCGTTGCTCATGGGCACGGCCATCGAGAGTAGCGACCACCTGAGCGCAGCGCGAACGGCATTACCATTCCTGGTGTGCACGGCTGGCTGGCGGCGACCCTCAGGCGGCGGACCCTGTCCGTAGCCGCCGCGTTCGTAACCGCCGCGCTGGCCGCGGCGCCCGCGGCGCACGCGGCCCCCGCGGCGCACGTGCAGACGGCCGCCACCAGCGGCCTCTCGATCAAGATCAACGCGATGAACCCGCCGGTCGCCCAGGCCGGCGCCACGGTCAACCTGCGCGGCACCATCACCAACCACACCCGCCAGACCCAGGCCGGGCTCCAGGTCCAGCTCTGGTCCTCGGCGACCCACTTCACCGCCCGCGACGCCCTGAAGTCCTACACGTCCCGCGGCGATGCCCCGGGCCTGGTCCCGGCCGGGGACCCGTTCCCCGTCGCCGCCAGCCTGCCCCCCGGAAGGACCGTCTCCTGGAGCGCCTCGTTCCAGGTCGACGCCGTGGGGATCAGCACCTTCGGCGTCTATCCGGTCACCGCCCAGCTCCAGGCCGTCGCCACCCTCGGCGTGCTGTCCACCGACCACACCCTGCTGCCGTACTGGCCGGGCTCGCGGACGGCGGCGAACCTGCAGAGCCGCCTCAGGATCTCCTGGATCTGGCCGCTCGTCGACCAGCCGCACCACCGGGCCTGCACCGCCCTGACCGACAACAGCCTGGCCGCCGAGCTGGGCCCGGACGGCAGGCTGTCCGCCCTGCTCGCCGCCGGGGCCGGCCACGAAGACGCCGACCTGACCTGGATGGTCGACCCGGCCCTGCTCAGCGACGTGGCCACCATGTCCTCCCGCTACCAGGTGGGCGGCCAGCCGAACTGCACCGGGGCCGCGAACGAGCCGGCCAGCCAGGCCGCGCAGGGCTGGCTGGCCGGGCTGAAGAAGGTCACCGCCGCCCAGCCGACCGGCCAGGTGATGCTCACCCCGTACGCCAACGTGGACATGCCGGCCCTGGTCAACCAGGGGCTGACCAAGGACCTGGCTGCCGCCTACCAGCTCGGCGACCAGGTCGGGAACAGCCTGCTGCGCGGGACGTACGGGCATGAGATCGCCTGGCCAGCCGGCGGGACCGCGAACCTGTCCGTGCTCACCAACCTGGCCGCCGCCGATCACATCGGCACAGTCGTGCTGACCAGCAGCGAGATGCCGGTCCTGGCCGACGCCGGGAGCTTCCAGCCGGACGACGCGGTAACCAAGGTGCGGGTCGCCGGCCTGCCGGTGAACGTGCTGCTCTCCGACAGCACCCTGACCGGCGTGCTGCGGGCCGGCGACACCAGCTCGGGCAGCCTGTCCAAGAGCACCGAGTTCGACGTCAGGCAGCGGTTCCTGGCCGAGACGGCCATGATCGCCGCCGAGGCCCCGGAATCCGCCCGCACGATCGTGGTGGCCCCGCCCTACGACTGGAGCCCGTCCCAGGGGCTCGCCGACGACCTGCTGGATGAGACCGTCAGCGCCCCGTGGCTGGCGCCCGCCCCGCTGGCCAGCCTCAGCTCCGCGCCTGACACCCAGCGCGGCGTGGCCCGGCAGCCGCTGCCGTCCGCCAAGAAGAGCCCGGGCGAGCTGAGCGCCGACTACATGGCCCAAGTCCGTGACACCGGCGACCAGCTGGCCGCCTACAAGTCCATGCTGTACAAGCCCAGCCCGGGCTACCTGCGGTTCGTGGCCGAAGCCATGATCGCCACCGAGTCGGCGGCCTGGCGCGGCCGCGCGGAAAGCCGCGGCGAGAGCCTGATCGACAGCCTGTCCGGGTACATCGAGTCCGCGGAGAAGAAAGCCGGGATCATCACCTCCGCCCAGGTGCCGATGGGCGGTTCCTCCGGGCTGGTGCCGTTCACCATCCAGAACGGCCTCCAGCACCAGACCATCCAGGTCAGGGTGATCATCGATGTGGACAACACGCCCGGCCGGACGTCCCAGCTGACCGTGGGCCGCTTCCAGGACCTGCTGATCATCCCGCCCCAGCAGACGCGCCTGGTCAAGCTGCCCGTCTCCTCGGCCCCGCAGGGATCCACGGCCATCCACGTCAGCCTGGCCGCCGCGGACGGGACGCCGCTCCCGTCCATCAAGCATCAGCAGATCATCGTGCTGTCGACCAGATACGGCCGGGCGATCCTGTTCCTCATCGGGGCCGCGATCGGCGTCCTGGTGCTCACCTCGGTGTTCCGCGGGGTCAGGCGGCGGCTGCACGGGGACTCGAATCCGGTCAGCGAAGAGGCGGATTCACCAGGTAGCGTCGTGACTGGCACCAGCGATACGCGATACCCGACGGAGGCACCGGATGACCTGGCCGATGCACGACGCTGGGTCGACGACGCCTGATTCCGGGCCGGATCCCGGCCCGGAATCCCTGGACCCAGGTCACGACGACCTGGGTTACGAGGACCTGGGTTACGACGATCCCGGCCGGCCGCGGCGAGGCCGGCATGCCGCCCCGGATCCGCTGCCTCCGCTCGACGGGCCGATGCCAGGCGGCGGCCCCAGCCCGGCCGAGACGACGCTGCCGCTGGCGCTCAAGTGGCCGGCCCCGCCGACCTCGCCGCACCACCGGCCGGGCGCGCCCGGTTCACCGCCCGGCTGGCGCCGGGTGCCAAGGACCTCGGACCCGAACGACCCGGAGCGGACGCAGAATTACCCGCCCCAGCCCACCTTCACCCCGACGCGACCAGGAGCACCTGGTCCGTCCGGTCCACCCGGCGGCGGTCCCCCAGGTCC
>Ga0335083_10006160_pt1 | contig 15076 bp, 17 predicted proteins | sample Lox_Sample_42_FD_206716 | JGI IMG/M metagenome (GOLD analysis project Ga0335083, IMG submission 206716) | Soil microbial communities from Loxahatchee National Wildlife Refuge, Florida, United States - Lox_Sample_4.2 | ecosystem: Environmental > Terrestrial > Soil > Wetlands | place: USA... | reverse complement strand
GTCCACGTTGAACGTGGACCCGGCCGCCGCGTTTTTGGCTTAGTGAACCGTGACGTTGAACGAGTTCGCCGTGAGGCCCTGGCCGCTTGTCCAGGGCTCGAATCCCGCCTCGACGTCGATCAGGTACCAGGAGTTCTGCATGTAGCCCTTCGACACCGAATAAGCGGCGAGCGGGCCAAGGTCCAGGTTGCTTACCGAGTTAATGGGGTTGTTGGCGACGAACGAAACCGTTCCTCCGTTGCCGTTCCCGCCGTACCAGACGGTCCAGCTGATTCCGTCCAGGGTTACCGTCGGTCCCGAGCTTCCGGCCGGCTGGGTGCCACCGAAGTGGTTGAGCCAGATCATCATCTCGAGCCCGCTGTTGTTGCTGTTCGTGCTCTGCGCCGGGTTGTACCAGATGTCGTACGAATCGTCCCAGGCGCCGTTGTTGACGGTCGTGGTGCTGTAGCTCGTGGTGACCTTACCGGCGGTGTTCGCCATGGTGGACACCGCCACCGGCAGGCCGCTGTTCGCCGTGCAGTCGCCCCAGTGGCATCCCTTGTAGACCGACGGATATGCCCCGGGCGCGCCGGAGTGCGACACGTCGATTCCCGAGGACGCGATCGTGAAATCGGCACCGCCGTTGGTGCAGATCGTGAAGGTCGAGGCGGAATTCCACTCGTTCGCCTGCAGGTGGTACGCGCCGCCGTCGAGCGTCGTGACGTTATTGTTCGCCCCGCCGTTCTGGTTCGTTGTGCAGTCCGTCATGTTCCCCGTCGGCGGCGGCGTCGACGAGGGAGTGGTCGTGACGGGCGCAGGAGTGGTCGTCGTCGCGCTCGGCGTCGGCGTCGGCGACGAAGAGGGGCCGGACACCGGACTCGACGACGCGCTCGGCGTCGGCGTGACCGAGGACAGCACCTTGGGCGCGCGCTTCGGCGTCGTGGTCGGCGACGGGCTCGATGACGCGGACGGACCGGACAGCGATCCGGGCGCCAATGTCGGCCCCGACACCGGGCTGGCCGAACTGTCGTCGGCGATGTGATTGCTGGATACGACCAGCGCGTTTTCGAGCGCCGGAATCCACGAACTGTCCAGCGATGTCGCCTGCGGAGCATGGCGACTGCCCCTCAACGCGGTTCCGCCGACCACCGCGCCCACAAGCAAGCACAGCACCCACAGCAAAGCAACGCCAGCACGCGGAACGAGCCTTCGTTTCTTCCTGTGTGAAGCCATCTGCCCTCCCCACCCCTCTCGGCGACCACAGTGCCCGCCTGCACCATCAGGAGATCAAATCGTTACCACAAAGTGACTCGGGAGGAATGCGGATTTCGCGCAAAACAAGGCCCCACGGCGGCAAAAATAGCCCGACGCGACTACAGGAGATGACTCAGACGGGTGAGCCTGATTGCGACGCCATTAGTCCTTTTTGACTAGATCAAAGTGGGCGTGTCAACCGGCACGGCTTGCTGATCGTCTAACTTCGAAGTGGGCTCACTAAACTTCATCTTACAACTTATTCGCACAGCCAAATCAATCGATCCCGAACCGATCAGCCCTCAGTCGGACGAGCGCGTGGCTTACGGGCCATGATCGCCGCCGCCCCAGATGGCCCGTGCCGACCGCCGCTTGCCCTGAACACCTTGCCGCAACTTCCGGCACGGAGTTCCGCAAATGGCTCATCCGTAAGGATTACGACGCTGCAGGAGGGGCTTACTTCAGTGTCTGCGTCCCGGTTGAGCCGAGGAAGTTCCCCTGGGCGGCGAAGACGATCTTGAACTTCCCGCTGAGCGTGCCGGCCGGCTCGATTGACACGCTGCCCGGGTTTGCGCTCGTCGCCTTCGACGCACCGAGGTAACGCCAGGTCTTGCTTCCTGTGGGCAGGTAGTAGAACTTGGCGGTGCCCGTGACGTTGGCGTAGTGCATCCCGCCCGACTGCGGGTAGTCCTGGATGATCGCCCCCAGGGACGTGTCGCCGTACAGATGCAAGGCCACGAAGCTCGTGACGTATGTCCGGTCGACGAAGGAGCTGTTCTTCGCGGCGCTGTCCGATGGCTCGAGAGTGGTGGTGCCGACGACGGTCTTCTCGACCCTTGCCTGCCACTGCAGGCGGCCGAGCCTGGTCAGCTCGGGCGCCCAGGAGAAGGCGCCCTTCGCGTTGGTCTTGCTCTTGCCGGCATAGGACCATTTCCCGCTGGGCAGCGAGCGGACGTAGTAGGCGACGGTCGCGGACGCGGCCGCCTGCCATTTGGTGCCGTTCAGTGCCTGCACGACTCCGGCCGCCTTGAAGGCGCTGTGGATCTCGTGGGTAGCAGGCACCGTGAACGCCTCGACCCGCGTTTTGTCCTGGTGCAGGACAGTCACCTTCGCGCTCCAGCCGCCGGCCTTCGGCATGTAGGTCGAGTACGGCATCGGGATGGGCGAGGCCACCTGAACCTGCCAGGTGGCGGTCACCGTGGGCTTGAACGAGACAGTGAACGTCCCGTCCGCGGCCGTGGTCGCGTGCGGGCTCGAGGCAGTGAGCGGATACCCCGTGTAGACCCACACCGTCGCCCCCGCGACGGGCGTCGCGGGGTTGGTGCCGCCGCTGGGGACGTCGTCGGCCGGAACGTACACCTGGCCCGCGAAGGTAACCGTGCTGCCCGCGAGCATCTGTGACTTGGGGAGGGTGCTGAAGGCGATATCGACGTCCGACTGTTCCGGCTCTACTGGGAGCGGGTCCGATGTGGACGCCGCGTAGCCGTTGGCCGGGTCCCCCGCGAAGACCGCATGGAAGATCCCGCCCGCCACCTGGTTGGTCATGATGAGGGTGAAGTCGCCGTTCGCGTCGGTAGTCGCCTGCGCGACGGTCTTGGTCGCCCCCGTGCCCGCCACTTGCTCGGTGATGGTCACCGGTTCGCCGGGGATCCCGGTCAGCGTGGGGCTGCTGGCCGCATTCGACAGCGTGCCCTGCAGCGTGAAGCTCTGGTCCGTGTAGTTGAAGCCCGTCTGGTTGTACCAGCCGAGTCCGACGGTCGTGGGCGTCCCGGTGTCCGCGAGGACACCGTCCGCGAAGACCGGGACGGCCGCGCAAGCGCCGACTACCCCCGCGGTCAAGACGACGGCAGCCAGTGCCCGGGATCGGCGCATAACGCTTCCTCGCAGTCCTTAACCATTCAAGCAACTCCGGCGACGGGGTTGAGGCTACTCGCGGGATGCGCCGATCTGATGACAGTTGTTAAGTTACGAAGAATTTGTGCGAATCTCCCCTCAGCCCTGCTCGAAGTAGTGGCCCTGGTCAAGGTCATCGATGAGACCCTGATGCTCCGGCTGCCAGCCGAGCACCTTCCGGGTCACCTCGCTTGAGGTCGGGTTGTCCACCCCCACGAACGCGCCGAGGAAGGCGAACCGCTCGGCGGCGTCGGCGGCGGAGACGCTGGCGGTGGGGACGCCCGCCCCGCGGCCGATGGCGGCCGCGATGTCCAGGAACGGGATGCCCTCGTCCGCGACGGCGTGCAGCCGGCTCCCGGCCGCGGCCCACTCAAGGGCAAGCCGGTACACCCGCGCCGCGTCCAGCGTGTGCACCGCGGGCCACCGGTTGGCCCCGTCCGCCACGTATCCCGACACGCCCGACTGCCGGGCGATGCCGATCAGGATGTGCGCGAAGCCGTGGTGATCGAGCGAACTGTGCACGATCGGCGGCAGCCGGACGATGGACGACCGCACGCCGCGCCCGGCCAGCCCGATCACGAAGTTCTCCGCGTCGACCCGCGGGCCGCCGGACGCGAAGTCCGCCTCGGTGCCCGGCCGTCCGGTGATCCCGGCGAACGCGAGCATGAGGGTGCCTGAGGTGGTGATGAGCGGCTTGCCTGTCCCTTCGAGCGGCGCGGCGAGCGCCTGGATGGCGGCGAAGTCGGCGGCGACCGCGGCCGCGAAGTTCCCGGCCCCCATCAGGTCGTGCTTGAAGGCGAGGTGGATGACTCCGTCGGCCGCCCCTGCTGCCTCGCGCAGCCCGTCGAGATCGTCCAGGTCGCCGCGCCGCACCTCGGCGCCGGCGGCCTCGAGTGCCGCCGCGGAGCTGTCAGAACGCGCCAGCCCGACAACCTGGTGCCCGGCCTCGAGCAGTTCCGGCACGAGCGCGGAACCGATGTGCCCGGACGCGCCGGTCACGAAAACACGCATGGAAACCCTCCCGGGTCGAGTGATGTCACCTGGTGTCATCACCATAGCATGCCCATGACACCAGGTGACATCAGTTAGTCTTGCGGCATGGGCAGATGGCAGCCGGACGCGCGCGAGCGCCTGCAGCTGGCGGCCCTTGCCCTGTACGGGGAGCGCGGCTACGAGGAGACAACGGTCGCGGAGATCGCGGAACGCGCGGGGCTCACCAAGCGGACTTTCTTCCGCTATTTCGCGGACAAGCGCGAGGTGCTGTTCTGGGGCTCGGAGCTCCTCGAGCAGCAGATGGTGGCCGCCATCGAGGCCGCGCCAGCGTCAGCACCGGCGCTTGGCATGATCGGTGCGGCGCTTGACGCGGCCGCCGCCCGGTTCGAGGAGGTCCGCGAGTTCGCCGGCCCCCGGCACCGGATCATCGCCTCCAGCCGCGAGCTCCGGGAACGGGAGCTGATCAAGGCCGCGTCACTGGCCGCCGCCATGGCGCAGGCACTGCGGGCACGGGGGCTCGACGAGACCGCGGCCTCCCTCGCCGCCCTCACCGGCACGACCGTGATGCACGTCGCCTTCGAGCAATGGGTCGATGATCCGGACGGCAGATCGTTCGAGCAGATCGCCAGGGATGCACTGGCTCAGCTCCGCGAGCTCGCCGCCGCGGGATAGCCGTGCCCCCGGCGGGCAAGTCCGCTGGATCGGTCAGTGCTCCGCCGCCTCCGGGCGCCGCCAGCGAAAAAGTTCTCAGCCGGCCCGTCGGAGTTCCGGCCGCCCGGACGACGATGAGGGCATGACGCACCCGCAGGTGCGGCCCGACCCGGCGCTCGGGCTGCTTGAGCTGTACGACGACGCGCTGCCGCACGTCTACGGCTATCTGCTTGCCCGGTGCGGCGACGCCGGCCTGGCCGAGGACCTCACGGCCGAGTCGTTCCTCGCCGCGGTGAAGGCGGTCCGCGAGCCGGGTACGCCAGGCCCCTCGATCCCGTGGCTGATCGGTGTCGCACGGCACAAGCTCGCCGACCACTGGCGGCGTACCGAACGGGAGCGGCGTGGCCTCGTCCTGCTCGACGTCGAGCGGGGGCGGGCCGACGACCCGTGGGATGCGGCCCTGGACAGGATCCGCGCCCGCGAGGTGCTCGGCCAGCTCGGCGCGCATCACCGCGCCGCACTCACGCTGCGCTACCTCGACGGGCTGCCGGTCCCCGAGGTGGCCAGGCACCTGGACCGCACCGTGCACGCCACCGAGGCGCTGCTCGTCCGGGCACGCGCCGCGTTCCGCCGGATCTACGAGGGAGAGGAGGGCTCGCGGTGACCGATCCGTTCGATGCTCTGCGCGAGCCCGTCACGCCGGCCGCTCCCGATCCGGACTTCGCCGGGCGGCTGCGCCAGCAGCTGACCCGGGACGTATTCGCATCCACTGGAGGAGTCATGCCCCAGCAGACCACCGCGATCCGGGTCGGGCCGGAAGTCACCCGGACACCGGCACTGAGCCCCTACATCGTCGTGTCCGACGCGCGGCGCGCCATGGACTGGTACGCCGAGGTGTTCGGCGCACGGCCCCGCGGCCAGCTCTACGTCAACGCGGACGGCACGATCGGCCACGCCGAGGTCAGCATCGGCGACTCGGTGCTGATGTTCGCCGAACACTCAGACCTGTGGCCGGACGTGCCCGTGCGCGCGCCGGACAACCCGGCGACGTTCAGCCACACCCTCCACCTGGAGGTGGACGACGTCGACGGAACCACGGAGCGGGCCCGCGGCAGCGGCGCCTCGGTGGAACGCGAGCCGGCCGACCAGCCCTACGGGCGCGGCTCGGTGATCGTCGACCCCTTCGGCCACCGCTGGATGCTGCTGCGCCCGCCGCCTGCTTAAATCCGCCGCGGGCCTGGCCTTGCAGCGCAGCCGGATTCTAGCCTTGTGGCACACAAGGCCACTAGATCTGTCCCTGGGTGCCACAAGGACAGAATGATCGGGATGTCAGGCCCCGAACAGTTCCATGGTCTCGTTCAGCCGGGCCCGGACCCAGTCATAGTGGGCGGGCTCGGTGAACCCGCGGTAGGCGGTCTCGATCACCATGATCAGCATCAGGTAGAGGGAGTACAGGCGCCTGCGTACCTGCTCGGTCTCGGTGAGCGGACCGCGTCCGTAGCCGCGCAGGAAGGCGGCCGGGTCGCCGAACGCGGGCAGTTGGGTGGCGATGAAGCCGAACTCGATCAGCGGGTCGCCGTAGAAGGCACGCTCGTGGTCGATGATGCCGACGATCTTCCCTGACCGGACCATGACGTTGCCGTCCCAGAGGTCCCATTCCACGAAGGCGGGCTCCGTGACCTCGTCCAGGCTCGCGGCGTGCCCGGCGAAGACGGCACGCACCGTGTCGTAGTCCCAGCCAAGGTCGACCTCGCGACGCTCGCCGTCACGGAGCACGTCCTCGGCCATCCCCGTGAACACCGTGCGCCATGACGGGTCGCCGGGCCCGGCCAGCGAGCCGAACGCGGTGCCACGGATCGAGTTGAGCTCGCGGTTGGCCGATCCGAGCGCCTCGTGGAAGGCCGCGCGATCGGCGGCCGTCAGGTCATTGCCGATGACGGCGAGGTTGTCCGCGTCGATGAACGGCATGAAGAAGTAATCGGCGTCGCACAGCTCGCGGCTGCTGTCCGCATAGTCGATGGCGGGGACCGGCACGCCGGTGTTCTCCCTGATCAGCCGCAGTGCGGCGAGCTCGGTCGCCATGGCGCCGCGTTCGTAGGTGAGCACCTCAACCGGGGCCGGCGGGGCGATCTTGAGCACGACGTTCTCCCCGTCGCGCAGCCGGATGCGGTACGCCGCGTTGAACCAGCCGTACCCGAGCTCGCTCGCCCACTCAGCACCGTCAGCAGGCACCCGGTCCGGGCCGTAGGCCCGCTCGACCATCGCCCGCAGGATCTCAGCAGGCTGCCGGTTCTTGGTGATGCTCTCCACGTGCGCGCGCTCCTTAGCAGCAGCCGGACATCCCGCTAGTTATAGCGGCAACCGCGAAAGCGGGCCAGGCCCCGCGAAGCGGCTAACCGATTGCCTGACCGGAACGGATGAACTTACGGTGTAGCCGTGCTGACCCGTTCGCCGAGCTCAATGAGGTGCTTGCCCGCCTGCTTGCCGAGGTGAGCGCGATACTCGGCGACACGCTCGCCGGCGCTTACCTGCAGGGTTCGTTCGCGCTCGGCGACGGCGACGAGCAGAGCGACTGCGACTTCCTGTTCGTCCTGCACGAGGAGCCAGATGCCGAGCGGCTTGGCCGCCTGGCGCTGCTGCACGACGAGATCCCGGCAAGGCCCGGCCACCGGACGCGCCACCTGGAGGGTTCCTACGCCATCGCGGGCGAACTGCGCGACCTGTCCGGGCTCGGCCGCGAGTGGTGGTACGTGGACCGCCACGGTGACGATTGCAACGGGAGTCAGGGTGCGGCGGGTAGCGGCTGTGACTGGCGGTCTCCTCGCCGTCCTTTGCGGGCAGTTTCACGCGCGTTTACGAACGCGTTCCTTTTCTGCGTTTTCTGGGCTTCTCATAGCCCCGCCGCGCATTTCCTTGCTCGTGCGGGCCTGACCGCCCGAGGTGTCATTTACATCCTGGTTGGCTGGGTCGCGGTGCTCGTCGCGTGGCGCTACAGCGACACGGCGGCCGCCGCTGGCGGGTCGGCGCGGTGAAATTCTTCATCGACGGCACCGTGGAGGGCGGGACCGCCTGGCTGGAGCAACCGGACTGTCACGGGCATAGCAACAACTCGTTCTGGCTGGATCCGCAGGAGTACACCCAAGCGGTCCGTCACCCATCGTGGCTGAGTTCCGGCGGACGCACTATCATTAACGGTACGTATCTGTCTGATCACAGCAATGGAGGCCTGCCCATGTCGGGACTTGAGGCTTCGCTGGTACTCATTGGCGTCTCTATCGGTGTTATGGCCCTGCTGGCGGGCGGCGCCTGGTTCGCGCTCCTCCTGCTGGACCGCACCGAAACCCGCGGCCATGCGCCGCGCGGACTCGCGCACCGTTAGCGCATCACCGGCTGTGCTGAACACCGCCGCGCGGCTGCTCCCGCCGCGATAGCCGGAAACAGCCGAGCGGCACATGAGATCAGCCCTGCTCGGGCTTGTCCGAGCGGTAGGACCGGTAGAGGTCGGACATGCCGGAGGTCCCGGTCAGGCCGGGAATGTGGCCGAAGGTCTGCGGCTTCGGCGGGTGGTTCACCGGAGCCGGGGACACCGACTGCACGCTGTCGGCCGAGCAGATGGCGGCCGGGTCGAAGGATGCTGTGCCGGTCAGCACCTCGAGCAGCGACTCCGACGGCGGGCTGATCGCCGGGCCGATGACGTCCGAGCTCTGTCGCCTGCGTGCATGACGTTCGCCGGGTTGGTGTCGTCGATGACCCGCGGCGGCGGCACGTGGTCGTAGAAGCCGCCCCATTCGTCGAACGTCACGATGAAGACCGTGTCGTGTACTGCTCGGCAAGCGCGCCGATGACCGGCAGGTCGGGCACGAGCTTGTGCGTCCCGTTGCGGTTGAGGTTGGTGTAGTACCCGATGGGGAAGGTGTTCGCGGCGGCGAGCGTGACGCCCGGGTTGTTTGCCGGGGTGGTCGGCCGCTGCAGGAAGCCGTCCATCCTGCCGTAGTTGTGCTGGACGAGCCAGCCCTCCCAGCTATGGTCCGGGTCGCTGTACCCGCAGCCCTGGAAGTCGGGGGCGAGCGGGTAGTTGGGGTAGGTGTTGCCGTCGACCGCGGACACGAACGTCATGTCGTGCCGCCCGTCGGCGCCGGGGAGCCAGCCGAGGAAATGGTCGAACGAGCGGTTCTCCATCATGAGGATCACGATGTGCTTGATGCCGCGCGATCCGCCGGGACGGACCATGCTCGACGCGTTGGCGACCGCCTGGGACAGGAGATCGGTGCCGGTGACTGCGAGGCCGGTAGAGGCGGCCGCGATCTGGAGGAACCTGCGACGAGAGAACATTCGCCAACGCTAGGTCGCCAAGGAAGACAAGAGTTCTTCCTCCCGCCTACGCCCAGACAAAATCGCGGAGACAAGGATGTAACGCGTCGGGCGGTGACGCTTACCGGCCCGCCGGGGTCATGTCGTTCAGGCTGCGGCGCCGCGGGCTCCGCGCGGCGGTCCCGCGCGACTGCGGGGTTCCAGCACCCGCGGCACGGGGAACTGCCTCTGTTAACACGTAAATGGAGGGCGCTCATGGGCCGCACGAAGGTCAGCACCGGGGCGCCGTCCCGGCTGAGGTCGTTCGATCCCGTTCGGCTCGGCGATCTGGAATACCGGATCTGGGTCGGGTATTACCTCCGGCGCTGGTCCCAGGTGCTGATCGCGTCGGTGGGGCTGGTTCGCGTCGGCTTCCGCATGGGCTGGTTCCGGACACTGTACGGGGCCTGGCTGGTGCTGCGGGCCAATCAACTCTGGGCGCCGTATCCGGACAACGATGCCAAGCGTGCGGTGGCGTGCATGCGCCGGTTCTACACCCTGGTCGCGCGCGCCCACGGCGAGCCCGCCAGTCCGGCTACGGCCGCGGAGCTCGAGGTGGACTGGTGGCGGGTCCATCGTGAGGGGCAGCATCGGGACAACCCGAGACCGATCGAGGACGCGGAACCCCCGGAGGAGCTAGTCGCATCGCTGACCCGCCTTTACTGCTATATCTACGGCGAGCCGGAGGCCGCACTCCGCCCGGCCGCGGTGCACCGCGCGCGGGCGATGGACCTGTCGGATCAGTGGACCCGTGAAGGCTGCCAGCTGGACAGCGGGCTGCTGCCGCTTGAGCACGCGGCGCTTGTCCGTTCCTACGCCGCGCTGCTCGCCGCCGTCCACCGCTGAGCCGTGAGCTGGCAGTCCGATGACGACCTGCGAGGTTTGCCTGCGCCGGTATCGTACAAGTGTGCCGGAACTGTCGGATGTGATGTCAGCGGGGGGCCTGCTGAAGCGGGAGCCCCGCCAGGCACGATCCAGGGCGCGCCTCGCGCAGATCCTGGCGGCGGCCGACGCGATCCTCGCGGAGGAGGGCGTCGAGGCGCTCACCATCCGGCGGATCGCGGACCGCGCCGGCGTGTCCGTCGGCACGCTCTATCAGTTCTTCCCCGACAAGGGCTCCGTCGTTGACGCGGTGGCGCACGCGTACATCGCCGAGTTCGACGGGCTGGTCGAGGGGCTGGTGAGCTCGGCGGACGCCGGGGACTGGTCCGATCCCGTCGGGCGGATCGTCGACGAGTTCGTCGCCCTGTACCGGTCGCATCCCGGGTACGTGGCGCTGTGGTCGGGCCGGCACCTGTCGCCAGAGCTCGCACGTGCCGACGAGGCGAACAACCAGCTGATCGCCGCGGGTGTGCAGCGCCTGCTCGCCGAGCATGCCGGGGTGCCCGATAATGACGGGCTCGAACTCGCGGTCCAGGTCGCAGTGCGCACGGCGGACGCCCTGCTGCAGTACGCGTTCACCGTGTCGCCAGACGGCGACGACGCGATACTCGCCGAACTGAAGACCCTGCTCCGCCTGTACCTGGCGAACCTGACCGCAAACCCTGACCGCTAGCCAGCGGTCAGGCGGCGCGGGTTCCGTTCAGCCTGGCGTAAATGGCGCGGCTGGCGCGGTAGTGCCGCCGGAATGCCTCGTAGGACTGGTCGTAGACGTCACGGTGCGCGTTGTCTGGCTCGAAGCGTTCGCTGACCTTGACCAGGCCGGGGATCTCCTGCCAGGTCACCGCGCCGGTGGCGACGCCGGCGAGCAGTGCGGCGCCGCGCGCGTTCGCGGCGGCCGGCTCCGCGACCTGGCAGATGGGCCGGCGCAGGATGTCGGCCATCGTCTGGCACCACAGCCGCGACGTTGCGCCGCCGCCGATGAACCTGATCGGGCCCAGGCCCTCGGGGCCCGTCCTGTCGGTGAAGTGCTCGACGGCGTCCAGCATCCAGCGGGTGTTGTAGGCGATGCCCTCGAAGACGGCGCGGGCGAGGTCCTCGCGCCTGGTGTCGAGCGACAGGTTCAGCCACCCGCCGCGCAGGGTCACGTCGTCCACCGGGGTCCGCTCGCCGTTCAGCCAGGGCGTGAAGATGACGCCGCGGCTGCCGGGCGGCGCGCTGGCCGCGAGCGCGTTGAGCTCGGCGAGCGCCTGCGCGGAGCGGGCCGGGCCGTGCTGGTCGAGGACGTTGTCGATGAGCCAGTCGACCGCCTTGCCCGCGACGTTCTGGATGGTGGCGACCCAGTACCTGCCGGGCACGACGGAAGGCATCGAGGCGATGTTGCGGAAGACGTCGGTCTTCTTGCGCGGCACGTGGCAGGTCAGCCACGCACTCGTGCCCACGTACAGGTGCGGCACGTAGTCACCCACCGCGCCCGCGCCGAGCGCCGCGGCGGTGGTGTCGCCGGTGCCCGCGACCACCCGCACGCCGGCCGGCAGGCCGAGGTCCTCGGCAGCCTGCGCGGTCAGGGTTCCGACGACGCTGGCCGGCAGCACGATCTCGGGTAGCTTCCCGAGCTCGATGCGCGCCGCGGCGGCGAGGGACGCGTCCCAGCGGACGCGCCGCGGGTCGCGGTTGTCGGTGCACCAGCGCAGCACGGCGGTGTCAAAGGCGGTCACCGCGCGCCCGCACGCCCGCATGGTGAGGTACTCGGGGACGTCGAGCAGGTACCGCGCAGCGGCGTAGGCGGCGGGCCGCTGGTTCGCCAGCCACAGGGTCTGCCCCACCGGGTCCTGGCCGGTGCGGCTTGGCGCACCGCCCGTCTTGGCGACCCAGGCGCGCAGCTTGCGCGGGCCGTACCCGCTGCCGGGAAGCGCCGGCCAGCCGCCGGTTGCCTCCTGGGCGTACTGCGCTCCGCGTCCGTCCATCCAGATCAGCGCGGGATGGACGGCGCGCCCGTGGGCGTCCACCGGCACGGTGCCGCCCCACTGGCTGGAGAAGCAGATGGCGGACACCCGCTCCGCGCTGCCGGGCTGTCCGGCGAGCAGCTTGCGTACGCAGTCCGCGATCGCCTGCCACCAGTCGTCGGGATCCTGCTCGGCGCCGCCGCCGGGCAGGATCCGGGTGGGCACGCTGCCGCTCTCCAGGCCGGCCAGCTCACCGCGGTCGGTGGCCAGCGCCACCTTCGGGCCGCCGGTGCCCAGGTCCACGCCGATGACAAGCGCGGGCGCGCCCGTCATGCCGCGGGGATCTTCGCGAACACGCGCTCGAAGCCGGCCAGGGCCTCGTCGATCACCTCGTCGGTGTCCGCCATCGAGGTGTACATCCGGGAGCCGGCCAGCGTGACGATGCCCTCCGCGGCGAACGCCATCGACATGTGGCCGAGCATGTCCTTGCGCGGCCCGAGCTCGGTGAAGAACGCCGGGTCGCTCAGGCTCAGGTGCAGGATGCCCGAGGTGTGCAGGTGCACGATCGAGCCGAAGTTGTAGGTGACGTACGGCAGGTCGTACTTGGCGATCAGCACGGTCAGGCCGTCCCGTAGCCTGTCGCCCGCGGCGCCGGCCTTGGCGGGCGCGTCCGTCCGGTCCATCTCGAGCAGCGCATGGTAGCCCGCGGTGCAGGACAGCGGGTTGGCCGACAGGGTGCCGCCGGTGAGCGCCCGCTGACCGCCCGCGGTGAGCCCGCCCGCGAAGACCGCCATGACCTGCTCGCTGCCGCCGACGCCGCCCGCGCCGGGGTAGCCGCCGGCCACGCACTTGCCGAAGACGGTCAGGTCGGGAGACACGCCGTAGTAGCCCTGCGCGCCGCCCATGCCGAGCCGGAATCCGGTGACGACCTCGTCGAAGACCAGCAGCGTGCCGAACTCGTCGCACAGCTCCCTGACGGCGGCGTTGAAGTCGCGCTCGACCGGGTGGCTGCCCGACTCGGGTCCCACTGGCTCGACGATGACCGCGGCGGTACCGCCGGCCTCGGCGTTGGCCGCGAGCTTCGCCCGCAGCGTCTCCAGGTCGCCGGGCAGGACCTCGCTTGTCGCGGAGAGCGCGCCGGCCGGGATGCCGACCGCCTCGAGGCTCCCGGTGCCCGGGATGCGCAGGCCGTAGACGACCTGGTCGCTCCAGCCGTGGTAGGCGCCGCCGACCTTGATGATGTTCGCCTTGCCGGTGTAGGCACGGGCCGCGCGGATCGCGGCCATGACGGCCTCGGTGCCCGAGCCGAGCATGCGGAACTTCTGCACGCCCGGCATGAAGTCGTGGATGAGCTTCGCGAGCGCGATCTCGCTCGAGTGCAGCATGCCGGTGACCGGGCCGCAGCTCGCGAGCAGTTCGATGACCTTCTCCCTGACCGGCGCGTAGTTGGAGCCGAGCACGGTGGGCCCGCCCGCCTGGAGGAAGTCGACGTAGCGGTTGCCGTCGGCGTCGTACAGGTACGCGCCGTTGGCGGCGACGATGTCCAGCGCCCACGGGTCGTTGAGCGCCAGGTTGTGCTGCACACCGCCGGGGATAGCGGCCTCGGCCGCGGCCGCCGCCTCGCGCGACGCGGGGGTGTGCTCGGCGTACCAGGCGTGGTACTCCTCGAGCTGCTCCTTCGTCAGTGTCCTGATCGGAGTCGAGGTCAGCTCCTTGAGCTGCGCCTGGACCGCGGGGACGTCGGGGTACCGGCTGATGCCGTAGCGGCTGGTCATCGTCGTCGCCTTCTCTGCTTGGAGCCGTCGAGCTTCACTGGGAGCCGTCGAGCTTCTTGGTGGTGCCGTACCCGGCCGTCAGCGCGGCCGTGATCACGTCCTCCTGCTCCTGCTTGGTGAGCTCGCGGGGCGCCTGGCCGGTCACAGCCGAGGCGAGCAGCGCCTGGTAGTAGACCTGCGCCGCCCATTCGAGCAGTTCCAGGTTGTCCACGGCCTTGGCCAGGGTCGACCCGGTGGCGATGGACCCGTGGTTGCGCATCAGCGCCGCCTGCTTGAACTCGAGCGCCTTGACCACGTGCGCGGCCAGCTCATCGGTGCCGTAGCAGGCGTACGGCGCGACGCGCACCACGCCGCCCAGGTTCAGCATGCCGTAGTGGACCAGTGGGATCTCGTCGGTGACAAGCCCGAGTGCGGTCGAGGTAGGCGCGTGCGTGTGCGCCACGGCGCACGGATGCGTGCCGCGGTAGATCGCCAGGTGCAGCGGCACCTCGCTGGTCGGGGCGAGGTCGCCGTCGGCCACCGCGCCGTCCAGGTCGATCACGGTCATCTGCTCCGCGGTCAGCTCGCCGAGCGCGCCGCCGGTCGGGGTGACCGCGACCAGGTCGCCGACGCGCACGGAAAGGTTGCCGCCGGTGCCGATCACCAGTCCGCGAGCCGCGAGGCGCCGGCCCGCCTCTGCCAGGGCTTGACGCTCCTCAGCGAGCAGCAAGAGTCCTCCTACAAGATGAACGTGAGCACTGGTTCATGTTTATCAGAGAAACTGGCCGGGTCAAGCCAATCGCCGTGTTATGGTGCCCTGCTCAGCGTTACGTAAGCAGTACGTAGGAGGTGTGACGCGGCGGCGCCGTAACCTCCGGTAACGGCGGCGCCCCCGGCACCAGCGCCGCGGCCGGGTAGGCAGCGCATCAGCCGGGCCGAAGCCAGGCCGAAGCCAGGCCCGAATCCGAACTCAGGCGGCCGGGGTGCTCTCCTGCACGGGGAGCACCCCGTCTGTCGTCACCGGGGCGAGCGCACCCGCGCAGGCGAACGCGGCGATGAACAGCGCGGCGATGATCCACAGCGAGCCGAGCAGGCCGACGTGCTGCGCAAGCAGGCCGATGGCCGGCGGCCCCGCGAGGTTGGCGAAGTAGCCGATCGAGGAGACGACGCTGACCCGGGCGGCCGGGTCGGGCCCGCTCGCCGCGGCCGCAGACGTGCCGAGCGGGAAGCCCATCGAGACGCCGATCGACCACAGGATCACCCCGGCAAGCACGACCCACTTGTCCGGCCCCTCGATGAAGGCCACCACGCCGATGACGCCGAGCGCGGTGGTGATCTGGATGGTACGGACCCGGCCGAGAAGGTCCACCAGGGGCC
>Ga0335083_10006158_pt1 | contig 15081 bp, 21 predicted proteins | sample Lox_Sample_42_FD_206716 | JGI IMG/M metagenome (GOLD analysis project Ga0335083, IMG submission 206716) | Soil microbial communities from Loxahatchee National Wildlife Refuge, Florida, United States - Lox_Sample_4.2 | ecosystem: Environmental > Terrestrial > Soil > Wetlands | place: USA... | reverse complement strand
CGGCATCCTGTCCGATACTGCGGTCGGTAATACGATCATCACCGGTAACCTGTTCATCGTAACCCAGAGTCCAGCTACCGCGGTAGACCTGAACTACTGCGCGATCTTTGCCATCGTGGGAAACACGGTGAATGGCTCAGGCGGCTCGAGCAACAACGGCATCGTCATCAACAACACCCAGGGCAGCTATCCTGGAATTATCACAGGGAATTGCTTTATAGGACTGGGTGGAACCGCAGTAATCCTTCAAAGCGCCTCAAACCATGTCAACGTCCAGGCGAATGTCTATGCTGGCAGCGGTGGCACTGTAAGCAACAGCGGGACCAGCAACTCGGTAGGCGTAGCAACCCAATAACTGCTTCAGGAGTCAGAATGTCACAGAATTCACTGGTTCTTCCCACCACTGGCACCCTTTCAGGATTGCAGGCGATTGACGACATCAACGCCGGGTTCGATACCCTGAATACGCTGAACAGCGGTGGCTCGGCGCCGTCTACCACTGAAGCTGACATGCTGTGGATGGACACGACCAACAACCTGATGAAGCAGCGCGACGGCGGTAACGCTAACTGGTACCCGCAATGGCTGCGCGGTGTGCCGCATGGTGGAGGACTGCGTCATTCCGGACAATCAGCGTTGATCACCAGTAGTACTGTGCTCACGTTCGCCAGTTGTGTTGGCCAGATGCTGGTCCTAAACCCGACGGCTTCGATGAATCTTACCTTCCCGGCCGCGAATGCTTTTCCGGCAGGCACTGGTTTCATGGTGGTCAACTATGGCGTTCCGGTGACGCTGGTGATTCCTGGTGGAAGCAGTCTCGCGGGAAGCGAGACGCTTTCACTCGGTACGGGCGACCAATGCGCATTTTTTTCAGACGGCTCCTCGGTATGGCATTCAATGTTCCGTGGCAATGTACTTTCGCAAAGCCTGTCGGGAAGTAACTGGGCAATCCGTCAGGCAGGCGGTGTAATCGAGCAGTGCGGCAGCCAGGTCGTTACGACCAACAGCGGTGGCGGCGGTACAATTGTCTTTACTGAGACCTTTCCTAATAATGTCTGCACCTGCGTGATGTGCGCGGGCGATAACGGCATCGTGGGGTTGTGCATTACCGGCATTGTTGGCCAACTTACAACGAGTAACGCCGGCTTCCAGGGATGCGTGGGAGGGTCCGCTATCGGAGTACAGACTATCCGCGTGAACTATATTGCCAAGGGTAACTGATGGTTACGCTCCAGTTCGCCGTGCCGTGCAACAAGATCATGCCTGATGACCTGAGCTTTCTTCTGAGCGCGATCATCGTCATCCCGTAAATTAAACCGAGGTGACCAGACTGGGAAAAGGCCATGGAAAAAGAAGAATGGGAAAAGTGGTACCTGTCTCTGAGTGACCAGGACTTCCGGAGGACGGTGATGCGCAGGTTTGACGAGATTACGGTCCGGAGCGACGCCCAGCACCACCAGAACCTGGAGCGCTTCGAGCGGCTGGACAGCCGGCTGACGGCTCAGGACGGCGTGCTGGACCGGATCGCCCAGCTGGCCCAGAAGACGAGCGACGACACCGCCTCGCTCGTGGCCACCTGGAAGGGCGGCCGGAGCGCGATCGGGTTCATGTGCAAGCTGGCCGCGGCGTTCCGGTTCACCTGGAAGATGCTGGTGCTGCCGCTGGTCCTGATGGTGATGCTGGCCTACGCCTTCAACTTCTACCACCGGTTCGGGGACTTTCCGGGCTGGTTCAAGACCATCGTCAGCATGTTCTACCTTACCCCCTAGGAGAAGGTCATGGATAAAACCAGACTGGAGCAGAGCCTGACGGAGGATGAAGGCGTCCGGCTCTTCGTGTACGATGACGCGACGGGACTGCCCATCCGTCCGGGCACCGTGGTCAAGGGCCACCCCACGATCGGCATCGGCCGGGCGCTCGATGTCGAGGGCCTGGCGCCCGCCGAGGTGCAGGGCCTGCTGGCGGACGACGTGGCGCCGCTGGCAGACCGCCTCACCGCCGCCTTTCCGTGGTTTGCGGCGCTGGACGACGTCCGGCAGCGGGTCCTCGCCGAGATGGCCTTCAACCTGGGCCTGGACGGCCTGTCCGGGTTCCGGCTCATGCTGCAGGCCATCCAGGCCCGGAACTGGCCCGCCGCGGTCCAGCAGATGCGCGAGTCGGCGTGGTCCCACCAGGTTGGGGCCCGGTCGCTGAAGCTCGAGCGTATGATGCTGACGGGTGGGGATCTGTCGTGAACCCCCGCCAGCGGCTGACGGCAGCCGTCCGGAGCGCCGCGACCCGGGTCCGGGCGGGCGTGGGTACGGTTAAAGCCCGGACCCAGGCCGCGGTCGCCGCCCTGGGGCACCGGGCCCGCCGCCTGGTCCCCCGTCTGGTCCCGCTCCACCGCGAAAAGCTGACCATGCCGGTTGAGGTCAACGTTCCGGTGCATCCGCTTCGCGTCACCACGGCGCTCTTCGAGCGGACGCGCCCGCAGCTGCTGGCCCGGGAGGGTCAGGTCTGCTGGATCTGCGGCCGGACGGCGGCGGAGACGGGGCATCCGCTGGAGGCGCATCACCACCCGGTCGAGCGCAGCCTGGCGGAGATGATCGACTGGCCGCGGTTTGCAGCCGACTGCCAGGCGGGCGTCTGGGGGCCGTACGCCCAGGCATTCGACTGGGCGACGTTCCTAGGCGCACAGCCCTTCGATCCCTACGTCTTCGTTGACGACATGACGGTCAACGGCCTGCCGCTCTGCAAGGACCACCACACTGGATACGACCAGGGGATCCACTGCCTGCCCTACCCGCTGTGGCTGCCGCAGAAGTACGGCAAGGAGGGCTACCGGTTCTCCGACGTCGAGCTCATCCACCACCCGGACCAGGAGCCCCTGCCATGAAAGCGACCCTTGCCTGGCTGCTGAAACTGCTGAACGACTGCATTACCGAGAACGACGGCCAGAGCGTCTGCCCGGTCCGGGTGGTGGGCCTGGGCCTGATCGTTCCCTCGGAGCTGGTCTTCCTGTACGCATCCGCCCTCCGGGCCCACGCCGGAACGCTCGACCTGATGGGCTTCGCCGAGGCTCTCGGGGTGATGATCGGCGGCGTCACCACCCTGTTCAGCGCCGCCATCGCCGTCAAGGCCATGACGGACGCCCGCCCGCCCGGGCCCGCGCCCTCGGGGCCGCTGCAGTGACGGCCGGGCGCCAACCTGTAGTAAAATCTTGACCGTGACCGCCTGACGCGGCGCGGACCGTTCTACCCCCTCATACCAGGAGCTTTACCGCCATGTCGACCTACTCCGCCACCGTCTCCGGCGCCACGCCGTCCACCACCAACGACACGATGACGATCACCGGGGCTTCAGCCAGCACGCCCTACGCCCAGATCATCGAGGTCTCCGTCAGCGGCATGGGCACCGCGTCCGCCGCCAACGAGCTGGGGCTCTTCAACGTCACCACCGTCGGCGCCACGGGCTCAGGCGCAATCACGCCGAACAAGTTCTCGCCCTTCTCCGTCGCCGCCGTGGCGGTGATCAACACGGGCTGGACGACGCAGCCGACGGTGGGCGGCGAGCTGATCGCCCTGGGCTGCAACAGCAACGGCGGCATCTACCGCTGGGTGGCCCGCCCGGGTGAGGAGATCAGCCTGTATGGCAACGCGGCCAACGGCGGGCAGTACAGCCTGCGCTTCAAGAACAGTGCCTCCGCCGGCCCCGTCACCGTCCACCTGGTCTGGCAGGAGCAGCTCTAACGGTCCGTCAACCACGCCAGCCCGGGAGGGCCGTACGCCATGGACGCTACCCAGCAGGCTGCCCTGCAGGCGCTCGCGGGGCGCCTGCTCACCACGGACGAGGTCACGCTGGCGGCGGCCCGGGCGGACCAGGACCTGGCGGCCAGCCTGTCGGTGGGCCTGGTCCAGACGGTTCCCACGAGGATCGGTCCCGGCGCGGTCCTGACCGCCCTGGGCGCCGTGAGCGGGGCGGCACTGCTCGATGCCATGACGGCGCTCGCCGCCACGGTGTCGCCCATCAAATGGGGCCTGGCGTTGCTGAACGCCGGGACGTTTGACGTGGGCAACCCCGTATCCATTGGAATGATCAACCTGCTGGTCACCGGCGGAACCATCGGCAGCGTCACCATCCCGGCGGGAACGGTTACGCAGGAGACGGCCACGACGCTGCTGGCGCTGGCCGTGGTGCCGGCGCCCATCGCAACCGCGCAGGTCAGCGCGATCCTGAACGGACCTTGATATGTCGACCCCCATCGTCCGTGATTCAGGCTCGAACATCGTTGTCACCAGCGCGCACGCCATCGCGAACAACGCCTATGCAAACAGCGCCGACGTGATGAATATCTCGCAGGCGTCGATCGGCACCGCCTACCTGCTGGCGGACTTCCGGCTGACCTCGGTGACCTTCGCCACGGCGCCGGTAGGCGGCGTCCTGCAGCTGGCCAAGGTTCCCCGTGACCTGTCGGGGAACATCGGACCGACGCCCTCGGCGACCCTGGTACCGGCCCAGGTCTGGACCTTCGGCCCCATGCCGGCGGCGTCCAACGCCTCAACCGGCTGGATCATGTCCATCGATTCCGTGCCGCTGGACCCCAATGCGGACTACTGGGTCTACAACAACGGCACGGGCTACTCGCTCAACTCGGGCTGGGTCCTTACCGCGCAGCCGTGGTCCCCGGGGACCTGACCCATGACCATGCCCAGCCTGGGCAGCTGGCTCTGGCCTGACGCTGACCAGCAGCGGCAGCCGCAGGCCGTCCCCCTGCTGGACCTGTCGAACCCGCTGACCGCCGGCCTGTGCGCCTTTATCCACCCATATGGCATATGGACCGCGAACGGGACCGTTACCCGTACCATTAACAACAGTGGCGCGGCGCTGACCACAACTGCGTCAGAGACCTCCAACGCCCAGACGCCGGCCGTCAACGCCGCGCTGGGCGGCAATTACACGCTCCTGTGGACGGGAAGCGTGCCTACGACTACTGGCAACAGTGGCCTGGCCTATCTGGGAGCTGCGGGCAGTACCACGGGGTCACTGCTCTCAGGCGCCGCCTACCTTTGGCAGGCGGGCAGCGGCGGTCCCTACAATAAAAACGTCATCTACTGCGGGTACTTCAACGGCTCCAGCGTTGAGGATAACAACTTTCCTTTTACGCCAGTTGCAGGAAAGGTTTTCACCGTTGTTGGTGCGGGGATTCCAGGGACCAGTGTTATCTGTGCCATCAACGGCAAGCTCGTTTCACCTAGCCAGACCGCCACGGCGAATACCAGGCCGTCAAACTCTGCGGTGACAACGCTGGTCGCCGGGGCGATTGGCAACAGCAGCATCAATGGCGCCAGCAATACGAACCTGTGCGTCTTCTGGGACCGGGCGCTCTCCGCCGCCGAGATCGCGTCGCTGTCCGCTAACCCGTGGCAGCTCTTCCAGGCGGCGCTGCCGGGGCTGCCGGTTCCAGCCGGGGCGCCGGCAGTACCGGTACCCAGCCCATGGACAGATCTACCGGTGGGCCATGGCCGTCCACCGGTGGGTGACCTCACGTGGTTACAGGTACCGCTGGCCTCTGACAACGTCACCAGCTTCGCCAGCCAGACCTGGGAGGCTCCACCAGGGCGAAACCTGCGGACGCACGAATACGCCGGACTTGAGTACGTCCAGGACCCACCGCTGCCTGACAACGTCACCAGCTTCGCCAGTTGCGGCACTGACCTGCCGTGGGGTCGGCTGGCCGACCGTCGCTGGGACCACACCGGGCAGCAGCGTACGCCGCTGGCCGCGGATAATATAGTCAGCTTCGCCAGTGCTGCGTATGACGTTCCGGCGGGCCGTGACCTGAAGCGGCCGGACTACCATGGCGTCCAGGCCGTGCCTACCGCCGTGGACAACGCCCTGAGCCTGGCCGCTGTAGTCACGGACGTTCCACCGGGGCATGACCTGAAGCGGCCGGACTACCGCGGTACCCAGACGGCCCCCACGCCGGCTGACAATGGGCTGAGCCTCACTAGCCGGAGCGCGGACCTGCCGCCGCCAGGGCGGACGGCGCAGCTCGCCCGTCATGACTTCAGTGGCACGTGGGCTGGGCCACTGGCCGCGGCCTACGTCCTGCCGGTCGTCGCGCTGCCGCAGGTCGGTGTCCCACGCGGACGAGCGGTGGATCCCCGGTGGCTATACGCCGGCGCGCAGGCTGGCCCCGCGGCGGCGGACAACGGCCTGAGCCTCGCGGCGCAGGCGTGGGTGGTCCCGGCGGGTCGCCTCGCGGACCCCCGCTGGACCTACGCGGGGCTGCAGGGCGCGCCGCTGCCAGGCCCCAACGGTCTCAGCGCCGCCGCGACGGGCACCGCCCTGCCGCCCGCCGGAGCGGCAATCCAGCTCGCCCGCCACGCCTTCACGGGAGCCCAGCTCGCGCCGCTGCCGGGCAACGTCGTACCCTCGGCCCTGGCGGCGGCCCTGGCGGTCACGGGCCTGCCGCCAGTGGCGCGCCGCGCAGACCGCCGGGATGACTACGCGGGCTTCCAGGGCGCGCCGCGCCCGGGCCCCAACGACGTCAGCGCCGGCCGGACGGCGACGGACGGCGCACCCGTGAGCCGGAGCGGCACGCTGGTCCGGTACGACTTTACCGGGTTCCAGGCCGCGCCGCCTGTCTCGCCCCTCGAAGCTCCGGTCACGCCGCTGCCGTGGACGGACGCGCCCCGCGGCCTCCGGGCGGATCCCCGCTGGAGCTACGCGGGCTGGAGCGCCGCCCCGGCCGCCGCCAGCAGCCTCACCAGCTTCGGGAACTTCGTCAGCGCGGTCCCGGCGGGGCGCGACCCCCGGCGCTATGATGCCGGCGGGACGCAGGCGGGGCCCGTGGGCCCGGCCCGGCCGCTGGGCGCCGGCGTCGCCGTCACGGGCCTGGCCCCGGTGAGGCGCAGCCGCCACCAGGTCGCCGGCTGGCAGGGCTGGACGGTGCCCGCCCTGAGCCACGCCTATCCGCCGCTCCCGCAGACGGACGTCCCCGCTACGGGTCGCGGGGTACAATGGAGCCGGTACGCCTTCGGCGGCGCGCAGGCGGCGCCTCCGGCCGCCAGCGTTTACAGCACCGGCTTCGTGGTGCAGGTGGTGGCGCAGACGCGTACGGCAGACGTCCGCGCCCAGGGCCGGACGGTGCAGGTGGTGGCGCAGACGCGCACGGCGGACGTCCGCGCCCAGGGCCGGACGGTGGAGGTGGTGGCGCAGGGCCGCATGGCGGACGTGCGGCGGACCACCTGACCAGGAGCAACGATGGCGATCAAGAACTTCACGAAGGATCCGCTCGAGGTGCTGGACTACGTCCTGAACTTCGGGCCCACCGCGACGGGCGTGGTCCCGGCGGACCCCGGCTGGCTGACGGGCGGCGACCTGCTGACGGGCTCGCCCGCCGTGACCATCACCGGGGCCGACGCCGTCCTGGTCCTGGGCACGCCGGCGCCCGCCGTGAGCAACGGCGGCCTGGGGGTGACCCTCTGGCTGGCGGCCGGCACGCCCGCGGTGACCTACAACGTGAAGGTCAGCTGCGGCACGGTGCAGGGCCGGACGGTTGCCCGGAGCCTCAACGTGACCGTTGACCCGGAGTGAGGAGTGCATCATGGGGATCCTGGGGAGCCTTGCCAGCCTGGCCGTGCCGGGGTGGGCCAAGCCGGCCGCCGTTGCCATCGGCGCCGCGGGCCTGGCGGCAGGCGGGTACCTGTACGGGCACCACGTGGAGAGCCTGGTTCTCGCGGCCTACCAGGCGCAGGTTCAGGCGGCGAGCGCCCGGGCGACCGCGGACGCCGAGCACCACGACCAGGTGCTGCAGGACGCCGCTGACGAGCAGCAGGCGGCGACCGTCGCCCAGTACCAGGAGAAGCTCCGTGAAGCTACCACTACCCAGGCGGCCGTTAGTGCCGCTGATCTTGCTGGCTCTCAGCGCGTCTTCGTGCCAGTCACCGCCGCTTGCCGTTCAGGCGCCCTGTCCGGCCTTGCCGCCGGCTCCGGCGGCCCTGATGGCGCCACCGCCTACACCGCCCAGCTCCTCCCAGGCTTTGCGCTCGCTGTTCTCGATATCGGCTCCAGCGCCGACGCCACCGTCGCCCGGCTCACCGCCCAGGTAGCGGCGCTGCAGGCCCGGGTCCGCCAGGACCTGACCGAGATCAACGGGGCGTACACGGAGGAGGGCACTGACGCGCCAGCCGCGGCCAGCGGGGCTACGGCCGCACCGTGACCGCCGTGCCGGGCTCGTCCAGGGCCTCCTGCGGAACCCAGACGGGCCGGCTGGAGTGGAGCGACCCGTCCGCCATGAGCAGCTGGTCGGTCCCCGCCACGAAGCCCTCGCGCCGCCAGAGGGGCGCCATCTTGGGGTCCGGGTCGTAAAGCCGGGCCACGGTGGCCCGGTCCAGCCGGTTCACCCAGGCGACCTTCAGCTCGGCGTAGGTGAGTCCCCGGACGTCGTCCATCCGGTCGCGCATCCAGATCCCCTTCCACGGGACCCAGTGGTCCGTGAGCCACCCGGTGATGGCATGCAGCTCCTCGCGCTTCTGCAGGTCAATGATGGTGGTCGAGCACAGCACGGTCACGTCGTAGTCCTCGGCGTCCGCGCGCTGCAGGCGCAGGAGCATGGCGTGGTCGAGAACGTCCGCGACGCGCAGGGCGCCGAAGATATCCACGAGGATATGCCGCCGGAGGCGGGCGGGCGACTGGGTCGCGGTCTGGGATGGGAAAAGATCATCGGTCATGGGATTCTCAGGGGTAAAAAGGCACGGCCGGCGGCGATCTACCCGGGCAGGCGCCGCCGGCCGTGCCTGGTGCATAGGGTTACAGGGCTCCAGCTCGCCAGGCCGCCTGGGAGGCTTTAATAAATTAGGGTCAGGGTGCCGCCAGCCAGGCTGGCCGCCCCTGCTGCTCCCACAGGCGGCCCGCCGCGGTCCACAGGTCGCCCGCCTCCGGCTGGGCGTAGGGCTCGCTGAAGATGATCCGCTCGCAGGCCGTGTTCAGCAGGAGCTTGACGCAGGTGACGCAGGGCGCCGTGGTGACGTAGCACCGGGTGATCTGGTCCGGGTGCGGGCACTGCAGCAGGGCGTTCTGCTCCGCATGGATCGCCTGGCAGGCGTCGAGCCGCGTCCCGCTGGGGGCGTGGGCGCCCTGGCAGGCGTGCGGGTAGCAGACCTCGCCCGTGAAGGTCTTGGTCCCGTCACGGTAGGTTGCCACCGGGTCGCCCTCGTTGCAGTGCGGCTGGCCACGCGCCACGCCGTTGTACCCGGTCGCCAGGACGCGGCCGCGGTAGTCCACCAGCACGCAGCCCACCGCCCGGCGCAGGCATGTGGCCCGCCGGCTCGTGACCCACGCCAGCGCCAGGCCCCACTCGTCAATGGTCGGTCTCACAGCGTTCTCCCCTCAGGCTCCTCACGGCGCCCGCAGCCCGTCTGGCGGGCGAAGTCCGCCACGATGGCCTTGATCGAGTTGACCCAGACCGCCCGGGTCATGCAGAGGTACTCGGCGTCCCCGAGCTTCGTCAGCGCCTGCGGGTCATCACATGATGCCTTGACCTGCGCGGTCGCCGCGGCGAAGCCCTCCGCCCGGCCCTGCGTCCGGCCGCCCAGGTACCCCGCCGTGACCAGGATAATTACTGCCACGGCCATGGTCGGTCCCCACCGGAGGGCACTCATGGCTGGTCTCCAGTGTCAGTCATCAGGCGGTCCAGGCTCTCCACCGCGGCCACGGCCAGCGCCGCGATCTTGATGAAGCGGTCGCGGGCCTCCCGGGTGGTGATCTGGCCGCCGAGCTTCGCCTCCTGGTAGCAGATGTACGAGCCCCACGCCAGGACGTCATGTGTGTCGTCATGCGCGGGCCCGCCCCACTGCCGGTCCTGGCGCTTGCGCTCCTGGATCACCTCAAGAAATACCGAGGTCTGCTGGTCAATGCTGTTCATCATCTACCTCCCACCACCGGGCACCGGCTTCGCCGTCCATGACCCGCTGCAGCCCGTGCCGCAGCTTCGCCTCGTCGAACCACCACGCCGCCGGCACCTCCGGCTGCCTCAGGACCGGCTCATCGTCCGTGGCCAGCAGGGCCTCCACGGCGGGGAAGTCCGTCTCGTAGACGTGGCTGCTCGCCGCGGTAACGTAGAGCCGTCCGGGGACGATGTACGGATCGTCGTCCGGGTCCAGATCAGCCGTGAACCGCCGGGCGTTGACCAGCGCCGTGACCTGCAGCGCCACCATCGAAAAGCTGAACAGGTCGTAGGGCAGCCCCAGCCAGACGTCGGAGCTGCGCATGAAGACGTGCGCGTGCAGCCGGCCATCACGGAGCTTGAAGTCCATGGCCACCGTGCAGGGGTAGTCCTTCGAGGGCGCCGGGTTCGGGGTCCAGATGGCGAGCGTCGCGCGCCGCGTGTCGGGGTCCGTCACCAGCTGGTCGACCACGTAGGCGAGCTGCCCGCTGATCCGCGGACCGTAGGCCCCCGCCAGCACCGCGCCGTTGTCAGAGAACTCCGCCATGCGGGCGTTGTGCGCCGTCAGGAAGGCCAGGTCATTGCGGCCCTGCAGGATCCACAGGGCCTCCGTCGCCATGAAGCGGTAGGAGAGCCGGCGCTCCCGTATGGTCACGACGGGGCGGCGCAGCTCGATGCTGACCGCGTGGTGCGGCAGCTCATGGGTCAGCCGGCCGCGCGGGCTGACCTTGAGGCCCCCGTGGTAGACCTGGTAAAGGGCGGAGCACCACGCCTGGCTGGCGTCGTTAAAGGATATCGTCACAGCAGACCTCGCAGGATGGGAATAAGGGGGTATGGCTCCGCCACGTGGAACCGCGCCCACGCCTGCGGATGGTAGACCACGCAGTCGTAGCGGGCGAGCGTGCTGCCGTCGATCCGCCGGGCGGTCTCGGTGCCGAGCGCGACGATCTTCTTGCCGTCCAGGATGGCCGGGTACAGCCAGTCGATCTGGTCGGCGTTGACCCAGCACAGCTCGTGCTCACTGATCCCGGCGGCCTCGAGCTGCTGCGTCAGCCATGCGCTGCAGCCAGCGCGGCTGAATGACGCGAAGGGCCACTGGTTCAGCGGGTCGTGGTCCTTCGGCTCCGCAAATGCCTCGCCCACGAGCAAGACCCGGGCACCGGCGTGGCCGGCGCTCGCGCAGCCCACGGGGTGGGCGGGGGCCCGGACCACGCCCTGAAGCATCTCGATCGCCCGGTCGATGGTCATGGTGGTGTAGTCGTACTGCAGGGCGAGCGCGGGGTGGCGGACGTGGTCATACCACTCCCACACGGCCAGCAGCTGGTCGGCGTGCGTCAGATACTCGTCGCCCTTCCGGGCCTGCCACGCCGCCAGGCAGGTCTCGCGGCTGGGCAGGCACGACACGTAGGCAGGCCCGCAGCGCCACAGCAGGCGGTCCAGCATCCGCCGCCCGGCGACGCCGAGCCGGTCCGCGCCGCCCCGGAATGCCTGGCCGTAGGGCACCTCGCTCACCCAGCAGCGGTCCAGGACCACGCTTTGGTAGCCGAGGACCGCCGGCATGATCGCCTCGGCATAGAGGCGGCCGAGCCCGCGGGTCACGAGCGGAAAGGGCCCCAGGTGGACGTAGCGCGCCCCCGTCGCCGCGGCGTAGGCCCGCGCCAGCGTGGTCTTGCCGGCGCCGTCCGGGCCCTCAAAGATGGTGACGGGCTGTGAACGCCGGCCGTCAGTTCTGGTGTCAGTCGTGGTCATGGTACCAGCCTCCGTCGCGGTACGTCCGGGCCGCCAGCAGGATCTGCTCCGTGCGGGGCCCCACCCAGCCGGGCGGCTTGCCGATGTCGCGCTTGTAGCCGGCGACGGGCTGCAGGGGCACCTTTGCCAGATTGGCGCGCTGCACGTCGAGCCACAGGTCGTCCCAGGGCAGGCCCATCATGACCGCCGTGCCCTTGACCACGTAGACCAGGTCGACCAGGGCGTCCGCCACGCCGGGCAGGTCGCGCGCGAGAGCCGCCCGCTGCAGCTCCCTCAGCTCCTCGTTGATGAACTGGATGCGTCCGTCCAGCTCCCCGGGGTCCAGGAGCCGCGGGTTGGTGAGGTCGCCCACCGGCAGCCCGAACTTCTCGTTGAACGCGGTCACGTCGGCGTACTCGTCATAGACGGTCGCCTGGCGCAGCTGCCGCCATGCGGCTTTCAGGTACTTGATCACCATAGGTCCTCGGTGTATGGGGCTTCAGGTTTCAGGAGGTTGACCAGTTTGTACTGCGGCGTGCGGAGCGCCGGCTTCGCCAGGCCATCGCGCACCGCGCAGCCGAGCCAGTAGCCCACGGGCGGCATGACGGCGCGGGACAGCTCGCCCGTTGCCGCGGACAGCGAGCCGGCGCTTTGCCAGTCCGGCGGCGCGGCCGCCAGCCGCAGGTACTCGGCGTAGGTGAAGTACCGCGACTCCGTGGGGTGCAGCTGCTTATCCAGGCCGCCCAGCAGGACGTGGCCGACCCGGTCGAACCGCGCCCGCTTGCACAGGAAGGACGGCGCTGTGTGGCCCTCGCGCTCCTTCACCTCCAGCAGCTGGTGGTTGTCCCAGAGGGTCCGGCCGTTCTCGCTCATCGCCCAGAGCTTCGCGAGGTGCGGCGCCAGCTCCACCTTGTCGCGCTTCGGAACCTTGAGCCCCCTCAGCGCCTCACGGACCGTGATGGGATCCTGGAGCGGCGGCCGCACGAGCGGATGGCGGTGCGCCACGAACAGCATCCGCGGCCGGTTCTGCGGGACGCCGAGGTACATGTTGTTCTGCAGGATCACCGTGACGCTGTACCCGGCGTTGGCGAACCGCTGGGCCTGGTCGAGCACGTAGGGCCGGCCGTTCTTCCAGGCGTTGGTCACGCTCTCCCAGACGAACGCCCTCGCCTTAAGCCCGAGCGCCGCGTCCACCAGGTCAGGAACCCAGGTGTTGCGCGGGTCCGTCAGGTAGTTGGTTTTGATGTTTTTGACCCGCGCCGCGCTCCAGAGGGCGCAGGGCGGGTTGGTGAACATCAGGTCGACGGGCGGGAAGTCCTCCGCCGCGGGCCAGCTGGCGACGCCGTGGTACAGCCGCACCTCCGGGTGGTTCAGCCGGCACGTCTTCGCGCCGTAGGTCGAGTGCTCCAGGTGTGCCGCGACCCGGAACCCGGCCTGCTTGATCCCGACGGTGAAGAGGCCGGCGAATACGTCGCCGCCCACCGCGGTGAGCTCACGTTTTTTTGCCATGCTGCCGCTCCGTGATAAGGGCGCGCAGGTCCTGCTCCCAGGTCACCGCGCTGCTGTTGGCGGGGTCCGCCGCCGCGTCCACCGGTGGCGTCCGGGGCAGGTAGTGCCTCGGCTCCGCCCAGCGCACGCGCCAGACGCAGTTGCGGGCGGCGTCGGGCGGCACGAGCGGCCCCATCATGACCGCCAGGACCTCAGGAAAGAAGTAGTCCTCCAGGCGCGCGTAGGCGACGTCCGTCAGGCCCATCACGGCGAGCTTCGCCTTGTAGTCACGCTTGCTGGCGAAGGTGCCCCAGACGTCCACGACCTCCAGGCCGATCACGCCGAGCACGAATCGCAGCCCAGCGTAGGTCATCTCGTTGACGTGGTTGTCCGCCGCTCCCACCCGCGGGTCGAAGCAAGGCGTGCTCAGGATCGCCTCGCCGTCCTTCGCCAGGCGGTTCCGGATCTTCCGTAGCGTCGCGAACGTGTGGGCGGGCTCGACGTGCTCCAGCATCTCAAAGCACGTGATGAGGTCGAACTTGCCGGCGAACGCCGCCCGCTCCTCGTGGGCGAAGTCGCAGCCCGGCACGAACGTGGCGTGCCACTTGCCACGGGTGATCGCGCTCGCCAGGTACGGGCTCGGGGTGATGGTCTTGCTGTAGTCCACCCCCACGTACTGCCCGGGTCCGTCGCCGTGCGCCAGGTGGTTCGCCTGGAGGAACCGCGGCAGCGGGGCCTGGTGCCCGCACCCGACGTCCAGCGTCCGCATCCTCGAGAAGTCGTGCCCCTTCTTCAGGTATCGCACCACGTACTGCCAGCGCAGGACGTGGGCGAAGAAGTCGCGGTGCATGACGCCTTTTTCCACTTCCCTGTCAGCCGTCAGGCAGGTGGTGTCGATGGACCGCCCGTGTGCGTTCGGCATGGGCGCCTCAGACCGGGTCATCGACGGTCACCGCCGCCGGGACGGCGTGCCCGGCCTTGCGCAGGCTGTTGCGATACCAGGCCACGTAGGAGCGCTTCTTGTCATCCAGCCCGAACTCGGCCGCCACCGCGGCGAAGATCTGGTCGTCCGTCAGCTCGCCGCCGAGGATCAGCTCCTTGAAGCGGCTGGCCGCGGTGACCTTGCCAGCCCGGTCCGTCGCGACCGCCGCGGCAGTTTCCGGAACGGCGTCGGTTTTCCTGGTCCGCGCCGCGGGCTTTTTTGCCGCGGTCTTCTTGGCTGCCGGCTTCTTCGCCGCCGCTTTCTTGGCGGCCGGGGCCTTGCGGGCCGGGACTTTCTTCGGGGTCATGGGGATCTCTCCATCGATGAGTCTGAACAGCGGCTGCAGGATCGCGGCCGCTTCGGGGGTGACCCCGAGCTGCTGGGCGTAGATCGCATAGGCGAGCCACGCCCGGGGCGCGGGGTATGGCGTTGCCACCCGGTGGGTAGCGGTAAAAACCTCGGCGTCGTGCTGGACCAGGTCGACGCATCCGTCGACGATCCCGAGCGCGCTCACCCAGTTGCCGTCCTGGTGGACGCGGAGCCGCGTCGCGGCGGTCGCGCCGTGGACGTACGGGACCATCTCATGCAGCTTGCCGCGGTCCATCAGGTCCTGGATTGCGGCTACGCGCGCCGCCAGCCAGCGCCGGTCCTCCTCGCGGACCGCGTCGTCCGTGGCTCCCAGGCAGGCCAGCAGGCGCTCGCGCGCGGGCGGCACGACCTGGATCCAGGTGGACAGCGTCTTCAGCATCGCCTTCGCCGCGGCGGGGACGGTGGTGAAGCGGAAGTCGGGCTGGTAGCGCTTCAGGAAGTCCGCCAGCCCCAGCTCCAGGACCTCGCAGCGGTAGAGGCCACCCGCCACGACCTCGACGACGGGGGTCCCGTGGTCGCGCAGGTACTGGCACGGCACCGCGAGGTGCCCCGCCTGGATCCCCGACGGCAGGTCGCTGTAGATCCG
>Ga0335083_10006157_pt1 | contig 15081 bp, 16 predicted proteins | sample Lox_Sample_42_FD_206716 | JGI IMG/M metagenome (GOLD analysis project Ga0335083, IMG submission 206716) | Soil microbial communities from Loxahatchee National Wildlife Refuge, Florida, United States - Lox_Sample_4.2 | ecosystem: Environmental > Terrestrial > Soil > Wetlands | place: USA... | reverse complement strand
GGCCTTCGAGAACCGTCGGCGCCCACTGCGGCCAGCGGCCGACGTCACAGACATACGCCCACACCTCCCGGACGCTGCTGGCGATTGTTATGCGGCTCTCGGTTCTGATTGTCATCTGGCGGTCTTTCCATAGTGGGCGGTCAATGCGTTCGCTAGCTGTTTTGCGGTCTGCTCCCAGCCGCACAGGGTCGACCGCCGCTCTCGTGCGGCGGCACGTAGCCGATGCCGGTGGTCCTCGTCGCCCAGCCAGTCGGCGAGCGCGGCGGCGAGGGCAGCCGGATCACCGGACCGGATCAGCTGGCCGGGGCGGGTGCCATCGGCGGCGGTGCCGAGCGCTTCTGGCAGCCCGCCGACGGCGGCGGCGATGACGGGCAGGCCGTGGGCGAGCGCCTCGGTGACTGTCATGCCGTAGCTCTCCGAGCGGGACGGCGCGACGAGCAGGTCGGCGGTGGCATAGGCATGGCTGAGCGCCGCGCCGGTCAGGACGCCGCTGAGCCGGATCCGGTGACCGTAACCGAGGCGCGTGATACGGTCCCGCAATTGCTCGACGAAGTCCGGGTCGCGGTCGAGCGATCCGGCCAGCACGCACTGCCAGTCCCGGTCGGCGAGGCCGGCGAGCGCCTCGACGAGAAGATCCTGCCCCTTGTGGCGGCCGAGGACGCCGACGCAGATCAGCTGGCCGCTGACGGGCTGGGCCGGGGCGGCGACCCGGTCGACGCCCGGCCGGGCGACGTGCACCCGGTCGGCAGGGATCCCGTACCGGATCAGCACCTGCCGGCGGGTCCATTCGCTGGTAACGACCACGCCGGCCGCCGCGCGGAGCACGCTCCGTTCCGAGCGCTCCGCGTCGGCGTCATGATGTCCGTCGAGGGCGGCGGCCAGCGGCATGTGCAGCAGCACTGTCATTCGTATCCGCCCGGCGTGCGGCAGCAGCTGCGCGGCGGCCCCCGACGCGATGAGCCCGTCGATCAGGACGGTCTCACCGTCGGGGATGGCGGAAACGACGCGGGCCAGGTCGGCGCGGGCGGCAGCGCCGGGCACCGGCCACACCGCGGTGACGGTCGCGACCAGCACCTCCCAGCCGGCCTCGGCAAGTCCGGCGCAGACCCGCCGGTCATAGATGTTGCCGCCGGTAGGCAGCCAGGGATCGTCGAACCCCTCGGGGACTACTACGTGGACCCGCACGTTGTTCCGGCCCTCCACAGCGCCTGCCGCACCGAGCCTGCCTCCCCCTGTGGGCGAGCTGAACCAGACCCGCCGCCGGTCCGTGATACCTGACACCAGGTAGAACGTGGGAGCGGAAGACTTGGTTCGACCCGAGACTACGGCGCTAGAGCGGGCCAGGGCGACCGCCTACCCCGCTGGCGAGTATGTGGGCCAGGAGAGCTTCATGCGGGCGGCCGAGGTCCGGAGGCCGGCTCACCAGGCCCGGGTCGGCCCCGCCGACTCGGTGCTCGACCTGTGCTGCGGAGTGGCCGGCCCCGGGCGGATGATCACGGCCGAGTCGGGATGCCGCTACCTGGGTGTCGATCACTCCGCCAGCGCACTGGCCATGGCCCGGCAGCTGGCCGGGAATCTTCCCTGCCGCTTCGAGCAAGCTCACCTCCCGCCGCTGCCCGACGGCCGCTTCGAGGTGATATTCCTGCTGGAGACGATGCTGGCTTTCCCCGACAAGGAGGCCTTGATGGGTGAGGTGACGCGCGTGCTTGAGCCGGGCGGGCGTTTCGCCTTCACCGTCGAGGAGGGCCGGCCGCTCACCCCGCAGGAGCGCACGCGGATGCCAGGCGCCGATACGGTCTGGCCCATCGAGCTGGCGGAATTGACGGACGTGCTGCGCAACGCGGGGCTGACCGTGATCTGGCGGCGGGAGTACAGCTCCGCCCATCACGCGATAGCGACAGCGCTGCTTCGCTGTTACCTGGCTGATTCGCCGCAGATCGCCGGCCAGATCGGGACGCAGGCCACCGCCGAGCTGATCACCGCCCATCAGCTGTGGAGTGACTGGCTCGGCAGCGGGCGGGTGCGCAAGTTCGCGATGGTAGCCGGGAAGCGATGACTGACTTCGATGAAGCTTCGATGACCTCCGGCTATGACCGCTACCTGGCCGCGAAGACGACCGTGGATGACCGGGCGCTCAACCGGCAGGTGCTGGCCGAGTTGCGCCGCCTCATGCCCGCGGGTGCGCCGCGGGTGCTTGAGATCGGCGCCGGCCTGGGGACGATGGTGGCCCGGCTGATGGACTGGGACGTGGTCGGCGCCGGCGAGTACATCCTGCTCGACGCGGATTGGCCGCTGCTGGATTGTTCTCGCCGGTGGCTGTGTGATTGGGCGGTCGCGCGGGGCCTGCGCAGCGAGCTGCTGCCGGATGGGCTGCAGCTGGGCGAGCTGCGGGTGCGCCTGGTGCACGCCGAGCTCGGCGGGTACCTGGAGGCCGCTCACGGGTCGCCGGCCGATGTGCTGATCGCCAACGCCGTCCTGGACCTGGTGGACGTGCCGGCCGTGCTGCCCGGATTGCTGCGGTTGCTTGTCCCCGGCGGGGTCTACTGGTTCACGATCAATTACGACGGCGAGAGCATCTTCGAGCCCGGCCACCCTCACGACGACCAGGTCATGCGGGCCTACCACCGCGACATGGACGAGCGCATTCGCTACGGACGGCCGGCCGGGGATAGCCGGACGGGCCGCCGCCTGTTCCACCAGCTGCGGGCTGCTGGGGCACCCGCGCTGGCGGCGGGGTCGTCGGACTGGGTGGTAAGCGCCGGCCCGGATGGGAACTACACCGGCGATGAGGCTTACTTCCTGCGCAGCATCCTCAGCACGATCCAGAACGCGTTGCGGAGCCGCGAGGATTGGGTGGGACCGGCGGACCTGGCCGACTGGCTGGCCGTGCGCCAACGGCAGCTGGCCGCTGGTGAGCTGGTCTACCTCGCTCACCAGCTTGATTTCGCTGGCCGCTCGCCCGGCTAGCGCCCCGCCTTGACAGCCGGGCCGACATCGCCTGGCGCAGCGCAGTCCAACCGCGGTGCCGCTGGAAGGGGATCTCGAACGGGGCGGCGAACATGCGGGCGAAGCACACGGTCGCGGGCAGCAGGATCGCGGCCAGCACGAAGAATGCCGGCGTGCCGGTGGCGACCCGGCCAAGTACCAGGCCGTACGACACCGATGACGATCGGCACGTGCGTGAGGTACAGGCTGTAGGAGCAGGAGCCGAGGGTCCCGGGCACGCGGCTGTTAAGGAACCGGACGACGAACCGCGGGCGCGAGGTGGCGACCGCGGCGAGGAAGCGGGCCGGCCGAGTTCGAGCGCCACGTGCTGCTGCGCGTCGGTCAGGCCGGTGAAGCTGACGACCGTGGCAGCGGTTGAATAGCCGTCAGCCCAGCGCAGCGGGATGCGAATACGCCGGCGGACCGCTGCCGCCGGGACCGCCCCGGTCACGGGACGAGCCGCTCGCCCGGATAAGCCACGAACGGCCTCCATCGTCCGCCGCGCCAGATCGGGTTCGCTCGGCTCGTCCGGGTGTCCAGGGCCGCGACGGCGGCGAACGGCGTCCTTCAGCAGCAGCCCCGCGCCCGGGACGACCGCGACCAGCATGAGCACCGCATAGAGGGTGGTGACCGTGACCCCGGTAGCCGCGCCGAGCCCGGCCCCGGCGAAGGCCCAGGCGGCAATGCCCTCCCGTGGCCCCCACCCGCCGATACTCAACGGGATCACCGCCGCGGTCTGCACCACCATCAGCAGCGCGACCAGTTCGCCCAGGGGTGCGGTGCAGCCGGCGACCCGGGCCGCGAAGACGAACATGGCCGTGTGCCCGGCGACGACAAGCACCGAGGCCAGCGTGAGCCTTGGCCACACGCCTGGTTCCAGCAGGCAGAAACGCAGGTCGGCGGCGACGGCCCGGGCGGCGCGGTGCAGCCGCGACCCGGACCGCCCGCGGCGGGCGGTGCCGCGCAGGACAAGCGCGGCGCACCCGGCTATGCCGACGACGCCCGCCAGCACGTACGGCAGCGCGGGCCGGACCGGCGAGGGCAGCGCCAGCAGCAGAACGGCGGTCACCACGGCCTGGATGACCTGACCGCATAGCCTCTCCCACGCCACCGCGCGCACACCCCGCGCGACGTCTCCGGCGCGCCTGCCGTGCATGACCGCCCGGTGCACATCGCCGAGAACACCGCCGGGCAGCACGGAGTTGAGGAACAGGGAACGGTAGTAGGCACCGACCGCCGCAGGCGGGCCGATGTCGACGCCGAGTGCCCGGGCGACGGTCCGCCACCGCCAGGCCGAGCACACCGTGGTCAGGGCGGTAAGCGTGACGGCGGCCAGGACCGCCTGCCAGGTGACCGCGCGCAGCCCGTCCGCGAACGCCGCCGCGCCCACATGCCGCAGGAGAAACCACAGCACGGCGATGCCGGCGGCCAGCCGCAGCAGGGGCGGGCCGGACCGACGGACGGCCGGACCGATCCCGGCGGGAACTGAGTGCAGAAACGCCACACCTGTTATACGGACCGGCTGAGCAAATGGTTTGAACTGTCATGCTGTGACAGCACGACGGCCCGCGGCCGGCCGCGGTGAACCAGCGTCACCGCGGGCCCGTTGTCACCTATGAGGATGACGGCAAGACTGCTACGGAGACGGGGGACGGACGCATCGTGCGTACCACTCAGCCTGCTGACGAAGGCACGCTTCAGCCTGCGGACAAAGGTATGCGGCTGCCTGACATCCGGCTCGCGACGATCCTGGGGCTGCTCGCCACGGCGGCCTTGCTCGGCGTCGTGTCCGTCACGGCGGGTCTCGGCGTCACCGGCTGGATCACCGGGCTGGCCACCGGTGCGGCGGCGACCGCCCTGCTTGTCACCGCCCGCAAGCACAGCGACCGGCCCGCGATACATCCGGCGGACTGGGTCACGCTGGTCCGGGCGCTGCTGATCGCCGCGGTGGCCGGACTCGTGGCCGACTCGTTCAGCCGGCCGGTGCCGATCACGGCGCTGGTCACCCTGTCCGCCGTCGCGCTGGCCCTCGACGCGGTCGACGGTCAGGTGGCGCGCCGGACCGGCACCGCCACCCCGGCGGGCGCCCGCATCGACGCTGAGGCCGACGCCTTCCTCATCCTGCTGCTCAGCATCGTGGTGTCCCGGGACTACGGCAGCTGGGTGCTAGCCATCGGCGCCTACCGTTACGTGTTCCTGCTGGCGGGCTGGCTGATCCCGTGGCTGGCCGCGCCGTTGCCACCCCGGTACTGGGGCAAGGTCGTGGCCGCGGTCACCGGCATCGTGCTCACCGTCGCCGCATCCGGAGTGACCAGCCGCCTGGCCGGGACGATCGCGGTCGCCGTGGCGCTGGCGCTGCTCACCGAGTCGTTCGGCCGCAACGTGATCTGGCTGTACCGGACCGGCGCGGGCCCGCGCGCCCGCGTGGCGGTGCGGTTTACCCTCGGCGCCCTCGCGCTCGTGTTTCTATGGTTCGTCCTTTTGCTGCCTGACCGTACCTACCAGTTCTCCTTCGGGGATTTTGTCCGCATCCCGATAGAAATGCTGGTCTTGGTTGGCCTGGCGCTGGTGCTGCCGCCCTGGCCGAGACGCATCGCGGCCGCTGTGGCCGGGATCCTCTTCAGCCTGCTCATCTTCGTCAAGTTCCTCAACATGGGGTACTACGACCTGCTCAACCGGGCGTTCAACCCGGTGACTGACTGGCCGGAGATCGAACAGGCCAAGGGCGTACTGCAAGACGCGATCGGCGCGAAGCTCACCGCCGTCGTGGCCGTCGTGCTCGTCATCGGCCTCATCCTGCTACTCGTCGCGATCATCGCGGCAGCGCTTCACCTCACCGCCGTTGCCGCCAGGCACCGCCGCGGCACCGTTCGCGGCCTTGCCGCCCTGACAGCCGTCTGGGGGCTGTCCGCCGGCCTGTCACTGCAGCTCGTCCCGGGGTCTCCGCTCGCCTCAGCCAGCGAAACCGGGCTGGCCATCGATCAGGTACGCGCCACCCAGGCAGCGCTCGCCGACCCGCGTATCTTCGGGCAGGCCATTCACGCCCAGGACGCCGAGGCGGCCATCCCCGCCGCTGACCTGCTGACCGGGCTGCGCGGCAAGGACGTCCTCTTCGTCTTCGTCGAAAGCTACGGGCAGGTCGCCGTGCAGGGGACGAGCTTCTCGCCCGGCGTCGACGCCGTCTTGCGCAAGCAGCAGGCCATGCTGACCAGCGCCGGCTGGTCCACGCAGAGCGCCTGGGAAGGCTCCCCGACCGCCGGCGGGGTCAGCTGGCTCGCCCACTCCACCCTGCAGTCGGGCCTGTGGGTGAACAGCCAGCAGCGGTATGACGAGCTCATGGCCAGCCAGCGGTTCACGCTCAGCGACGCCTTCAACAAGGCCGGGTGGCACACGGCCCTCGACGACCCAGAGGACACGCCCTGGGCCGCCGCCAAGTCCTTCTACCATTACGCACAGGTCTATAACAGGTCTAACGTCGGCTACCACGGCCCGTCCTTCAGCTACTCGGCGATGCCCGACCAGTACATGTATGCCGAGTTCCAGCGGCTTGAGCTCACCCCCGGCCACCAGCCCGTGATGGCCCAGATCGCCACGACCTCCTCGCACACCCCTTGGGTCCCGCTGCCGTCCATGGTGCCCTGGAACCAGGTCGGCGACGGCTCGATATTCAAGGCTCAGCGGGGGACCGCCGCGGACGTGGCCCGGGTGTGGAGCAACACCAACACGGTGCGCCAGTTCTTCGGTCAGTCAATCCAGTATTCAATGACTGCCCTCACTTCATGGGTCACCGAGCTGAACGACCCGAACCTCGTGCTCTTCCTGGTCGGCGACGAGCAGCCGCACAGCACCGTCAGCGGCCCGGATCCCGACAATTACGTGCCGATCTCGATCATCACCCGCGCCCCTGACGTGCTCAAGCAGATCTCCTCCTGGCACTGGCAGAACGGGCTGCTGCCCAGCCCGTCGGCTCCGTTCGAGGAAATGGGCGCCTTCCGCAATCAGTTCCTCGACACCTTCAGCACGGTCCCGGCCAAGGCGGCGGCCCGGTGAGTCACGGCAGGTGGCTGGTGTCGTTGACGCGATGGACGGCGGCAAATCCGCCGCCGTACCACTGGATCTCGTTGATGCAGGCGGAACCGAGATATAGCCGGTAGAGGGTGCTGAGCGGGGCGCCGAGAGCCCCGCACAGCATGATCTTTATCGGGGTAACGTGACTGACCACCAAGACGGTCTGGCCGCCGTGATCCCGCAGCAGCCGGTCACGGGCCCGGTCTACCCGGCGTGCGGTGTCGGCGAAGCTCTCCCCGCCCGGCGGTGCCTGTTCGGGGTCACTCCGCCAGGCTGCCGCGGCCGCGGGCCACCGCTGCTGGATTTCCTCCAGCGTGAAGCCATCCCAGTCACCGAAGTCGGTTTCCCGTAGGTCATCATCGATGGCCGCGGTCAAGCCCAGTTCGCCCGCCGCGATCACGGCGGTGGCGACAGCGCGCAGCAACGGCGAGCTGACCACGGCGTCGATCGGAGCACCGCTGGCGAGGCGGCCGGCGGCGGCCTTGGCCTGCCGGGTGCCGTTGGCACTAAGCGGGAGGTCGCGCGCCCCGCAGAAGCGGTGTTCAGGTGACAGCTGGGTATCGCCGTGCCGCAGCAGGACAGTGGTGGTGGGAGCTGCTGTGGGGTTATCCCAGCCCAGAGTCATACAGCTGCTCCCACGATGGTGACGAGGTGTGTTCCTATGACAGAAGACGAAGATGCCAGCAGAACGGTTCAGCCGGCCGCTCTTACCTCGTCACAGTACCCATGCCGGATGACCTGGACCCATGGCGTACGACCCGGCCGGGCCGGTGTCAGCACCGTGCGCGGTATCCGCCGAACGCGACGGGCGTTTCCCACACCCGCACCGCCAGTGATTCGCCGCCCGCGGCAGCGACGACGGGCGAGAGGGTGTCGTGCACCCAGCGGGCGAACACCTCGACGGTGACCGCCTCGGCCTCGGGCGGCCGTATCTCCTCCAGGTTGCGGTCTTCGACCTTGCCGGTCAGCTCGATGAGCGCCGCTTCCAGCACATCCAGATCACACACCATGCCCCGGTCGTCGAGCTGCTCGCGGTCCACGACGATGTCGATCCGGTAGTCGTGGTCATGGAGTTCCCCCTCTGGCCCGGGCAGTCCCGGCATGATGTGGAAGGCACGGACGCTTCGGCTCAGCCCGACTTCACAGGTCACTGGCAGCACTCCTGTCATAGTTGAGAACGGCATGCATCAGCCCGGGTTCCCCCTGGTCCACGGCGCGGAACGCCTCGGCGGCGTCAGCAAAGTCGAAGGCGTGGGTGCACAGCTCCGCCAACGGCAGCTCGGGCAGCAGCTCAACGGTCTCCTGGCGGCGCCGGGAACGGCTCCAGGTCCCGGACAGCCGGGCCGGCACGGTGGAAACTTGAGTGCTGCGAATCGTCAGACGCCGCCGGTGAAAGGCGCCGCCGAGCGGCAGCACCACTGGTTTGGTGCCGAACCACGACGCGATCAGCAAGGTTCCCTCGTGGGCCAGCAAGTTCAGCGCCATCGCCGGCGCATCCGGGTTACCGCTGGCGTCAATGACCAGCGGAACCTCCTCTTTCACCAGTTCCTCCGGCGCTGCGGTGGTGACGCCGAGGCTGCTGGCCATGGCGCGGCGCCACGCCTGCGGCTCGGCAATCAGCGGCCGCCACCCGGCCCTGCGCAACAGCAGGCCGGTCAGCAGGCCGAGCACGCCAGCCCCGAGCACGATGACCCGGTCGCGATATCCGGTCCCCGCATCGAGCGTCACCTGCAACGCCGTCTCGACCAGCGGCAGCAAGGTTGCGGACGCGGGATCGACAGCAGGCAGCGGAATCAGTTCAGCAGCCCGCGCCGCAAATACGTCCTGGTGCGGATGAAACGCGAAAACCGCCTGGCCGGAGTCCGCTACTTCGCCGACACACGCATACCCATAGGCGAAGGGATAGGAGAAGGTACCGCCGAGCGCGTCGATCGTGTCGTCTAGCGCCAAGTCGGCAGGGACCTCGCCGCGGTACACCAGCCGCTCGGTGCCGCCGCTGATGCCCGAGCACACCGCGCGGACAAGGACCTCACCGGCCGCAGGCCGCGGTGCGGGCAGTTCCCTGATCTCCACACAGCGCGGCGCGGTATGAAATAGTGCGCGAGCAGGCACGCAGCTCACTTACCCTCCGCTTATCCATACAAAACGGTTGGTTTGCCCACCTGGTTCAGGAGTGTGAATACAACGGCTCTGCTACCGGGACGTTTCCCGTCGCAGCTAGCGGCCGGGAGAAGTCGAACGGTCGTTCGAGGGCGTGTTATGCTGCCGCCCATGGCTGCGTACATACCGCCGGGCTGGCCAACCGGAGTCCACCCGCCGGGCAGCGAGGACTTCGAGGCGACCGCGATCGCCTGGCTGCTCGATGTCGTCCCGCCGGACTTCCGGCTGCACGGGGTGCTGCGCCGGCACCCGGCGGCGCTGGCCGCGATGGCCAGGCATCACACGCAGGCCTGCGTCGAAGGCGCCAGGGCCGGGTACCGGACGGCGCGCAGCGAGCTCGGCGAGGAGCTACCGCCGCACGCCATCGACGCCGTCCTGGCCGCCTACCGGACCGAGGGGCGGCGGCTGGCGAGCACTGCGCGGGCGGTGGTCCTCATCGAGCAGGCGCTGCGCGGCGATACCTTCACTCCGAAGCTCTAGCGGAGCTTGCGAAGAAAAACTGATATCATCATGATAGGTAATTAGTATCAGTGGATTCTTCCCGAAGGTCGAAGGTGGGCATCATGACAGCCCAGACTCAAGTTCCCGAGCAGCTCGCCCGTCCCAGCCAGCCGATGCGCGAGCAGCAGGCGTGGTATGCCGCGGTGTCCAACCTGCTCGTCGTGCTGTGCAGCGAACAGGCAACCCAGCAGGCAGTGAACACCGGCTCGCTGTACGCGTGAGGCGTTGATGGCTGAACGCAAGAGCATCCTGCTGCGCCTCGACCCGGCCGTCCACGACGCACTGGCGAAATGGGCGGCCGACGAGATGCGCTCGACCAATGCCCAGATCGAGTTCCTGCTCCGCCGCGCGCTCGGCGACGCGGGCCGCATGCCGGGCACCGCCCGCGCGATGCGCCGTCCCGGCCGGCCCGCCGCCGGCGAAGCGGATGGCGGGAATCCCTGACCTGACCGGTGTAACCCGAACCCGTTCGGGATGATGCTGTCAGGGCTTGGGGAGAAGAGAAGTGTTGACGATACCGGCGGAGGACACGTTGACGGCCTTGGTGATCAGGCCGGCCTTCAGCATCCAGTCGGCGAAGGACTGCCAGTCGGCGGCGGACATCGCGCCGAAGCCGCCGGAGTTGGCGAGCAGCGGGGCCGTGACCGTGACCATCTGCTTGAGCAGGGGCGGGCTGTAGCCCTTGGCCACCGGGGCGAGTGCCGCCTGCGCGGCGGACGGGCTCGCCTGGGCGGACGCGGAGCCCTTGGCGAGTCCGGCAAGGAACTCGCGGACCATGGTGCGGTAGGCGGCGTCGGTGGCCAGGCGGGACTTGTTCGCGACCACGACGAGCTCGTCGTAGTTGGGCACGCCCTCCTCGTTCACCGGGTAGACCTCGGGGCCGAGGCCCGCGGCCTTGAGCTGTACCGCCTCGACGTTGCGGTAGCCGCCGATGATCGCCGTCACCTTGCCGGAGATCATCGCCGGGATCAGGCCCTGGCTGACCGTCACCAGGTTCGTCTTGGCCGAACTCAGGCCGTACCTGGCCAGGATCAGCTTGTAGATGGCCGCCGAGGTCGGGTCGCCGTCGGTGCCGACCGTCTTGCCGGCCAGCCCGCCCGGGTTGGCGACGCCGGCCTTGCCGGAGATGATCAGCGAGTCGAGCGGCACCGGGACCAGGGCGGCGACCGCCGTCGCGTTCATGGCCGGGTCGGTCGCCCCGGTGATCACATCGGGCTCGTAGGAGATCGCGAGCGGCACCTTCCCGATGCTGACCAGTTTGAGCGCGTCGGTCGTGTCCGACGGGGACTGGAAGCTGACGTTCAGGCCCTGAGCGGCGAAGTCGCCGTCGTGCTGTGCCGTGTAGAGGGCGATGTGGTCCGGGTTGGGGAACCAGTCGAGCAGCACCGTGGCTTGTGTCAGGGACTTGCCCGACGGGCCAGCGGAACCGCTGCCTGGCGACCCGCACGCGGCGAGTACCGCGATCAAGGCCGCGACCGCCGCCGCGGCGCTGGCCAGCACGGCGGCCCGGCGCGCACCACGTGTCTGTCTCATCATCGTTTCCCTTCTCGCGCCCAGGGGCAGCAGATCCGTTCGATTGCGGTGACCGCGAGGAATCCCGCGATCGCTTCGGCCGTCAGCAGGAAGATCGCGGCGAAGACCAGCGAGGTCTCGAGCTGCGGCGTCGCCTGGATCATCAGGTAACCCAGTCCGTTCTGCGAGCCGGCGAACTCGCCGAACACCGCGCCGATCGGCGCGTAGGTCGCGGCGATGCGCAGGCCGGAGAACATCGACGGCAGCGCGGCGGGCGCCTCCACCCGGCGGAAGCTGGCCCACTTGCCGCCGTCCAGCGTACGCATCACCCGCAGCAGCTCAGGGTCGGCCGACGCCAGGCCGTCGACGGTGTTCACCACGATCGGGAAGAAGCAGATCAGCGCCACGACGATCAGCTTGGGGGTGATCGTGAAGCCGAAGATGATCGTCAGCACCGGGGCGATCACCACGATGGGCACCGCCTGCGAGCCGATGAGCAGCGGGTAGACGGCGTTACGCGCGGTCCGCGAGCTGTGCAGGGCGGCCGCGAGCGTCACGGCTACCACGAAGGCCAGCGCGAACCCGGCGAGCACCTCCACGGTCGTGGTCCAGGCGGCGCTGGCCAGCGTGCCCTGCCACTGGTCCGCCATCGTGGCGAAGATGCTGTCGAGCGACGGGAAGATGTAGTCGGGCACGCCGAACCAGTGGCTCGCCGCTTCCCAGATGGCGGCGAGCGCGGCGACGATCGCCACGGTCGGCAGGACGCGCAGGAACAGCCTCATCGCGCGGGCGCCTCAAGCACGGACAGGATCGTGTCCCGCAGCGCGGTGAACTCGGTCCGCTTGAGTACCTCGCGGCGGCTGCCCTCGGTCAGCACGGGGTCCACGCCGAACGTCACCGCGATCCGGCCAGGCCGCGGCGACATGACCGCCACCTGCCGACCGAGCAGCAGTGCCTCCTCCACGTCGTGCGTGACGAGCACCACCGTCCGGGGCTCCTCGTCGAGCGCGCCGCGCAGCCACTGCTGCAGGTCGCCGCGGGTGATCGAGTCGAGGGCACCGAACGGTTCGTCGAGTAGCAGTACCTCCTTGCCTGCTACCAGGGTGCGCAGGAACGACACCCGCTGGCGCATTCCGCCGGACAGCTCACGCGGCAGCTTGTCCTCGAATCCGGCCAGCCCGAAGCGCGCCGCCATCGGCGCGACCTGCCGACGCGCCGCCGCGCGGCGCACGCCGCGGTTCTCCAGCGCGAGCGCCGCGTTGCCGAGCACGTCCCGCCAGGGCAGCAGCAGGTCCCGCTGCGGCATCCAGGCGCAGCGGCGCAGTCGCTGCGGCGCGGTCGTCGCGCCGAGCACCTCGATCGTGCCCCCCGTCGGCTCGTCGAGACCGCAGATCATGTTCAGCAGCGTCGACTTGCCGCAGCCGCTCGGGCCGACGATCGCCAGCCGGCCGTGCGGCGGAACCTCGAGGTCGACACCTGCGACTGCCTCTGTCGTCCCGAATCGCTTGGTCACCTCGCGTAGCAGCAATCCGGCACCGTCGCCTGCCTGACCGGAACCGACTGAAACGCTCACCTCAAAACACTAGTGATCAGCAGCATCTTCAGCCAATTCAGGATTCACCTACGTGGCGGCAGGGGTCGCGTAGCGGACTTCGGAACGTGACAGACTTGGCATGTCACGCGAACGCCATCGGGAGGACAACGAATGTCCCAGGCCCCGCGCGCGAAGATCCTGCTTGTCGATGACAGAACAGAGAACCTAGTTGCGCTTGAGGCGATCCTGTCGTCGCTCGATCAGGACCTCGTCGCTGTCCGGTCCGGCAGGGCTGCTCTTGACGCGCTGGTTGCCGACGACTTCGCAGTCGTCCTACTGGACGTGGTCATGCCAGGCATGGACGGGTTCGAGACCGCGGCGCGGATCAAGCAGCGGAGTGTGACTCGCAACGTGCCGATCATCTTCCTGACGGCGGCGGGCGCGGAGCCCGAGCTCGCCTTCCGCGGTTATGCGGCCGGCGCGGTCGACTACATCTCCAAGCCGTTCGACCCCTGGGTGCTGCGCGCCAAGGTCTCCGTCTTCGTTGACCTGTTCCTGAAGGACCGGCAGCTGCGCGAGGTGTCCGCGCTGCCGTCCCGGCTGTCGGCGATCGAGGAGGCCGCGGCCGGGCTCGCCGGGCTGCCCGCGGAACTCGCTTCTGGGGCGCTGACCCAGGCCACGCTGGCCGGCGAGCTCGCGCGCCTTGACAACGCCATCGCCGCGCTCCGGTCCACGATCTCTTCGCTCCCGGGGGGACGACCCCCCATACCCCCCGGTGCCGGCACCGACCGTGCCTGATCGCAAAGAGCGCGATCGTATCAGGCCCGGTCGGCCCGGCGGTCTCCCGACGGAGCGACCGGATCAGGAACGCTAGACCGCCAGCCGTCGGCGGTGTGCTCGCGGATGACGCGGGCGGGCACTCCCGCCACCACGCAGCGGTCGGGAACGGTGCCGCGCACCACCGACCCGGCCGCGACCACCACGTTGCGGCCGATGCTCGCGCCGGGCAGGATGATCGACCCCGCGCCGAGCCACGAGCCCGCGCCGATGCTGACCGGGCGGTTGACCGGGACCTGAAGGCCGATCGGGGTGTCCGGGTCGGCGTAGCCGTGGTTCTGGTCGGTGATGTAGACGTAGGGGCCCGTCCACACGTCGTCGCCGATCTCGATGCACTCGTGCGCGATGATGTGGCTGCCCCGGCCGATCACGCAGCGGTCGCCGACCTTCAGCACGGTGAGGCCGAAGAAGTCCTGCCCGGGCAGGATGCCCGCGGACATGGTCACGAGCTGGCCGATGAGAGTGTCTTCGCCGACCTCCATCGCGTGCTCGCCGAAGACGGAGCCGGGCGGGAAGGCCATGATCGAGCCGCGGCCGAACGACTTGAACGCCTGGCCGGCCGGGGTGTCCGCGGTCACCATGCCCGCGCGCTGAAACTCTCGCCAGCCCCAGTGCACGGCCCGCCAGACCGCGGCGTGCCGTGCCGTCGTCACCCGCCACTTGGCCCTCATCCACCACTTCACCGGCACATTGTCTCGTGTCGCCGCCCCGCCGCCGATGACCGGTGACCTCATCGGGTCGCGACTTTGCTTAGCCGGTGACCATGAATCGCGACTCTGCTTAGCTGGCGACCACTTTCCTGACCGTTTTGCGGCAAATGTCGCACGCTCGGGTAAGCAGAGTGGGCGGGTGAGCGAGCGGTGGAGTGGGGGGTGGAGTGGGGGGTGGAGGTGGGCGGCGCGGGGTGGGGCTCGGGGTGGCGCGGAGCGGCGGGGCTGGGGTGGCGCGGGCGGGGCGGCGAGGCGAGGCGAGGCGAGGCGAGGCGAGGGTGGCGTTGCGGGGCGGGTGGGGCGTCAGGCGAGCGGGAGTAGCTTGGCGCCTGGTTTGGGGTGCGAGGCGGGGCCTACCGATCTGCCGGTTACCGTGGCTGCCAGCTGCCCGCAGGCGCCGTCGATCTCCCTACCCCTGGTGTCCCTGACGGTGACCGCGACGCCGTGGTTGGCCACCCGGCGGACGAATTCCTCCTGCACGCCGGGGCGGGAGGCGGTCCACTTCGAGCCTGGCGTGGGGTTAAGCGGGATCAGGTTCACGTGCACGAGGTGCCCGGCGAGCAGCGAGCCGAGCAGGTCGGCGCGCCATGCCTGGTCGTTGACGTCCCTGATCAGCGCGTACTCGATGGACACCCGGCGCCCTGTGGTGGCGGCGTAGTCCCAGGCCGCGTCGAGCACCTCGGCGATCTTCCATCGCCTGTTCACCGGAACAAGCTCGTCGCGTGCCTCGTCGTCCGGCGCGTGCAGTGAGACGGCGAGCCGGACGGTCAGCTT
>Ga0335083_10006156_pt1 | contig 15082 bp, 14 predicted proteins | sample Lox_Sample_42_FD_206716 | JGI IMG/M metagenome (GOLD analysis project Ga0335083, IMG submission 206716) | Soil microbial communities from Loxahatchee National Wildlife Refuge, Florida, United States - Lox_Sample_4.2 | ecosystem: Environmental > Terrestrial > Soil > Wetlands | place: USA... | reverse complement strand
CCGAGGTTGGTGCCGGGCATGAGGCCGACGTAGCCGTTCTTCAGGGACAAGTCGGAGTGGCAAACGCCGCTCGCGCCGAGCTGGACCACCACGTCTCGCGGGCCGGGCGGGGTGGGGTCTACGTTCTCGATCGTGAGCGGCCCGCCGGTTTCGGTGAACATTGCAGCCCGCATGGGCTTCCTCCTCGTGACCTACGTATGTGCGCTTGACCTGGGATGACGTCGCAAAGTTAGCGCCCTTGGTACGACCGGCGCCCACGGCCGATCACGCCGTCGCGCGCGTGGGGACGCGGTTCGCGTCCACTCGGCGCACCCGGAGATTGACGGGGGCGCGAAATGCGCCGTCGTTTAGCATTCGGCGGTGCAGGTTGCGTACTTCGGTCCGGCGGGGACGTTCACGGAGGAGGCGCTGCTCACGCAGCCCGATCTGGCCGCGGGTGAGCGCACCCCGTTCCTCGCCGTCCCCGAGGTGATCGCGGCGGTTGAGCGCGGCGATGCCGACCGCGGCGTCGTCCCGATCGAGAACATGATCGAGGGGTCGGTCTCTGTGACCCTCGACACGCTGGCCTTCGACAGCGAACTGTTGATCCAGCGCGAGATCGACCTCCCGGTGTCGCTGAACCTGTGCGCCCGGCCGGGCGTCACGCTGGGCGACGTTCGCACCGTGGTGTCGTTCCCGCACGCGATCGCGCAGTGCCGGGCGTGGATGGCCAAGAAGGTGCCCGACGCCGAGCCCCGGGCGTCGCACTCGACGTCCGACGCGGCGCGAGAGGTCTCGCGGTCGAAGCGCACGGATCTCGCCGCGATCTGCAACGCGCTTGCGGCGGAGTTGTACGGCCTCGAGGTGTTGGCCCGCGAGATCGAAGACCATCCCGAGAACCAGACGCGCTTCGTCCTCGTCGGCCGGGGGATTCCCGCGCCGACCGGGCACGACAAGACCTCGATCGTCTGCTTCCAGCGCGCGGACCGTCCCGGGTCGCTGCTCTCGATCCTGCAGGAGTTCGCCGCGCGCGCGATCAATCTCACGAAGCTCGAATCGCGCCCGACGAAGCGGGGCCTCGGCGACTATTGCTTCTTCATCGATTGCGAAGGTCACGTCTCCGACGAGGTGATCGCGGACGCGCTCCGCAATCTCGTGGCCAAGCAGGCCGAGGTGAAGTTCCTCGGCTCGTATCCCGTCGGTGGTCCGCAGGAAGCCGGTGTCGCGCGCCGCCGGGCAGCCGGACGTGCGTGGAAGCACGCGTCGGAGTGGCTCGACTCACTGCGGAGTCAGATCCGGGAGCCCGAGTGATCGATCTGAAGCGGCTGCGCGACGAGCCCGAGTACCGGCGCGGCATCGAGCGCAAGCGGGTGCGCGCGGGATTGATCGACGAGGTGATCGAAGCCGATGCTTCGCACCGGGCCCTGGTCCAGGTGACCGACGAGTTGCGGGCGCGCCAGAACGCGGCGAGCAAGGAGATCGGCCAGGCCGCCGCGGACGAGCGTCCGGCGAAGATCGCGGCGGCCGGTCGGCTGAAGGACGATCTGGTCGTCCAAGAGAAGGAATTGCAGTCGGTCGACGCGCGGTTGCGCGAACTCGCGCTGCAGTTGCCCAACCCGGCCGACGCGTCGGTGCCCGACGGAGGCGAGGACGACGCCGAGATCGTGCGGGTCGCCGGCCCGACCGGCGTTGCTCCCCCGCTCGATCACGCTGCGTTCTCGGAGGCAATGGGGTTCGTCGACACACCACGAGCGGCCGAGGCGAGCGGGTCACGGTTTGCGTACATCCTCCGGGAAGCCGCACTGCTGGAGCTCGCACTCGTCAATTACGCGATGGCCACGATCGTGCGCCACGGATTCGTGCCGGTGATCACGCCCGCCCTCGTGCGCGAGCGGACGATGGAGGAGGCGGGTTTCTTCCCGACTGATCGGGCGCAGGTGTACGACGTCGACGGCGGCGAGCTCTTCCTGCTCGGCACGAGCGAGGTAGCGCTCTCCGCGCTGCACCGCGCCGAGACGCTGTCACCGGAGCAGTTGCCGGTCCGCTACGGCGGCTACTCGACGTGCTTTCGGCGCGAGGCCGGAACGTACGGAAAGGACACGCGCGGCATCTTCCGGGTCCATCAGTTCGACAAGGTCGAGATGTTCTCGTACTGCTTGCCGGAAGAGAGCGTCGACGAGCACGAGCGGATCCTCTCGATCGAGGAAGAGATCGTCGGCGGGCTCGACCTGCCGTACCGGGTTGCGAACATCGCGGCCGGTGATCTCGGTCCCGCGGCCGCGAAGAAGTTCGACATCGAAGCCTGGCTTCCGTCCGAGGACGCGTACCGCGAGATCACGTCGTGTTCGAACTACACCGACTATTCGGCGCGCCGCCTGGGAACGCGCGTGAAACGGACGAGCGGGAGTTCGCTCGTCCACACGTTGAACGGCACGGCGATCGCGGTCAGCCGCATGCTCGTGTTCCTCTTCGAGCACTACCAGCAGGCCGACGGCGGCTTCGACGTACCGTCGGTGTTGCGTCCGTACACCGGCTTCACCACGGTCGCGCCGCCGTCGCGCCGGTAGCCTCGCGTTCGGAGGGATGCCAGAGCGGCCGAATGGGGCGGTCTTGAAAACCGTTGTGCGCAAGCACCCAGGGTTCGAATCCCTGTCCCTCCGCTCGTGATCGAAGTATCGGTGCCGGTGCGGATCTGCGACAACGGTGGATGGACCGACACGTGGTTCGGCACGCCCGGCAAGGTCCTCAACATCGCGGTCGGGCCCGGGGTCGACGTATCGATCCGCACGACGGACGGCCCCGACCCGGTCGTGGTCGACGTCGGCGGGGCGGGTGATCGCTACGCGGTGACTCCGGGCTCGTCGCGCACCGCGCGCCATCGGCTCGTCGAAGCGGCGATCGACCTGCTGCCCCCGCGCGGCGGCCCGGCGATCGAGATCGCGGTCAAGTCCGCTGTACCTGCCGGCTGCGGCGCGGGCACCTCGGCAGCCGTGGCGGTCGCAATCCTGGGCGGCCTCTCGGCCGCGCGTTCCGATGCCCGCACCCGCCGGGAGATCGCGTATCTGGCGCACCGGCTCGAGGTCGAGGTGCTCGGGGCCGAGAGCGGGATCCAGGACCAGCTGAGCGCGGCCTTCGGCGGCATCAATTACATCGAGATCGACTCCTACCCCGAGGCGACGGTGCAGAGCATGGGTGAGTGGGGAGAACTCGGCGCCCGGCTGAGCCTGGTCTTCCTCGGACGCGCGCACGACTCCTCGGGCGTGCACCGCAAGGTGATCGACCGCCTGACGAACGGCAGCTCTTCGACGGCGCTGGGCGCGTTGCGTTCGGCCGCCGTCGCGGCCCGCGACGCGGTCGTCGCACGCGATCTGCAAGCGTTCGGCCGGGCGATGATCGCCAACACCGACGGTCAGCGGGCACTGCATCCCCGGCTCGTCGGTGCAGATGCCGACCGCGTGTTCGACTGCGCGTCACGCGAGAGCGCGCTGGGCTGGAAGGTGAACGGCGCGGGCGGAGACGGCGGTTCGGTGACGATCCTGCACGCCCGGCCGGACCACAAGGACGTGTTCCGCGATCACCTGGCGCAGCTCGATCCGCGCTATCGAGTACTCGAGTGCTCGATCGCGCCCGGACTCGAGATCAAAGGCGCCCTCTGAACGCCCTCACCCGGTTACGAGCCGGCGGAGCCGGCGCCGCCGGCTTCCGCGCGGAACTACCGGCGAGGGTGCGGGAGCAGACAATATGGTTCATGAGGCGGTCCGAGGCGCAGGAGAGGAGCCGCTGATGGAGGCTGAAGGTTGGTATCAGGATCCGTATGGCCTGCACGAGGACCGCTGGTTCTCGAACGGAACCGCGACGCGCCTCGTTCGTGATTCGGGGGTGGAGTCCCACGACGCGCCCCCGCCGGACGCGCCTCCGATCGACACGCTCGTTCGCAGCCGGGCCGAATCGTCGTCGAGTGGGCCCGAGGACCTCCGTCGAGCCGATGACGCCGAGCGGGGTGACAGCGACCCGAACTATGCCGAGCACGCATTCGAGACCTTCGGCTACACCCAAACCGGATGGGAGCCGTACCGGCGCCCCGACGGGTCTCACTGAACGCAACTCCGCCGCGAGGAGTCTTCGCGACCGCGGAACTCTCGCCCGGTCTGCGAGCGTCGGATGCGTCATGACGCGGTTGTTTCTGGTGGCTTGTCTCGTGTTCGCGGGCGCGTGCAGCAGCGGTGGACATAGCGCCACGGCGACTGTGACCACCACGACACCATCGTCGACCGACGCGGTCTCGCCGAGTGGCAAGATCAGAGGAACGCTGCGGATCGTGGGTGGACCAGCACCCGGCATCGATCGTTCGATTCCCGGCACCGTTACCGCAGTCGCCGGATCTGGGCGCCAGTGGCAGGCCACGTCTACCGCGGCGAGCGGCTTCTCGCTCGATCTTCCGTCGGGTTCGTATCGGGTCAGCGGCACCAGCCCGAACGTCAACGGAGGGCGCAGTCCGTGCGTCGTTCCGGCGCTTGTCGTCGTGAAGTCGGACACGACGACCAATGTCCAAGTTGTGTGCGACGTTCCTTAGAACCTCGACCGGGCCGCGCGACGGACGCCGATCGGTACTCGCCGGCTCCGCGCGAGATGGGCGATCCGCGCGGCATCGTGTCATGCCAGCATGGTGTCGACGATGGCTCAACCGGCCCGGCGCAAGGAGCGGATATGCGAGTAACGGGAGTCATAGCGAACCTTCCAGTCGCCGACATCGACGCGGCGCGCGGCTTCTATATCGATTATCTCGGATTGAACGTGGAGGACTTCAACCTCGGATGGGTCGCGCGTTACGTGTCGCCGGAAACGCGAGCGTGTGTTCAGCTCGTGACCCGAGACGCCACAAGTCCCCAGGACTCTGTGATCTCAGTGCAAGTCGGGTTCGACGTCGACGAGGCCTACGCGGAGGCGCAGCGCCGCGGCTACGAGATCGTTCATCCGCTGACCGACGAGCAGTGGGGCATCCGCAGGTTCTTCGTGCGCGCCCCGGACGGAAACGTGATCAATATCGTCAGTCACCGAGACGAGTAGCGCTTGGTCTCAGCGTGGGTCGGGTGCTCCCGCAAACCGCGACGGATCGACAGTGATGTAAATGGCGTGGCAGGTCGCGACGACCGACTCTCCGGCGCGCGCCTCGGCGCTGATGAACAGCTTTCGGCGCTCCCGCCCGTCGAGCCGGGCGCGAATCTCCAATGGTTGGTCGACGGGCACGGGGGCGATGTACCGCACCGTCAACTCGCCGGTGAAGGCCGGTTCCTGCAGCCTGCCGATCACGAATCCGGTCACATCGTCGAACGCGGCGGCGACGATGCCGCCGTGGGCACGGCCGGGTGCGCCTTCGAACGCGCGCCGCAACACGACGTCGGCGACCACGTCGTCGCGGTCGTACCGAACTTCGAGTTCGAGGCTCGTCGGGTTCGACAAGCCGCCGACGGCGCGGTCCTCGAACCCGCGCCCACCCATGACCGATCCTTTCGGCCGGTCGCGCATGAGCGCCAGCCGATCACGCACCGGCGCCGCATCGATCCTGCACGCGAGTTCAGTAGCTGTCTCTGAGACATCCGCGAGCACATCGTCGTCAGGATCGTGCGCGGCGAACGCGTGGGTGAGCGCCCGCAAGGTGGCGGCTGCCGCCGATCGTGCCTCTTCTGTCGCCATGCAGGCAATGTAGGCGGCGCCTTGACACCGGGGCCGTTTGGAACCGAAAGGACGGGCGCCGGCACTACCGATTGGCTACGGCTGCCCGAAGTGGCCCCAGTGCGTGGCGATGATGAGCAGGACGCCCGCGAACGCGAGCGCGAAGCCCGCGACAATCGTTCGAGCCGCACCGAGTTTGAAGGTCGGGACTTGCGCCGCGACGAACCACACCCCGGCGAACAAGATGAGCAGGTATCCGACTTCCGCGAGGCGCACGCCGGTCTGATGCGCGAGAGCCAGGAGGTTCACGTGCAGCATTCTTGCGCCTCACGAAACCCGCGTCGAGGAGTCGTAGCGGCGCCGGACATAGCGGATCTCTCCGCTGGCGTCAGAGCGCGCGCTGCTCGACGCGGGCGCGAGGTCCGCCTTGCTCCCGGCGTAGGAACTTGGCCTTCGCGGCGGCGAACTCCTTGTCGGTCAACGCACCCTGTTCCCGGAGGGCCGCGAGCCGTTCGATCTCGCCGAGCACGCGGGACATCGTTTCGGCCGGGCGGCCGTCGTCGATCGTTCCCTGCGCCGGCGCGGACGGCGCGTCTCGTCGTGCTTCGGGCTGGCGAACCAACACGAGCACCATCACCACGAATGCGTAGGAGAGGCCCATCGCCGCGAGCGCGACCACACCGAGAACGAGTGCCGTCATGGGCTGGTTATCGGCGAGCTCGGCTCCTTACCTTACGAAGTCGCCCCGCGGGCGCGATGGGGGCCGCTCTGCGGGCCCTGCGAAATGTGCTGAAACGGCGAGCGAGTACCTTGCGCTCCGGAGGCGCGCACGATGGCGATCGAGGTGGTGTTGCTGGGCACCGGGAACCCTCTGCCCGATCGCGACCGCGCCGGAGCTGGCACGATGGTGCGCGCCGGCGGTCGAACGATCCTCGTGGATGCCGGTCGCGCCGTATGCATGCGATTGGCGGCGGTCGGTCTGCTGCCGTTCATGCTCGACGCGGTATTGCTCACGCACCTCCACAGCGATCACATCAGCGATCTGAACGACATTGTGACGACTCAATGGGTGATGAGCCCGACCCCGAAGCCCCTCCGAATCTTCGGTCCGACCCGTACCCGCGAGGTCGTCGACGGACTTGTCGCGATGCTCGGCCCCGATGTCGAGTATCGCCTCGCGCATCACGCCGATCTCACTTGGGAACCACTGATCGACGTAGTCGAGTTGGGACCGGGTGTGGTCTTCGACGAAGACGGGGTGCGGGTCGTAACCGCGGCGACGGATCATCGCCCGGTCGAACCAACGCTCGGGTACCGGATCGAGTTCGAAGGCAAGGCGGTGGTCGTCGCGGGCGACACCCTGCCGTGTGCCGGGCTCGACGAGCTGTGCCGCGGAGCCGACGTTTATGTGCAAACCGTGCTGCGCGACGACCTCGTGCGCCTGGTGCCGATGCCGCGTTTCGTGGACACGATCGACTATCACTCGACGGTCGTGCAGGCAGCACGGACGGCAGCTCGTGGCGGTGTCGCGACGTTGGTGCTGACTCACCAGATACCAACGCCGGCTGCCGGCGCGGCCGACGAATGGGTCGCGGCGGCGCGGGCGCACTTCGGCGGCGAGATCGTCTTCGGTGAGGACCTCACGACACTCGCCGTCTGACGACATCCGTCGTCGCGCGAAGTCCGGCCGGGATGTGTGCGCGAGCGGGCTGCGACGGGGCGGGCGTCGAGACGTTGCGCAGTCGCGCGTCGTCGCGATCGTCACCTCACCCAGTCGAGCAATGTGGTCACCGTCTTCCAGTTGCGAGTCGTCGCGCCCGTCGCCAGCCTGCGCTCGAAGAATGTGTTGTTGAGCTTCGTGCGGCCGTAGCCGTTCGGGCAGCGCAGGAACACTTCGGCCCCCTTTACTGCGAACTCGTCCGGCTCGAAGGCTGAGGCATCGAGCGTCGCGACTCGCCGGTGATCGGGCGCGCCGTCGAGGAAGGTCACGTACGCCGTCGGTCCGAACGGGTTGGCCTGCACCGTCTTGGCGAGATCGGTCGCGGTCCGCAGCAGCGTGGGGATGTCGAAGCCGAAGGCGGACGCGAGTGCTCTCTCGATCGCAGCCCGCAGCGAAGCCGGTTGTCCGCGCGCTGTCGTGAAGACCACGTTTCCGCTCTGGATGTACGTTCGCACGTCGGTGTGACCGAGCTCGGCGAACAGCGCGCGCACGTCGGCCATCGGCGTCATCCGCCCGCCGACGTTCACTCCGCGCAGCAGGGCGACATACCTGGGCAACGGCGTTACTGCTTCGGGAGGCCCTGGTGCTTGTCGAGCATGTCCTCCATCACCGAACGAATGAACCCGTCGGCCTCGTCGGTCATGCCGCCTTCGACGCCCCCGTAGATTGCCGCGCTCATCGGCTTGTCCTCGGCGTGCTCGTGCGCGTACGCGACCGCGTCGGCGAGATCGGCCGCGAACGCGTCGGCGAGCCCGGCCTGAGTCTGTGGCCGTGTCACCGCCATGTGGATCGCGTTCGGGTATTGCTGCCCGTTGAAGCGCCATCCTTTGCTACGCATGAAGTCGTTGACATGATAGATGTCGAACTCGTCGCTGGTGAAGCTGAAGCAGAAGGTCGGGTTACCGAGGATCCGCAGCTCGGGATGCGAGTGGACGGCGTCCTGCATCTTGAAGGCCGTCTCGAAGATTGCTTGCGCGTACCTTGTGTACCCGTCGCGTCCCATGCTCACGAGCGATGCCCACGTCGACGCGAGGATGCCTCCCGACCGGGATCCTTCGATTCCCGGTGAGGCGTACTTGCCGCCCGACCAATCGGTCATGAAGAAGTACTGGCTGTTGCGCAGGGGCTTGTCGCGGAACGCGAGCACGGATGCGCCCTTCAAGCCGTAGCCGTACTTGTGCGTGTCGGCCGAGATCGTCGTTACGCCGGGGATCCGGAAATCGAAGACCGGGATGTTCGGATACCCGAGGTCCTGGCCGAACGGCAGGATGAATCCACCGAGGCAGCCGTCGACGTGGAGACCGGTGCCACGTTCGCGTGCGAGGTCCGCGAGGTCGGCGATCGGATCGACTGTTCCGTAGCCGTAATTGCACGCGGACCCCACCATCGCGATCGTGTTCTCGTCGACGAGCGTCGCCATCGCGTCGACGTCGGCGGTCATCGTCGCGGTGTCGACGGGCGCGCGCCGGCATTCGACTGCGAGCAGGTGGCACGCCTTGTCGAACGCGGGATGGGCGGTTTCGGGCTTGACGAAGTTCGGTCGCTCGATTCCCCGCTGATCTCGCGCCCACTCGCGATACGCAAGGACGGCGTGCAGGATGCTGCCGCTGCCGCCGGAGGTGACCAATCCTGCAGGCTCGCCGTCGGTGACCGCCTCGGCGTGCAGCATGTCGAGCGTCATCGCGATGATCTCGCCCTCGAATTTCGTCATGCTCGGGCACATGTCGCGCTGCAGGGCGTTCATGTGCGCGAACAGCTCGAAGGCGCGACCGAGGAACTCGTAGTGCGTGTGGTCGCCGCAGTACATCGTCCCCGAGCACTTGCCCGTTTCCCACATCTTGTCCTCGCCGTGCGCGATCGACTCCAGCTCCGCGATGATCGAGTCGCGCGACCGCCCCTCCGACGGCATGCCCCGAAGAACGTCATGGGTGGTGGCATACGGATACGACGAGCTCATGACAGCGCCTCACTGATCGGGAGAAGGGCAGCGTAGGCAGCCTCGAACTGATTGTGCCGAACGGCGTACATGCCGCTCATCGCGGCTCGGGGTTCGAATCGGCGGACCGAGGAGCTCGGTTCCCGGTCCAAAACGGAACGCGACCACACGCCGGCGCGCTCGAGTGCCAGCAACGCGGTCGCGCGGGCGACGGCGACGTCGGGTGCCGACGGCGCGATCACGGGGCGGTCGAGCACGTCGGCGAGGATCTGGCACCACTGTTGCGAGCGCGCCGCCCCGCCGACGAGCGCGATGTCGGCTATCGGCCGACCGGTGAAGGCTTCGACCGGACCGAGTAGCGCGCGCAGGTTGTGTGCAACTCCCTCGACCGCGGCCCGCACGAGATCGCGCCGTGTCGTCGCGAGCGACATGTTGACGAAACCGCCGCGCGCGAAGCCGTTGCTCTGCGGGGCGCTCGCGCCCGCGAGCCACGGCAGGAACATGACGCCGTTCGCGGCCGGTGTGGTCGCTCGCAGCACGGCGTCGAGCGCCGCGAACGGATCCGGGTGACCATGATCGCCGAGCTCGTCAGTCGAATAGACCATGTTGCGAAGGACGTGTTCGACCACCTTGCCGCCCAGGCCGTTCTCGGCGCACACGACGTATTGCTCCGGGTAGGGGGCGGGCATCGAGAAGATCTGGTGATCCAGGTCGACGCGGAAGTCGTCGACGTCGTCGACCAGCACGCTCGTGGTTCCGATCGAGATACCGGCGCGGCCCGGGGCAAAGGCGCCCGTCGCCACGGCCGCGGTCGCCGTGTCGTTCGTGCCCGCGTACACCAATGCGGCCTCGGGTATTCCGAGCTCGTCGGCGACGTCGTGGCGAACGCAGCCGACCGCCGCGTCGACGGGCACCAGCGGCGGCAGGCGATCCGCGTCCACACCGGACAGTGCTACGAGCGCGTCGTCGTACGCGGGCGGATCGAGCGATCGGTTGTCGCACAGCTGGAACATGTACACGCTGTGCTGTGTTGCCGTGATGCGGCCCGTCAGCCGGGCGGTGACGTAGTCCATCGCCTCGACATACGCCGCGGCGCATTCGTGCACCTCCGGCCGTTCCTCTTGGAGGAACAAGATGTGCGCCAGGGACAGGCCGCCGCCCACGGGTGGGATGCCGTGCCGTTCGACGAACGTGAAGAAGGCGTCGGGCTCGCGGGTCATGATCTCGATCGACCGTTCCGTGCCGCGCGAGTCCTGCCACATGACCATTGGCGCGATCGGGCGGGCCGCCGCGTCGATCGGCACCACTGACGAGTACTGGCTGCAGACGCCCACGGCCCGAACGTCGCGACCCGCCTCCGGGTGGCTCGAGGTGATCTCGCGCACCGCGTCAACGAGACAAGACCAGACAAGACCCGCGTCCTGCTCTGCGATCCCGTCGGTCCGCCGCATGGCGAGCGCGCGCTGCGCGCCGGCGATCAGCGCGCCGTCGCCCCCGAGGAGAGCGACCTTGACGTTGGTGGTCCCGACGTCGATTCCCAGCGCGTGCGGCATGCCCCGAATCATGCCGCCTCGCCCCGGCGAGCCGGCCGCCGCGATCGATGCAGTTGCGCCGAGGACGTAGGAATAGTTCGGCCCTCTAATGGTTCGGTATCCTGTGAAGATCGTGAACGAACCGGACCCCGATCTCCCGCGAGCCGCCCGGGCGCTGGCACTCGCCGCCCGGTCGCTCGAACGCGCGGCGTCGGTCCGCGACCTGACCCTGGCCCAATTCCGCGTGCTCGCGATGATCGCGGCAGGTGACGAGAGGTCGTCGTTACTCGCGGAACGGCTCGCGGTCGCCAAGCCGACCATTACCGCCGTCGTGGACGGACTGGTCGAGCGCGGGTTCGTGGTCCGCGAGGCCGTCGCCGGCGATCGGCGCTCGATCCGGGTGGCGCTCACCCCAACCGGCCTCGACGCGCTGCGGGCCGCCGAGGAGGAGATGAGCGAGATGCTCGGCCGCCTCTTCGAGTTCGCGAGCCGGCGCGACGAGCTGTTGCGCGCATTGCTCGACCTCGACGACGCGCTCGCGCGGCGCACGGAGGCGCGATGGCGTGACGAGCACGGTCACGAGGTAACGCGATGACGGCCGAGCGCGTGAGGAAGCAGGGCTGGATCCGTCGCCTCGTCGGATACATGAAGCCGCACAAGAAGAACGCGTACATCGCGTTCGGCGTCGCGATCGGCGGCCAGCTCATCCAGTCTCTGCTGCCGGCGGTACAGAAGGTCGTCATCGACGACGTCATCACGCATCACACGCGACCGCTCGCGCCCTGGTTGACGCTCATGATCCTCATGGGCGTGTTCACGTTCGTGTTCGCGTATCTTCGCCGGTTCCGGGGCGGACGGATCGCGCTCGACGTCCAGCACGACCTCCGCACAGCCATCTTTCGCCAGCTGCAGCGGCTCGACTTCGCGCGCCACGACGAGATGTCGACCGGCCAGCTCGTGAGCCGCGCCTCGTCCGACGTCGCGCTGATCCAAGGGTTCCTGCAGTTCCTCCCGATCGGGGTTGCGAACATACTTCTGTTCGTCGTCTCGCTGACCGTGATGTTCGTGCTCTCGGTTCCGCTGGCGCTGGTGATGCTGGCCGTCGCTCCGCTGCTGCTCGTCACCGCTATGAAGCTGCGCACGTCGGTGTTCCCCGCGAGTTGGGACGCCCAGCAGAAGGCGGGCGACGTCGCCAATGTCGTAGAGGAAGACGTCACGGGCGTACGGGTCGTGAAGGGCTTCGGCCAGGAGGCGCGCGAGCTCGACCGCCTCGCCGACCGGTCGGAGCGGATGTTTGCGTCGCGGGTGCGGCTCGTGAACATCCAGGCGCGGTTGCAGCCCGCGATGCAGACCATCCCGGCGTTCGGTCAGGTGGCGGTGCTCGCACTCGGCGGTTGGCTGGCGCTCGACCATCACATCAGCTACGGAACGTTCTTTGCGTTCGCGTCGTACATGCTGCTCATCGCGCCGCCGGTGCGGCAGCTTGCCGCGATCCTGACCGTCGGCCAGCTCGCGCGCGCGGGCGCCGAGCGCATCTACGACCTCCTCGACTCGACACCCCATGTGCAAGACCGGCCCGGGGCTCGCCCACTTCACATCGACCGCGGCAACGTCCGGTTCGACCACGTGACGTTCGGCTACACGTCGACGGAACCGGTGCTGCGCGAGTTCGATCTCACGGTGGCACCGGGCGAGACGGTCGCGTTGGTGGGCGGCTCGGGCTCGGGAAAGTCGACCGTCGGCCTACTGTTGCCGCGCTTCTACGACGTGCATTCGGGGTCGATCACGATCGACGGCGTCGACGTGCGCGACGCGACCCTGCAGTCGCTCCGCGGCAGCATCGGCGTGGTGTTCGAGGATTCGTTCCTCTTCTCCGACACCATCACCGCGAATATCTCCTTCGGCCGACCCGACGCGACCATGGCCGAGGTCGAGGCCGCGGCGCGCGCCGCCGAGGCGCACGAGTTCATTCTGCAACTGCCCATGGGATACGACACCGTCGTCGGCGAGCAGGGGCTCACACTGTCCGGCGGGCAGCGGCAGCGCGTAGCACTCGCACGGGCACTGTTGTCGGACCCCGAGATCCTGCTGCTCGACGATGCGACCTCCTCGGTGGACGCGCGGATCGAGGAGGAGATCCACGCAACGCTGCGCCGTATCGCGAGCACGCGCACGACGTTGCTCATCGCGCACCGCCGATCGACCCTGTCCCTCGCCGACCGCATCGTCGTCGTCGACGGCGGCAAGGTGGTCGACTCGGGAACGAACGAGGAGCTGACGGCGCGTTGCCCCCTGTACCGGATGCTCCTGTCCGGCCCGGGTGACGACGCGGAGGGAATCGACGCGATCGACGAGGAGCCGCTCGACGACACCCGCGTCGGCGGGATCACGCCGGCGGCGTGGCGCGGCCTCGATGACGACGAGCTCCGCAGCGCGCTCATCGTCGATCGTACGCGGACGACGAGCCCGGCCGCGATGCGCTTCGGCGGTCCGCAGGGCGGTGGTGGTGGCGGCGCCGCGACCGGCGCCGGATGGGGCGGGTCACTCGCGCCGACGCCGGAGCTGCTCGCGCAGGTCGACGCGCTCGAACCCGCCGACGCCGACCCCCAAATCGACCGCGCTCTCGAGGCGAGGCCCGCGCCGAACTTCACGTTCCTCGGCTTCGTCCGCCGATACCAGCTCTGGCTGTGGATCGGGATGTTCCTCGTTGCCCTCGACGCGGTTTGCACGCTCGCGGGGCCATGGCTCGTGCACTACGGCCTCGACAAGGGCGTCGCCGCGAACGCCCCCCGCGAGCTGTGGATCGCGACGGCTGTCTTCTTCGTCATCACTCTGTTCGACTGGTGGGTGATGTGGGCGGAGTCCCGCGTCATGGGGCGGACCTCAGAACGCCTCCTGCATGCTCTCCGGATCAAGGTCTTCGCGCACCTCCAGCGGCTCGGAGTCGACTACTACGAGAACGAGATGGCCGGGCGGATCATGACGCGCATGACCACCGACATCGACGCGCTGTCGCAGCTCCTGCAGAACGGGCTGGTGAACGCGCTGGTGAACCTGGTGACGTTCTTCGGCGTCGGGATCGCGCTTGCCATCCTGAATCCCCGGCTGGCGCTGGTGAGCGCCGGCATCCTTCCCCCGCTGTTCATCGCAACGCTCTGGTTCCGCCGGCAGTCGAGCAAGGCGTACGAAGTCGCGCGCGAGCGGATGGGAGCCGTGAACGCGAACCTCCAAGAGGGGTTGTCCGGTGTGCGCGTCTCGCAGGCGTTCGTGCGCGAGGAGCGCAACCAGGACAATTTCGAGGAGATCGCGGGTGGATACCGCGACGCGAGGGTTCGCGCGCAGCGTCTCGTCGCCATCTATTTCCCCTTCGTCGACTTCCTGTCCGATATCGCAACGTGTCTGGTGCTCGGCGCGGGAAGCGTCTACGTGGCCAACGGATCGCTCAGCGTCGGCGCACTCATCGCGTTCCTCCTCTACCTGAACCTCTTCTTCGCGCCGATCCAGCAGCTGTCGCAGGTGTTCGACTCGTATCAACAGGCACGGGTCGCCATCGATCGCATCACCGAGCTGCTCGAGACGCCGACCTCGCTGAGCTCGCCCGCGGATCCGTTGCCGGTGCCGCGGCTGACCGGTGACGTCCGGCTCGAGAACGTCCGGTTCCGGTACCGGAACGCGATCGACGACGCGTTGCGCGGCGTCGACTTACACATCCACGCCGGGGAGACCGTCGCGCTCGTCGGCGAGACCGGCGCCGGGAAGTCGACGGTGATCAAGCTCGTCGCGCGCTTCTACGACCCGACCGCGGGGTTCGTGACCGCCGACGGTGTCGCGGTGAGCTCCTACGACCAGGTCGCATTCCACCAGCAGCTCGGCGTCGTGCCCCAAGAGGCGTTCCTGTTCTCGGGAACGATCCGCGACAACATCGCGTACGGGCGCAGCGACTCCTCCGACGCGGCGGTCGAGGCCGCGGCCCGGGCTGTGGGCGCGCACGAGTTCATCGCCGGACTGCCCGGCGGGTATCTGCAGTGGGTGAGCGAGCGCGGACGATCGCTGTCGTCAGGTCAGCGGCAGCTCATCGCGCTCGCCCGCGCCCATCTCGTCGATCCCGCCATCTTGTTGCTCGACGAGGCGACGTCGAATCTCGACCTGAACACCGAGGCCAAGGTGCAGGCCGCGATGGGTGTCGCGGCGCGGGGGCGCACCACGATCCTCATCGCGCACCGTCTGCAGACGGCGCGGCTC
>Ga0335083_10006155_pt1 | contig 15083 bp, 9 predicted proteins | sample Lox_Sample_42_FD_206716 | JGI IMG/M metagenome (GOLD analysis project Ga0335083, IMG submission 206716) | Soil microbial communities from Loxahatchee National Wildlife Refuge, Florida, United States - Lox_Sample_4.2 | ecosystem: Environmental > Terrestrial > Soil > Wetlands | place: USA: Florida... | reverse complement strand
GCCGGCGAAGATCTCGTCGTACTCGATTCCCGCCCGATGAGCGAATACCGCGTAATGAACATCCCTGGCGCGCTCGATTGCCCGGGCGCCGAACTCGCCTACCGCGTGCACCAGGCCGCGCCCCGGCCGGAAACCCTGGTGGTGGTGAACTGCGCCGGGCGCACGCGATCCATCATCGGGGCGCAATCGCTGATCAATGCCGGCATCCCGAACAAGGTCGTAGCGCTGCAGAACGGCACCATGGGCTGGCACCTCGCCGGTCTGGAGCTCGAGAGCGGCCAGGTGCGCACCGCGCCCGCACCCTCGGGCGAAGCGCTGGAAAAAGCGAAAAGAGCCGCTCAAACGGTGGCGAAGCGCTTCGGCATCAAGGCAATTTCGCACGCCGAATTGGAGGCATTCCAGAACGAAAAATCGAGGACCACCTACGTTTTCGATGTCCGCTCTCCGGAGGAATACGCGGCCGGCCATCTGCAGGGTTCACTCTCTGCCCCGGGCGGCCAGCTGGTACAGGCAACCGACAGCTACGCTGCCGTCCAAGGCGCCCGCATCGCACTCGTCGACGACCACGGAGTGCGCGCGACCCTGACCGCTTCCTGGCTGCTGCAGATGGGCTGGCCGGAAGTGTTTGTGGTGACGGGCACGATGTTCGATACAAAGGGTTCCGCGGCGCCGGCGGCGGCGCCACCCTGCCCGCTCATTTCCGCGAAGCAACTTGAAGCGTCCGGAGTCCTGGTACTCGATTTCGCCACCAGCCTGCAGTACCGCGCTGGCCATATTCCCGGTGCGTCCTTTGCGATCCGGGCGCGCCTTGCCGATCACATTGCGGCCTTCGCCGGTCCAGTCGCCTGTACGTCGCCTGACGGCCTGCTGGCGCGCTTTGCGGCTGCCGACTTGTCGGCGCTCCTTAAACGCGACGTGCCGGCGCTGGAGGGCGGCACGGCGGCCTGGCGTGCCGCGGGCCTGCCGATGGAGGCAGGCGAGACGAAGATGCTCGAGCCGCCCGAGGACGTCTACTACAAACCCTACGACCACAAATCGCAGGTCGAGGCGGCGATGCAGGATTACCTGCAGTGGGAGGTGGCGCTGCTGGAACAGATAACGCGCGATCCGGACTGCCGCTTCAGGGATTTTCCCGCCTAGGAGAGTAGAATCGCGGGCCTTTTCAAAAGCCCATGATTCGTTTTTCCAACATCAGCCTGATCCGCGGCACCAAGGTGCTGCTGGAAGGCGCCGACGCGGCGCTGAATCCGGGCGACCGCATCGGCCTGATCGGCGCCAACGGCTCAGGCAAGTCGAGCCTGTTCGCGGTGCTGCGCGGCGAGCTGCACACCGACAAGGGCGACGCCGAATTCCCGCCTCAGTGGCGCGTGGCGCACGTGGCGCAGGAGACGCCTGCGCTCGACCGCCCGGCGGTCGAGTATGCGATCGACGGCGACACGGCATTGCGCAAGCTGGAAGCACAGCTCGCGGTCGCCGAAGCCGCCAACGATGGCGAGGCGATCGGCGAGATCTACGCGCAGCTCGCCGATGCCGACGCCTACACGGTGCGGCCGCGCGCGGAGCAGCTGCTGGTCGGATTGGGTTTCACGCAGGAGCAGCTCACGCAGCCGGTGTCCAGCTTTTCGGGCGGTTGGCGCATGCGCCTGAACCTGGCGCAGGCGCTGATGTGCCCCTCGGACCTGCTGCTGCTGGACGAGCCCACCAACCACCTGGACCTGGACGCCATCCTCTGGGTCGAGGAGTGGCTGAAGCGCTATGCGGGCACGCTGCTGGTGGTGTCGCACGACCGCGATTTCCTGGACGGCGTGGTGAACGTGATCCTGCATATCGACCAGAAGAAGCTGCGCCGCTACGCGGGCAACTACTCCGATTTCGAGGTGCAGCGCGCCCAGTCGGTGATCCTGGCCGCCAGCCAGCGCGAGAAGCAGGAGCGCGAGCGTGCCCACCTGCAATCCTTCATCGACCGTTTCAAGGCGAAGGCCACCAAAGCGCGCCAGGCGCAGAGCCGCATGAAGATGCTGGCGAAGATGGAGGACCTGGCGCCGCTGCACGTCGCGGCGCCTTTCTCCTTCGAATTCCGCGAACCGCTCAGGGCGCCGAACCCGCTGCTCGTGCTGGAGGAAGCGGACGCCGGCTACGGCGACAAGACCGTGCTGCGCGACATCAATTTCTCGCTGCAGTCGGAACAGCGCTACGGACTGCTTGGCATCAACGGCGCGGGTAAGTCCACGCTCATCAAGACCATCGCCGGCGAGTTGAAGCCGCTCAAGGGCACCGCCCTCTTCAACAAGGGGCTCGCCATCGGCTATTTCGCCCAGCACCAGGTCGAGATGCTGCGCGACGACCAGTCGCCCGCCTGGCACCTGCAGAAGATCGCGCCCAACATCCGCGAGCAGGAGGTACGCAATTTCCTCGGCGGCTTCAACTTCCCGGGCGACATGGCCACCGGCCCGATCGCCAATTTCTCCGGCGGCGAAAAGGCGCGCCTGGCGCTGGCGCTGATCGTCTGGGCGCGGCCCAACCTGCTGCTGCTGGACGAACCGACCAACCACCTGGACCTGGAGACGCGCGAGGCGCTCACCGTGGCGCTGGCGCAGTTCGAGGGCACGCTGGTGCTGGTATCGCACGACCGGCACCTGCTGCGCGCAACCACCGACCAGTTCCTGATCGTCGCCGACGGAAGCCTGCGGCCCTTCGACGGCGACCTGGACGACTACCGCGACTGGCTGCTGAGAAGCAAGCAGGTGAAGCCGGAACAGCCGCCGCCTACGGCGAAGCAATCGGCGCCGGTAAAGGCGAAGCCGCAGGCATCCAGGAAGAACCTCGAAGCCCGCATCAAGCGGCTGGAGGAAATGATCGGACGGCTGAACGCGAAGAAGGCCGATCTCGAAGCGCGCCTCGCGGACACGGCCCTGTATCGGCCGGATTCAAAGGACGCGCTGCAGGCGGCGCTGTTTGACCAGGCCAAGCTGGCGAAGGAGCTCGGCCAGCTGGAAGGCGAGTGGCTGGAGAAGCAGGCCGAACTGGAACTGCCGTGAAATATAAAGGGCGCCTTGCGGCGCCCTTTACTTGAAGCAAGTTCCACCTGATCAAGCGCCTCCGGCGGTGGCCTCCGCAGCAGGCGCCGGTGTTTCGATCACCGGCAGGTCCACCATAGGAGGCTCGGCGGCCTGGTCCTTGCGGATCTTGTGGTACGCCATGCCGGTGCCCGCCGGGATGAGCCGGCCGACGATGACGTTCTCCTTCAAGCCGCGCAGGCCGTCGCGCTTGCCCATGATCGCCGCCTCGGTCAGCACCCGCGTGGTCTCCTGGAAGGAGGCCGCGGAAATGAACGAGTCGGTCGACAGCGACGCCTTGGTGATGCCGAGCAGCATGTAGGCGTAGACGGCCGGCTTCTTGCCTTCCTTCTCCGCCTTTTCATTCTCCTCCAGCACGTCGGCGCGTTCAGCCTGCTCGCCCGTGATGAACGAGGTTTCGCCCGGGTCGGTGACCTCGACGCGGCGCAGCATCTGCCGCACGATCACTTCGATGTGCTTGTCGTTGATCTTCACGCCCTGCAGGCGATACACGTCCTGCACCTCGTCGATGATGTAGCGCGCAAGCTCTTCCACGCCGAGCAGGCGCAGCAGGTCGTGCGGGTCCACCGGGCCGTCGACGATCATCTCGCCCTTGTTCACCACCTGGCCGTCGTGCACCAGCAGGTGCTTGTCCTTGGCGATCAGGTACTCGTGCTGCTGCATGTCGAGGTCGGTGATCACCAGGCGCTGCTTGCCCTTGGTGTCCTTGCCGAAGCTGACCGTGCCGGTGACTTCAGCGAGCATGCCGGCATCCTTGGGGGAACGCGCCTCGAACAGCTCCGCCACGCGCGGCAGGCCGCCCGTGATGTCGCGGGTCTTGGAGGTTTCCTGCGGGATGCGCGCGAGCACTTCGCCCACCGACACCTGCTGGCCGTCGCGCACCGCAATCACGGCGCCTACCGGGAAGCTGATGTTCACTGCGTGGTCGGTGCCGGCGATCTTCACTTCCTCGCCCTGCTCGTTGATCATCTTGACCGACGGCCGCACGCCCTTCGCTGCCGCGCTGCCGCGGCGCTTGGGGTCGATCACGACCAGCGTGGAAAGGCCCGTGACGTCGTCGATCTGCTTGGCGACAGTGGTACCTTCCTCGACGTTCTCGAAGCGTACCGTGCCGGTGTACTCCGTGACGATCGGACGATGGTGCGGATCCCAGGTCGCCAGGCTGTTGCCAGCCTTGACCTGCTTGCCGTCGGTGACCGACAGCAGCGCGCCGTAGGGAACCTTGTGGCGCTCCCGTTCGCGATGATTGTCGTCCTCGACGATGACCTCGCCGGAACGCGAGATCACCACCTTATCGCCCTTGGCGTTCTGTACGTAGCGCATGGCCGCTGTGAAGCGCGCCGTACCGGCCGACTTCGCCTCGACGTTGTTCTGCACCGCCGTCCTGCTCGCCGCGCCACCGATGTGGAAAGTCCGCATCGTCAACTGCGTGCCCGGCTCGCCGATGGATTGTGCGGCAATGACGCCGATCGCCTCACCGACGTTGACCGGCGTGCCACGGCCAAGATCGCGCCCGTAGCACTTCGAGCAGACGCCCCAGCGCGTGTCGCAGCTGAGCGCAGTGCGCACCTTGACTTCGTCGATGCCCAGGTTGTCGATCGTCTCGACCGCGTCCTCGTCCAGCAGCGTGCCGGCCGGGAACAGCACATCCTGCGTTTCCGGATGCGGCATTTCGATCGCGGTCACGCGGCCGAGGATGCGCTCCTTGAGCGCCTCCACGACTTCGCCACCCTCGACCAGCGCCTTCATCGCAACGCCGTTCTGCGTCCCGCAATCGTCCTCGGTGACCACCAGATCCTGCGTCACGTCTACGAGACGCCGCGTCAGGTAGCCCGAGTTCGCGGTCTTCAGCGCCGTGTCGGCCAGACCCTTGCGGGCGCCGTGCGTGGAGATGAAGTACTGCAGCACGTTCAGGCCTTCGCGGAAATTGGCCGTAATCGGCGTCTCGATGATCGAGCCGTCGGGCTTGGCCATCAGGCCGCGCATGCCGGCGAGCTGCCGGATCTGCGCCGCCGAACCGCGCGCGCCGGAGTCGGCCATCATGTAGATGGAGTTGAACGCCTCCTGGCGCACTTTCTTGCCGTGGCGGTCGGTGGTCTCCTCGGTGCCGAGCTGCTCCATCATCACCTTGCCGACCTGCTCGCCGCAGCGCGACCAGATGTCCACGACCTTGTTGTAGCGCTCGCCCACGGTGACCAGGCCCGAGGTGTACTGGGACTCGATTTCCTTCACCTCGGCCTCGGCCGCCGCGATCATTTCCTGCTTGACGGTCGGAATGCGCATGTCATTCACACCGAACGAAATGCCGCCACGCGTGGCCATGGTAAAGCCCGCCTGCATCAGCTTGTCGGCGAAAATCACCGTCTCGCGCAGCCCGCAACGCCGGAAGCCGACGTTAATGAGGCGCGAGATTTCCTTCTTCTTCAGCGCCCGGTTTAGCAATTCGAACGACAGGCCCGCCGGCAGGATTTCCGACAGCAGCGCACGACCCACCGTGGTTTCGTAGCGCGTGGTCTTCTCCTTGCGCTCGCCGCCCTCGCTTAGCTCGACTTCCTTGATGCGCACCCAACACTTGGCGTGCAGCTCGACCTGGCGCGACTCGTAGGCGCGCGACACCTCGCCCACGTTGTAGAAACTCATGCCTTCGCCCTTGGCGTTAATCCGCTCGCGGGTGGCGTAGTACAGGCCGAGCACGATGTCCTGCGAGGGCACGATGATCGGCTCGCCGTTGGCGGGCGACAGGACGTTGTTCGACGCCAGCATCAGCGTGCGCGCTTCCATCTGCGCTTCCAGGGACAACGGCACGTGCACCGCCATCTGGTCGCCGTCGAAGTCCGCGTTGAACGCGGCGCAGACCAGCGGGTGCAGCTGAATCGCCTTGCCTTCGATCAGCACCGGCTCGAAAGCCTGGATGCCGAGGCGGTGCAACGTGGGTGCGCGGTTCAGCATCACCGGGTGCTCGCGGATCACTTCTTCCAGGATGTCCCAGACCTCGGGCACTTCCTGCTCCACCAGGCGCTTGGCCGCCTTGATGGTGGTGGCAAGACCGAGCAGCTCCAGCTTGTTGAAGATGAACGGCTTGAAGAGCTCGAGCGCCATCTTCTTCGGCAGACCGCACTGGTGCAGCTTGAGCTGCGGGCCGACCACGATGACCGAGCGGCCGGAGTAATCGACGCGCTTGCCCAGCAGATTCTGGCGGAAGCGGCCGCCCTTGCCCTTGATCATGTCGGCGAGCGACTTGAGCGGGCGCTTGTTGGCCCCGGTCATCGCCTTGCCGCGGCGACCGTTGTCGAGGAGCGAATCAACGGCTTCCTGCAGCATGCGCTTCTCGTTCTTGACGATGATCTCCGGCGCCTTGAGTTCGAGCAGGCGCTTCAGGCGGTTATTGCGGTTGATCACCCGGCGGTAAAGGTCGTTCAGGTCGGAGGTCGCGAAGCGGCCGCCGTCCAGCGGCACCAGCGGGCGCAGTTCCGGTGGCAGCACCGGCAGCACCTCCATCACCATCCAGTCGGGCTTGATGTTGGAGTTCTTGAAACCTTCCAGCACCTTGAGGCGCTTGGCGAGCTTCTTGATCTTGGCATCGGACGAGGTTTCTTCCAGGTCCTTGCGCAGCGTGTCGATCTCCTTCTTGAGGTCGATCGCGCGCAGCAGCGCGCGCACGCCCTCGGCGCCCATCGCGGCCGCGAAGTCGTCACCGTATTCCTCGACCTTGGCGAGGTAGTCGTCCTCGGTCAGCAGCTGGCAGCGCTTGAGCGGCGTCAGGCCGGGATCGGTCACGACATACGCTTCGAAGTACAGCACGCGCTCGATGTCGCGCAGCGTCATGTCGAGCACCAGGCCCAGGCGCGACGGCAGCGACTTCAGGAACCAAATGTGCGCCACCGGGCTCGCAAGCTCGATGTGGCCCATCCGCTCGCGGCGAACCTTGGCAAGGGTGACTTCAACCCCGCATTTTTCACAGATGACGCCACGGTGCTTCAGGCGCTTGTACTTGCCGCAAAGGCACTCGTAGTCCTTGATCGGCCCGAAGATCTTGGCGCAGAAGAGGCCGTCCCGCTCCGGCTTGAAGGTGCGGTAGTTGATGGTCTCCGGCTTCTTCACTTCGCCATAGGACCAGGAACGGATCTTCTCGGGCGAGGCGAGCCCGATCTTGATCGCGTCGAATTCCTCGTCCTGCTGGACCTGCTTGAAGAGCTCGAGTAGCGCTTTCATGGCTTAGTACCTCTCCAGGTCGATGTCGATCCCGAGGGAACGGATTTCCTTCACCAGCACGTTGAACGACTCGGGCATGCCCGCGTCGATCTTGTGGTCGCCCTTGACGATGTTTTCGTAGACCTTGGTGCGGCCGTTGATGTCGTCGGACTTGACCGTGAGCATTTCCTGCAGCGTGTAGGCCGCGCCGTAGGCTTCCAGCGCCCATACCTCCATCTCGCCGAAGCGCTGGCCGCCGAACTGCGCCTTGCCGCCGAGCGGCTGCTGCGTGACCAGCGAGTAGGGCCCGGTCGAGCGCGCGTGCATCTTGTCGTCGACCAGGTGGTGCAGCTTGAGCACGTGCATGTAGCCCACCGTGACCGGCCGGTCGAAGGCTTCGCCGGTGCGCCCGTCGTGCAGCGTCAGCTGGCCCGAAACCGGCAGGCTGGCGAGCTCGAGCATGGCGTTGATTTCCGACTCGGAGGCGCCGTCGAACACCGGCGTCGCGAAGGGCACGCCCTCCTTCAGGTTGGTCGCCAGCTGCACGATTTCCTCATCGGTCAGCTTGGAGATGTCTTCCTCCTTGCCCTTCTCGTTGTAGATCCGCTCGACAAACTTGCGCACGTCGGCGATCTTCTGCTGCGTCTTGAGCATTTCGCCGATCTTGATACCGAGGCCCTTGGCCGCCCAGCCGAGGTGCACTTCCAGGATCTGGCCAACGTTCATGCGCGACGGCACGCCGAGCGGGTTCAGCACCAGGTCGACAGGCGTGCCGTCGGCCGCATGGGGCATGTCCTCCACCGGCACGATCTTCGAGATCACGCCCTTGTTGCCGTGGCGGCCGGCCATCTTGTCGCCGGGCTGAAGGCGGCGCTTCACCGCGACGTAGACCTTGACCATTTTCAGCACGCCCGGCGGCAGTTCGTCGCCCTGCGTGAGTTTCTTGCGCTTGGCCTCGAACATCGCGTCGAATTCCTTGCGCTTCTGCGCGATGGAATCCTTCAGCCCTTCGAGCTGGGCCGCCGCCTCTTCGTTGCCGAGTCGGATATCGAACCAGTCGTACTTCTCCAGCGTATCAAGGTAGCCCTTAGTGATCTTGGTGCCCTTGGCAAGGCGCTTCGGGCCGCCGTTGGCGGTCTTGCCCGTGAGCAGGCGCTCCAGGCGCTCGAAGGTGTCGGATTCGACGATGCGCATCTGGTCCGCAAGGTCGGTCTTGTAGTGCTTCAGCTCTTCCTCGATGATCGACTGGCTGCGCTTGTCGCGCTCGATGCCTTCGCGGGTGAACACCTGCACGTCGATCACGCAGCCCGAGATGCCCGAGGGCACGCGCAGGCTGGTGTCCTTCACGTCCGAAGCCTTCTCGCCGAAGATCGCGCGCAGCAGCTTCTCTTCGGGCGTCAGCTGGGTCTCGCCCTTGGGCGTGACCTTGCCGACCAGCACGTCGCCGGCCTCGACTTCGGCGCCAATGTAGACGATGCCGGACTCGTCCAGGCGCGAGAGCTGCGCCTCGGAGAGGTTCGAGATGTCGCGCGTGATTTCTTCCGGCCCGAGCTTGGTGTCGCGGGCAACCACGGTAAGTTCCTCGATGTGGATCGAGGTAAAGCGCTCGTCACCGACCACGCGCTCCGAGATCAGGATCGAGTCCTCGAAGTTGTAGCCGTTCCAGGGCATGAACGCGACCAGCATGTTCTGGCCGAGCGCGAGCTCGCCCAGGTCGGTGGAGGCGCCGTCGGCGATCACGTCGCCCTTGGCGATGATCTCGCCGGGTTTCACGACCGCGCGCTGATTGATGTTGGTGTTCTGGTTCGAGCGCGTGTACTTGGTCAGCTTGTAGATGTCCACGCCGACGTCGCCTGGCACGGTCTCGTCGTCGTTCACGCGCACGACGATCCGGTTGGCGTCCACGTAGTCCACCACGCCGCCACGCAGTGCGACGACGCAGGTGCCCGAGTCAACCGCGGAGGTGCGCTCGACGCCGGTGCCAACCAGCGGCTTTTCCGGGCGCAGGCAAGGCACCGCCTGGCGCTGCATGTTGGAGCCCATCAGCGCGCGGTTGGCGTCGTCGTGCTCGAGGAACGGAATCAGCGAAGCCGCCACTGAAACGATCTGCGAGGGCGCGACGTCCATGTATTGCACGTCTTCCGGCGCCTTCAACTCGAATTCATTCTTGATGCGGCAGGAGACCAGGGTGTCGGTCAGCTTGCCCGACTTGTCGATCGCGGCATTGGCCTGCGCGATCACGTAGTGGCCTTCCTCGATCGCCGACAGGAACTCGATCTGGTCGGTGACCTTGCTGTTGTTCACCTTGCGGTACGGCGTCTCGAGGAACCCATACTTGTTGGTGCGCGCGTACAACGCGAGCGAATTGATCAGGCCGATGTTCGGACCTTCCGGCGTCTCGATCGGGCAGACGCGGCCGTAATGGGTCGGATGCACGTCGCGCACTTCGAAGCCGGCGCGCTCGCGCGTGAGGCCGCCCGGCCCAAGGGCCGAAACGCGGCGCTTGTGGGTGATCTCCGACAAGGGGTTGGTCTGGTCCATGAACTGCGACAGCTGGCTGGAGCCGAAGAACTCCTTGATCGCCGCCGAGATCGGCTTGGCGTTGATCAGGTCATGCGGCATCAGATTCTCGGACTCAGCCTGCGACAGGCGCTCCTTGACGGCGCGCTCGACGCGCACCAGGCCGGCGCGGAACTGGTTTTCCGCGAGTTCGCCCACCGAACGAACACGCCGGTTGCCGAGATGGTCGATGTCGTCGATGTCGCCACGGCCGTTGCGCAGCTCAACGAGGATGCGGATCACCTCGACGATGTCCTTGGGACTGAGCGTGAAGCGCGTCTCGATCTTGAATTCGAGCTTCTGCTTGTCGACGCCCTTCGATTTCAGGTCGTGGTACATCTTGTCGACCATCGCGACGGCTTCGGCCTCGGTGGTCGCGCTTTCCAGACTGATCTTGTTGAGCGAAAGTTCGGGCGCGCCCTTCCAGTACGCGCGCACCTCGGCTTCGATTTCCTTCGGCAGCGCGATGTTCTTGAAGCGGGCCTGCCAACTGCTCTCGGTGGCGACGTTGATGCGCCGGTTGAACTTCATGCGGCCCACGGCCGAAAGGTCGTAGCGTTCCTCGGCGAAGAACAGGCCGTTGAACAGCGTCTCGACCGCGTCCTCGGTCGGCGGCTCGCCGGGACGCATCATGCGGTAGATGGCAACGCGGGCCGCCGTGCGGTCGGTCGTTTCATCGGTGCGCAGGGTCTGCGAGATGTACGGGCCCTGGTCCAGATCGTTGGTGAACAGCGTCTGGATCTTGCCGGTCTTGGCTTCGCGCAACTTGGCGAGCAACTCTTCGGTGATCTCGTCGTTCGCATTGGCGATGACTTCGCCGGTGTCACCGGCCACGACGTTGTGAGCCAGCGTGCGGCCGAGGATGAATTCATCCGGCGCAGTGATGCGCTTGATGCCCGCCGACTCCATGTCGCGGATGTGCTTGACGGTGATGCGCTTGTCTTTGGCGACGACGGTTTTTCCGGATTTGTCGACGATGTCGAAGCGCGCGACTTCGCCGCGCAGGCGCTCCGGCACGATCTCGAACAACACGGCGTTCGGTTCGATCGTGAAGGTGTCGAAAGCGAAGAATTCCTTGAGGATCCGCTCGGGCGTGTAACCCAGCGCCTTCAGCAGGATCGTCACCGGCATCTTGCGCCGGCGGTCGACGCGGAAGAACACGATGTCCTTCGGGTCGAATTCGAAATCCAGCCAGGAACCGCGGTACGGGATGATGCGCGCCGAGAACAGCAGCTTGCCGGAACTGTGGGTCTTGCCGCGGTCGTGCTCGAAGAACACGCCAGGCGAGCGGTGCAGCTGGGAAACGATCACGCGCTCCGTGCCGTTGATGACGAACGAGCCGGTGGTGGTCATGAGCGGGATCTCGCCCATGTACACCTCCTGCTCCTTCACTTCCTTGGGGATCGGCTTTGGCGACTCCTTGTCGAGAATCACCAGGCGCACCTTGGCGCGCAAGGGGCTCGCGTAGGTCAGGCCGCGCTGCTGGCACTCCTTGACGTCGAACGGCGGCTCGCCGAGCTGAAAACTCACGAACTCCAGGCGCGCCGTGCCGGCATGCGAGGAGATCGGGAAAATCGAGGTGAACGCGGCCTGCAATCCTTCGTTGCGCCGCGATTCCGGCGCAATGTGCGCCTGCAGGAACGCGGTGTAGGACTCGAGCTGGGTCGCGAGCAGGTACGGTACGGGCTGCACGTTCGCGCGCTTGGCGAAGCTCTTGCGGATGCGTTTACGCTCGGTCAACGAATAGGTCATGAAGGCTCCTAAATCCCCAGCAACAAAGGGTCTTTCGCGCTCAATGCAAAACTCCGGGAGGGGCCGAAGTACCCGGGAGACCTCGTCTCCCGGGCCCACCAAGACCCCGTCCCGGTACTAAAGTTCAACTACTTGATTTCGACCTTGGCGCCCGCGTCGGTCAGCTTCTTCGCGATCGCGTCGGCGTCGGCCTTGGAGATGCCCTCCTTGACCGGCTTGGGAGCGCCGTCAACCAGATCCTTGGCCTCCTTCAGGCCCAAGCTGGTCACTTCACGCACCGCCTTGATCACGTTCACTTTGTTGTCGCCAACCACGGTGAGCATGACCGCGAACTCGGTCTTCTCTTCGGCCGCCGCACCGCCGGCCGCCGCCGCTGCCGGGCCTGCCACGGCAACCGCAGCAGCCGCGGACACGCCGAACTTCTCTTCCATGTCCTTGATGAGTTGCGAGAGCTCGAGGACGGTCAGTTTCGATACTGCTTCCAGAATTTGTGCACGTTCCATTGTCATCTCCTGATTTCTAAAGGGTTCCTGATATCGATTCGCGGTTCGTTCAAGCTGCCTGCTTGGCCTGCGCGTCGCGCACCGCGGCGAGCGTGCGGACGAACTTGCCCGGCACCTCGTTCATCGTGCGCACCAGCTTGACCACCGGCGCCTGCATCGTGCCCACCAGCTTGGCCAGCAGTTCTTCCCTGCTGGGCAGCGCCGCGAGCACCTTGACGTCCTTGACGGACATCAGCGCATTGGCCATCGCGCCGCCCTTGATAACGAACTTCTCGTTATCCTTGGCGAACGCCGAGAGCACCTTCGCCCCGGCCACCGGGTCCTGCGCAATGCCGTAGATCAGCGGCCCGGCCATCTGGTCGGACAGCTTCTCGAACTGCGTGCCCTTGACGGCACGACGCGCGAGAGTGTTCTTCAGCACCCGCAGGTAGAGGCCGGACTTGCGGGCTTTGGCCCGCAGGTCGGTCACCGCACTGACGTCGAGGCCGCGATATTCCGCGACGATCACCGCCTGAGCCTTGCCGAGCTGCGCCGCGATCTCGCTTACGACCGCTTGCTTCTGCTCAAGATTAAGTCCCAAGGTCACACTCCTTTCTTGCGTTAAACGGTGACCTGGAAATCAGGAACACCGTCTGCGTAGGACACAACTCGATTAAGCCCAACACGGCACGAGTGCCGTCCTTTCACGGGCTCCTACGGTCTTCGACAGCACCTACTGCGCCTGCGCCGAAAGCGAGGACGGGTCGACCTTCACGCCCAGTCCCATCGTGCTCGACACGGACACCTTCTTCAGAAAAATTCCTTTCGTGCTGGCTGGCTTCGACTTGTTGAGCGCATCCAGCAGCGCTCCCAGGTTGTCGCGCAATTGCTCCGGCGTGAACGAGGCGCGGCCGATCGTGCATTGCACGATGCCGGTCTTGTCGGCCCGGAACTGCACCTGGCCGCCTTTCGCGTTCTTCACCGCCGCGGCAACGTCAGGCGTCACGGTGCCGACCTTCGGATTCGGCATCAGGCCGCGCGGTCCCAGGATCTGGCCGAGCTGGCCGACGATCCGCATCGCATCCGGCGCCGCGATGACCACATCGAATTCCATGCTGCCGCCCTTGATGGTCTCGGCCAGGTCTTCCATGCCGACGAGTTCCGCACCGGCCGTCTTCGCCGCCTGCGCCTTGTCGCCTTGAGCGAACACCGCTACGCGCACTTTCTTCCCCGTGCCTGCCGGCAGTACGACCGAGCCGCGCACGGTCTGGTCGGATTTCTTCGCGTCGATACCGAGGTTGACGGCGACGTCCACCGATTCGTCGAACTTCGCGGTCGCGGTTTCCTTGACCAGCTTCATCGCGTCCAGGGCCGGGTACGCCTTCGCCCGGTCGACCTTGTTCGCGAACGCCTTCCTGCGCTTGGAAATCGAGCTCATTTACATGCCCTCCACGATGATGCCCATGGAGCGCGCGCTGCCCGCGACCGTACGCATCGCGGCCTCGAGGCTCGCCGCGTTCAGGTCAGGCATCTTCACCTTGGCGATGTCCTCGACCTGCTTCTTGGTGATCTTGCCGACCTTGTCGGTATGCGGGCGCGGACTGCCGGACTCGATGCCGGCGGCCTTCTTGATCAGCACCGTCACCGGCGGCGTCTTGATGATGAAGCTGAAGCTCTTGTCGGTGTACGCCGTGATGACGACGGGCAGCGGCAGGCCGGGCTCCGTTTTCTGCGTCTGGGCGTTGAACGCCTTGCAGAACTCCATGATGTTCAGGCCGCGCTGGCCAAGCGCCGGCCCGATGGGCGGGGCGGGGTTCGCCTTGCCTGCAGGAACCTGCAGCTTGATGAATCCGACGATCTTCTTTGCCATTCTTGTCTCCTAAAGTGGGTGCAAGCGGGCGCGGAGCGCCCTCCCCGGGGTTCGCACTTGTCCTGCTATGCCTTCTCTACCTGCCCGAACTCCAGTTCGACCGGAGTCGAACGTCCAAAAATCGTGACCGCCACGCGCAGGCGGCTTTTCTCGTAATTCACGTCTTCCACCGTACCCTGGAAATCGGTGAACGGACCATCCTTTACGCGGACCATTTCGCCGTTCTCGAACAGTACCTTGGGCTTCGGCTTCTCCACGCCTTCACGCATCTGCTGCATGATGGCGTTGACTTCCTTTTCCGAGATCGGCGTCGGGCGCATCGCGGATCCGCCGACGAAACCGGTCACCTTGTTGGTGTTCTTCACCAGGTGCCAGGTATCGTCGTTCATCTCCATCTCGACCAGCACGTAGCCCGGGAAGAACTTGCGCTCGGACATGTGCTTCTGGCCGCCCTTCATTTCGACGACCTCCTCGACCGGCACCAGGATCTTGCCGAACTTCTCCTTCATGCCGGCGCGAGTGATCCGGTCCTCGAGCGCGCGCGACACGGACTTCTCGAAGCCCGAGTAGGCGTGCACCACGTACCAACGCTTGGCTGATTGTTCGGTCACGTTAATCACGTCCTTTTCCATCCCAGGATGAGGTCATACAGCACCCACTCCAGCGTCTTGTCGCTGACCCAGAGGAACACCGCCATCACCACCACGAACGCGAACACCGCGGCCGTGGTCTGCATCGTCTCCTTGCGCGTCGGCCAGACTACCTTTTTCACTTCGGCCAGCGATTCGCGCGCGAACACCACAAACACCTTGCCGAATGTGCTCGACAATGCCACCGCAATGCCCGCCGCCATGCCCGCGACCACCGACAGGATGCGCAGCAGGATGGAGCTCTCGGAGAGCAGGTAATAGCCGGCGATCCCGGCCACCGCGAGCACTCCGGCAACCACCAGCTTGATCTTGTCTACCATCGTTTTCGTCCGCGTCCATGTCAGTGGCAGGGGCAGAGGGAATCGAACCCCCAACCTTCGGTTTTGGAGACCGACGCTCTGCCAGTTGAGCTATGCCCCTACTATTCGATCACCTTGGCGACGACGCCTGCGCCGACGGTTTTGCCGCCCTCGCGGATGGCAAAGCGCAGCCCCTGCTCCAT